>Ga0256407_10000665_pt1 | contig 78230 bp, 63 predicted proteins | sample RumenRJG_04DNA_FD_193489 | JGI IMG/M metagenome (GOLD analysis project Ga0256407, IMG submission 193489) | Bovine rumen microbial communities from Lethbridge, Alberta, Canada - RJG_04 | ecosystem: Host-associated > Mammals > Digestive system > Stomach > Rumen | place: Canada: Alberta... | reverse complement strand
ACCAACTTTTTTGCTCAGAAAACTATGAAAAACACCGAGGGGTGCCTTACGGCAGGGGGCTCGCAGCCCCCGAGAGCGGTGTTCGGATAGTCAAAATCAACTGTTAGCGTCTGCAAACATAGTAACTTTGGCTTCGCCGAAGATACTTTCACTCGACAATAAAAGAAAAATAGCCTTTTTCTTTGTATTGTTCTCATTTATTCGTATCTTTGCAGAAAATAACATAATTATGAATAGACTGAGAATCCTTTTTGCCGTTGTTTTCTGCAGTGTCGTGACCGTTGTCTCGGCACAGAAGAAATATTCTGTTTATGGAATAGGTTTCTATAATCAGGAGAACCTGTTTGATACATGTCATGATGAGGGCAAGAACGACTATGAGTATCTTCCCACTGGTAGTAACCGTTGGAATGCGCGGAAATACACGCATAAACTTCAGAATATGGCAAGAGCCTTGGCTGATATGGGAACTGACATGCTTCCGAATGTTGGCTGTGCCGTCATTGGTCTTTCTGAGGTGGAGAATGCACGGGCGCTGAGTGATCTTGTTGATCAGGAGCCGTTGCGTGCCCGTGGCATGAAGTTTGTGCATATCGAAGGTCCTGACTCACGAGGTGTTGACTGCGCTATGCTCTACAATCCTTCGTTGTTTACGGTGGAGGATGTGCAGCTGCCGCCCTATGTGCCTGAGCTTCCCGAAGACAGCACTTTCAAGACCCGTGGTTTCCTGACGGTGAAGGGCATCCTGGCCAATGAACGCGTTGCTATCATTGTCTGCCACTGGCCCAGTAGATACAGCACTTCCTTCTATCGTGAGAGTGCCGCCCGTCAGGTGCGTGTCATCAAGGATAACCTTCTGCTTGAGGATCCCACCAGGAAGGTCTTCGTGATGGGTGACCTTAATGACGACCCCACCAACAAGAGTATGACCGAAGGACTGAGTTGTAAGTCGGAGGTCAGCAAGGTGGGGGCAGGAGATATGTATAATCCATGGTACAACGTGCTTGTTAAACAAGGTATCGGTACACTTGCTTACAATGGTGCCTGGAACCTGTTCGACCAGATTGTGATGACTCCCAATGCTATCGATAAGAAGGGAAATAAGGACTATAGCGGTCTTACCTACCTGAAATGCCAGGTGTTCCGTCGCGACTATCTGATTCAGCAGGAAGGAAAATACAAGGGAAATCCCAAGCGTACCCATGCAGGCGGTGTGTGGCTCGATGGCTATAGCGATCACTTGCCCGTGGTGGTTTACCTGGTGAAAGAACAACAATAGTTCTTTGATCTTTGAACTTTGAACTTTGAACTTTAATATGACTATTATAGGAATAGCTGGCGGGACGGGGTCAGGAAAGACTACCGTCGTGAAGAAAATCGTGGAGGCACTGCCACCTCATAGCGTGGCCGTGGTGCCTCTCGACTCTTATTATAATGATACAACCGACCTTACCGACGAGGAGCGTCGGCAGATCAATTTCGACCACCCGGATGCTTTCGACTGGAAGCTGCTGCACAAACAGATCTCCATGCTGAAGAAGGGGGAGGCCATCGAGCAGCCCACCTATAGCTATGTGCTCAGTAACCGCTTACCGGAAACCGTTCATGTGGAGCCAAAGCCCGTCATCATCATTGAGGGTATCATGACCTTGGTAGATCGTAAGCTAAGAAACATGATGGACCTGAAGATCTTCGTGGATACGGACTCTGATGAACGACTCATCCGCAATATCCTTCGTGATGTGATGGAACGTGGACGTACTGTTGACATGGTGCTGAACCGTTATCTGGAAGTGCTCAAACCTATGCACGAGCAGTTTATCGAACCTACTAAGAAGTATGCCGACATCATCATCCCGCAAGGCGGAGAGAATATGAAAGGTATCGGCATTATCTGTAAATACATTGAAGGACTGACCATCTAGGCCAGTCCTTCTTCCTTTATTATATAAATAGGTTTTGTTGTTATGATACTTCTTCGGGTTCAATAATCTCTGCCTCTTCAATCACCGCTTCCTCAATCTCACTTGTTTCTGCCGGGATGCTCTTGGCAGCCTCCTCCAGTTTGCGCTGCGTGTCCTCGTATTGCTTCTTCGCCCTGTATATCTTGATGTTGTTGATGCACTCCACCACACCATAGAAAATCAAGCACCAACCGAGAATGCGGAAGGGAAGGGCCGACATCTCCATGGGCTTCACCAACATGAAGATTCCAACACCGAGGATGATGGTGGGGAAGAGCCAGAAGATGAAAGGTATGGTACTGATTTTACGGACGGAAGCGAGGTTGAAATACTGGTTGATGGCGCCGAGAATCAGGATGGCTGCCAATACATACATCATCCCACTGACAAACGTGGTGGGCATCAAGGCGAGGATAACACCCAGTATCATGCTGCCCAAACCCACGATAGGGAACGAGGGCATGATGGCTCGCTCAATGTCCTCCGGGTTCTCTGGCGCATCGTTGCCATCACGCATCTCGGCCATGGCAGCCAGACGCTCGGCTGTCTTTACCGCCTTGCGCTTTTCTGCATAGTAGGCAATGACGGATATCAGACCGGAAATGAAGAACAAGGCACCTGTGGCGATGGTCAGCCACTGAACCATTTCTGTGCGGTAGATTACCAGCAGGTAGCCTACGACAATCGCGCAGATGGCGCGGACGATGGAACTCTGGAGTATTCGCATAGCTTTGTAGTTTTCCGCAAAATTACGAAAAACGAACGAAAGAAGCAATTTTTTTATTACTTTTGTCGAAAATTTCTGAGAAATGACGCGATTATTACTGGTGAGACATGGCGAGACGGTTGATAATGTCAACCAGATCATGCAGGGACAGACACAGGGAGAGCTGACTCAAAAGGGTGTGCTGCAGGCCGAAGAGCTGGCGCAGCAGATGCGTGATGAGCAGATTGATGTCTTTGTGTCGAGCGACCTCAAGCGTAGTATTGATACTTGTAGGATCATCGCCCAGTCACACGGTCTTCCGGTGGTGCAGACACCGTTGTTGAGAGAACGCGACTGGGGAGGGTTCACGGGCCGATTCATTCCCGACTTGAAAGATGAGACGTGGCCAGATGATATTGAATCAATTACCGATCTGCGTACCAGAGCAAAGGCTTTTCTCGACTTCATCAGTGAGCAGTATCCAGGAAAAACCGTGCTGGCTGTTGGTCATGGTATTATTAACAAGGCTATACAAGCAGTACACCTCGGCAAGGAGATGCGCGAGATTCCGCGAATGACCAATGCCGAGGTGCGTGAGGTAAAACTATTATAGAATTTATTATAGAAAAGAGACTAATCTATTTTATCTGTGTCCGCCGAAGCCACCACGTGAGCCACCGCCACCGTGTGAACCACCACCTCCACGAGAAGCACCACCGCTGTGAGAACCACCGCCGCGAGAGCCGCCACTGAAGGAACCACTGCTGTGAGAGCTGCTACTGCGGGTAGAGGGAGCAGAAACGCTTCTTGATGAGCTGCTGCTGGATGAGAAGGAACGGTTGGGAGCAGAGAAGCTGCCGCGGGAAGAGCTGCTGCGCTCTACGCTGGAGCTACGGGTACTGCTCTGACGGGTTCCGAAATCACCACGGTTCACACTCGTGCTGCGAGAGGAACGATCAACGTTGGTACTGCGAGTCGGGCGATCGATGTTGCTGTTACGGTTCTGGCGCTCCACATTGCTACCGGGGTTGGGGCGATCTACGTTGCCACTGCGGTTCTGACGCTCTACATTTGCGCCACGGTTGCCACCGAAGGTGCCGCTGCTGCGTGAGCTGGAACTGCGTGTTGCTACATCGTCGTTACGACGGTCGGCACCGCGGTTGTTATCGTTACGTTGTACGTCGCGTCCACCCACACGGTCGTTTCGCCTATCTCCACGGTTTCCACCGAAAGAGCCATTGCCATGGTTCGCGCTTCCGCTTCTGCGTTCCAGTGCCTTTCCACCCTGAGCACGCTCGAAGTGTCCACTATGGTTACGGTAGTCGCCACGATCGTAGCCGTTGCGCATACCGAATCCGCGGTGGTCTTTACCATGACGGTGGGTTGCACCGTAGGTACGTCCATGGTAGTAGCTACGTCCTCCATTCATCCTCCAGCTGTGTCCACCACGATAGGTCAGGTAGAAGGCTGGACGACCGAAGTAGAAGTAGGTACGGTACGGATAACGGGCGTAGATGCCGAAGTGCCAGTAACCAGCCTCCCAGTAGAGGGGACGGTAGAAATAGCTGGCGGCCACATAGGCACTGTACTGCCAGTCGAGGAGGATATAACTCAGGTCGAGATTCCTACGAGTCCAGTAGACTCCATACAGGTCATCATAACTGTCGATGCTCATCAGGTAGTCGAGGTTGATCTCATAAGCAGCCTCATACTGATCCTCGGTGAGGTTCAGTTCATAAGCCATCTTATCAGTAAGGAACAAAGCCTGATCACGAGCCTGTTCGTAACTCATGGCATTGACTGAAACAGTCATCGTCAACAGTGCTACAAGGGCAAAAATCAACTTCTTCATAATCGTATCTTTTTAAAGGGTTATTATTCTTATTCTTTCTTTCACGTTGCAAAGAAACGAAGAAAAAAACACCTGTACAAAGGAAAATCCCTACTTCGTGCGGGAATTTCCCTAAAGATACACACTAAACAAATCCTTTTCCCGTTGTTATTATATATAAATAAGGTATGAGGAGATTTTTACTCACTTTCATCATTCTTGCCGCACTGTCGCTAAACGCCCAGGAAGACAGTCGCTCCCTTCTAAACGATCTCGACTATAAGGTTGAGTTCCAGTCGAGCGTGTCTGACGGGCAGACTCCCTTGTGGCTGAATGCGAACAAGCACGGACTGAGTTCGTTGGATGAGGTGAACGGCTATCTCAGGGGAATGGTGGAACGACCGTTGGTAGCTGACAGTGCCCGTAATTGGGGGATCGGCTATGCCTTGGATCTTGTTGCACCTCTTCATTACACCAGTAATTTCATTATCCAACAGGCTTTCATCGAGGCACGATGGAAGAAAGGTGTGGTTACCATTGGCAGTAAGGAGTTTCCGATGGAACTGAAGAACAATGAATTGTCCACTGGCTCTCAGACCTTGGGCATCAATGCCCGTCCTGTACCGCAGGTACGATTGGCTTTGCCCGACTACTGGATTATTCCCGGTACCAAGAACTGGCTGGCGCTGAAAGGTCATATAGCCTACGGAAAGACCACTGATGACCATTGGCAGAAGGATTTCAAAGCCCCTCAAAGCCGATACACAGAAGGAACCCTATACCACAGCAAAGCCGGTTACTTAAAGATTGGTCCAGGCAAGTTCACAGCCGAATTAGGTCTGGAGATGGCCTGCCAGTTTGGTGGTAAATCTTATTTTGAGTTGTCGAGGGATGATTGGCAGTGGATTTCAAACGAGGGCGGATTAAAAGGAATGCTGCATGCTTTTGTCCCAGGCGGCGGCGAAGTGAATGAAGCCACCTATCAGAATGCCAGTGGAAATCAAGTGGGTTCATGGGTAGCCCGTATAAACTATGACGCTGATAACTGGGAATTAAGTGCTTACCTCGATCATTTCTTTGATGACCAGTCGGCTATGTTTATGCTTGACTATGACGGCTATGGCGATGGTGAGGAGTGGAATACGAGGAAGGACAACAACTATCTGCTCTATGATTTCAAGGATATGCTATTGGGCTTTGAACTGAAATTGAAGCAGAACAGCTGGCTCAATGATGTTGTGGTAGAATATATCTATTCCAAATATCAGAGCGGTCCTGTTTATCATGATCGTACGAAAACCATCAGCGACCATATCGGCGGTAATGATAATTACTATAACCACCATATCTTTACAGGTTGGCAGCATTGGGGACAAGTCATGGGTAACCCCCTTTACCGTTCACCTATTTATAATACTGACGGGTTGATTCGCGTTACCGATAATCGCTTTGTAGCTTGGCACATGGGTGTCAGTGGTCATATTATGCCGCCTCTGCATTATCGTTTGTTGACCACTTACCAGACGGGGTGGGGTACATATAATGAACCCTTTACTGCGAAACAGTACGATTTCAGTATGCTTGCAGAACTGTCCTGGCAATTGAAGAAAGGTTGGAGCATGCGTGGAGCCTTCGCATTAGATAAAGGAAGAATACTGGGCGACAATGTGGGTGCTCAGCTTACTATTGTTAAATCTGGCATATTTACTAAATGAAAAAGATCTTTATATTATTAATAGTATCCCTTCCATTGTTAGTGTCGTGCGAATTGGAAACTTCAGACAATGGAGATCTTGATGGCTTTTGGCATCTGACAACTGTTGATACGCTGGCAAATGGTGTCCAAACGGATATGGCCAGTCAAAAGATCTTCTGGTCGTTTCAAAAAGACTTGCTACAGCTTCGTGGCTCAACAGATTCAGAGAAAGAATTGCAGGAGTTCTATTTGCGGTTTGTCTTAAAGGACGATCAACTCCTTCTGTCAGATATACATCTTCGCGATCGTGAGAAAGACGATCCACAGGTAGATGATACGACCATGCCCCTTATTTATATATATGGTATAAGGCAGTTACAGGAAACGTTCAAGGTCCTGAAGCTTGATAACAAGGAGATGATTATTCAGAATAACACCCTTCGCCTTCGTTTTACCAAGATGTAGTTTAGAACTTCTTTCCAAAAACGATATAGGTAAACGTCTGTAACAGAATCTTTGCGTCGAGCAGGAGCGACCGATGCTCTAAATAATACAGGTCCATTTCCAGTCGCACAAGCATCTTCTCCATGGTGTCTGTATACCCATTGTGCAAGGTGGCATAACTGGTAACACCAGGGCGTAGTTGGTATAAGCGCTCATATCTGGGATCCTGTTCCATGATTAAATCGATGTAATACTTCCTTTCCGGTCGTGGTCCGACAAACGCCATGTCGCCTTTTAACACATTGATTAACTGGGGCAGTTCGTCAAGATGGTGATCTCTGAGAAACCGTCCTATACGTGTAAGGTTCTCGTGTTTGTTATGATTGAAAAGCGCAAACTCATCACGATTATCATCCGTCGGCATACTTCTGAACTTCAGTATGTTGAACGGCTTTCCACCCAGTCCTATACGTTCTTGCTTGAAGAAAGCTGGTCCTCCGTCCTCCCATCGAATGGCCAGATAGCATATGATGAATAAAGGCGAGAAGATGATGATGCAGATGAGCGCCAGACAGAAATCAATAGCCCTTTTCATTTCACAAGACTGATTAAGGTGAGAAAGATAATCTTGAAGTATTCGCCCACCGTGTAGTGATCCAGATACTTCATGTTGAGCTTGATTTTGTCAGGCATCACTTTTTCAATATACATGCGCTCAGGATCTTCAGCCTGACTAAGCAATTCGTTTTCGTGTACATACTCGATAGATGCATAGTCGGTTATGCCCGGTCTTACACTAAGCACTCTGCGTTGTTCCTCTGTATATAGGTCGGTATATTTTCTCACCTCAGGTCTTGGTCCCACAAGACTCATGTCGCCCTTCAACACATTCAGCAACTGTGGCAGCTCGTCCATCTTGGTCTTTCTCATAAAGTAGCCGATGCGCGTTATTCTGTTGTCACGTTCGCCAATGGTTAGCAGTCCTTCGGAATCAGAACCAATTCGCATGGAACGGAACTTGTAGAGTCCAAAGGGCTTCCCGTTCAAGCCTATTCTCTCTTGAATATAGAAAGCACCCCCCTTGCTCTCTAAACAGATTGCCAGACAGAGAATCACAAACAGGGGAGAGAGCAGCAATAAGCCCAACAAAGAAAATAGTATGTCGAAAAACCTGATCATATTACCTCTTTGAAGTTTTTCAAGATGTAGTCTACCTGCTCGTCAGTAAGCTTTGTATATAGTGGTAGCGTAATCTCGTTTTTATACTGATTATAAGCATTGGGATAATCCTTGATATCTGCCCCCAGGTTCTTGTAGGCAGTCATCATGGGCAACGGCTTGAAATGAACATTGGTGGCAATACCCCGTTCTGCCATTTTGATGATGATGTCATTACGCTGCTGTTCGTCGCGTCCCAATAGTCTCACCTGGTACAGATGTCCAGATGAGGTATGTTCGGCTGTATAATGATCGCGTAATTGTAAATCCAACCCTGCCAGTTCCTGGTCATAATGAGCAATGAGCTCTTTGCGACGTTTCAGCATTTCCGGGTAGCGCTTCATCTGCACCAAGCCGATAGCCGCGGTCAGGTCAGTCATATTACTCTTATAGGCAGGCGTTATGATGTCGTATTCCCAGGCTCCTAATTGTGTCTTGGCTAAAGCATCCTTGCTCTGTCCGTGAAGTGAGTTTAACTGGAACTGATTGTAAAGCCAGCAATCATCGATGCCGTCAATGGGCTTCCATATCAGGGCGCCTCCTTCGGCGGTAGTGAAATTCTTAACGGCGTGGAAGGAGAAAGAAGTGAAATCGGTGATCGAGCCGACCTTCTTTCCGTGCCAGATTGCACCAAATGCGTGTGCAGCATCATCAACCACAACCACATGACCAATGGCTTCCTGTATCTTGTTGGCGGGCTTGAACAGATGGCGTTTGTTCTCTATCACTCTGTTAATCGCATCAAAGTCGCAAGGAACGCCACCGATGTCAACCGGTATCACCACCTTGGTGTTCTCGTTGATGGCATCTGCAAGCTTTTCGTAGTCCATCTCGTAAGAGTCAGACTTCGTATCTACGAAAACCAGTTTGGCGCCAACGTGGCAGACAGGACTGGCTGAAGCGGTATAGGTATAGGCCGACGTGATGACCTCATCGCCAGGACCAACGCCCAAGATACGTAGTATGGCTTCGAGACAAGCGGTAGCACTGTTCTGGCATACAGCAACCTTAGCCTCGCAGAAGGTGGCAATTTCTCTTTCAAATTCCTTCGTGCGAGGACCAGTAGTGATCCATCCTGACAGTAAGGCGGCAGTCACTTCCTTTACTTCCTGTTCTGATATATCTGGTGGTGAAAACGGGATCTTCATCTTTTATCTGTTTGGTTCTACCTTAGCTGACCTGTTCCGAATCACGTTGTATATTCCTACGAGATAGCCAACACCATAACAAATGTGAATATTGAAGAATACATATGGCATCAGCAATGCGATCAATGGCTGACGAGCACGTACTGCACTCATACAGCCCACAACAATGCCTATAAACAGATAGAGCAGTAAGAATGAGGTATAAATCTGTAATATGATTGGCGAGAAAAAGCTGAGAATGCCACCTACGATTAATCCCAACAGGAACAGCAGAGGGAAGAACTGTCGTATAGTGGCTGGTGCTCCAAGTTTCTTGTTCACCAGTGGTTTGTATAAACCATACTGATAGTACATTTTCCTTGTCTTGCAGAGCGTATCGCGTGCTGTGTAGTTAATGATCACCTGTGGAATCAGGTAGATCTTTCCACCAAGGTTGAGCAGACGTCCGTTAAACTCATCGTCCTGGTTTCTCACCAAGTCGGTATCGAACAGACCTGTCTTTTCAAAAACCTCACGCTTGTAGCATCCAAAGGGAACCGTATCGGTCTCAATGATTTTCGATGTTCCAATCTTGTGCATCGATCCCCCCACGCCAAAGGGATGACTTGATGCCAAGGCGATGGCCTGACACATGGGAGTGTCTTTTGCAGGCTGTGTGTTCCAAACACCACCTACATTGTCTGCATCGAGCAGGTACAGATATCTTACAAGTTCCGAGATATAGTTGGTGGGATAAGTACAGTGGCCGTCAAGCCGCATGATTACTTCACCCTTTGCAGCCTCAAGTCCTCTGTTAAGGGCATAAGGTACGATACGTTCAGGATTGTCGAGCAGTTTGATAAAGTCGTACTGCTCCATATATTGTTTGATAATCTCTCGAGTGCGGTCTGTACTGCGTCCATCTACGAACAAAACCTCCATCGCATCCAGCGGATAATCTTGTTCAATAATGGATAAAATGCATGCTTCAATGAATTTTTCTTCATTGAAAACTGGGCATATTACAGATACTTTCTTTATACTCATTATTTGTAAAACGCAAATTTCTCAAAATAAGTATGCAAAGGTACAACTTTTTTTTTATTTCCATGCATTTCTCATGGAGAATCTCTTTTCCCCTCTGCTATACTCTGTCTGTCGTGCTATATTGCCATGATGCACAGACTGCGTTTTCCTGTATGAGTAGAGTCAAAACTTACTTGTTTTCCATCCTGACTGACGCGTGGGTGAAGGTCGCATTTCCAGTTATGGTAATCATCAGGATTCACATACTGTTTCATGCTTTTCACATCTGCCAATAATGCCACTTCATCGGTCTTTATGTTCACCTTCCAAAGTTTCATATGGCGGTATTTGTCAGGGTATGTGTCAACCACAAACGTATCATCATCGATAAAATGATGATGCCCGTCGGAATTCAGCTTGGGATATCCGCACCGTTTCCATTCACGCATCGTCGGACTATCGAAATAGACGTGCGAATCAATGTCCTCCATCCGGCAATAGGCCACGATGCCGTTTCGGGCGTTCCAAACATAGTGCGAAACCATGCCAGAAGTAGGTGAGATATGGATAGTGCCTGTCTGAAGGTCGTATACTACGAGGCGTGTACGTTGGAAGGTACCCTTATACCAGCGGTGAAGAAAAGCGATATATTGTCCGTCAGGTGAGAATTCCGTATGTGTCACGAAATGATACTTGTCGGCCATGTCCTCTTCATGCTGCAGGTCAGCCAGTTGCTTCAGACTGAGTAACAATTTCCGCTCATTCTTCTGCAAGTCCACCAGATACAATCCTGTGTTTGCAGGACAGAATTCGTTGGCAAAAGTCTCGTCATCTCCTATGGCATATCCATAGCCTGGCATCTGTAGTTCCAGTCGTCCGTAACTGAATGAAGTGGCCCATTTCCCGTCAGCACTAACACTGTCGATGGGCCAGTTTATCTGTCTTTTATCATCACCCGTCAGTGAGCAGATGGTTGACGTAAGTGTCTTACCATCAGACGAGTTGAAGATCACATTCGAATCATCCACCCATTGCAGTCGGCATCCCTTATGGTAGTTCCACGCGCGGGTTTCATCCAGCTGGTGCCATTCCGAGAACTTCTCCCCAGAGAAATATCCCACTTGTAGCATATCGTCTTTGGTAGGCATTCTCAAAGGAATGGTCAGTCGGTTGGATAACAGTTTGTCGCCTGTGCTACTGAACGGTTTCACGTCGTGAAAACCAAAGAAACAATCCTCCAGCACGATAGGCTCGTTCTGGAATTGGGAATCATAATTAGGCAGAAGGTCGTAGAACCCCTGATATATATTCCTTAGGAAGTCTTTAAGAACATAATTGTTCTTAACGCGTTTATATACAAATTCTTCTAACTTGTTCATTTCTAATAGAATGTCTTGATGATATACTGCATGGCCTCATAGTTGCAACGGCAATAGAAACGATGGCTCATCCTTCCCGTTGAAGCATGCTCAGTATCAATAACCTTCATGCTGGGTACATATTCAACACTCAGTCCTGCCTTCTGACACATCTCTGCCAGATAGATCTCTTCACAAAAAAGAAATACAGGATAGTCGATCTTACCACACTTCCTAAAATACTCTTTTGTCAGAATGATGAATGAACCATGCCCCGCATAGATCCTGCCAGCGGGATGACTCTCGTATTTCTTTTGGCGATAGACCGTGTGAGTATATAATGTATCAAGTATTGGAAACTGATAAAACAGCTTGAGAATACCCAGCTTTCTTTGTGAATACCGTTCCAAAATCTTTGGATTACGGTCTCTTTCCTCTAAGTTCGACCATATCTGAGGGGCTATCCAACCCGTATTCTCTTCAGGTTTATAATTCGCCAGTTTGACAAAGAAATCCTCCTCTACCATGAGGTCAACATTACTGATAATCGTGTAGTCATAGTCTTTGACTTCTATGTCTGCCATCAGTTTTTTGATAGCACCGAAGTATCCAGGGTTATTATCCTTGGAATTATGAGCCACGAAGAAATCAAGACTGATCTCGTCTTTTGCTCTCTCAACAGCCTTATCAAGAGACTGTCGATATGTTTCCAATTCCTTGTCAGACTCATAGCTAACACACAAAAGTGCAATATGTTTCATGATGTGCTTTCTTTTTGAATAGTGCGAAGTATGAAATAGATGAGGAAGAACATTGCCAGATAGCTTGTATAAGCATAGAATGAAGCAACAAACGACCACATCAGATAAGCAAAGATTGCAATGATGACAACCTGATTCACAAACACCTTTTTATGCGCGATAATGTTCTTAAATGAATAGTTTGAGATAAATCCCATGAAAAACATGACCACCATGGTTCCTGCTTCCCCAACATCTTCGACAAGCGGACGGAAGATGGTGTACACATTAGAGATTCCATAAAAACCATTCTTTCCAATATTCAGGTATTCAGGGTAAATGCCTTGTACACGTTCTTCAATACCTAAGAGGTTGGATATTCCCATAAAAGTCTTACTTCCCCATGCAAGTTCTGCAGGGGTGTAAGTCGTGTACCACATATCTATACAGTGCATGTGTCCCAAAGCATAGGTGACAAATTTCTGACTGATGTCGAGAATGGTTCTCTCGCTTACTTCTCCAGTTCGGAACACCATGGAGATAAAGAGTATGAAGAAAAACCCCAAGATGATAAGGATAAAGCGGAGAATGGCTTTGGGCTTGATGCGTATGGGGAGGTTATAACTATAACTGCACACGATGTAACTGGCAAACCATAAGATGAATGAAGTCATCATTACCATCTTCATTGACTGTGTTAGGGCAATAAATGTACCTGGTATAAGAGTAATGATGCACAGAAACTTATTGAATTTGCCTACAAGTCGGTAGCAGAAACCACCTATGACAGGTGCGGCATAAGAGAATATCAGGAAAAACTGATTGATCACACTGTAGGCTTCACCCGTATAATAGCGGTCTTCAGAAATGGCCCTGTTCATATTGAGCAAGTCTTGCATACTCAATAAAGCCTGTAGACTGAAACCATGAAGAGCTATTGAGTAAATGGGGTTCACTATAGCTCCAGCAATGAGGATTAATAATACGGGTGTTATCCATCCTTTTCTCATTTCCAGCTTTCTGCCTGTAGCCTCGGGCTGGTAAATGGTGTCACAAAAAATCGTCCCCAGAACAAATACGGTTACGCTTACCAGAACAAATATCTGTCCTTCCTGCCTTTGTTCAATCTGATTTTGCAAAAGCAAGACGGCTCCGGCGAAGAAAACCCACATCGCAGCGAACACACCAGCAGGCTCCAGTCTGGCGATATACTTCTTCGCCAGCAGGAGAATGAGGATGATGATGGCTATGATGATGAATGTCATGATGTTTCTACGCTTGTTGTTTCTTTCGGCAGAGCGCGGACCATGTAATATATGAGAGCACCCCCTGCAGCAGCGATACGGCGATGTACGCCCATGCTAATTCGGTAAGTGTCTTTGAAACGAAGAAGAGTATGACCATCAAAGCAAAACAGATGCCGAGAATGATCGTATTATATGGTATCACCGATACTGCATCAATCGGGTTGCGGTAAAGCAGATACAGCGACTGCGGCAGAATCGATAGGATCATGATTCGCGACAGATCGGTGGTAACCAGGTAGCTGTCGGAAAAGAAGAACAGGGTGAGGAAGCGTACAAACACATAGATCACAGCCGTGATGAACAGTGCTGAGGCGATATACCCTGCTGCGAGCTTGTTCACAAAGTGGTTCGCACGATGCAGTTCACGATTGGCTATACTTTCTGAAACATAGGGCAGCAGGATGATTCCCATGAACGAGTACAGGGGCGTAACCATCGTTACAAACGTGATACCCACTGAGAAGTAAGCCGTTGACTGCAGTCCTTGGGTGTTACCGATATATATCAGCGGGAAGGCCGAGAGGGAGAACAGGAAGAAGTCGGCCAGCAGTCTGCCGGAGGAATACTTGACGATGGTTTTCAGTTCCGTCTTCACGTTTGCCATGGTGAAGTGTGCCTTTTTCCGGATGAACCATTCCCTTCCTATATATACCGCCACCAGCAGCGTGGTGATGATGAGCCACGAGAAGAAGACAATCTCGGAAGTCAGTACCGGAAGGAACACCAACGGCAGGATGATGGCCATCTGGATAGACAGCTGCGTGGCGTTGTACCACTTGAAGTTACCGGTGCCCCGATAATAGGCATAAACAAATTGTGCCATTGCCAGGATAAAGGCGTAGGCAAGGGCTATCACGAAAAGTGAATCGTTCCCTTTCTCACCAAGGATGATAAGGTGCATCCTGTCGCCGAATACCCCGCAGACAAAGCATATAATCAAGGTAATACCTATAATATATATGAGTGCGGCCGTCAGCAGCGGAACAATAGGTTTTTGCTGTTCACCCTTCTGATAAAGCGGGATGTAGCGGGGTAGGGCAATGCCTACTCCTGCCAGCATCATGAACGACAAGACCTGAACGCTTCGTTTAATCAGGTTATACTGTCCGAAATCCTCGACACTTAACCTGTTGCTCAACAGCTTTGTGACGACGAAAGCGCAAACCATAATCATCATCTGAACCGTAAAAGTCCAGATAATGTCTTTACTCATCTTGGATCTCAGTCCGATTCTCATTTCTTAGCGTTTCGTTCGCGAACAAAGACAGCACAGGCTGGCAGGAACAAACCCAGCAGGAATGCTCCGAAGATGACGTTCTTCTTGACGGGTGCGCACTGTTCCTTCACGCCAAGTGGGGGAGTGAGCATTCGGATATCGGTCTTCAGTGCCTTCGACATCTGTGCCTCCTCACGTTTCTGCAGCAGGAACACATACACCTCGTTCAGTACCTTCCAGTCGCGCTCGTCGGTAAGACCGCCAATGGCTTTCTTAGGCGCTGATGCGATGAGCTGCTTACCCTCGTTCTCCTTGGCAATCACACTCTTCAACTGCACCTGCAGCTGTTTGATGGCATTTTCAGCCGAGGTAAGCACAGCATCGTGCATGGCCGACAGCTGCTTGTCGATATCCTTGACCAGCGGACTCTCCTTACTGGAGCTGGCAATGATCTTGTTGCGCTGCAGCTGCAGGGCATTGTATTCGCCTACCTGATCGGCCAGTCCCTTGTTATCGGTAATGAGGAGGGCGGGCAATAGCTCGTCCTTCTTCGACTTGTCGCGCAGATAGTCTCTGATGGCCTGTGCCACATAGAGCTGGTTACTCAGTTCCAAGTGGGCGGCAGAGATATCCTTGGCGCTTTCGGCATACACCTTGGCCATTACCTCAGGGTCGGGCATCATGGTCTTGCTCTTATAGTCGGCCACGCGCCGATCAAGTGTCTTGAGCTCGTTCTCCAGCGAAGCCAGACGTTCCAATACGTAGCCTTCCGACACGGCAATCTGCGCATCCTTGTCCTCATTGCTCTCCTTACGGTATTCTGCGATGATGGCATTGATGATGTCGGCAGCACGCTGCTTGGATACATCTTTATACTTGATGTCGATAATAGAAGCGTCACGACTGCTTACTGCAATGTTCAGCCTTTTTTTCTTGATGAAGTTCACCATGGCCATGGGCTCGGTACGCTTGACGACAATGGTTACCTCGTCGTCCTCCATCTTGTTCAGGTTGGGAGTGGCGTCTATCTTGATGTCGCCAATCGAACTCTTGAACGTCTGACCGAGTCTTCCGGAAAGCTCATCCTTGAACTTATCATCGTTTTTCTTGATCTTGTAAATCCTTACGTTTCCAGTCTTCGTCAAATCAACCTTCATGCTGATATCATCCTCGTCGGTGAGGTTCTTGAATTCAACATTGATAGGACATTCCTCACCGTAAAGCTCCTTTTTCCGGATACCCTTTTTGGTGTAGCTCATGTCAAGACGATTCTCGTTAACGACATTCAGCAGCAGCCAAGGCGACTGCATGGCATAGAGCTCGTTATAGACGTTCGACGATCCGCCGAATCCCACGAGTCCGCCCAGCTCAGCCAGTCCGCCCAGCTGACCCATGAGGGCTCCCATGCCACTATCGTCCTTTACCATTACCTGTGCGCTCTTACTGTATTTTGGCGGTGTTATCACCAGATACAGAATAGCCAGTAGCATAACGGCCAATACTGATACTACAAACCAAAGCCATTTGTTCAGACAGGCTTTGATGAAGCTTCCTATGGTCAATGATTTATCCATGATTCTTGAGTTGTGTTTCTGTTACTTGAAGATGAGTACTGCAATGGTGGCCAGTACCGACATGGCCGACAGCCAGAACGAGGCCTTGGTAATCTCGCTGGCGTTGGCTGTTGCCTGACGTTTGCGGTAGTCGTTGGGTTCTACATACACCACATCGTTCTGCTGGAGGATGTAGGCAGGCGACTGCATCATGGCCTTGGTGTCGAGCATGTTCACCACGAACACCTCCTGCTGACCTCTTTCGTTCAACCTTACTACCTTTACGTTATTTCGGTTACCGAAGATGGTCATATCGCCGGCTTTTCCCAGTGCTTGCAGCAGGGTGGTCTTATCGTTCTCAAAGGGATAGAACCCGGGCACGGTCACTTCTCCTAATACCGAGAAGCCCACGTTCAGGAACTCCACGGTCACCACGGCATCCTTGGCCACGTTCCGATTCTCGAGAATCTTCTTCAGACTGCTGGCCAGCTCAGCACGAGTAAAACCTGCAGCCTTCACCGTACCGATCAGTGGGAAGTCGATATTACCGTTGGCATCAATGGTATAGCCCGATGTGGCACGGCTCTGGTTGGTTGACTGTACCTCTGAATAGCCGATAATCTGTGATGATACGGGCATGTTCAGGGCGTTGTTCAGCTCAGCCGACTTGGTGTTGACAACAATCGATATCTTGTCATTGGGCTTCAACACGATACCATTACTCTCGGCAATGGCAATAGATGTACCGTTACTTACTTCGGGGAAAAGAGCTATGTTCTTGGGTGTAGAACAAGCGGTTAACAGTATGATGGCACACACTGGTGCTATCAACTGGTTTATTCTTAGTTTCATCATGGTCTTCATTATCAGTTAAAACGTAAATTCCACCTTGTTATTATAGAAATCGGCTGCAAAATTACGAAAAGTCGAGTGCAATACAAAATAAATCGATTTATTTTTATTGCCGAGACGGAGTAAGTTCGCCATCTTGATGGCAAAATTACATATTTTTTTGAGAAATATGGTATATCCTTTGGTTTTTTGCTCGCTTAATCGTATTATTGGCTTTGCCGAAGATACTCACGCTCGAAAAAACCTAATTAAATATTTGGTTTTTTGCTCGCTTAATCGTATCTTTGCCGCCGAATTAGCCAGTGGGCGATTCATTTACGTCATTTTAATCTTGGGGTTGACTGGATTTGACGGCGAGATGAGATGGTACGTAAGCACGCGGAGGCTTGAGGGTTCCCTCCATAATCTGAGTTCTCAAAAAATTAATTGGCAACAATGAGTATGCTCTCGCTGCCTAATCGAAGTACAGTAGATTAAGGCTCAATTTCGCTACCAGGTAGCGAAACGAGACGTCGCTCCGAGGATGTTGTTCCGAATCCAAAGATCCAGCGGCGCAGGCTAAATCGGAAATAGCCTCTGTAGGCTCCGATGCAGGGGTGAAATTTAGGAGCTAAGGCTGTAGTTGGTGGCTTAGGTCTTGCTGCAGCACGAAAACCAAAGTCTAAGATAAGCGTGTAGAAAGCGTATGGTTTCCTTGTTCGGACGAGGGTTCGACTCCCTCCAGCTCCACTTCGTTGCGCCCTCGCGAGGTTTCACCCTCGTGAGGGTTCTTTCTCCGCTTCGCTTTGAAAGCGGCAAAGCCGAGCGCGACTCCCTCCAGCTCCACTTTAATATTATCCCCCTTGAGATCTTGACCTCAAGGGGGATTTTTTATAGGCTTTTCATTCAAGCCCATTTAATAATCAGCCAGGTTCCTATCACCTGCAGCAGCAGGCCCGGCCATCCTATGGTAACATCGGCAACGGTAGCAGCAATACCGCCCGTGAGAATCAGTTCTCCAAGAGCCCCAATGAGCAGGCTAACAAGAACAACGCCAACGAGAATGGGTATGCTCACCTTACGGAAATACTGCGCAGCCAGTCCTGCCACAAGTGCCAAAACCACGAGCTTCAGTGTCATCACCTCCAGGACACCCCATGCGGGCTGACCGGTCAGCAGATGATTCACCAGCGGTGAGGCCACAGCAGCCAACAAACCGGTCTTCCAACCGAACTTATAGGCTCCGATAAGGATGACGAACGATAGGGGAGCGAAGATAATTCCGCCCTGCGGGATGAGGTGGAAAACCTGAGGTAATACCAGGTTGCAGACCACGAAAAGCGCTGCCCACAGATAGGTCTTCACCTCGTCATAATTCAATGCATAAAGCTTTACATTTGTTTCCATATTCGTTTGATTTTCTATGAATGATCGCTATTTCTTATTTTTTTCAAGTTTCAAGTTGATACCAGCCATGAAGGTGGCTCGTGGCATGGGGTAGCCAAGGTTGATTTCGTACTTCTGCGCCAGCAGGTTCTCACCACGAGCCCACAGACTGAGGCTCTTCGTGGCGGGATAAGTAACTGATGCACTGAGCAGTTGGAAGGATTCCTTCTTCGCTGCGTCGCCCACGGCTGTGTAGAGACCGCCGACGGTCTGCAGACCGATATTGGCGAACCACTTGCGATTACGGTATTCTATTCCCTCGAAGCTCATCGTCTCGGGAGCACCCACCACCTTGTTCTTCATGTGCAGGTAGGAAGCGTTGAACACTGCGCTGACATAGCGGGAAAAGGGGTAACGCAACTCCATCTCCACACCGTAGTTCTCTATCTCGCCTGTGTTCACATTGCGTGGCTTCCCATCAACCGGAATGGTCTGAATCATATTGTCGCCCTTGATATAGTAGGCGTTGAAGCCGTAGGAAATGCCTCTTATACGATGATGCCACGACAGTTCGTAGTTCCATATACGTTCAGGTTCCAGTTCGGTGTTCGACGGAGGATAGAGGTACATCTCGCGCATGGTGGGGTTTCGGAAGCCCTTGCTCACCATGACCTTCGCCTCACCCCAGTTGATGGGTCGTACAACGATGCCAGCCTGCGGCACCCATTCCGTTCCCGTGATGGAGTGGTGGTCCAGTCGGATACCCGCATCAAGGGTAAGCCACGAAGCCAGATCCTGCCGGTAGTCAACATAGCCAGCCACCTCGTTACGGTACGACTTACCGCTTTGCTTGTTCGGCGTATCCATCACCTCGCCAGTCTCTTTCGATGTATAGTAGGCATTGCCGTAGATATGCTGGTAGTCGAAACCTGCGGTGATGTATCCTTGCGTTTCATAAAAAATTCTATAGCTCTGATACCATGAGATACCTGTCAGCGCGTCTTTCGAGCGGAAATAGCGTGCTGTAGGCTTGGTAGGATCAGTGGTACCGTCGTCTATCTTGTGTCGCCCGAAGTTCGAGTAAATGTTCAGGGCTCCGTTGGTTCTCCTGTAATGGTTCTCGATGCCTGCTGACACCACACCACGGGTAATCCACTGGTCGGCATTATACATCGGTTTATCGGTTGAGCCGGGATAGCTGGCATTGAAGCGTGTCAGGTTGGCATTGACGTAGGCGTTCCAGTTGTAGTTGAAGTCGTAACCTAACTGCATGTAGCCGCCATACTGCTCGAATCCCATGCGCGGCCTGTGGTTGTCGGTGCGGTTATACTGACCGGCAATGGTTGACGAAAAGTTCCCGCTGCGCACCTGGTTCGATAGTTCCGACTGTACCGTTCCGTAGCTGCCGGCACCTGCCGTGAGTTGGGTAACAACACTATTGTTCCATGCTGGACGACGGGTAACGATATTGATGACACCGCCCATGGCGTTGCTGCCGTAGAGCACTGATGCCGGACCTCTAAGCACTTCCACACGCTCGGCCATCATAGTCTGATAGCTGTCGCTGATGGGGTGCCCGTAGATGCCTTGATATTGCGGATGACCGTCGATGAGTACCATCAGCTGACCGGCACCGCCTGTAATGCCGCGCATGTTAATGCCGCCGGCTGCTCCGGTAGAGACACCATAACCCATCATGGAGCGTGAGGTGACGAACACGCCAGGCACTTGCTGCATCACGGTGGGCAGCACACTGGTCTGATGCTGTTGTGTTAACTTCTGTCTGCTGATAATCGAAACGGTCATAGGCAGAAAACGAACATTTTCAGCACGTCGTGTTCCTGTAACCACCACTTCCTCCAAATTCAAGTTGTAGGCAGTGGTGTCCATTGTTTGTGCTTGCGTTACCAGGGCGTATATGCCGCAAATAACAAGGAGTATTGTTTTCTTCATTGCAACTGCAAAGTTATAAAAAATATCTGACATATCATGCATGATGAATAGAAAAAATCGCCCTGACATTCAGCATTATGTTTTATTAACAGGTACGCAGCAATTTTGACGAGGGATACGGCGTTTTTGGCACTTTGCGCCAAAAACTATGGCAGTTTCCAATTGAAAGTGCCTCAAACGCTGATAGCGGGAACGCCATTCTCTGGTAGCGTCTACGGCGTTCAGTGTTTCTTAACATTTCGCGGCGGATTATTAATACCCATAATGACAAAAAAAGAGCCAGCGTCCTACTTTCGCATGCTGACTCTTTTGTTCGTCAAGGGTGTCTTAAAATGAGTAGAAATCACCTTTTGCTCTTAGTGGTGATGAGCATGTTGCCCGTTTCATCAAGCTTGACCTTGATAGGGTCTTTCAGAGAACCTTCCTTTATCACGTCTTTGCCATCGACCAGAATTTTCTTGACAGCCTTGCCATTGATGGTGACATTGCCATCTTTGTCAATCTCGGCGCCGGGTAAACGTTTGATGAAATCCTCAGCGGAGAGGCTTTTAGAATCTGTTGGAGTAAAGGACCACTCAGCAACGGGGGTAAAAGTACCCACGACATTGGGCTTCTCGTTGCCTTCCAGACGGAAGGAGATGGGCACTGCGTACTTCACTCTGACAGTCTGTCCATTATGGGTGCCAGGAGTCCAATTTGGCATGGCGCTGACCACACGAAGAGCCTCGGCATCGAGTTGTGGATTGACTGACTTGACCACATGGGCGCCACTGATGGAACCGTCTTTCTCGATTACGAACTGAACGATAACACGCCCTTGTGTTTTAGCCTCCATTGCCTCTTTCGGATATCGGATGTTCTGTGAAAGATACCGCATAAGGGCTGCTTCACCGCTAGGGAACTGAGGCATCCCCTCTACCACATCGAAGACATCTGGCTGTTTCGGCTCATTGTCAAGTTCTTCTTGATACTTTTTGGTATTGACGATAATCACTCCATACTTGGCGTTTTCACCGTAAGACTTAATGGCAGCCTCTTCTTTCATCACAACTATATTCGAAATAGATTCTGGGGGAAGAACTTGAATATCTTCTCGAGTGACCGTCTTGCCATCAACGATGAGCAACGGTTCTTCTCCATTCGGTTTGGTGTTGAGGAGGATGATAGCTGGATTCTGTTTCGCCTCTTGCAACTCAGCGGTGTAACTTTGCAATTGTTCAGCAGCCTGAGTCTTCTCTTGCTCCACCACTTTGATGGTCTGATTGCCGCCAAGCTTGATGGTGGAGTTCTTCTTTCCTTTCTTTACGGGCACCTGCTTCTGAGGCGGGTCGTTTTTATAAACCACATCGGTTACGGTCTCTGCGTTAAGTGCAAGCGAGACGCCTATGATGGGCAGCAGGGCCAACAACTTCAGGGAGTTGTAGCGTGATGATTTATTAAGTAACATCATATTAATTCTTTTTTTGAAGGTGCTGTTGTTGATGCCGTTGGCGAGGATACAGGCCTTTGTACCCATCGCCTTCCGCATCAGCAGTTGAATATATTGGCTCACGTCGGAGCCAGACGAGAGAACGGCCGCATCGGCTTCATACTCGTGTACGGTTCGCAAGTCGCGACGCAAGAGCCATACCACAGGGTTGAACCATTGCAGAGCCGTAAGCGCTTCAACAAAGACGATATCCCAGCTATGTCGCTGCAGGATGTGCCCTCGTTCGTGAACAAGTATCGAAGGGTTGCGCTCCTCGTAGTCAATCCGGCTTAACACGATGGTGTGCATCCACGAGAAGGGTGCGACAGGCAGGTCGACAACTGCCAACGTCACGCCATCCTCCAACGAATGTTGCTCACTATCCTTAATCATTCGGCGCAAATGCCGATAACTGTTTACGATATAAATCAATCGGCAGACGAAGCCGATGATGAAAATGGCGAAGAGGATGTAGGGTTGTAGAAGATTAGGGGAATCCTCAACAGATGTTGCTTCTAAATCTGCGACAACCAGTTCTGCGGTGTCAACCACCGGCACCTGCTCCACCTCTATCGTTTTATGCAGAGTAATGACGCATAGAGGCAAAGCTAGGGAGAGCACGATGGAAGACAACAGCACGATGCGGTTCAGCCGATGCATCGTCTCGCGCTCCATCAGCAGCCGATAGCAGAAATAGAAAACGGCTATCAATGCTGCGACCTTCAAATCGTAGATTAGAAACTCAACCATTATTTGCGATGCTTTATGATTTCCATAATCTCACTAACCTCTTCATCGCTTAGCTGCTCGTCTTTGGCAAAAAAAGATACAAGCGAAGCAAACGAACCTCCAAAGAATGTCTTCTGCACCTCTTTCATATACGCACGCGTATAATCCTCTTTACTAACTGTGGCGCTGAAGAGTTGTGCCTTCCCAATTTTAGCGGCTTTTACAAATTCTTTTTCCTTCAATATCTTTAGGAATGTCAGCAAAGTGGTCGGAGCTGGCTTGGGTTCAGGCAATCTCTCCATGATTTCTGAAGAGAATCCTTGGCTCTGGGGAAGTGCCCATAGCGCATTCATCACTTGCGTTTCGGCTTTGGTGAGCTGGCCTTTGACTTTCTTCCGTTGCAACTCGGCTGAACTCAAAGCTTTTTGAGTCTGTTCTTGCTGCGCCGTTTGTAGTTTTTTCTCTTTCATGTTCTAATTCTTTAGAATATCCGCTGCAAATATATTCTAAACTTTTAGAACTCGCAAACATTTTCTTCTAAAAATTTAGAACGTTAACAAGAATTAAGTTTTTAGAAAAAGCGAACATGGATTTTCACACGCTACGAGGGGTCGGAATTTGGTTATCTCGGCTTTTTTTCGTACCTTTTGAATGGATTCGAGGACGGGGTCTGCCAATGCGGATCCCGTTTCTTCGTTCTTAGGGTTGAGCCTTATATTCCATGGGTGTCATTCCGGTGAGTCGGCGGAAATACTTGGAGAAAAACGAGGGATTGGCAAAATGCATCTCCTCGGCAATCTGTGCCGCTGGCTTATCCGTGTGCCGCAACTCTATTTTGATGCGTGTGATCAGGGCACGGTCTATCCAGTCCTTGGCTGTGGTTCCGCTGGTCTGACGGATAACGGTACTGAGGTAACGCTCCGTGAGACACAGACGATCGGCGTAGTAGCCTATCTGGTGATGCTCTACACAATGCTGACCCGCCAGTTGGATAAAGCGATCGAAGATGGTCTGCTCGCGCGAACGTGATATGGCCTGCATATCGGTCTGCTGACGGAAAAGATGGTCGTAGTGATGCATCAGGGCGGCCACGAGGGCAGTAACGGTGGGCCGATGGTAGTCGTCGCTAGGTACAACGTGCCAGATGGTATCAAGGATTTGGCGGGCAGTGCGGAAGTCATTGTCGCTGACATGCAACTGGAAGTCGCGCACCTGACCGTTGAAGGCTGATGGCATCTGACCAGGTGCGAAGGGCATGGGGAAATCGGCAAAGAGTCCGATGCCGAAGACACGGAGGTCGTCGGAAAGACGGATGGGGTTGATGATGGTGCCAGGACCTATATAGACCAGCGTGCCGGCCGTGTTGTGACTCTCTTGTAAATTGAGGCTTATATGGGCCTCACCACTCATGATAAGACCGAAACGGTGGTCGTTGACGATGAAGGGCGGTTTCTGACGCATCAACAGACTGAATACGGTGTGGTCGCCATGTACCATACCGAGTTCACCATTAAAGAAAGCACTCTCGCGAATCTTCTCGAGATGAGGTATCAGGATGTCTCGCATGCGCGACAGGTCCATCAGTTGCGGTTGCTTGTTCATAATATGTCCTTTTTGTTTGCAAAGATAATCTTTTTCCCTATATTTACGTCCTTATTTCGCATAAATCGAACAAAAAGAACATCTTTCAGTGCTGAAAGATAACATATGAACGGAGAAAACACCGTACCTTTGCCCATGAATTAGTAATACAACAGCAAGAAATATGATGCGACGAAGCATTTTTATTATTTTTACATTATTGCAAGGGTACATTGTACCATCAGTGATGGCACAGTCGCTCGAGGAGTGCCAGCAGGCAGCAGAGAAGAACTATCCGCTGATACGACAGTATGGTTTGATTGAGAAGACCACGGAGCTGACGGTGGATAATATCCAGAAAGGATGGCTGCCGCAGGTGTCGGCCTCGGCACAGGCTACCTATCAGAGCGATGTTCCTTCGTGGCCCGACCAGATGGAAACGATGATGAACGGTATGGGTATCCACATGAAAGGACTGAAAAAGGACCAGTATCGTGTGGGTATCGATGTGAGTCAGACCATCTACGACGGTGGAGCCATCAGCAGTAGGAAGACTATCGCCCGCGAGCAGGGGAACGTAGAGGCGGCTCAGACGGAGGTAAGTATATATAATGTACGCAAGCGCGTGAACGAGATGTATTTCGCCCTGTTGCTGCTCGACGAGCAGATCAAGCTGAACAGTGATTTACAGGCGCTGCTCAGCGGGAACGAACGCAAACTGGCTTCGATGGTGAAAGGCGGTACGGCGGCAGAGAGCGATTGGCAGAACGTGAAGGCCGAACGACTGAATGTGGTGCAGCAGGCTACTGGTCTTGCATCACAGAAACAGATGTTGCAGCGGATGCTGAGCACTTTCTGTGGCATGGAGGTGAAAGAAGTGCAGAAACCGCTTATGTATGCTACCATGACGCAGGAGCAAAAAGGGGTTCGTCCTGAGCTGAAGGCGCTGGATGCGCAGATCAATCTGCTTAACGCGCAGGAGAAGGCGCTCGACGCGGCCTTGAAGCCGAAGTTCGGGGTGTTCGCTCAGGGCTACTACGGCTATCCTGGCATGAACATGTTTGAGGATATGATGCGGCACAACTGGAGTCTGAACGGCTTGATTGGGGCTCGTCTTACGTGGAACATCGGTGCCTTATATACGCGCAAGAACGACAAGGAAAGAATCAACGACCAGCGGTCGATGATCAATGTACAGCGGGAGGTGTTCCTCTTCAACAACAACATGGAACAGATTCAGCAGAATGAGAATATTGAACGCTATCAGAAACTGATGAAGGATGATGAGGAGATCATCAAACTGCGTTCTGCCGTGCGCAAAGCTGCCGAGTCGAAACTCGCTCACGGCATTATCGACGTGAATGATCTGGTGCGAGAAATCAATGCGGAGAACGCAGCAAGGGTGCAGCAGTCGATTCACGAGATCGAGATGCTGAAGGAGGTATATGATTGGCAGTTCATGGTGAACGGTAAATCAAATGTAAATAACGAATGATTTAATCATGTAATAATGAGGGATATGAGACATACTTATTTTGCTTTTTTGTATTTTGGCATTCTTACATTGTTCTTCTTCTCTTCTTGCAAGGAAAAGGAGAAGGAATATGATGCTACGGGTACGTTCGAGGCTACTGAAACCACCGTGTTCGCAGAGCAAAGCGGGGCGCTGTTGACATTCAGCGTAAACGAGGGTGAAAACATCGAGGCTAACATGGAGGTAGGACTCATCGACACCACGCAGACATGGCTGAAGATTCAGCAGCTGCATGCCACGAAGGAGGTGTATAGGAGTCAGAAACCGGATATGGAACGGCAGATCGCCGCTACTCGTCAGCAGCTGGTGAAGGCTCGACAGGATGAGCAGCGATACAGGGAACTGGTGGCCGATGGCGCCGCACCCTCGAAGATGCTCGACGATGCGAGCAGTCAGGTGAAGGTGCTGCAGCGTCAGCTCGATGCGCAGATTTCGTCGCTGTCAACCAGTTCGCGTGCCTTGGATAAGCAGACTGCCGCTGCCGAGGTGCAGGTGAGTCAGTTGCGCGATCAGTTGCGCAAGTGCCATATCATTACACCTACCAAGGGTACCGTGCTCGAGAAATATGTGGAGCGGGGTGAGTTTGTAAGCATCGGGAAACCCTTGTTCAAAATGGCTGATACAGAGAATATGTATATGCGGGCCTATGTCACTTCAGCACAGTTGCAGAACATCAAAATCGGACAGCAGGTAAAGGTGTTTGCCGACTATGGTAATAACCAGCGGAAGGAGTATCAGGGCACGATATCGTGGATTTCCTCACGCTCTGAGTTCACACCCAAGACTATTCTTACTGATGATGAACGGGCTGATCTGGTGTATGCCATCAAGGTGGCTATCAAGAACGATGGGTTCGTGAAGATCGGAATGTACGGGCAGGTTAAGTTTTAGTTGATAGTTATGAATGCTATCGAGGTAAATCAAATAGCGAAGAGGTACGGTAAGGTGCAGGCACTCGATGAGGTGTCGTTCAGCGTGGGTAAGGGCGAGATGTTCGGCCTTATCGGTCCTGACGGCGCGGGAAAGACATCGATGTTCCGCATTCTTTGTTCGTTGCTCCTTCCCGATAGGGGTACAGCCACGGTGGATGGTTTCGACGTGGTGACACAGATGCGGGAGGTGAGGCGCCGAGTGGGCTATATGCCGGGTAGGTTCTCGCTCTATCAGGATCTGACCGTTGAGGAGAACCTGAAGTTCTTCGCCACGCTGTTTGGTACGACCATCGATGAGGGATATGATGCTATCAAGGTGATATACTCGCAGATAGAGCGGTTCAAGGACCGTAAGGCGGGGGCACTGTCGGGGGGTATGAAGCAGAAACTGGCTCTGAGCTGCGCTCTGGTGCATCAGCCCAGTGTTCTCTTCCTCGATGAGCCTACTACTGGCGTTGACCCTGTGAGCAGGAAGGAGCTGTGGGAGATGCTACTGATGCTGAAGGAACGTAACATCACCATCATGGCTTCTACGCCTTATCTGGATGAGGTGAGATGTTGTGAGCGGGTGGCTTTTCTCGACCAGGGGAAAGTGAGGGGTATTGATACGCCGGAAAAAATTCTTGAGGAGTTCAGGGATATCTTCATGCCTCCTCCCATCTCCTCTGCAAAGGAAGAGGGAACAGATGATCCTGGTAACACAACGTCCCCTCCGGAAGAGTCTTCTGAAAACGTCATAGAGGTGGAGCACCTGGTAAAGGCCTTTGGCGATTTTCATGCGGTGGATGATATCTCGTTCACGGTGAAGAAAGGGGAGATATTCGGTTTCCTCGGGGCTAACGGCGCAGGAAAGACAACGGCCATGCATATGCTCACGGGACTGAACCAACCTACCAGCGGAACGGGTAGGGTAGTGGGCTACGATATCCGTACGGAACATGAGCAGATCAAACGCCACATCGGCTATATGTCGCAGAAGTTCTCGCTCTATGAGGATCTCACCGTGGCAGAGAATATCCGACTCTTTGCTGGCATATATGGAATGAAGAGTGATGAGGTGAAGGTGAAAACAGATCAGTTACTGCGCCAGCTGAAGTTCGAGGAACATAAGGATGACCTGGTGGGTTCGCTGCCGCTGGGCTGGAAGCAGAAGCTGGCCTTCTCGGTGTCTATCTTTCATGAGCCCGGTGTGGTGTTCCTTGACGAGCCTACAGGGGGCGTGGATCCAGCTACACGACGCCAGTTCTGGGAATTGATCTACGAGGCAGCGGGTCGTGGAATCACGGTGTTCGTAACTACCCACTATATGGACGAGGCGGAGTATTGCGACCGAATCTCGATTATGGTTGATGGGAAGATCAAGGCCATGGGTACACCCGATGAACTGAAAAAGAGGTATGAGCAACCTGATATGGACCGTGTGTTCACATATCTGGCCCGCCAAGCCACAAGGTCGTCCGACTAAGGTCAATGGTCAATGTTCAATAGTCAATGGTCAATGAAATGAAGCAGTTTCTATCTTTTGTCATCAAGGAAGCCAAGCACATCTTGCGCGACAAGCGTACGATGCTCATCCTCTTCGGGATGCCCGTGGTACTGATGTTCCTCTTCGGCTTCGCCATTTCCACCGACGTGAAGAATGTGCGGACGGTGGTGGTGACGGCCTTGAATGATTATCAGACACAGCATACTGTTGAACGATTGGCACAGTCGGAATACTTCACCATTATACAGACCGTCGTAACACCGCAGGAGGCAGAGCAGCTCATTCGTAGTCAGAAAGCGGATATGGCGCTTATACCCACTTCTTCTTCAAAATCCTCAGGGGGAAGTCATATACAATGGCAGATCATGGTTGACGGCTCTGATCCCAATATGTCGCAGCAATGGGCCACTTACGCCCAAGCAATTCTTACACAGTCGGTTAATGACAAAAACGTTGTCCTCCCGTCATCGCTGGGAGAGCAGACCGGGGTACGACTTCTCTACAACCCTCAGATGCGCTCGGCCTATAACTTCGTGCCTGCCATCATGGGTATGCTGCTGATGCTGATATGTGCTATGATGACCTCCATCAGTATTGTCAGGGAGAAGGAGCGTGGAACAATGGAGGTGCTGCTGGTGTCGCCCGTACGACCGCTCATGGTGATTATTGCCAAGGCGGTGCCTTATCTGGTGCTGGCCTTCGCCATCCTCATCACCATCCTCCTCATGGCGCGCTTCGTACTGGGTGTGCCGCTGGCGGGATCGATATTCTGGATTCTGGCCGTCTCCACCTTATATATCCTGCTTGCCCTGTCGTTGGGCTTACTCATCTCGAACGTGGCTCAGACACAGCTTGTAGCCTTACTGCTTTCGGCCATGGTACTGCTCATGCCAGTGGTGATGCTGTCGGGTATGCTATTTCCGGTGGAGTCGATGCCGCCTGTGCTGCAATGGGTATCGGCAGTGGTTCCACCGCGCTATTATATCCAGGCCATGCGCAAGCTGATGATTATGGGTGTGGGCATTGGTGATGTGACTCAAGAGGTGACGGTGCTGACCGTGATGACGGTGGTGTTGCTCGCCATCGCACTGAAGAAGTTCAAGGTAAGACTGAGCTAAAGTCGTGATGTCGTGATAACGTAATAACGAAAGTGGTAACAAATAATGATTAAACATCTCATCCATAAGGAGTTCCTGCAGATTCGTCGCAACGCTTTCCTGCCGCGACTCATCGTTCTGTTCCCCATTGTCATCATGTGCGTAATGCCGTGGGTGATGCAGATGGAGGTGAAGAATATCGTGGTTGATGTGGTGGATATTGACCGTACTGTTGAGTCGCAGCGACTTGTACAGCAGATAGCGGTGAGCAAATACTTTATCTTCGGCGGACAGAAAGCTACTTATGCTGAGGCGATGAAGGATATAGAAAAGGGCAGGGCGGATGTGATTCTCGAGATTCGTGATGGTAAGTTTCTCATAGCGGCGAACGCGGTGAATGGTACGAAGGGGGCTATGGGCTCAGCTTATCTGAGTCAGATACTGGCCCAACAGAATGGGAATCCTGCTTTGATACAAAAGGGAACTCAAGGCGTATCTGTGCTTACTCTATATAACAAAGGACAGAACTACAAGCTGTTCATGATTCCTGCCTTGTTTGCCATTGTGATGATGCTGATGACGGGTTTCCTGCCTACACTGAATATCGTGGGCGAGAAGGAGGCGGGAACCATCGAGCAGATCAATGTCACCCCCGTTCCCAAATGGTCGTTCATCCTCGCCAAGCTCATTCCTTATTGGCTCATCGCCTTGTTCGTCATTACCGTTTGTCTGATTCTGGCTTGGCTGGTATATGGTATCACGCCCGCTGGTCCGATATGGCTCATCTATGTGCTTGCCATGCTATTAGCGTTGTTCTTCTCGTCGTTCGGACTGATTGTTTCCAACTACTCCGACACCATGCAGCAGGCGATGTTCGTGATGTGGTTCTTCGTGGTAAGCATCATGCTCCTTTCTGGTCTCTTCACGCCTACACGCTCCATGCCTTCGTGGGCTTACCTTACCACCTATATCAACCCTATGCACTACTTCATCGATGCTATCCGTACTGTCTTCATCTGTGGGGGTGGCTTGCAGCATATAGCACATCAAATTATAGCCCTGCTCGCCATCGGACTCTTTATGGCCGTATGGGCGGTGCAGAGCTATAAGAAGAATAGCTGAATTTTACTTGTTTACTAAAGAACTACAGCTGTTCCGCTGGTGGCAACCATCAGCATGGAGCCGCTGGAACCGATGGTCTCATAATCGATGTCAATGCCGACAATGGCATTGGCTCCGATGGCACGGGCGCGTTCCATCATCTCATTCATCGAGGTGTCCTTAGCCTCGCGTAACACTTGCTCGTAACTGGCAGAACGACCGCCTACTACGTCGCGGATACCGGCAAAGAAATCTTTTACGATGTTTGCACCAATAATGGTTTCACCCGTCACCACACCCTTATACTCGCGGATGGTGCGACCTTCAATCTGTGGGGTTGTTGATAGTATCATAATCTCTCGTTTTAATGAATAATAATGTCTTTTCTCTTATAGACGAAAGATGATGGCAAAAAGTTGCAGACATCAGAAAAGGGAGATGAGGAACTGTCCTGCCCAGATAACAACCTTCACCATGAAATAGATGAGGATGCAGAGACAGACGAACAGAATGATACTATAGGCTGCCTTGCGGTTGACGGTCTTGATGGTTTCTTCATCGCCTTCCACAAAGCCGCGGATAAGACTCATGTTCTGCTGGTTGGAACGGTGGAACACATCGATGATATCGCCTACATAAAAGGGTATCATACCGAGCAATACGTCGCGTAGGGTGTTGTTGATGATGGCTAAGGTGAGGGGGAACGAGCGGATCTTCACGGCTGTGAAAGCGACATACACCAAGGAGATAAGGGCAGCAATGGCGTCACCAATACCGCCTGGAATGGCGAAACCAAGGGCCGCATCAACATAGTAGCGGTCCATGATCTCGGATGCCCGCTGCAGCCAACCGTAGGTACGACTGTTTTCCAGTCTTCTTCGCGTAATCTGTCTTTTTTCTTCGTTCACGTGTACAAAATAACAACAAAGCGATGATTAATCAAAATCTTTTTTGTATTTTTGTCACCAAATAACATTTAGAAATGAAAAACTATAGAATGAATTGGCTAACATGTATAACCTGTCTTTTCCTTGCTCTTTCCACCCAAGCAGTGGCTCAGAACGGGAATAACGAATGGCCAAAGGCTGATTATCAGGTGGTTCCCTTGCCCAGTAGGATTACCCTGCTGCAGAAAGAGGACTTTGTGTTGAATGCCCAGACGCTGATTGTTGTCGGTTCCGACAATGTGGATATGCAGCGTAACGGTCGTTTCCTTCAGCAATATATAGAGGAGGTAACGGGGTTAAGATTGTCCTTGTCTGCCAAGGTGGAGAAGGGGAGGAGTATTGTGCTCCGACTGAATCAGAAGATGCTGGAGCCCGAAGGATACCGGATGACGGTTGACAAGAGAGGTGTGACCATAGAGGGTATGACTCCGCAAGGGGTGTTCTATGGAATACAGACACTGAGGAAATCGTTGGTTCTTCCCGATAAGGGGCAGGAAACAGTCGCAGTGGTGTTACCAGCCGCAGAGATCACTGATGCTCCTCGTTTCAGCTACAGGGGAATGCATCTGGATGTGGCACGCCATTTCTTCTCGTTGGATTTCGTGAAGCAGTATATCGACATGATGGTGCTGCACAATATGAACACTTTCCACTGGCATCTTACTGACGACCAGGGTTGGCGCATGGAGATCAAACGGTATCCCAAACTGGCGGAGATAGGAGGCTGGCGTAACTATACTACGCTGGGCAGGAATTCCGACATTGACGATGGTACTCGCTATGGGGGCTACTATACACAGCAGGAGATGAAGGAGATTGTGCTGTACGCAAAGGAACGTTTCATCACTGTGATACCTGAAATAGATATGCCCGGTCATATGCTGGGTGCCCTGACTGCCTATCCTGAACTGGGTTGTACCGGCGGACCGTATGAGGTGGAGGGTCATTGGGGTGTTTTCGATGATATTCTCTGTGCCGGTAAGGAAGAGACATTCCGTTTCATAGAGGGTGTACTGGAGGAAGTGATGGATATCTTCCCTTCGGAATATATTCATATTGGTGGTGATGAGGCTCCTCGTACCCGCTGGGAAAAGTGTCCGTTATGTCAGGAACGCATCAGGAAAGAGCATCTCACGGCCAAGGGTAATCAGTCGCCAGAGGCTCGTCTGCAGGGTTACTTCACCAAACGGGTGGAAGCTTTCGTGCAGTCGAAAGGAAGGAAACTGATTGGCTGGGATGAGTTGTTGGACAGTGATGTGAATCCCAGTGCTACGATCATGAGCTGGCGGGGTGTTGATGGCGGACTGGTTGCATCTGAGAAGGGACACGACGTGATTATGAGTCCTACCTCCCACTGCTACTTCAATTTCTACCTGGTGAAGGATTATGAGTGGGGAGAGCCGTATGCGTTTGCTGAGGTGATTCCTATAGAGAAGACTTATTCGTTTGATCCTGCTCCCGCATCGTTGAGCGAACAGGCTAAGAAGCATATTTTAGGAGCACAGGGGAACCTGTGGTCGGAGTATATTCATTATGATTCGGAGGCTGAGTATCAGGTGCTTCCGCGAATGGGAGCCTTGAGCGAGGTGCAGTGGATGCAGCCTTCACAGAAGGATTTCAAGGCATGGGTGGAACGTGAGCACCGGCTTACCTTAATATATAATAGGAAGGGATGGGCATTTGCCAAGCATGCGTTCAGGAAGTGATGATGATCTAATGGTTACTTACTGAGTTTACGGGCTTCGCTGTAGGCGTTCTGTGCCATACGGTTGATGATGTCGATGGCCAGCGCTTCATCGATGAATCCGGCTTCCTCGCAAGGGGTGTACTGATTGGCTTCCTCGGAGGTGGCCAGTCTTCCTTCGAGCAGGATGAGGAAATGACGTTTGTATTCCTCGACCATAGCTTGGTAGAAAGGTTCGGTTCTACAGGCGAGGCGCACCAGTTGCATCAGATCGTTGGTGGGATTGCTGCGCAGGGCAGCTTCTATCTCGTCGGCCTCGTAGTTCATGCGGGCGATGGCATAGAAGATTTCCTGGTTGTAGATGCGTGAGATGTGCTCGTAATGTTCCAGCAATGTCTGCTTCACAACCTTGGCATCATGAAGGTCTTTCCCCTCCATCATACCGGTGAGGAAATACTTGAAAAAGGTACGCACGAGGGCAGCCAATGCCCGGTCTTTACTGATCTTGCTCATTTCTGATGGCTTTGATGTTTCTCATTAATCCTTCGTATTTGGCCCGTTTCACGGCACTGCCCTTGAACAGGCGCCGGTAGTCATCTTCGGTGAGTTGCTGCCATTTCTCCTTGGTCATTTCCAACAACTCTTCCTTGGGCTGCAGCAGTGGCTCATGGGTAGGCTGGGCAAAACGGTTCCAAGGACAGGCCTGCAGACAGCGGTCGCAACCGTAGATGGAATCGCCCATCTTCTCTGCCAGTGAAGAGGGAATGTCTCCGCGATTCTCAATGGTTTGGTAAGAGAGGCATTTCTCGGCGTTGAAAGAGGGGAGGGTAAGACCAGGAGCGGGAGTGAGTGCTCCCGTAGGACAGGCATCGATGCATTTGCTGCAGTTGCCGCAACGGTTCTCTATGGGCTCATCGTATTCCAGTTCCATATCGAGGAACAGTTCTCCCAAGAAAAACATACTACCAGCATGGGGGATGATGAGCTGATGGTTTCTTCCTACCCATCCTAATCCTGCTTGTACTGCCCAGTAGCGCTCCAAGATAGGGGCGCTGTCGGAAAAGGCTCTGTAGTGGAGTTCTTCCTTTTCCTGCTTATCTTCATTGACACGTTGGGAGATAAAAGCAGCCAGAGCATGCAGCTTTTGTTTGACAATGTCGTGGTAGTCCTGACCGTAGGCGTAAGCGGCAATCTGGTATTCTGAGTCGGGAATACGTTGCTGAGGGGCGTAGTTCAGTGCTACGCAGACAATACTCTTCAGGTTGTCCATCAGCAATCGCGGGTCAAGGCGCTTATCCAAATGGTTCTCCATGTAATGCATTTCCGCATGGTTTCCCTTCGCCAGCCACTCACGGAATGAACGGGCGGTGGACTCATCTACGGCATCGGCACGGGCGATTCCGCAGGTGAAAAAGCCGAGACGAAGAGCCTCGGCTTTGATATCATGGGAAAGTCTTGAATGCATAACCTTGTTCTTGTAGCCACCTTAATGCTTCAGGCAGGGCTGTCTGCAGCTTATCGATACTCTTGAGCGAGTCGTGGAAGGTGATGATGGAACCATTGCGTGTAAGCGTCTTCACATTGTTCACCACATCCTCGGCTGACATCCATTTGGAATAGTCGCGCGTAAGAACATCCCACATCACCACCCGGAAATATTTCTTCAGCCAGTAATACACACTGTGTCGCATCCATCCATGTGGCGGACGGAACAGATGGGCGTGTACCAGTTCGTTGGCTTGGAAGGTGTTAATGATATAGGTGGTTGTCCAGTGCTTGAAACTGCCGATGTGGTTCATCGTGTGGTTTCCCACCTGGTGTCCTCCGTCGATGATCTGCTGGAAGAGTTCGGGGTATTTCCGCACATTATCGCCCACCACGAAGAAGGTTGCCTTGGCGCCATACGCTTCGAGTGTCTTGAGAATGAACGGCGTAGCCTCAGGGATGGGTCCGTCGTCGAACGTCAGATAGACTGCGTGTTCATTCGGATCCATCCTCCAGGTGGCATGGGGGTAAAACCACCTGATGTATCTGGCTGGTCGTTCAATAATCATTTACTCCGGCTGTTGCATGAGTTGTCCGCCCTTGGCCTGATAGACCCTGGCCACTGCCTCCAGTTTCTTGAACATCTGGTCGCCATACTTCGTGTCAATGGTGTCGGCCACTTCCACGCAATGCTGCATGATATATACCTGCATCATGCAATCCTGCTGGTAGCCTGCCATGGTGTAGTTGTCGAGCGACGTATAGTAATTCATGTACTGCAGGGCGTTGTTGAACACATCATCCAGAATCTTACGGGCCTCAGCTTTCTTGCCGATGGTGGCATAAGCTTTGGCAAAGTCAAGACCGCCACTGAGGTAGTTGTAGGGCACATTGTACGAAGGTATCACCTTCTCAGCATAAGCCAGTGCCTTCAGTGCCTTGTCGTTCTTGTTCTCGGAAATCAGGTGCATGGCCAGCTGACCGAACAGACGACGGTGGGTGTAGCACATACGCATCACGGTCTCGTCGAGATAGATGCCTTCCTTTTCAAGACCACCAAACTTGAAGCGGTTCATCATGTTGTTATACACCTTCTCCGTATCGAAGTTCTTCGCACCGTTGCTGATGGTGGTAAACGGGGTGATACGACTGGCCAGTCCTTCCTGCACGAAGTTGTCGCCGAGGTTCATGTAGTTCTCCTCACCCACGGTGATGGCTACGTAGATAGGACGTGTCCAGTTGCACTGTGCAATCATCTCGAGCATCATCAGATCACCCTTGTACAAGGCGTTCTTTCCCTTCAGAGAGATCACCATCTTGTCGGGGATGGAATCCTTGGCCATCATCATTCCGCTCTTCTTCACGGCTTCCTTGTCGATGGTGACATAGACCGTGTCGGTGGGAATAAAGTGCAGGTCTGTATTCTTTCCGCGTACCCAATACTGCAGGATGTTCTTCAGTTCAAACGGATCCTCGCCGAACTGCTCCTTGGCTTGCTCAGGATTCTCACGATAGAACTTCAGCAGATCCGCCTTGGCGCTAGGCTCTACCTCTACATACTCATTGGTGCCGGAGCAGTAGTCAAGACGTGGCCATGTGATAGGCACAGATGGTGAGTCGTAGGCTGGGCGGCGCATCTGGTCGATGTACCAGTCGGTCTGCAGGTAGCTCAGGTTACAAACACGAGAGTCGGTACGTACACCTTCTACCTCCTGGTTGTACCACAAGGGGAAGGTGTCATTATCACCATTCGTGAAGATGATCGGGTTTCCTTCATCCTGCATGGACATGAGGTAGTTCTGACCGAAGTCGCGACAGGTGTAACGACCGGAGCGGTCGTGGTCATCCCATGTCTGACTGGCCATTTGGATGGGTACGATCATACATGCTACACCCACAGCAGCGGCAATGGCGGTACCATTCACTTTCTTCAGACGCTTCTTCAAGAGGTCGTAGAGGGCTGCCACACCCATACCACACCAGATGGCGAAGGCATAGAACGAACCTGCATAGGCATAGTCGCGTTCACGTGGCTGCATCGGGGTCTGGTTCAAGTAAACTACGATGGCCAAACCGGTCATGAAGAACAGGAAGAACACCACCCAGAACTGCTGAATGCCTCGCTTGCCGCGATAGGCCTGCCAGAACAAACCGATCAAGCCGAGCAGCAACGGCAGACAGTAGAACACGTTATGTCCCTTGTTGTATTTCAACTCATCAGGTAACTTGTCCTGATTTCCCAGTCGGGCATTGTCAAAGAACGGAATACCTGTAATCCAGTTACCGTGTTCCAGCTCTCCATGTCCCTGTATATCATTCTGTCTTCCGGCGAAGTTCCACATGAAATAACGCCAGTACATGAAGTTACACTGATAGGAGAGGAAGAAGAAGATGTTCTGCAACTGTGAGGGTATATGTACGAGTACCTGTTCCCCACAACGGTCGTAAGGCTCATCATGTCCTTTGGGTAGCCAGCTCGGAGCACCTTCCATCCAGTTGTTGTAGGCGGCCGCATGACCGGAATCGTACATTCTGGGGAAGAACATGTTCTGAGCATAGACATAATTGGTCTTGTGGCGGACGATGAAGTAGGAATCCTTCTCGTCTTCCGTGGCTTTCTCCTTGCGCTGATAGATGGGGGCACCATCGTTGACGCGTGGCTTGCAGAATTCACCGTCACGGTCGAACAAAACCTGTGAGGTATAGGCTTGTCCGTAGAACAGCGGACGTTCGCCATATTGTTCACGACTCAGGTAACTACCTAACGTGAAGATATCCTCAGGTGAGTTCTGGTCCATAGGGGTGTTGGCCGACGAACGAATCACAATCAGGGCGTAGCTGGAGTAGCCGATCATCAGCATCAGCATACACAGAAGCATGGTGTTCTTGGCACGAGCTGTAATCAGGAGTTCCTTACCCTTGCGGATCTTGAGAACGAACCAGAGAATGGCCAGTACGATGATACCAATGATGAAGGCCTTGATGCCATAGCTGTAGAAGGGAATACCTAACATGGCTACAGCAGCGAGGAACGCGATGTTCTGTCGAGTCAGATGTTCCTTATAAGTTTCATGGATAGCCCAGATCACGATGGCTACCAACAGGATGATATAGATAATCTCACCGGTGTTGAACGGCATACCCAAGGTGTTCACGAAGAAGAGCTCAAACCATCCACCCACAGTGATAATGCCGGGTACTACGCCGTAGAGGATAGCTGCCACCACAACCAGAGAGATGCCTAAGGCGATGAGCGAACCCTTCAGGTCGGCATTGGGGAAACGCTTGTAGTAATATACCAGCACGATGGCAGGTACACAAAGCAGGTTCAGCAGGTGAACACCAATAGAAAGACCGGTAATGTAGGTAATCAGAATCAGCCAGCGGTCGGCATGGGGTTCATCGGCATGGTCCTCCCATTTTAGGATCAGCCAGAATACCAGGGCCGTCAGGGCGGAAGAGTAGGCATATACCTCTCCTTCCACAGCACTGAACCAGAACGTGTCGCTGAATGTGTAGATTAGCGCTCCTACCATACCGGAAGCCTCAATGGCAATCAGTTTCTGTAACGATAGCTCACTCCAATCCTTCAGGATGAGCTTGCGCACCAGATGGGTAATACTCCAGAATAGGAACAGGATACAAGAGGCCGATAGCAGGGCACTCATCGTATTCACCATTCTGGCAACCTGACTCGGATCGCTGACGAACTGGGAGAACAGGTTGGCAGTGAGCATGAAGAAGGGGGCACCTGGCGGGTGACCGATTTCCAATTTGTACCCAGTGACGATAAACTCAGGACAGTCCCAGAACGAGGCTGTCGGCTCGATGGTGCTGCAATATACGAAGGCTGCAATGAGGAATGCCACCCAGCCCAGTATATTATCTACTAACCTAAACTGTTTCATTCTATATATGTGATTGTTTTTTGCAAAATACCCTGCAAAGATACGAATAAACGAATACAATACAAAATAAATGGCGTTATGTTATGTTTTTTTCAGATTACGAGAGAAGCTCCATAAACCAGCAGCCAATAGCGTAGGATCTTTCCGATGGCAATGCTTAATAGGGAGATGGGGATGTTGGCCCGCATGAGACCCAAGAGAATGGTGATAGCACTGCCAATAATAGGCAGGAAGGCAAAGAACCCCATCCAGGCACCACGACCGCCCATGAACCGTTGTGCCTTGTCAAGATCACTCTTTTTGACATGTAGGTACTTCTCTATCCAGTCCAGTCGTCCCAACCGTCCTACTCCATAGTTGAACATCGATCCAAGGATATTCCCTATGGAGCCGTATACAATGAGTTTCCATGCGTCAAGACCCGTGGCCAGCAGTCCTAACATCACCGCCTCACTACTGAATGGGAAGAAACTCCCGGCAAGAAAGGCGGCCACCAACATTCCCCCATAGCCGTATTGGGTAAGAAAGGCAATTAGGGTATCCATAGGTTGTATGCAGTGATGAACAGGATTAGGAATATCAGCATATAGAACGTGACATTGGTCAGCTTGGTATGTGTCAAGGCGAGGAAATGCCCGATAAACGGACTCGTATTAACGATCATCATTCCCAACAGGATCTCAAAGTGCTGGGGTTGCAAGATGATGAATACTACGGTGAGCAGGTTCATCCACATCAATAGCTCGTAGATCATCTGTGTACGGATCTTGTCCATATGACTGTTGCGGAGGTAATGAACCATTCCGATGAGTGCAACCAGACAGACAAAGGCGAAGGTGATGTAGTGGTGATCGTTGAACCGCTGATATTGGAACAGGGGTTGGAAATAGGCAATGCTCGTGATATGCTCCACGAGCGAGTCAAAGTGCCCCGTGAAAAAGCTCAACGGCAACAGGAACCAGTAAGGGGTTAGCAAGCCAACAATCGACGCGAAGAACATACGGATGTTGAACGCCATCATCTTGAAGCCGATGAGTATCCATAGCAGCGGCACGAAATAGAGCACCTGTATGAACAGTACGCTGGCAATACCCAGACAAAGGAACGCGTAGAACATCAGTCCTGGCGAATCCTTGTCTTGGTAGATATGGAAGATAATGGTGTAGGATGTGATAAGACACAGCTGCACGATAGACTCCCGTAGCGATGGGAACAGAAAGGTGGCCATGGATGTGAGGGCAAGAAACGAACACGACACCATTCGACTGTAGATACGGATGAGGGCGTTGCTGTTGTTGATCTCCATCATCAGATAGGTAGATACACAAAGGAAAGCCAACTGCAAAAACAGTCGGTTCTCCACCAGTCCGCCCAGATACCATACACCTAAGGCATATATAGCCATCAGCGTCAGTGCGTAACGGCTCTCCGCCACCTTGTTCTGGAATCGCTTCATCCTTACTTCAAGTCTGCCCCGATGTCTGAACGGAAGTATTTGTCTGTGAACTGTATCTTCTGAGCCTCCTCAAAGGATTTCTTCAAGGCCTCTTCCTTATTGGCGCCATAGCTGCTCACAGCAATCACACGACCGCCGGCTGTTACCACCTGATCGTCTTTCTGGGCCGTTCCCATATGGAAGACAATGCTTCCTTCTACCTGATCAAGACCAGTAATGGGATAACCTTTCTTATAGGCTTGGGGATAGCCACCGCTGACCAATACTACGCAGACGGCAGCACGCTCATCAAATTCCACCTTCTTGGTGTCAAGATCACCATTGGCCACACCAACAAACAGATCCACGATGTCGCTCTTCAGACGGAGCATCACGCTTTCGGTCTCTGGGTCACCCATGCGACAGTTGTATTCAATCACCATCGGCTCGCCGTTCACGTTGATCAGTCCGAAGAAGATAAATCCCTTATAGTCGATGTTTTCTTCAGCCAGACCTTCTACGGTAGGACGGATGATGCGGTCTTCCACCTTCTGCATCCACTCCTTGGTGGCAAAGGTGACAGGTGTAACACTTCCCATACCACCTGTGTTCAGCCCCGTATCATGTTCACCAATGCGCTTGTAGTCTTTTGCTTCTGGCAAGATCTTGTAGTGCTGACCGTCGGTCAGGACGAATACCGAACACTCAATACCGCTCAGGAACTCCTCGATGACAACGCTGGCAGAAGCGTTGCCGAACATACCGCCGAGCATCTCCTGGAACTCCTTCTTGGCCTCTTCGAGGGCGGGGAGAATCAAAACGCCCTTACCGGCACACAGACCGTCGGCCTTGAGCACATAAGGAGGCTGGAGGGTTTCAAGGAAGGCAAGTCCTTCCTTCACATGCTCACCGTCGAATGTCTGGTATTTAGCGGTGGGAATGTTGTGACGCTGCATGAATCCCTTGGCGAAGTCCTTACTGCCTTCGAGTATGGCACCATTCTTCGAAGGACCGATTACAGGAATACGGGCTGTGCGTTCATCGCTGAGGAACTCATCGTAGATGCCCTTTACCAAGGGATCCTCCGGTCCTACGACCACCATGTCAATGAGGTTATCCACGACAAAGTCTTTCAGCTTGTCGAACTCGTTCACTCCGATAGGCACGTTCTCTCCAACCTCAGAGGTACCTGCATTTCCAGGGGCAATGAACAGCTTCTCGCATTTCTTGCTCTGGGCGATTTTCCAAGCAAGGGCGTGTTCACGACCGCCACTGCCCAACAATAAGATTCTCAAACTCTTCCTGAGTTCAATACCAGGAAACATCGCTGTCTTTTTCTTTGCCGGGAATTCCGGCACAATCGCATTTATACGCATGGCGTTTGTTATTTTAGATAGTCTTCAAAATACTGTGTAATCCTTTCATGGAGATGAACGCTCTGATGTCCCCGCATATTGTGCGGCTCACCAGGATAGACGAAGAAGTCGGGCTGGGTACCTGCCTTGATGCACTCGGCAAGGAACGACAGACAGTGCTGTGGAACCACGGTTTCATCGTTATAGCCCGTGATGATCTGCAGCTTACCCTTCAGGTTCTTGGCTTTGCTCAGCAGACAGGTCTTCTCGTAACCCTCAGGGTTCGACTGGGGCGTGTCCATATAGCGTTCTCCGTACATCACCTCGTACCAATGCCAGTCGATGACTGGACCGCCTGCCACTCCTACCTTGAACACGTCTGGATAGTTGGTCATCAGGGAAATGGTCATGAAACCACCAAAGCTCCAGCCATGAACACCCATCCTGTCCTGGTCAACATAGGGCAGTGATTTCAGGTATTCCACGCCCTTCATCTGATCCAGCATCTCAATCTGTCCCAGCTGACGGAAGGTGGCCTGCTCAAAGTCACGACCTCGGTTCTCCGATCCTCGGTTGTCAAGGATGAAGAGCAGGTAGCCCTTCTGTGCCATGTAGGTCTCCCACGACCTGCTTCCCCAGTGCCATGATGCTTCCACGTTGTGAGCATGCGGACCGCCATAGACGTAAATCACTGTGGGGTATTTCTTCTCAGGGTTGAAGTCTGCGGGTTTCACCATTCTGTAATAGAGGTCGGTGATGCCATCAGCCGCCTTGATGCTTCCACATTCAAAGATGGGCTGCTGATAACCTTTCCACGGGTCATCAGCCTCTAAGAGGTTCGTGTGTTGAGGTGTCTTTTTGGTAAGGTCCACCACATCAATAACACGCGCTCTTGTGGGTGTGGAGAATCTGTCGATGAGGAAGTTACCGGATGGGGAAACAACAGCGTCATGAACACCATCCACCGTTTCCAACTGCTGAATCTTTCCTGTCATGCTGACACTGTACAGTCGCTGATGCAGGGGGTGCTCCTTATTGCCCTTGAAGATAATGGTCTTCTGTTTTTTGTTGAAGCCTAAGATGTCCGATACCACCCATGAACCGCTGGTCAGCTGACGAAGGCACTTACCGTCGGTATTAAATAAATAAAGGTGATTATAACCATCGCGCTGACTCAGCATCAGGAACTTGGTGTTGTCCCAGGGCAGGAACTGGATGGGATGCAGCGGCTCCACGTATTTCTCGCTCGTCTCACGGTAGATTTCCTTTATTCTTGTGCCAGTTGTCGCGTCATACGAAACCAGACGACAGTCGTTTTGGTCACGGTTCAGTTCGAACATATAGACTGTTTTCGAGTCTGGACTCCAGGCGATGTTCGTGAAATAGCACATCTGCTGCAGTGCTGTCGGAGATACATCTGTTACAGGAGTCTGCAGATAAACAGTCTTGTTTGTCTGGAGGTTGTATATGCCTACAGTTACCACATGGGTGTTACCTCCCGCCATGGGGTATTTGTCGGGATACACCTTGGCAATTCCCTTTTCTGTGTACGGACTGAGGTCAACCTGTGGATAATCCGTCACCATGCTTTGGTCCATACGGTAGAAAGCCAGTTTCTGTCCGTCAGGACTCCAGAATGTTCCCTTTTCAATGCCGAACTCATTACGGTGTACGCTCTGACCATAGACGATTTCGCGTGAACCATCAGTGGTGAGCTGATGCTCGTGTCCCTCACCGTCGGCCACATACAATTGATGGTCCTTGACATAAGCCGTGGCTCGCGAAGCAGCGTTCCAATCATTGCTGTCCTGTCCTGATATACTGTCCTGCCATACAATTTGCTTCTGTTTGAAGTCTACCAATATATAAGCATGACGGTTACCCATGGCAGCCAGTGGCTTGTCGGGGTAGGGGAAGGTGACATTCATCAGATGGCGCACAAAACGCTCATCATCGCTCTTGATCCACTTGTTTACTTCATCTAGTGTGAAGAGAACCTCCTTCTTCCCCGTCCTGGCATCTATGGTATAGCATTCCTCCACGTCGGTCTGCACAAGCTGGTCGCCCCACCAGGTGAGCCACATGTTCTTGGCCGCCAAGTTGTGAGCGTTCTTACCGCCGTAGTTCAGGTCTTCCAGCGTAAATAGCTGCTGGGCGTTCAATGATAATGGAATCATAAGGAAAGAAAGGAGAACGGATAATACGATACTCCTGTTATTAATCATCATATCTTTTGTTGTTCTTTTTGAAATTCCTACCTTCTGTTTTATCAAAGCGCTTACCGCCTTTACCTTTGAAGTCACCCTTGCCGTTTCTTCCGTCGCGGAAATCCCGTTTCCCCTTGAAACCGTCTTTCCCCCTGAAAGGCCGACCTTCCTGTCGGTCGCCTTCTTCACGGTCACGACTGCGACGGAACGACCGTTCCTCCTTGCGTTCGAACATCCTTTCATCGAAGGCAGGATGATGCTTATGGAAGGTGAACGAGCGGATATCCCCCGTTTCGTTGGCCTCGTCCTCATCCATTCGTTTCTTGAACTCCCTGTTCTTCTTGAAGCGGTGCTTCTCGGCCATGGACTCCTTCTCCTCTTCGGTCTTCAGTATGTTACCTTCGCTGCGGAACTCCTTGAGTTTTCCTTGGAACATCTGATACTTACGGAACTCGCATTCAAGAGAGCCATTGAACACGGGAATCTTGATACTTGGACGAAGACCGATCTGTTCGAAGCATTCTTCACGATAGCTGAGAATCCATGCATTGTTCCCCTGGAACTCATGCTTTAGTTTCTCGCCAATCATCTTGTAGGTAGCCAGCAGGTTGGGTGTGGAGATGCGTTCCCCGTAAGGTGGATTGGTAATCATAATGGCCTTCTCTGCAGGCTGTTTGAAATCGGCGAAATCGAGTTGTTCTACTGTGATATCCTTGGTCAGACCAGCTGCTCGGATGTTCATCCTTGCCGTGTTCACCGCCTTCATGTCGATATCGTATCCATAGATGTGATGTTCGAAGTCACGTTCCTTCGATTCATCATTATAGATCATGTCGAACAGATCTTTGTCGAAGTCGGGCCATTTTTCAAACGCATATTCTTTGCGGAAAACACCGGGCGACATATTCCGGGCAATCAGGGCAGCTTCTATGAGTAGCGTACCACTACCGCACATCGGGTCGATAAAGTCGGTTTCCCCTTTCCACCCACTCATCAGGATCATACCGGCAGCCAGCACTTCGTTTAAGGGAGCTTCCACCGATTCCTGTCGGTAGCCTCTGCGGTGCAGACTCTCACCACTGGAGTCAAGACAGAGTGTTGCCTTGTCGTCTGCGATATGGATATGCAGTCGGATATCAGGGTTGGATACAGACACATTAGGGCGGATTCCTGTGTTCTCCCTGAACTGGTCAACGATGGCATCCTTCACTTTATATGCTACAAATTTTGAATGACGGAACTCTTCTGAGAACACCACGGAATCCACCGCGAAGGTGTTCTTGCTTGTCAGATAGTCGCTCCAGTCAATCTTCTTCACCTCCTCATAGACATCGTCAGCCGACAAGGCTTTGAAGTGTTTGATGGGTTTGAGGATGCGTATGGCCGTGTGCAGTTGGAAGTTTGCGCGGTACATCATCTCCTTGTTACCGGTGAACGACACCATGCGTCTGCCAATCTGTACATTGTCAGCTCCCAGTTCTGTCAGCTCTTGTGCCAAGATGGGTTCCAGACCCATAAAGGTCTTGGCAATGAGTTCAAATGCCTGTTCCATGATTGAATTCGATATCTAAATTGTCAGTCTTCTCTTGTTTGTACTTCTTTGTATTCGGCTTCATGTCGCGAGTAATCCAGAGGTTGGCACCCACCACGCAGCCTTTACCGATGGTGATTCGTCCCAAGATGGTGGCATTGGAGTAGACCACCACGTCATCTTCGAGAATCGGGTGACGGGGAATGCCCTTGATGGGATTCCCATGCTCATCCAGCGGGAAACTCTTAGCTCCCAGTGTCACTCCCTGATAGAGTTTCACGTTATTGCCGATGATGCAAGTAGCACCAATCACCACACCTGTTCCGTGGTCGATGGTGAAATGATGACCGATCTGTGCGCCCGGATGAATGTCGATACCCGTCTCTGAGTGCGCCATTTCCGTAATGATTCTTGGAATAAGTGGAACGCCAAGAACCAGCAGTTCATGGGCGATGCGGTAGTTGACCAGTGTCTTGATGATGGGATAGCAGGAGATGATCTCCCCGTAGTTCTCTGCTGCGGGATCACCATTATAGGCTGCTATCACATCAGTAGCCAGGATTTTCCTGATCTTGGGGTATCTGCTAATCAACTCCAAGGCCAGTCGTTCGGCATTCATCCTGCAGGCAGTACGTTCCTCGTAGCTCTCCGAGGTGTTACCATCGGCAAAACAGAGCCCTGCCTGGATCTGGTCGGCCAAGAGTTTGTGGAGTCTTTCGATGTTCACTCCGATATGGTATCTGATGGTGTTGATATTTACGGTTGACTTACCGAAATATCCTGGGAAAAGAATCGAGCGGGAAAGATCAATAATTTCCTCCAAAGCCTTACTGGAAGGCAACGGGTCGCCGTCGCGGTGCTCGTGGAATAACCCTTGCAAAGATTCCTTTTCAGACAGTTCCTCCACTGTCCTTGTCAGAATCTGCGTCATGTTCTCTGTGCTCATTATAATGCTGTATCAATAAATTCGGGGACAAAGTTACGAAAAAACGAGAGCAGAACAAAACAAATTCATTTGTTTTTTATTGTTACGTAATAAAACGAAGATAAGTTTGGAAGATTAAAAGATTCTTTATACTTTTGCAGTGTGATTATTACGCAATGGTTGCAATAAGATATGGAAGAGCTAAAATATCGTTACAAGTATCCACGTCCATGTGTCACCACGGATTGTGTGGTTTTTGGATTCGACGGAGCCAAACTTAATGTCTTGTTGATAGAACGGGGTATCGAGCCCTATAAGGGACATTGGGCCTTCCCAGGTGGCTTTTTGAATATGGATGAGACGGCACTTCAGGGTGCCAAGCGTGAACTCTACGAAGAGACAGGTTTAAAAGATGCCTACATTCACCAGTTCCATGCTTTCTCTGAGGTCAATCGCGACCCTCGCGACCGTGTCATTACCATTGCTTATTATGCATTGGTACGTATCAGTGAGGTGAAAGCTGGTGACGATGCAGCTAAGGCTCAGTGGTTTCCTTTGGATAAGGTGCCGCCGCTGGCTTTCGATCACGACAAGATTCTCCGTATGGCTACCAACGAGTTGCGCCGCCAAATCCATTTCGAACCCATCGGTTTTGAACTGTTGCCTGAGATATTCACGATGACCCAGTTACAGCATCTCTACGAAGCTATCCTCAATGTGAAGTTCGATCGCCGCAACTTCAGCAACAAGATACTGAAACTGGGCATTCTTACCCAATTGGAAGAAACGCTTCCTATGTCCAATAAGAAAGTAGCATTCCTCTATAAGTTCAATCTGGATAGCTATAAAGAAATGAAGGAAAAAGGCTTCCGCCTGGAATTTTGATAATTACAAACCACAACCAACGATATTACATGATGATGAAAAGAATAGTTTCACTTTGTATCCTGGCAATGCCATTGGTGGCATTTGCACAAAAGCAGTATTTCCTTCCAACAGGTGATGCATCAGCTGACGAGAAGGACAAACCGATGATTGAGGTGTATCTGCCCAAAGAGGAGGTGGCCAATGGCTGTGCCGTCGTGCTTTGCCCTGGTGGCGCCATGAGATGGCTTTCATGGGAAAGCGATGTAGTGAAGATGGCATCCTTCCTGAACGAGCAGGGCATTGCTGCCATCGGGCTCCGTTATCACCTCAACAAGGGTGGGGGACAGATGCCGCAGGGAGTGCAGATGCCTCCAATGGTGGATGTAACGCACCCAGATGCATTTCCTCAAGCTGATGCCAATCCGATGCACAATGCGAGTGGTGATTCCATCATCCAACTTGCTGCATTGGATGCCAAAGCGGCCATCCGAATGGTGAGGGAGCATGCTGATGAATGGCATATCAATAAGGAAAAGATCGGATTCCTGGGTTTCTCAGCAGGTGGAGGCGTGGCCATTGCTGCAACAATGTCAGCAAACAGCATGGAATGCCCCGATTTCCTCTGCACCAACTTTGGTCCTTCGCTGATGCCCGTCACCGTTCCTGTTGATGCTCCTCCATTGTTGATCATGACCCGTGCCGACCACCCCAATGTAGCGGCCGGTCTTGTTGCCCTGTTTATGGAGTGGAAGAAAGCCGGAGCTAATGCCGAACTACACATCTATGGCGATGGCAAGGGTCCTTACGAACTGATGCCCCAAACAGGTGAGACTACAACAGAGACCTGGAGCACCCAGATGCTGCAATGGTTGAAGGCCAAAGGATTTCTCAACAGGTGAAGCAGCCAAATAAACAACATTCGTAAAAATAAGGTAACATCTAACCCAAAATGCTTGAAATGTCGATGTGCAAAGGGCTTCTCGAGGGTTAGATGTTGCTCAAACATATCCCGTAGATTTCCCGTAGATCCCCCGTTAATCTTCTGTAAAAGTCAGAGGGGGCGTTATAACGTAATTACGTAATCACGATGTTACGAGAAAGTGGGTTGAAGAAAACTATGGCAGTTTGCGTTGGAAACTATGGCAGTTTCTGGTTAAAAGTGCCTCAAACGCCAATAGCGGGAACGTCAAACGCTGGGAGCGTTTGCCTTGATCACTGGGAGCGTTTACGGCGTTCAGTGTTTTTTAACAGAAAGGCGGTGTTGTGTTAACAGAATTTTGCACACTGTGAGGGGTTGATTTTTGGTCGTCTCATGATTATTTAGTACCTTTGTACCAAAGAACCAAGGTTAGACATAATAACTTTTTAGACATAATAACTTTTTAGACATAATAACTTTTTAGACATAATAACTTTTTAGACATAATAACATAAGAACAAATCTATATTTAGACAAAAGAACCAAAGGACCAAAGATTAAATGTTTAATTTTTTATCTTTAATGTAAAAGGCCAAGGAACCAAGGAAATGTTTTTGTTGGAGATCTACGGGATATGAACGGGAAATCTACGGGAGATCTACGGGAAATGTTTGAGCAACATATCCCGTCCCTCAAAACCTCTGAGCAAAGGCGTTTCAAGATGTTTACGGGAAATCTGCAGTATATTTCTATCGTGCAGCGCTAATGAAGCTGAAAAGGAAAAAGGCAATAAGGATTCCCAGGTAAACCGCAATGAAGATGCCGAGAGCGAGGATTGCCCTCCAGATGGTTTGCCAATAGCTATAGCCCGAAAGTTGCTTCAGGGGGATAATGGTTAGCAGCGGGAAAACCGATTCATAATAGTAGTTCATACAGAAGAATGAGGCAACGATGGAATAAAGGTACCACATGTCTGTGAAATAGATCATCGAGACGAAAAACTCCGAAAACCTCATATCAGGTATGTTGGGACAATGACGGAAGAAACGGTAGAGTGGACCACATAGGAGCAGTACGACAATAAGTAACACAATGGATAGGTGTTTGTTTATCCATACGTTCGCTTTCTTGGCTTTTCCCAGAAAGGCGGCAGTTGCCTGTTTCTCTATCTCATTACCCTGTTGGTCGTTTTCTAAACTATTGTTTTCCAACTCCATCTTGTCGTATAACTCCATGCTCTCCTCGAGGCGGTTAACCCTTCGGATATTAAAGCCGGATTCTACCAATAGCGACAAAGCGATGAGCAGGAAAAACAACTTAAACGGTGGAAAGTAGGCCATCATCATACCCTTCAAATAGTCGTATGCCATATAGCCTGGTCGGACAATCAGGTCACGAAGGGTGCGGAACATTCCTCTGTTGCCTAAGCCCCATACGTCGAGGAACAACAAGAAGGCATTTTTGAAGGAGTATCTGCCGAGCTTAGACGACTGTCCGCAGCGAGGACAGTAGTTACCTTGGAAATGTGTCTCGCAGGTAGTGCAAACATGTTCCTCCGCCGACAAAGGCTTTACCTGATACGGTTGCTTTTGCCACGTACTGAATTGTCTGTATTTCTCCTTTATTCTTTCAAACATCGCCGCAAAGATACGAATAAACGAGGGAAGTACAAAATAAAATACATTTATTTTTACTTCCGAGTGAGAGTATCTTCGGCAAAGCCAATGTTACGAATAAACGAGGGAAATGCAAAAGGAAAACAAGTTTTTCTCATCATTTTTTTCTCTATATGCGACACCTATGTCAAGGTTCCGGCCCGTTGTTACAATACGGCCTCCATGTCGTAACAAACTCGGACGAAAAGCATGAAAAAAGTTGGAACCAGACAAAACCCGTCATAACTTTGCAATTGAAAATTAGCGAGAACAGGCTGCACCTCAGCATAGAACAAGCTCTCTGCATTCGGTTTGCACTGTCCTTGCATCAGAAACCCGTACGCTCATCGAGCGTATGATTCAGACCGTGGCCGACTTCGTGGGCGATACCGAGCAATGCGACGACCTCACCATGCTCGCCATTCAATGGAGGAAACATTGAATGATGAACCTCTGCAACTTTTTGTCGGTTTCCATCGTCTAATACCTTAAATAATATATATTGTGTGATCATGAATCATTATTTTTCTAACAGAATTCTTAAGATTCTATTTGTTACAACAGTCCTATTTGCAGGGACTGTTTCGGTGTCGGCCCAATCGTATCAACCGCAAGGGCTATACAAACTGAAAGAGATTGTTCATCAGGACGGCAAACACATCGAGGCTGGGTATCAGCAGTATAAATACTATAAGGATGATATCACGCTCGAGTTTACCTATTATCCGAGCGAGTTGGAAGAGTCGTTTAATTTCATCGTTTCTTGTCCGGAAGTGAAACCCCTGCAGATGACAAGTACCTCAGACAGTACTTTTATGCTGCGTTGGTTCAATGACAAGAATACGCAAGACGAACGACTGTTCCCTTCTCAGACTACGATTGAGGAGAAATATGAAATGGTGAAAGATTCCACAAATGCTATACAGCAGGTGTTGAACTTACTAGAGATGAAGATGGATAAGAGTCACCGTTTGCAGGGCGCATGGAAGATGCGCGGCAGACAGTCGATGAACAACGCGAACTCGCAGTACTGGATTGTGCCCAATGGTCCTGAAACCTATCAGATCTTTGGTAATGGTGCTTCTGTAACCATCGTAAACAGTGGCGGGTTTCCACGAGCCAAGATGCAGGGCTATTATTCGCCTTGTACCTATCTGGACGAGAGCGCTATCAAATGGGACGGGCGGACAGGTATCTTGAATTGGTTTGATGGTGAAACAGCTTCCTTGACGCTTATCGGAGCCACTGGTCAGCCCATGGTTACGGTATGGGATCGCTGTGGACTGCCACAACATATCCAAGAGCTGTTCGGCACTCATTGTCCTCAAACCACCAAGGATCTCTCGTGTTACTATACCGAAGGCTTCGTCAAGAAATACGGCAATCAGCCGGACTCCATCCGTATGGCCTATGAGACGTTCGACTACGCCGTGAATGCCAACGAAAAGAACAATGCCATCTTCCCGGTATTGATGCGCAATGGTTATGAAGAAGAATACAAGAAGATGAAGGAATCGCTCCTTTCACGCTTGATGAACGGTGAGATGGATGTGGATGAAGCAGTAGGGCGCTATATGTTCTGGTTCTATAAGGATTTCGACCGCCATACGAATTGTTCATCAAGAACCTTCTCCCAGTTACGGTCAGAGGCACTGGTGAACTACAAAGCCCTGATTGCCCATTACGCCCCGGAGCCGGTGGGATGCAAGGTGGATAAAGATACTTACCTGTTGCGACTACCTTCGAGTCAGGGTAATTTGCCCACATGGGACTGGATGCTGAATAAAGTAGAGGAGTTCAAGCAGTCAGGTTGTCAATACCTGATTCTCGACCTTCGAGGAAACGGTGGCGGCAGTGATGCCTTTGGTGAGATGTTTGCCAAGATGATGTGTGACTGCTGTTCATTGAACGACCATCAGTCATTCTACATGAACAGTACTGAGAACAATAAACAGCTTAAGAAATACTGCAAGGCTTTCCACCTGTCTTTTATGGACAAGGTGTTGGTAGAAGCGGAATCGACCGAGGAAGGCAGTCTTGTCCATTGGATGTCAACCCCCAAGGGCTCTGGCGGGTTTACACCGATGGTGCGCAAGGGTGCTATCATTATTGATAATTACAGCGCCAGCGCAGGTGAATCGCCTGTCAGTTTTGTACGCACCTACTCCAAGAGTCATGCCAAGGTGTATGGCCGTGACCGGTCGATGGGATGCGAGATGTCGGGAAACTGTAATAATATCCGTCTCCCTAATAGCAATATCGTACTGACGTATCCCATGACGGTAAATGCCGAATTCGAGGAGGCGTGCAAGGATCGTAATCCCGGTTTTAAGCCCGATGTGATGATTCCGCTGCCATATCCCGAGCAGTTGACGGATAATATCGACTCCTGGGTTCTGTGGGTGGCTAAAAAAATGAAGAAATAGAACCCCTTGCAACTTTTTGTCAGTTTCCATCGTCTAACAGGTAAATGAATAAAAAACGAAGGATATGAAGAAGGGTTATGTATTATTGGGTATGGCCTTGCTGGCTGCGGTTTTCGCTTCATGTGATTTTTACATCAGAAGGAATTCCTCAAAAGGTCAGCGGGTAAGAGTAGTGAACAAGGACGTGGTGGTGCAATCGTTCGAGAAAGTTCAGATTGCCGGCTCGTTTGATGTAACCTATAGGCAGGGAGATTCTTGCACAGTAAGGATTGAGGCTCCTCAAGATGCAATGAAAGAAATTGACATCTATACGGATGGGGAAACCTTGTATATCGGTCCGAAGAGAAAGAATCTGCTCTTCTCGCTGAAGTCGCTGAATCAACATCATAAGATATATGTATATGCCACATCTCCCGATTTGACATCGGCAGAGATTGCTGGAAGTGGCGAGTTTGATGTGAACGGTCATCTGGACACCGACCGCTTGGAGTTGAGTATTGCAGGCTCTGCAGATATGAAGCTTGAAGACCTGATTTGTGACGAACTGGATGCGACGATTGCCGGCAGCGGTGATATCAAGATCAAGAAGATGGTTGCAGGAAAGGCAGAATTCAGCATTGCCGGTAGTGGTGACATAGAAGCTAAGGATATCGACTGTGGTGAACTGAATACAAGTATTGCCGGTAGTGGTGATATGAAGTTTGGCGGTCGTACGAAAAAATATGACGAATCAATAGCCGGCTCCGGAAAAGTGGAAAAGAGCGGATTGATTATAGGTAAGTAATCAGGATAACAAGGAAACAGTAAATTTTGAAAGACTCCAGTGCTCCCTGCAGACATAGTCTGTGGGGAGTATTTGTATGGTTGGCGTTCTAATAAATTAGTTGTACCTTTGACTGCGTCGAAGGTACTTTCGTTTGGAAAAACAAACAAAAACAAGCTTTTGTTTGGTTTTTCGCTCACTTATCTGTACCTTTGCAATTACAATAATGAATCGAGCATGAAATACGCTATTATCGCTGCAGGCGAAGGTTCACGGTTAGCGGCAGAGGGAATAGAAGACCCCAAGCCGTTGGTGAGGGTAGGAGAAGAACGACTGATAGACCGTCTGATTCGGATCTTTATGGACAATGAGGCAGAACAGATTGTGGTGATTTGCAACGATCTGACCTCTTTGGTCGCCCGTCATCTGTTACGTATCCAGGAAGATGGTTTGAACGGCCGCAGCGTTCCTTTGTTCTTCCTCGTGAAGAGCACCCCCAGTAGCATGCACAGCTTCTATGAGATCAGCAGTCATCTGACCGCTGGACCCTTTGTGCTGACCACCGTTGACACCATTTTCAAGGAGCAGGAGTTCAAGGATTATGTGAAGACGTTCCAGAAATGCGTGGCCCAGGATGGTCTTGACGGACTGATGGGTGTGACGGATTACATAGATGATGAGAAACCCTTGTATGTGGGAACGGATGAGAAGATGGCCGTTACTGGCTTTTTCGATACGAACAATCCGCCGTGTAAGTATATCTCGGGCGGTATATACGGATTAACTCCGAAGGCTGTTGAGACGCTGAACGACTGCATCAACCGAGGTGAACAGCGCATGCGTAACTTTCAGCGGGCACTGATACGCGACGGCTTGCAACTGAAGGCTTATCCGTTCAGTAAGGTGCTGGACATTGATCATGCCTCAGACATTACCAAGGCTGAGGCTTTCCTCAATACCTAAGAGCATGCGGAACATCCTGTTGATCTATCGCGCCCCGCAGTTCTCGCCGAATTCCGTAGAGAAAGACAAGCTGATACTGGAAGCAGTGGGCAGTCGTCTGAAGGAACAGGGGAATAGCGTACGGTTCGTGCAAGAGGAATGCTTCCGAGAGGAGGATGAGGCTGATGTCTATCTGTCCATGGGGCGCCTGCCGAAAACACTGGCGATTCTTAAGCGGAAAGCGGCGGCAGGACGAATAACCGTGAACAGCGGTGAGGGCGTTGAGCGTACAGCACGTATGCTGCTTGACCGACTGATGCGGGCGAATCATATCCCGGCCGCTCCTTTGTTCGATGAACAGCGGGTGGCCGATGGCTATTGGCTCAAACGTGGCGATGCAGCTGCACAGAGCAGAGAGGATGTGCTCTTTGCCAAGGATATCAAGGAGGTGAACCGCCTTATGGAATCGTTCCGGAAAAGGAAGATTCAGGATGTGCTGATAACCGAGCATGTGAAGGGCGATCTGGTGAAGTTCTACGGTGTGCAGGGCACGGGCTTCTTCCGATTCTTCTATCCCACTGATGATGGGAATACGAAGTTTGACGATGAGAAACGAAACGGTATAGCCAGGCATTACGCCTTCCAGATAGATGAAATGCAGGATGAGGCGGAACGACTGTCGGAGCTGACCGATGTGGTTGTCTATGGCGGTGATTGCATTGTTCGTGAGGACGGCTCGTTTGTCATCATTGATTTCAACGATTGGCCGAGCTTCTCCCGTTGCAGGGAAGAGGCGGCAGAGGCGATAGTCAATAAAATTGAAAATTGAGAATTGAAAATTGAAAATTACAAGATATGAGTACTTTTAAAGAGATGTTGCAGGCATCTTTTAAGTCGAATGATACAGAAGAATGGTTGGACGTGCACTTTACGCGTCCCATCGGACTCGTTTTTGCATTGTTCTGGAACAAGTTAGGAGTCCATCCCAACGTTATTACAATCCTTTCCATCTTCCTTGGAATCGGGGCAGCCTATATGTTCTACTATACCGATCTGTGGCATAATGTGGCAGGTGTCGTATTACTGATGTTTGCCAACTTCTGCGACAGTACGGATGGACAGATGGCGCGTCTGACAGGGAAGAAGACACTGGTGGGACGCGTGCTCGACGGCTTTTCGGGTGATGTGTGGTTCTTTGCTATCTACATCGCTCTGTGTCTGCGCATGATGTATCAGTATATACCGGGTACGGCAGTCCACTGGGGATTGATTATCTGGGCATTGGCTGTTGTGGCAGGCATATTCTGTCATTCACCGCAAGCCAGTCTGGCCGACTACTACCGTCAGATCCATCTGTTCTTCCTGAAGGGAAAGGCGGGTAGTGAACTGGATAATTCCGACCAACAGCGAGCTATCTATGACTCACTGCCGAAACATAAGTGGTTTGCCCGTCTGTTCTATTTTAACTACGCGAAGTATTGCAAGAGTCAGGAGAAACGTACACCGCGTTTCCAGGCATTCTTCAAAGAGTATCTGAAAATCAGCGGAGAGGATGCAGAACCTGGTAATGAATCTTTGGCCGTCTCCAAGGTACGGGCAGATTTCGTGGAAGGGAGTCGTCCCCTGATGAAATACACCAACTTGCTGACATTCAACTCCAGGGCGATATGTCTCTATATCACCTGTCTGCTGAATTGTCCGTGGGTATATCTGTTGTTTGAGATTCTGGTGCTGACCGTTTTGTATGTTCACATGCACAGCCGACATGAACATTTATGCGAAACGATGCTTGGAGAATTGAAGAGTTGAAAATTGAAGAATTGAAAAGTCAACGAAGTTAAATATTGAAGAGGATTTGTAGTTTATAGGTCATAGGATATGAATTTGGAATTGAAAAAGTATATTGTATTATTGTTGTCGGTATTTGTGACGATGCCGATGATGGCACAAAAGCTAACCGGTGTTATCGTGGATGATAACGACGGCGAGTACATCCCCTATGCCAGTGCGGTATATCGTGGAAACCACGTAATGGTAAGCAGTAATGCGGAAGGACAGTTCTCCATAGACCGTCATAATGGTTGGAAGTTGACATTCAGTGCTGTGGGCTATCAGCCGCTGACTGTCGAGATCAGCGCGAATACGAAATCGCCGATGCGCATAGCCCTGAAACCTGAGAGGACACAGTTGCAGAACGTGACGGTTACGGGCAGACGAAACCGTTATTCGCGTAGGAACAATCCTGCCGTGGAACTGATGCGACGGGTGATTGCCGCCAAGAAGAAGACCGATTTGGCCAACCACGACTTCTACCAGTATAACAAATACCAAAAGCTTACGCTGGCCTTCAACGAACTGAGTCCGCAGGACGTGGAAAACGGTATCTTCGGTAAGAAACAATGGGTGCTCGACCAATTGGAGCTGTGCCCATATAATAACAAGCTGATTCTGCCGGTGAGTGTAGACGAAACGGTGACGAGGAATATCTACCGTAAGGATCCCAAGAGCGAGAAGAGCATCGTTATGGGACAGAACACCTCCGGACTGAATGATCTGTTTGAGACGGGTGATATCCTCAATACCGTACTAAAGGATGTGTTTACCGATGTGGATCTGTATGATAACCAGATGCGCCTGCTCCAGTATCCGTTTACCAGTCCGATTGCCGACAACGCCATCAGTTTCTACCGTTATTATATAGAGGATACCACGTTTGTTGACCGTGACAAGTGCTATCATCTGCAATTCATGCCCAATAACCAGCAGGACTTCGGCTTCCGTGGTGATCTGTACGTCATAGCCGACAGTACGCTGCATGTGCGCAAATGTACCCTTACCATTCCCAAGAAGAGTGATGTGAACTTCGTGGATAACCTGCAGATCATTCAGGAGTATCGTCAGCTTGATAATGGCGATTGGGTGCTAAGCACGGATGATATGTTCGTGGAGATGTCGGTGGCCAAGTTCCTCAGTAAGGTGATTGTTATCAGGACTACCCGTACACAGGACTACGATTTCGAGGAGATCAATAAGAAACTGTTCAAGGGTAAGCAGAAGGAACGTCATGAGGCGAATGCGCAGATGCGTGATGATGACTTCTGGAACCAGTACCGCTCCGTGCAGCTTACCAAGGGTGAGAGCTCCATGGATAGTTTCATCAAAAACATCGAGAACATCAAGGGCTTCAAATATATCATCTTCGGTTTGAAGGCCCTCATAGAGAACTTCGTGGATACAGGAACGAAGGAGCATCCCAGTAAGGTGGATATCGGTCCTGTTAACACGATGATCACCAAGAACTTCATCGACGGACTGCGAACGCGTGTCAGTGCGCAGACAACAGCTAACCTGAACCCGCACTGGTTTGCCAACGGGTATTATGCCCACGGATGGGATAGCAAGAAAGACTATTACAAGGCGGAGCTGATCTATTCATTCAACAAAAAAGACTACCTGCCCCGAGAATTCCCCAAGCGTACGATAACGTTTACCAGTACTTACGATGTGACCAGTCCTTCCGATAAGTTCGTACATACGGATAAGGATAATGTGTTCACGGCATTCAAGTGGGCGAAGGTGGACAAGATGATGTTCTACAACCGTCAGCAGCTGGCCTTTGAATGGGAAGAGGAGTTCGGATTCAAGACCACCATATCCATGAAGGCCGAGGAGAACGAGGCGTGTGGCGGACTGGCTTTCGTCCCCATGAACCAGTGGGGGGTGGTGAACACGGGCGTTACTGCCAATGATCCCCTTTCCCTGCACAACGGGAAGATCCGTACCACGGAGCTGATGGCGATGGTGCGCTTTGCGCCTGGCGAGACCTTCATCAATACCAAGCAACGACGACTCACCATCAACCTGGATGCACCTGTCTTTACGCTGGGACATACCTTCGGACTGAAGGGCGTGCTGGGTGGCGACTATGCCTATAACTTCACCGAGGCTACCATGTATAAAAGGTTCTGGCTCCCTCATAACTGGGGAAAGATCGACTGCTATGTGAAGGGTGGGGTACAATGGAACAAGGTGCCGTTCCCGCTGTTGATCATGCCCGCAGCCAACCTCTCGTATATCGTGGAGGACGAGACCTTCAACCTTATCAATAATATGGAGTTCCTGAACGACCGGTACGTATCTGCCGATATGTCATGGGATTTGAACGGAAAGGTGTTCAACCGTATCCCCTTGCTGAAGAAACTGAAATGGCGTGAGTATTTCGGTGTAAAGATGTTGTGGGGTGCGCTGACAGATAAGAATAACCCGATGCTGGAGGAGAACCTTCAGGACAAGACCCTGATGATGTTCCCAGAGGGCTCGTTCGTCATGGATAGTCATCAGCCTTACTTCGAGCTGATTGCCGGTGTGCATAATATCTTCAAGATACTGCATGTGGAGTATGTGCGCCGACTGAACTACTTGGATCTTCCTACAGCCCAAAAGCATGGTATTCGCTTCATGATGCGCATGACATTCTAAATGACACGAAGGATGATAAAAGGTATTATATTCGATTACGGAGGTACGCTTGATACGCGGGGTAACCACTGGGGAAAAGTGCTGTGGCACGCTTACGAGCGCCAACAGATTCCTGTCACGGAAGAGCAGTTCCGCGAGGCCTATGTCTATGCGGAACGAACGTTGGGCAGGAATCCCATCATCCTGCCTACCTATACGTTCAAGAAACTGCTTGATGTGAAACTCCGCTTGGAGATGGAATACCTGTTCACAAAAGGTTATTGGACCATCGACAAGAATACCTATACGAAGATGGAACTGGCCTTGTTGGACGATCTCTATGGACAAGTGCGACAAACGGTGGCCTATAGTCGTGAGATTCTGCTGCAACTGAAGGAACGCTACCCCATGGTACTGGTCAGCAACTTCTATGGGAACATCGAGGTGGTGTTACAGGAATTCCGTCTGGAGGGAGTGTTCCAGAAGATCATCGAGTCGGCTGTCGTTGGCATCAGAAAGCCTGATGCCCGCATCTTCCAATTAGGTGTCGATGCGTTAGGGTTTGCTGCTGATGAGGTATTGGTGGTAGGTGACAGTATGTCGAAAGATATCATGCCGGCGAAGGAGATTGGGTGTAAAACCGCTTGGTATAAGGGTGAGGGGTGGACCGACAAGCAAGAGGATGAGTCAGTACCCGATGTCGTGATTACCGACCTCCAAGATCTTCTCTCTTATACCCGCTAAATCTCTCTCTTACACCTTTGTACAAACAAAAAGGCCAAGATTGTTTCACAACAATTTTGGCCCGTACTTTTTTCTAACTAACTTATTATCAACTATTCATTACTCATTTTCTGCTGCAAAGTTACGATGTTTCCCGATATAAATAGCATAATTACGCAAAAAAATCTACGTAAACGTTTGCGGAAATCAAAATTTTTTGTTATATTTGCATCATCGATATAAGCAAAGGCTACTTCTACTACCGCATAAATGAGTATCATGAAACAACGGAGAACATCATTGAAAGATCTGGCTGAACAATTGGGAGTCAGCATCGCAACGGTCTCACGGGCGTTGAGGAACTCGCATGAGGTAGGGGATGAGATGAAACAGAAGGTTCAGGCATTGGCTAAGGAACTGAACTACCGGCCGAATCCCTTTGCACAAGGACTCCGCAGTGAGGCACCTAAGATGATAGGTGTCGTGCTTCCCAATCTTGTTACTCATTTCAATGCAGCTGTTCTCGATGGGATAGAAGAATATGCCACGAAGGAAGGCTACTCGGTGATCAGTGCCAATTCCCATGAAGACCATACACGCGAGGAGCAGACTGTAGAAAATTTCGTCAGCATGCATGTGGAAGGTATCATCGCTTGTCTGGCGCAGGATACGGTGGATTACAAACATTTCGAGGTGATTAACGAGATGGGTATTCCTTTGGTGTTCTACGCCCGTACCTGTATGCAAGACCGGTTCTCTTGTGTGACGGGCAATGGAGATGAGGCTGCCCAGGAAGCCACGCAGCATCTGATTGATACAGGCAGTCGTCGTATCGCCTTTCTGGGTGGACCTAATCACCTGGATATGGTGCAGCGGCGTAAGCATGGTTATCTGGAAGCACTCCGTGAGAACAAGATAGCCATTGACCGTTCCTTGGTGGTGAGCGGGAAGATGGACTTAGCGGAAGCCCGTGAAGCAGCCCTTCGCTTGTTGGATCGGGAGGATCGTCCTGATGCGATTCTTGCCGTGAATGACACAGTTACATTTGCCGTCTTTGATGCCATCAAAACCCGTCATCTGCGTATCCCGCAAGACGTGGCCATCATTGGTTTCACCGAGAATGATGCTTCGGCATTTGTCACCCCTAAGCTTACCGTGATTAAGGATCAGGCGCATCAGCTGGGAGAGAAGGCGTGTGAGTTGCTCCTGAGAAGAATCAAGGGAGATTCCAGAATCTATCGGGAGATCATTCCCATGACGCTGGAGATTAGAGAAAGTTCAGATAAGAAGAAACTACTATAAACTGTGATGAGAAAGGTCGTTTTATTATTTGCTATATGTTTTTGTGCTGTTTATCTCGGCACTTCGCGAGTAATGGCACAGACGGCGGGACCACATTTCCGTACGATTGGTCTCAGACAAGGATTGTCGAACAGTCAGGTGGGCTGTTTCCTCAAAGACAGTCGTGGCTATGTGTGGTTTGGCACCTTGTCGGGGTTGGACCGCTTTGACGGTTTCCGTTTCAAGAATTTCTATTCCACTTCTGATACCCTATCGTTGTTGAGCGATTATATCACCCGTCTTGAGGAAGATGTCAACGGGGATATCTGGGTGGAGACGATGGCAGGCTATTGTCTTTATCATCCCGCAACAGAGTCGTTCGACAGGAACATGGGGGCGTGGATGAAAGCAAGAGGAATGGAGGGTATTCCCAACAGGGTGCTTGTCGATTCGAAGAAACAGTTGTGGATAGCGGTAAACGGTCGTGGTGTCTATACCTTGAAAGAGGGAAGTAAAGGCAGTAAGGCACGACTCTTTCCGGTTGGTCAGCAGCATGTGTTTACTGATATCTGTGAAACGCCGAAGGGTGTGGCGGTTATTGACGACCATGGGGTGATCATCACGATAATGCCCGACTCGTCGCCTCAGGGAGGGAAGGTGCAGGTGAACAACTACCTTCCGAAACACGCAGCTCCAGCATATAAAGCCTATCATCTCCGTGTGGATAGTAAGAACCGCTATTGGGTGAGCGCCGACGGTCTGTCCATGGTTTGCTGTCCTGCCTCCCGTTCTGCATCAGAGCAGTGGTTCCCATCCATTGAGCAATGGCTTTCCGCCCAAGGCATTCATTATGAAGGGGGAAAGTTGCTCCTGTCTGACTTGGTTGAAGACAATAAAGGTAATCTGTGGATGGCCACCGATCATGCCGGTCTGCTGAAGATCGACAAGGATCATCAGCTGTCTGTTTACCGCGCCGAGCACGGGAAGAGCGGCGCCTTGCCCGACAACACCTTGCAGAGCTTGATGCTCGATGATAACGGTGCTCTTTGGATTGGTACACTGAAGAACGGTGCAGCCTATCTGTGGGAGGGGGCAACCCGTTTCCCCTTGCTACCCTTGGGCGATATCTGTACGATGGTGGAAGATCGTGTGGGAAATCTCTGGTGTGGCACGAACGACAATGGTATTATCTGCTATCAGCCGCTGACAGGTACGCAGCGTGTCTATCGGAAGAATGAGACGGGCTTGGGGACTGATGTGGTGGTATGCTCGTTGATGGCTTCCGACGGTTCGCTTTGGTTCGGTACCTTCCAGGGTGGCATTACGCATTACAAGGATGGCCATTTCCAGGTTTATCGAGTAAAAGACGGACTGGCCAACGATAACGTCTGGTCGTTGGCGGAGTCACCCGACGGTCATATATGGATAGGTACCTTAGGCGGCGGTCTGCAGGAACTGGATGTGAAGACAGGTAAGTGGACCACCTATGATACCAAGAATTCCAAACTGTTGTCTGATTATATCTCCACGATCTTCATCGACAAAGAAGGGAATATCCTGATCGGTCATTCACAAATCCTCTCACGGATGGATGCCAAGACCCGTCAGTTCACCCGTATGGAGAAAACACGCAGCGGTCAGCCCTTCATCAATTCTATGGCTAACCATATCCTCATAGACAGTCGTGGCTTGATTTGGATTGCCACCTCTTCGGGTGTGAACGTCTATGATCCCCAAACCGATCAGCTGATGACGATGCGAGGTATGAGCTGTTCCTTGGTAGAGGATTTGAACCATAACGTGTGGGTTGTCTCGGATAACGGACTGACGCAGGTGAGGGTGATCAAGAACGAGAAGGGCTGGGCGTTGGAAGCTTCCAGCTACGACAGTCTTGACGGTCTGCAGGACAGACAGTTTAACTTGCGCAGTATCCTGGTGTCGAGGATGGGTGATGTGTTGGTAGGCGGACAGGATGGTATCAATGTGGTGCCACGTCATCACCAGCATGAGAAACAGGCAGAATCGCATGCCTTGTTTACGGGTCTCATCCTTTTCGACCATCCTCTGGCAGTGGGTGAGGAATATAATGGAAGGGTAATCCTAAAAGAAGCATTGCAGGAGAGCAAACGTCTGGTGCTGAAATATAGTGAGAACGCATTTACTATCCAACTGGCCGCCAGTAGCTTTGTCTATCCTTCCCGTAAGCAGTATCTCTACCGACTGGTGGGGTTCAACGACCAATGGCTGCGCACGAGTTCATGGCGGAGCGATATCACCTATACCAACCTCTCTCCTGGAACCTATCGCTTGCAGGTGCAGGTGCTCGACCGTTATGGAAAGCCGTATTCGGAGATCAGTGAACTGGAGATTGTCATCCGTCCGCCTTTCTATTTGACGATATGGGCCATCCTGGCATATATCCTCTTAGGCTGCGCTCTGCTGTATTATATCTATTATCGGATCATGACTCGCCAGAAGCAGAAAATGGACGAGATGAAGATGCAGTTCTATACCAACGCCAGTCATGAACTGCGCACCCCGCTTACGCTGATTATCTCACCCTTGTCGCATATGATCAGCAAGGAAGAGGACGAGGAGAAGCGTTCACAGCTCTCTTTGGTTCACCGCAATGCTGAGAAGCTGCTGACCTTGGTGAACGATATCCTGGATTTCCGCAAGCTTGATGCGAAGAAGGTGGAACTGAATCCTGTAATGGGTGATATCGTAGAGCGTATCAGCAGTATCTGTCAGTCGTTCCGTCTGTTGCAAGACAAGCCGATCAAGCTTTCGTTTGAGTCGACTGAGAAATCCCTGCTGATGTCATACGATGATGAGAAGATGACCAAGGTGATGAACAACCTCTTGTCGAATGCTTACAAATATACAGACCAAGGTGAAGTCCGCGTATCCTTGTCAACGGTGGAGCAATCATCCAAGCTGCAGATATGCGTGAGCGATACCGGTAAGGGCATCAGTGATGAGGACAAGAAGCATGTCTTTGAGCGGTTCTACCAGGTTAGCTCCAAGGAAAAGCAGCCCTATGGGGCAAGTGGCGTGGGACTGAACTTGGTGAAAGACTTTGTGGAGATGCACGGTGGAACAGTTTCCGTTGCGGATAACCCGGGCGGTGGCTCGGTATTCACCGTACTCCTGCCAATCAATAAGACAGATGAGGAACCTGTTGCTGCTCCTGCAGCAGAAGAGGAACCCTCAGTACCTCAGAAGCAACAAGATGCCGTTAAGGCCGACTTGCTGATTGTTGATGACAGTGATGACTTCCTGGAATTCATGTCAGGCGTGATGGCTGACAGCTATCAGGTTCGTGTGGCTCATGATGGTATGGAAGCCCTGACTTTGGTGAAAGAAAGGAAACCTGATATTATCCTGAGTGATGTGATGATGCCGGTGATGGATGGTATCGAGCTCTGTCGTGCCATCAAGGGTAACCACGAGACGGAAAGGATTCCGTTTGTGCTCCTTACGGCACGTATGGCACAGGAGAGCAAGATCGAAGGAATGGAGAGCGGTGCAGATGACTATATCACCAAACCGTTCAACATCGACCTGCTGACCTTACGAATGAATAATCTGCTGAAATGGAAACGCAGCGGCAGAACCAGTCGTTTGGAACCGCAGGTGAAAGAGATAGAGATCACCTCTCTGGATGAAAAGCTGGTGAAGGATGCTACGGAATATGTGGAGCAGAACATCAGTGATGATGAATTGTCGGTAGAGACACTGAGCTCCGTCCTGAACATGTCGCGTGTCCATCTGTATAAGAAACTGCTGTCGCTGACCGGTAACACTCCTTCGGAGTTCATTCGTCTTATCCGTCTTCGTCGTGCTGAGCAGTTGTTACGCCAGAGTCAGATGAATGTAGCAGAGGTGTCGTATGCCGTGGGATTCAATAATCCCCGCTATTTCTCGAAGTACTTCCGTGAGATGTATGGGATGACACCGTCGCAATATAAGGATAAATACAAGGAGAATTAACATCTCATACATTGTTTTGAAACATACGTGACTTTATATGTGCGTTTTTTTCCGTATCTTTGCATCGCTAATTTGATACATTAAACAAAAAACTAATAAAATACCAATAAAAAGAATGAGAAGCGCGAAATTATTCGTCCCAGCCATTCTGCTGTCTGTATCCACCGCGGTACAGGCAGCAGGATTTGAGAAGAATGGAAACAGTATTACTGTTCATGTAAACGACCCGGCTAAGAATGGTGCCAAGATGGTGCGTTTGCAAGTGATGAACGATCGGATTATCCGTGTGCAGGCCACCTGCGAGGATGCTTTCCCCACAAAGAACAGTCTGATGATTGTGCCACAGAGCACTAAACAAGTGAGTTTTGATGTGGCAGAGAACCAAGATGAGGTGAGGGTGAAAGCGAAGGGAGTGCAGGCGGTTGTCAACAAGTCGTCGGGCGCCATCACCTTCTTCGACGGTAATGGTAACCAGTTACTGAAGGAAGCGAAGGATGGTAAGACCTTTAAACATTTCACGGTTCCGGAGCGGGAATACGGTCTTAAGGGCGGTCCTGCCATCACAGAAGAGATGAAACACGGTCTGCAGTGGCAGATGAAGTTCGACAGTCCTGCCGATGAGGCTTTCTACGGACTCGGTCAGCATCAGTCGGAAGAACTGAACATGAAGGGTAAGAACGAAGACCTCTTCCAGTATAATACCAAGGTAAGCATTCCGTTTGTCCTCTCCAACAAGAACTATGGTATCTTGTGGGATTCCTATTCCTTCTGCCGCTTCGGTAATCCCGATGATTATCTTCAGTTGAACCGTGCCTTCAAACTCTATGATAAGAATGGCAAGGAAGGTCATCTTACTGGAACCTATATCGACAGGATGGGAAAGAAGCTGGTGCGCGATGAGGATTCTATCTATTATGAATATGGTTATCCTGCTGCATCGGAGATTGCTAATCAAACCGACAATGGTGGTATCAAGAACCTTCCGAAGGGATTCAGTCTGCAAGGTGCCAATGTGGTGTATGAGGGCTTTATCGAGCCGGAGTGCTGTGGTCAGTGTGAAGGCAAGGAGCAGCTCTATCAGTTCATCCTCTACTATGCAGGGTATATCAAGGTGTATATTGATGGTAAGGAGGTGGTGGCAGAACGCTGGCGTACTGCTTGGAACCCCAATACCTATAAGTTCAGTACGATGCTGAAGAAAGGAAAGAAGGCGCAGCTTCGCATTGAATGGCAGCCGGATGGCGGAGAGAGCTATTGCGGACTCCGTGTGTCTGCCCCTCGCTCTGAGGAGGAACGCGGACAGCTGAGCATCTGGAGCGAGATGGCCCGCGACATGGACTACTACTTTATTGCCGGTAATAACTTCGATGACATTATCTCTGGCTACCGCACCCTGACAGGTAAGGCGCCGGTATATCCGAAATGGGTGCTGGGTTTCTGGCAGAGCAGGGAACGCTATAAGACGCAGGCTGAGGTGGAGGAGACTCTGAAGGAGTTCCGCGACCGTCAGATTCCTATTGATAATATCGTGCAGGACTGGAACTACTGGAAGGAAGATCAGTGGGGAAGTCATCAGTTCGAGGCTTCACGTTTCCCCAATCCCCAGGCAATGCTCGACAACGTACATAAGATGCACGGTCGTTTCATGATTTCCGTCTGGCCCAAGTTCTACGTGAATACCGACAATTACAAGGAACTTGATTCAAATGGATGGATGTACACCCAAGCTGTGAAGGATGATATACACGACTGGGTTGGTCGTGGCTATGTGGGAGGATTCTATGATGCCTACGATGCTGGTGCACGAAAGGTGTTCTGGCGACAGATGGATGAGAACCTCTATACCAAGTATAAGCATGGTATCGATGCATGGTGGATGGATGCATCTGAGCCGAATGTGCGCGACTGTACTCCGATGTGGTACCGTAAGGCTTTGTGCGGTCCTACCGCCCTCGGCACATCCACGGAGTATTTCAACGCTTATTCCACAGTGAATGCCGATGCTATCTACAATGGTCAGCGCTCTGTCTTCAAGGGAGCCAACAACGAACCGCGTGTCTTCCTCCTTACCCGTAGTGGCTTTGCAGGAGAGCAGCGTTACTCTACTGCCACATGGAGTGGTGATATAGGTACCCGCTGGGAGGATATGCGGGCTCAGATGACTGCCGGACTGAACTATTCCATGAGTGGAATACCGTTCTGGGGAATGGATCAAGGTGGTTTCTGTGTGGAGAACCGTTATGTGGCTGCCCAGCAGGAGTTTGACAAGACGGGCGTTGAGAACAGTGACCTCAAGGAATGGCGTGAGTTACAGACACGGTGGAACCAGTTCGGATGCTTCATTCCTTTGTTCCGTGCTCATGGACAATGGCCGTTGCGTGAAGTGTGGAACATCGCTCCAGAGAATCATCCGGCTTATCAGACTATCGTATGGTATGACAAGCTGCGCTACCGACTGATGCCTTATCTCTATTCCATGGCAGGTTGGGCGCATTTCAAGGACTATACGCTGATGCGCGGACTGGTGATGGATTTCAATGGGGATGAGAACGTGTTGGATATTCCCGACCAGTGGATGTTCGGACCGGCACTGATGGCTTGTCCGGTAGGATATTACAAGGCTCGTAACCGCAGTGTCTATTTCCCGAAGCAGTGTGGCTGGTATGATTTCTATACAGGCGACTATATCGAAGGTGGACAGCGACTGGTTGTGGATGCTCCGTATGAGAAGATTCCGGTGTTTGTCCGCGAGGGTAGCATCATCCCGTTCGGACCGGCTATGCAGTACAGTGACGAGAAACCGGCTGAACTCATCAACCTCTATGTCTATGCTGGAGCCGATGCTACCTTCCAGTTCTATGAAGACGAGGGTACAAACTACAACTACGAGAAGGGCAAGTATGCCACCATTGATATCCGTTATGAGGAGGCGACCAAGACCGTTACTATCGGAAAGCGGATGGGCTCTTTCAACGGTATGCTCAAGAACCGTCGTTTCAACATCGTGCTGATCAGCAAGGATACAGCTAAGGCACTTAACCTCGACAATCCGGAGGGTAAGATGGTGAACTACAACGGTAAGGAGGTGCGTGTTGTCCTGTAACTATTTGATGAAACAATCATGAAGAGACTATCTATCCTTGTGGTCCTTACCTTAATAGTAATAGGCGTAAGGGCACAGAAAACTGATGTGGTGAACAACGGCTATCCTATTGGTCAGGTTCCGTTCACGGCAGTAAAGATCATGCCTAATACCTTCTGGGGACAGCGTATCAAGGCCGCCCGTGAGGTGACCATCCCGTTGGCGTTCAGCAAATGCGAGAGTGAACATCGTTACAAGAACTTCGAGATGGCTGCCTATACCCTGCAGCATCCGGGACATGCAGGACTGGAAACTGCCGAGTGGGATGTGGCTAAGTTCATGGGTTTCTCGTTTGATGATACCGATGTGTATAAGACCATCGAAGGGGCCAGCTATGTGCTGCAGACCTATCCTGACAAGCGTCTAAAGAACTATATCGACTCCGTACTGGATATCGTGGCTGCAGCTCAGGAGTCTGATGGTTATCTCTATACTGCCCGCACCATCAATCCCAACCATCCGCATGGCTGGGCTGGTAAGCATAGGTGGGAGAGGGTAGAGGTGTTGAGTCATGAACTCTACAACCTGGGACATATGGTGGATGCTGCTTGTGCCCATTATCAGGCCACAGGGAGTGACAAGTTCCTGAACATCGCCAAACGCTATGCCGACTGTGTGATTCGTGAGGTTGGACCGAACCCGGGACAGGCTTGTGTGGTTCCTGGTCATCAGATTGCCGAGATGGCGCTGGCCCGACTCTATGTGCTCACCGGTGAGAAGAAATACCTTGATCAGGCCAAGTTCTTCCTCGATATGCGTGGAAAGACTACTATCCACGATATCTATTCCCAAAGCGACAAACCTATTCTCGAGCAGAAAGAGGCGTGGGGACATGCTGTCAGAGCCGGGTATATGTATTCGGGCATTGCTGATGTGGCTGCCCTCACAGGCGACAAAGACTATGTCCGTACCATTGATGCTATCTGGCAGAATATCGTTGGTCGTAAGTACTACATCACTGGCGGTGTGGGTGCCCGTCATTCGGGAGAGTCATTCGGTGCCGACTATGAGCTGCCCAATCTGACTGCCTATAACGAAACGTGCGCTGCCATCGCGATGGTGTATCTGTTCTACCGTATGTTCTTGCTGCATGGCGAGGCGAAGTACATCGACTGTCTGGAGCGTACGCTTTATAATGGTGTCATCAGCGGAATGTCCATCGACGGCGGACGGTTCTTCTATCCCAATCCGCTGAGTGCTGACGGGAAGTATATGTTCAATGCCGATAACACCAATACGCGTCAGCCGTGGTTCGGCTGCGCCTGCTGTCCGAGTAATCTCTGTCGTTTCATCCCTTCCTTGCCCGGATATATGTATGCTGTGCATCATGGTGGAAAGGATGCATATTGTCCTTCTATCTATGTCAATCTCTTTGCGGGCAGTACTGCCACGATGCAGGTGAATGGTAAGAAGGTGGAACTGGAGCAGCAGACCAACTATCCGTGGAATGGTGATGTGGCTATCCGTGTAAAGGCGAATCAGACAGGACTGTTCACCATGAAGGTCAGAATACCCGGATGGGTGCATGGTGAGGTGGTACCCACCGATCTCTATACCTATGCTGATAATGAGAAACTGGGTTATACAGTCAATATCAACGGACAGCAGATTACGAAGGATGGTTCTGCACCTGCCATTGATAAAGATGGCTATGTTTCACTCACCCGTAAATGGAAGAAAGGGGATGTGGTGAATGTTCATTTCGATATGAAGATGCGCACCGTCAAAGCTCACCGCCGTGTTGCGGCCGACCATGGTAAGCTATCTGTGGAACGCGGTCCGCTGGTATATTGTGCTGAGGCTGCTGACAACACGGGAATGGATATCTTCAACTTCCTGCTGACAGGTAATCCTGGTTTCCAACTAATCGACAACCCCACGCTTGTTGGAGGTGTCCAGCAGATAACGGCTAATGGTCAAGTACTGGACTATGACAGCAACGGAAAGGTGAAAGTCAGTGATGCAGTCATCAAACTCATTCCTTACTATGCCTGGAACCACCGTGGTGCAGGGAAGATGCAGGTATGGCTAACCAATCAGATCATCAACAATAATTAAAGACAAGACTCATGTCAAACCTAACGAAAACAGCGGTCGTATTATGTGCAGTCATGATGGGACTGACCGCCCAAGCTCGAGACAGACAATGCTTTGACAACAACTGGCGATTCCATCTTGGTGATTCCGTCCAGATGTCGAAAGTGGAGTATAACGATTCCTGGTGGCGCAAACTTGACGTGCCGCACGACTGGGCTATTGAGGGTGATTTCTATGCCGGTAATCCCAGTGGTGCAGGTGGCGGTGCCTTACCTGGTGGCATCGGCTGGTACCGTAAGCATTTCAGAATTGAAGAATTGAAAAATGGAAAAACTGAAGGACTTCAGTCCTTCCATTCTTCAGCTTTTCAATATTTCTTGGAGTTCGATGGTGTATATATGAACTCCACGGTCTATGTCAACGGACAGAAGGTGGGATATCGCCCTTATGGCTACAGTTCGTTCGAGTATGATATCACACCCTATCTGAAGGAAGGGGAGAATGTAGTGGCTGTACGGGTGGATAACTCCGACCAGCCCAATTCCCGTTGGTATAGCGGCTGCGGTATCTACCGTCATGTATGGCTCACGAAGACGGATCCTATCCATGTAAAGCACTGGGGTGTGCATGTGGAAACACAAACCGATGGTAAGGTGTTTGTGGAAGCAGACATTGAGAATCCTTCAAACGGCAAACTGACAGTCTCTCATACCCTTTATGATCCTGATGGAAAAATAGTTGCCCGCGGCAATGGTCAAAGCGCAAAGCTCAAAGTTCAAAGTTCAAAGGTGAAACGGTGGTCGTGTGAGACCCCCTATATATATAAGGTACGTACAGAAGTGAAGAGTGGCGGTAAGGTGGTGGATACCTACGAGACCACTACGGGCTTCCGCGATTTTAAGTTCGATCCCCAAACGGGTTTCTGGCTCAATGGTAAGAACTTTAAGATCAATGGTGTATGCGAGCATCATGACTTTGGTTGTCTGGGCGCTGCCCTGAACGAGGATGCCCTGCATCGTAAGCTCTCCAAGCTGAAGGCGATGGGCGTGAACTCCATCCGTTCTTCACATAACCCGCCAGCACCGGAGCTGCTGAATATGTGCGACACCATGGGACTGATCGTGATGGATGAATCGTTTGATATGTGGCGGCGCAAGAAGACACAGAACGACTATGCCCGTTTCTTCGAGGAATGGCATGAAAGAGACCTGTCAGATCTGGTGTTACGCGACCGTAACCATCCTTGTATCTTGATGTGGAGCATCGGTAATGAGGTGTTGGAACAGTGGTCGAGCACCGATAATGATGAGCTGACCTTGGAACAGGCCAACCTCCTGCTCAATGCGAGTCGTGATGCTTCCACGCTGGCCAAGGACGGGGAGTTGAGTCCGAACTCCCTGCTGACCATCCATCTGGCGGATATCATCAGGAAGTACGACAAGTCGCGTCCCATCACTGCTGGCTGTAATGAACCAGCCCCGAACAACCATCTCTTCAAGAGCGGTGTGATCGATATCATTGGTTTCAACTACCACCATCAGTGGGTGAAGGATGTCAGGAAGAACTTCCCCGACAAGCCCTTCATCTTCAGTGAGAGTGTGTCGGCTCTGCAGACAAGAGGGTATTATAAGATGCCTTCTGATGTGGTTACCTGGGCACCCGAGGAATGGTACCTGCCATATACCGATCCTTCGTATATGTGTTCGTCGTACGACAATATGCATGCATCGTGGAGCTCCACCCATGAGGAGACATGGGATGTGGTGAAACATAACGACTTCGTAGGAGGACAGTATATCTGGACGGGCTGGGACTACATTGGTGAGCCTACGCCTTACGGATTCCCTGCTCGCTCGTCGTATTTCGGTATCATCGACCTGGCGGGCTTCCCCAAGGACAGTTATTATATGTATCAGAGTGAGTGGACGGATAAACCGGTGCTGCACTTGTTCCCGCACTGGAACTGGCTGCCGGGTCAGACCATCGATATGTGGTGCTACTATAACAATGCCGACGAGGTGGAACTGTTCATCAACGGTAAGAGTCAGGGTGTTCGAAGGAAGACAGGAGAACAACCTGAAGGACGGTATGATATGCACCAGACCAAGGCGAAGCTGAATAGTGAATACCATGTGGGATGGCGCGTAACCTTCGAACCGGGTGAGGTCAAGGCCGTGGCTCGTAAAAACGGAAAGGTGGTGAACGAACAGGTTATCAAGACCGCTGGCTCACCTGCCAGCATCCGTCTCACCCCTGATTATCAAGGTAAGACCACCACGTTCGTGAATGTAGAGGTGGTGGATAAAGACGGTAACCTCTGTCCGCTGGCTGAGGATCAGATCTATTTCTCTGTTGACGGCGGTGCGGAGATCATCGGTACCGATAATGGTTGTCAGACCTCCATGGAGAATTTCAAGTCACCCCAGCGTAAGGCCTTCTTCGGCAAATGTATGGTGGTGGTCAAGGGTAAGGGAACACTCAAAGCACTGTCGCCTGTACTGGGCAAGAGTGAATTAAACATTGTGCATTAAGCATTATGAATTATGAAAAGGTACCTGATAGCTTTATCATTTATCATTTGTCGTTTGACATTTAGCAGTGTAGCTGCGCAGATCCAGACCAACGCAGGTGTTCAGTACCTGCAGTGTATGCCGAAAGATGTGTCAACAGATTTCAGTGATCTGTCGAACACTTATTTCCTGGCTGATTCACTCACGAGCTTCGATGCGGCAAAGGGAGAAGGATTGGTGCAGTGGAAACGTTACCGTTTGTCACCTCGCCAGGCTTTCAACCTGAACGGCTATTGGCCTGTGCGCATGCAGATGCTCGACTTTCCTGATGCGGCTTATGTGAATGATCCTGAATTGAAAATCAGGATAGCGTTCATCACACCCAGGACAGTCAGAATCACGATGCTAACAACCCCTGTGGAACCGAGAGACAATGATCAGGATGACGTGATGTTCTGTGAGGCCTTTAAGAAGAGGTCTGCTCCCGCTCCCTCCATCAAGAGGGGAGAAGATGATGGGAAGATTACCTATAGTAGTGCATTCGGTTCTGTTGAGGTGCAGAAGTATCCCTGGCGCATCATAGTCAAGGATGCTAAGGGGAAGGTGCTTACGCAGACACGCCATATCATCGATAACGACTCTTCACAGATCAAACTGCTTCCTTTCTCATTCATTAAAAGGGGATCGGATAACAGTAGGAGCGTAAACCCTGTGTTCACGCTTGCTCCCAATGAGCGTATCTATGGCTGCGGTGAGTCGTTCACCTCGCTTAATAAGGTAGGACAGAAGGTGCATCTTTCTGTTACCGATCCGCAAGGACCCGAAAGTGACGGTCAGTATAAGCCGGTACCGTTCTATTTCTCGAATCGGGGCTATGGGGTGTTCATGCATACCTCAGCACCGGTCACCTGCGACTTCGGTCAGAGCTATATCGGTGCACAGCGCCTGTTCATGGCTGATGAGCAGATCGACCTCTTCCTTTTCTTTGGTGAGCCGAAAGAGATTCTGGATGAATATACCAACGTAACAGGAAAGAGTCCGATGCTTCCACTCTGGAGCTTTGGTACCTGGATGAGTCGTATTACTTATTTCTCTCAGGAGGAAGGTCTGGAGATTGCCAAACAGTTGCGCAACCATCGTATTCCTGCCGACGTGATTCATTTCGATACAGGGTGGTTCGATGTGGATTGGCAATGCGACTATGAGTTCTCGAAGAACCGTTTCAAGAACCCGGTGAAGATGTTGAAGCAGCTGGCTGACGATGGTTTCCATACTTGTTTGTGGCAGCTGCCGTATTTCACGCCGAAGAACCGCTTCTTCCCAGAGATCATCGAGAAAGGACTCCACGTGGTAAATGCCACGGGCGGTATGCCAGTGGAAGATGCGATTCTCGATTTCTCCAATCCCGAAACAGTAACGTGGTACCAGTCGAAGATTCTCGGTTTGTTGAAGCAAGGCGTATCTACCATCAAATGCGACTTCGGTGAGGCAGCTCCCTACAACGGATTCTATCACAGTGGTAAGGGTGGTTTGTATGAGCATAACCTCTATCCGTTGCGCTATAACAAAGCACTCTGGGAAGTTGTGGAACAACAATACCCTGGCAATGGCATTATCTGGGCACGGTCGGCTTGGGCTGGTTCGCAGCGTTATGCCCTGCATTGGGGTGGTGATGCGGCGACTACCAATACCGGAATGTTGGGTGATCTGCGTGGAGGACTGAGTTTCGGTCTTAGCGGCTTCTCTTTCTGGAGTCATGACATGGGCGGTTTCGTAACAGCCAGTCCTGAGGATATCTATCGACGTTGGCTGCCCTTCGGCTTCCTCTCATCTCATACAAGAGCTCATGGCGCTCCTCCTACGGAGCCTTGGCTGATCTCCGAGAGCTTCACTGATGCGTTCCGCGAATGTGCTGAGATGAAATACAAACTGATGCCTTATGTCTATGCACAGGCAAAAGAGTGCTCTGATAAAGGTCTGCCCATGGTACGGGCGCTCTTGGTGGAGTTCCCCAATGATCCAGGTGCCTGGTTTGTGGAAGATGAATACATGTTCGGCAGTCAGATGCTGGTGGCTCCTTTACTGGAGAGCGGAAACAGTCGTACCTGCTATCTGCCAAAGGGCAAGTGGATTGACTACCAGACGGGTAAGGTTTATGAAGGTGGTTATCAAGAGATCGAGGCAGGGAAGATTCCGTGTATCATCCTGGTTCGCGATGGCTCGCTGATTCCCCATGTGCCTCTTGCCCAGCGTACTGACAAGATTGAGTGGGATAAGATTGAGTGGAAAACTTATAAGGCAGATGCCAAGTCCTGCAAGGGCTTGCTCTTCAAACCCGGAGATATCCAATTGCAGATCGTAGAGAAATAAGGAGTATCTCTCATCTCTATACACATAGGTGCGTATATAGAATCTTGCACCCGATGGCAATCAGGATGATGCCTCCAAACAGTTCGGGTTTGATGCGATGCGTGAGCTTACCAAAGCGAATGCCGAGCAGGTTTCCGACGATGGAGAACACGAAGGAGGTAAGACCAATGATCCAGAGGGGTAGGGTAAGACTCCTTAGCGTTTGGTAACCTGTACACACAAATGAGATTCCTACGGCCAAGGCATCAATACTGGTGGCTATGGCCAGTAGGATTTGTGTGCGCAGCTTACGGGGATTGAAGAACCGCTCCTCTTCAGGCATAAACGCCTCGCGAATCATCCTGATACCGATAAAAGCTAATAATCCGAAGGCAATCCAATGGTCGTATGCCTCGATATACTGCTGTACGTAGGTCGTTCCTAACCATCCCAACAAAGGCATCATTGCCTGGAACAAACCGAACAGGAAACTGATCTGCAGGATCACCTTCCATACCTGTCTTTGCAGGATGGCTCCGCTCACCATCGATACGGTGAAACAGTCCATGGCTAAGGCAATGGCCAGAAGCAGTAGGTCTAATAAATCCATCATGGCCGCGAAGGTACAAAAATGTTTCCAAACATCAAAATTATATCAAATTAATTGTTTCCAAACACTCACACTACCCACAAAAAGAACCATCCAATTTACAAATAATCCACAAAACGTTTGGAGGTTTTGTAGAAAAGCATTATCTTTGCATCAGATTAAAGCTCCGCCATTCTTTCTTGAATGGACATGGCCGTCCGAGGACGGCTTTTTTACTATAAATCGAGTATTATGATACAACGCGTAACATTTTACATTGATGGTTTCAATTTCTACTACGGACTGCGACGCACAAAACGCAATGAACCGCAGTGGGGTGACTATTACTGGATTGATATGGTGAAACTCTGCGCAAGTTTTCTTGGTGATGGACAAAAATTGGAAAAGGTTATCTATTTTACAGCATCTCCTCTTAACACAGAGAAAAGTAGTCGTCAGAGTGCTTTCCTAAATGCAAACAAACTGATAAATGGTAATCGTTTTGAAGTTGTTCGTGGAAAGTACCTCGATAAACATATACAATGCCCCAACTGCCACTATTCAATCTCTCGTCCTGAGGAAAAGAAAACAGACGTGAACATCTCTGTACGTATGATAGCCGACTGTGTGCTTGATACCACAGATATGATGGTCATTGTCAGTGCCGATAGCGATCTGGTTCCACCAATAGAATTCATTCAAAAGCAATATCCAAAGAAACGAATCAAAGTCTACTTTCCTCCTTCAAACTATAGCTGTGATTTGAAAGACAACCTAGCACATCATTGTAGTAAACCTGTAATCATGTATAAGAATGAACACCGTTTCCGTGATGCTATCATGCCCGACGTCGTAACAGACGGCATTAAACGTTACGAAGTTCCTGAAAAGTGGCGGCCTGCAAATACTGTAAGATAACCAAAGTACAACCATCAAAAGTAAGAATCCGCAATGAAGATTGAATGATTCGGGTACCACTTACGTTTATTATCGCTACGGATGTGAATAAAAGAATGCTCCGCTAATACGCCTAACCGACTTATAGCCAGTAGGTTGTTGGCGGAGAAATATTGGAGGGGTTGGGGACGGCCCTACTTGTCTTCGCAACAAGCCTTCTAACTACCTCCAACTAGCCTTACAACTACCTCCAACCAGCCTTCTAACTACCTCTAATCAGCCTTATAACTACTTCCAACCAGCCTTCCAATTTTTCTCTTCCTGACACATTAAGACACATTAAATTCCTCCGCCCCGATTCTTCTGGTAATCATGTAATTACACAAAATGGCGGAGGAATATGAGTTTAATGCAATTATGACAGTGAGTCCTTGTTGTTTTCTTCGTCATCAACAAAGAACCGTTCCGATTTTGCACGTGCGAAACTGGTACCCATGCCAAGTTTATCGTAGAAGGCCTTTCGGGAGCGTCGTTCTTTCAAGAACATCTCTTTGGTTCCGCGGACATTTGAACAGAAATTCATACTGTGGTCGATACCCATGTCTTTGGCTACGGCCAGCGCGTCCTGGTTGGCGCCGATATAGGTAAAGAGCCAGTTTTTCTTCTTCAGATCCTCCACTAGTTTCGAGATCTGCTCATGGTTCCATTCCCTGGAAGAGTTCTCGTATCCGTCTGTGATAACGGTCACCAACACGTTATCATCCTCATCGAGATATCGACGCAGATTAGTGATGCTGTCCCCCATCGCATCATAGAGAGGCGTGTTGTCAGTCGGCTGATAATCCTTCTCATTCAGGTCGGGTACCTTTGTGATAGGTATGCGGTCGAAGACGGTGGCAATCTTCTTGCCATTGAATACTACCAGACTGAGTAGCTGGTCCTGTTCCTTATTCTCCTCCTGTGCCGTACGGATGGTCTGGACTGTTTCAACCACGCCAGCGATAGCTTCGTTGCGGATGGAGTACATGGAGCCAGAGGCATCCAGGATAATGAGATTGTAAATTGACTGTTTCATGTTGTTTGAGATTTAAATGAATAAAAATGAATAACTTAGTTTTGTTTACACTGTTTTCTTCAAGTAGATATAAGCGGGATATTTCCCGAGGACGAAGAGGGTAACCGGACAGATCCAGATTTTCCTCGTGAATCCATCGATTCCATTCACCTCGTAATGGGCTCCACCCGTCAGGGAATGGTCGATACGTCGCAGTTCGGCATAGCCGTCATGCTGTTCCTTCTTTGTAGCAGGAATCACGTTGACACGCGTCTCCAAGCCATCATCGGAGAGAAACGCACAGAGGGCGTCCGATCCGGACACCATCATCAGGTTGTGATGATCAAACGGCCAGTTGGGGAAGTCAATGTACCAGCAGTCATCAGCCTCATGGTTGAATTTCAGCTGATACTCGTTCTTCTTTCCAAACACGCTCTTCTGAATCAGAGAGGCGCCATTCATCAGATCTTTCATTGAATAATCCATCGTTCTTAATGTTTTAAAGGTTCGACATAAACTTTTTCGATGCAAAGATACTCCATATATAGGGTACGATGCAAATCCCTGCAAGCCTTGCAGACTTTGCATGGCTTACTTGCCTCCACACGCAGTAGAGGACCTGAACAAGTCTTAGCGGAACAGAGGTTTGTTTCTATCAGGTCAGTAGTAATATATATTCATAAATACTTATATATATTACTACTGACCTGATTAAACATACATATAGGAACAATTTAGATTACCAATGATACTTACGAATAAGTTGTTTAAAGACAGGTTCATCAGATATCGAGGCAAAAAGCTGTGAACAGGTTCGTATTTTCATTACTCCTAACTTACTGAATACTTCATAAACCGGTTTATCACTATCCAATAGAACCTGGAAGGCCTTAATTAGTCTTTCTCTAAGAACTGGATGATTGAAGTATTGTTCTGCCTCTTCACGTCCGTTGAGACCGTAAAAGTCAGTTAATTGACTCGTTCCAGAGCGTTTTAGCTGGGGATATACATATCTGATCCAACATTCAAAAGAGGGTTTGCCCTCTTGAATTTCTTTTAAAGCCAATTCATACAAGGTAGTATTACCTCTCTTTCCGTCTTGTGCTGTTAAAAACCTTTGTTAATTTTCCATAGTTAATAATCTCTATAAAAAACAGCTGCTCCATGTGGATCCATATACATATATTTATATGTTCTATTAGTGAAATAGTATTCTTCGCTTGGTTTACAACACTCAAGTTTATCTTTATAGACATATTCTTGTAGATTTTCTTTTTCTATTTCAAAAAATCCACTAAGAAGATTAAAACCGATATCCCATAATTCGTTTTTATAGACAACACAAAGTATTAATCCTAGTTCTTCTCTTCTTTTCTGTCTTTTTTCTACTTTATTATCAAAATTTTCACAATCTTTTATTATATCATCCATATCACAGGCTCTGACATGAGTAGCACTTTGTTCTTCTGTAGGAACAAATCCTAGTTTTCTTTCAGTTTTTCTGTTTTGTTTATCAGTCATGGCATTTAATTAGACGATTACGTTTGAATAAAGTTACATGTTAAGCAAGATTTCTTTCTTTTACTACATTATAGGGATGTCATGAACCTCTTACCTTTGCATCCGATTATAGAGATTGTTCCATTTTCATGAATTAATTCTTGCAGATGGATGCAATACGGTTTAAGTTTTGTAGCTTTGCTAGAGATTTATGCCGTTGGGGGTGAGAAGTCAGGAACCTGGATAAGCATCGGCTATGTCGTGGGACAGATCAAACTTCCACCCTCGTTTTCAGATCTTTGGAGCCAGGACGAAGTATCAGAGGACATCGCTCAGGTATGGCAGAGGATGATTCAGAGTATAT
>Ga0256407_10000664_pt1 | contig 78291 bp, 131 predicted proteins | sample RumenRJG_04DNA_FD_193489 | JGI IMG/M metagenome (GOLD analysis project Ga0256407, IMG submission 193489) | Bovine rumen microbial communities from Lethbridge, Alberta, Canada - RJG_04 | ecosystem: Host-associated > Mammals > Digestive system > Stomach > Rumen | place: Canada: Alberta... | reverse complement strand
CAAGAAACTGATAAAAGAGGATAAAGAGAATATATACACTTATGACGAATCTTTCGGTATGTATAGCCGTGGAGAACTGTCATTCAGTAACAGTGACGTTATTGAAGCAAGTATTGACTATCTGTGCGACCTGATTGAGGATGAGGATAAAATCATAATCGGCGGTTCGGATGAGATGGATTTCGTTTATGATACCATTGAAGGTCATAATGAGTTGCCTACACCGGGTGATTTTTACGGAAGCAGGGGATTTAAAAACGGTGTTGTCATTAAAAACGGTAATTACTGGGTCGGTTACGGACTTGACGGTAAGATACGCTTCACAACGAAGAATGAAGAATGTATACCGTCCTATCCTGAACTTGTAGACCTCCGTATCACGAACAAATGTCAGTGGAACTGTGATTTCTGTTTCATGAATTCATCGATGAAGGAAAAGGAAGCCGACTTCAAAAACCTTGAGAATATCATAAAAATGCTTTCAAGTGATGAGAGATACGGATGGTACAGAAAACGTATTGAATTCTCGGTAGGAGGCGGTAACATCCTGTTATACCCCCATTTGGAGGAACTTTTCTTCCTTATGCATGAAAACGGTCACATCATAAACACGACAATTAATGCAAAGGACTGTAAACAGCTTATAAACGATGAGAAACTGTTTGAAACATTCAAGCGTTATGTAACGGCAATAGGTATATCCGTAACTTCTGATGAGGATATTGAAAACGCCGGTAAACTTTACAAAGCATTTGCTGATAATAAAATATACGGAAAACAGCTTACGGTACATCTTATACCTGAACTTCTCGGTGTTGACAGAACAAGGGAAATCATTGAAAAACTGAAAAAATGCAACCTTTACAGTATATTGTTCCTGGGCTATAAAACAAACGGAAGAGGTATAAACCATACATGTCCTAAGTTTACTGATGAGGAACTTACGAAACTGTTCAATGGACTGTGCTGTTTAAGTATCGATACAACATTTGCAAAAACCTATGAAAAGTGGCTTAAGGGTCATTTTGATACTAAGTACACAATGACGGCACTTGAAGGGGAATACAGTATGTATATCGATGCCGTGGAATGTAATGCCTATAAATCTTCTTACGAGCTGGATAAGCCATATCCGCTGATACGTAAGGGTAATATTACAGACTGTTATACACCGATTAATGCCTTCAGACAAATACGTAAGGATAATAACCTAAAAGTCATAAAAGATGAAAACAACCTTTAATCTTGAAGAAATAAAGGAATTTATAGACAAAACCCCGTATTACAGACGAAAATACTCAAATGATGGTGATACTATAGATTCATTTATTAAGGAATTCAAAAAAATATGTTCACATGCCGAAAATCATCTGAATAGTCTGATTAAACTTAATGAATTGTGTATATCAGAAGGGATAAGGATAAATACGGATGATTACAACGATGCACTTGCAAAGGCTAAGGAACTCAATGATAAATTAACTGAACAATCTGATTTCATACAGGAATGTATAACTGGCAAGCAGAACAGTTGCGAACATGAACTTGAAGAACTCGGACATGATTCACATTATACATTCTATAGATGCATCAAATGCGGAAAAGAATTAAATTATTAATGTTTAACAAAAAAGAATAAGAGAAAAATGGGCTACGCTAATATTAATCTCGAAATGTTCAAAAGCGGCTTACACCTTACATGCAAGGAAACAGAGGATGATGAATTCATCCCAAAAGGTAACGGTAATATGCTGATGGATATATTAAACAAAATCGATGAGTTAACAAATCCAGATACAAGGTATCAGATTACTGAAAAGGGTTTACGTGTTTTAGAACTCACAGAGTCCGGTATGGACTTTGATGAAGCTTGTAGTAAAGTTGAATCAGAAGAAGAAAAGGAAAAGAAACTTCCATATGAATATGTGGACTTAGGTTTACCTTCCGGCTTGAAGTGGTGTAAAACCGATGTAGGTACATTCAAGGAAGGTGACTCCGGACTGTACTTCGCCTGGGGTGAAACAAAGGGGTATAAAGATACCACCGGCGAAAAGAAGTTTACGTGGGAAGATTACAAGTTCGGTAAAGCAGATGAATTATCCAAATACAACGAGACTGACGGTAAAACCGTGTTAGACCCTGAGGATGATGCAGCAACCGTGAATATGGGTGAAGGTTGGAGAATGCCTACTTATGATGAGTATCAGGAACTGATGGATAATACCACATGGGAATGGATAGAAGACTACAACTACATTGGTTGTGATGTGATGAAACTTACTTCTAAAATTAACGGTAATTACATTATATTTCCTACTCACGGCTACTGTGATTTAGGTTGGTTTAACTATGCAGGCAGTAAGTGTTACTTTTGGACTTCGTCCCTCTACACTTGGAATATACGTCACGGTTGCTACATCGATATGGACAGTAGTGGTAAGGGCTTTAGCAGCGGCTACCGTTATGTCGGTCAATCTGTCAGAGGTGTTCGTTCAGATGTTTAATTAACCATAAAAAAAAAATAAATTGAAATGCTTAATAATATTAAAAAACTGTTCAAAACTGATAACACAATAATTCAGTTGGAAGGAAATGTAAATGATTTGCTTCAAATAGATAATGAAAACAACGCAAAAATTGCGAGGTTTATAGTAAATGAAGAAGATAATGAAGAATCAGAGGAAATACTTGATATTACAATAACTTCAGTTGACCCAAGCAGAACACATGGGTTTTTCAATAACAATCTTCTTAATGAAAAAGTAAGGATTACAGTTGAGAAAATTATCTGAAAAAGAAAAGGTGGTTTGATATAAAATGTATCTTACCACCTTTCATCATTATTATATATATTGAGAAGAAAAAGTTCGTGACTTAAGCATTCTGTACTGTCCAACCGTCAGGTATTCCGCTTTGTCCACTCGACCATGTTGCTGATGAATTTTTGACGAATGTACCTGATGAGGCAACTCCATAAACCCAACCCGTAGTATACCCACTTGGATTTTTAGCCATACATTTTATATAGTTAAGATTTGTACAACTATAGAACATATTACCATAACAACCATTTGCTAATGTAGTAGCAGGTAAATCCGGTGCACGTGTTATATTTGTACAAGTATGGAACATTTGCTGATAACAATAATTTGCTAATATGGTAGCAGGAAGTAAACCCGTTGGTATGGTTGTTAAACCAGTACAACCTTGGAACATATATCGATAACAATAATTTGCTAATGTGGTAGCAGGAAGTAAACCTGTTGGTATACTTGTCAAACCTGTACAACCTAAGAACATATATTGATAACAACCACTTGCTAACGAAGTTGCTGGTAATAAACCTGTTGGTATACTTGTTAAACTTGTACAATATGCGAACATATCAGAATAACAAGTACTTGCTAATGTAGTAGCCGGAAGTAAACCTGAAGGTATACTTGTTAAACCGGTACAACTGCGGAACATATCATAATAACAATAATCTGCTAATGTAGTAGCGGGTAATAAACCTGTTGGTATGCTTGTTAAACCCGTACAACCTTGGAACATATATTGATAACAATAATCAGCTAATGTAGTAGCCGGAAGTAAACCTGTTGGTATGCTTGTTAAACCGCTACAACCATGGAACATATCAGAATAACAACCTTGTGCTAACGTAGTAACTGGTAATAATTTTTCCGGTATACTTGTTAAACCGGTACAGCCATTGAACATACTTGAATAACACTCACTTGCTAACGTAGTTGCAGGGAGTAATGTACTTGGTATGTCTGTTAGTCTTGTACAGCCAGTGAACATACTTGAATAACAAAGATTTGCTAATGTAGTGGCTTGGAGTAATGTACTTGGTATGGACGTTAAACCACAACTACTGAACATATTTGAATAACAATTATTGTATAACTTAGTGGCGGGTAATAAACCTGAAGGTATACTTGTTATATGTGTACAGCCTCCGAACATATAGTAATAACAATAAGATGTTAAACTTCTAGCCTGCAACAAACTTTCCGGTATGCTTGTTAAACCCGTACAACCTCTGAACATTTCTCGATAACAATGAGATGATAACGTAGTAGCAGGTAATAATGTACTTGGTATACTTGTTAAACCCGTACAGCCATAGAACATACTATCATAACAATTTTGTGCTATTGTAGTAGCCGGTAAAGATATGTTAGTTATACTTGACAATTTTGTACAGATATAAAAAAGTCTGTAAAAAGTATAATTCTTACCAGACAGACTTGTTTTATTAGAGAAATCGTTTCCGAATAACAGCGACATCACGTTACCAGATGCTGAAAATGTACCACCTGTAGCAGCAAAAGTACCTATACCTTGAGTTGAAACAGTTGAACTACTATTCGGTATACATTCCCCTCTGAACATAATTGTATCACCCGTAGATAGCGAAATATATGTGTTATTAGGTAACTCCTGTGCAGTAGTACCACCGTCCAAGGAATAAAACAGTTTATTCAGTGTACCACCTGATGGTGTTTTACCTGTAAATTTAACCTGACAAGCACTATTAGCCGTGAATGTCAACGCCCCTGCTTTTATATATTCTGTGTTGGTTTCCTGTAACAATCTTCTTCTCATTTCTATACCTTAAACATTCTTAACAATATTTAATATTGTTAAGAACCCTAAAGTACCCTAAAAAAGTTCAAAAATAACAAAAAATATTACCTTTAGAACATCATCTCCATGTATTATTTTCTCCTGATTTTATTGTCGTCAAGTCGATAATTATAATATATGCAACAGTCAATAGTGATGTCTGAAAAACAGATTAGAAACATAATAAGAGAATCAGTAAGGGAAATACTTTCCGAAGGAGTTGAAACGAAAAATATGAAACTCGCAAAGCATTATCTTTATAACAATAAAGGCTTTGACGAGGAACGTGCGATGAAGTGTATCGGTCAGATAAAAACCGACATACCAAACTCTCGTATGGCTAAATGCAAGTTCATGCTGGCTATGGTACGTATGTTCTGTAACGGTGAACTGTCAGATGCCGAAACCATAATGAAGGTAAACAAATCGCTGAAGTATGCTGCATCAGATGCACATGTAAACGAATACGACAACGACCTTAACGGAATGTCTGCTTCTCAGTTTATAGAAAAATTCTCCGGTTCTGCACAGGTTGACCTTGAAAATGACAGAAACGAACTGTCACAGCAGCAGTACAACAGTCAGGCTTCACAATATGAAATAATAAGGATTAATTCATTTGATGAGGCATCTGAATATTCGAATTATGTAAGCTGGTGCGTTACGCATTATCCTGAGATGTATGCATCATACACGGCAAACGGTATAAACCTTTTCTACTTCTGTCTGAGAAATGGTTGGAGAAATGAAGTTCAGGAACCCGGTGAAGGATGTCCGCTTGACAGTTACGGACTGTCAATGATAGCCGTATCGGTAACACCTGACGGTTCATGTAATACAGTCACCTGTAGGTGGAATCATGAAAACGGAGGTAATGACAACATTATGACAACGAAACAACTGTCAGAAGTGATAGGGTATAATTTCTACGATGTTTTCAAGCCGCTGACACAGGAGGAAATAGAAATAGCAAGAAAGAGAGTGTTGGATGAAATAGAGGGAGAACTTGAAATATACTGTGATGAAAACAATAAACAGACATTTGAATCTGACCCTTATTATGGAGACGAGATAGAACAGGATGTTTATTCTTATTATTCCGAAGAACATGGCGCGTATGTTTTAATCGACGAATTCAACAATCTGTTAATTGACATGACATTCGATGAAGTAGAAACACGCTATGCGGATTCATTCAAAGTGGAAAACGGACATAAATCAAATGTAGTATTACTTGAGAATGATGAATACGGTGGGGTAAAAGGCAGACTCATATCAGAAGAATGGTTTGACGGACTAAGAAACAGTTTAAGGGAAGGATATGTACTTGTCATGAAAAACAAAAAATTCAACCTTATAAACAGAAACGGTGAATACCTTCTCAATGAATGGCTTGGTGCAATAGGAACCGTTTACCCTGACAACAAAGGTAATTTCATTATAGACACCTTAGATAACTTTTACAGTACGAAAACACAGTCATATATATTTGACAGAAGTATTGAAACAGCATTTAATGCAAGAGAAATAGGTACTTTTTTAAAGTTCAAGGGTGATGAATACTATCAGTTATATAAAATACCGGAATTTAAACTGAAAGCACCGTGGAAAATAAGAGGTCTGTTAGGTTATGACGGAAGCTTTAAATATATAGTCGTATTAACAGACGGCTCAACATATAAGTTGGATTCATTCGGTAATCTTTGCGATGATAACGGAAATACAGTTAAGCAGAATCCGATATTCATTAAACCCGAAAGTAACGAATCATTAATAAGGAATATTATCAGGAAAAAACTTAACGAGGTGCGTTATATTGACTCACGTTATGAGAAATACAACGGTAAGGTCAACAAGAACCACTGGACAGATTCCTATAATCAGGAACCGATTAAGGATAACGACACTATAAGAGTGTACCACGGATGTACATTACAGACTGCCTGTGATATAGCCATTAACGGTACATCAGGTAAAACATACCATCCAAGGCAGTATTCCTACGAGTCGGGTATGAATCCGTTAGGTATTTTCGTCACAACGGATTTCGAAACAGCAAAGAAGTTCGGTGTATCTAATCAGGGAATGGCTATCATTGAATTCACTGCAAGGGCTTCTGATTTGGAGAGTCCTGTATGGAACGGTCAGGATTCCTATTTCGGACAGGGTAGTATGCCTATGCCGTTCAATAACAAGGAAGAAAGAAACGCACAGAAGGAAAGATACAGACAGAATGCATTAAACACAAAGGATGAGACATATTTCGACTATAAGAAACTGAAGGATAACACAATATCAAAGGATTATATAAGGAAAAGTGATAAACCTGAAGTAGCAGTCAATATATTTGACAATCCTGAGCATCAGGCACTTTTCATGGGTGATTTAAATCCTAATCAGATTAAAAGGATTTGGGTTAACTTGCCCGGTGAAGATGGTTATGTAAAATCCACAACTTCATATATACCTATGTCAAAAAGAGATTTCCTTAAGAAGTTCGGTGACAAGAAATGGCAGGACGGTTATGACTATAAGGGCCAACCGGTCTATATGTCAATGAAAAACCATAAACTGTTCAAGCCGAATGAGGACTGTAAAACATTTGATGATTTGGTTGACAGACTGTACAGACAGGACAGAAAATTCTACAAAAGCCGTGAACAGATAGTAAAGAATCTTAAGGATATGGGTATGCTCTCAAAAACACCTGAGAGATATGCAACAGATACAATTTCTTCCGTATTGTGGCCGAAGCAGATAATACAACTGTACGGTAAGGATTATTTCGAGGATAATTTCGACAGATTAGGTCAGGTTTAACTTCAGTATCATATTTATAATATATTACATTATTTTAGTTACTATGCTTAACGAGAAACAATTAAAAAACTACATAAAAAAGGTCATCAAAGAAGAGATTGATTCATATAACCACCCGGAACAGTCAAACGACAACGCATTTGCATCAGACCATAGGACAAATGCAGCAAAATTCTCGCATGATGGTGTTGACACATATTTTGCACGAAAAGACCAAGATAATATGCATAAATCAGAAAAGGACAGAATCAGACGTGCAGACAAACGATGGCAAAAAGCAGCAGATTCACGTCCTCTCCACAGAAAGGGTTCATTGAACAGAGAACTCGGAGAATCAAAGATTCAAGAGGGTAATTGCAGGTATGTTTTTCATTGTATAATGAAGCCTGAAAAGGGTAACGAAACTATGTGTATTGACAATATTAATGATATTAAACCATATATAAAAGATGCTTTATATTGGGATGTCTGTAAAGGAAACAATTCAACTGACCCTAACAATCTTGTTGCATGGGGAGGAGGGCCTGGCGGATTTTGGTATAACTTCCTGAATAAACCTGATTGGGCAAAAGAAGGGGTGCACTGGAATAAACCGTCTGAACGAGACAGACAATTAGTACTGTCAAAAAGAAAAGATTTCGGAAACGTATACGAAAACAGTCAGATTAAAGAATCTGAATCTGACTATGATGATGATTCAGAATATTTCAAACAAGAGGAAGAAGATGAACTGAACTACGACCTTAAAGAACTTTCCAAGGCATTCCAAAAATCAAATGGTACATATCATGCAAAATCATCAGACGGAAGTTTCCAAACAGGTGATAAGGTAATCGTACACGGAAAAACAAAGGAGATAGAAGGTATCATAGAAGATTTCGATACCAACTTCATGACGTATGAGGAAACCTGCGATGTGAAATACCAAAAAGATGGAAAAGAGTGGACTATGATAGGTGTTCCTTTAAGCAAAGTCGAAAAAATATCATAAATATAACAGTCATCGGTGGAAAAACACCGGTGATTTTTTTTAACAATTTATAACTTAACTTCCTTTGTTATATATCAAAAAAGCTGTATATTTGCAAAAAGAATAAAAACAAATAAACAATCAGAATTTATGGCTAAAAGGTATATCGGAAATACGGAAGACCGTATAAACAAGTGGATGCGTATGTGCCTTCAGTGGCAGTTCGACATCCGTCGGGGAATTGAGAAGAATGCAAGTCATTATTTCTCAAAGTATCATGTAGGGAAATACTCAGAGGACTATTTTAGTGATTTGGCGTATTCAGTTGTTGACAGAAAATATGTCATCGCAAAGATGAATCGAATTTCAAATGACAGAATGCTTCGTGACAGAAAACTCGGACTTAACAGTAACCGCGTACTGATTGTACAGGTCGGTGATAAGAAACTGAACTACAATAAGCCGGTTAAGATTAACGAAAACACAATTATAAAAATCGTTGAATAGTGAAGAAAAAGAAAACACTAAGTCTGCTGTTAACTGCATTTATCCTATCTTCGTGCCATTGCAGCACTTATCACGGCTCTGAAGAGGATATAACACCGAAACAGAAACCTGACTATGCATATATATTCGACAGCAGATTAACCGAAGTCAGAGAGGATTCCTGTCAGATTATCGGAACATTTGACGGTAATTTCCACATTAACAGAAAATGCAGACTGTCAGAGGGTTATATTGAACTCGGAACTGAAAATGTTTTTTCTAAAACCGTTTATAGTGTTAATGCTGATATTTTCATTTCTGATACACTGTATATAGGAATAAACCAAGATAAGCAGATTTATTTTTTCAGATGACAAAGAGAGAGGAACTGATAGAACTTACCGGCCAGGCAATCAATGGAATACTATCATCTGACGGAACACTTTTATCAAAGATATTTGACAGGGCAACACATACACAGGTTTCTGAACTCTCAGTTTCGATTGCATCAGAAGCGATTAAACGTATCGATAAAATAATCGGAACCTGATATTTATATGTGTATAAACGACAAAAAATGAATATATTTGTAATAAGTCAGGAACTACTACATCCGCTTGTGGTTGCCGCAACAATAATAGTCGTATCGCTTGGAGCCATATTCATACCGATGATTAACGACTATTTCGATAAAAGGAAAAAAGAAAAAAAAGATAAATGACGTTTGATTTATTCCTTATAATATTCGGTCTGTGTATATTCATATACTACAACATATTATTCACAGTTTTTAATAATGATGAAACACCTGAGTCAATAAGTGCAACATCATATATATCACGGGAGCTGTTCGATACAACAGCCCCATTTACTGTATTATGCATATCTTCAGCAGTATGCCTGTTCCCATTGTGGGTTGCCGTTACACCTGACATCTATCAGTTCCTTGTGTTCCTATCATGTATGGGTATGCTATTTGCCGGTACAACACCGTTATATAAACAGGAATTCGAAGGTAAGATACACTACACAGGCGGTATTATAGCATTTGTATGCGGACTTATATGGCTTATACTGTCACATTGTTGGATAACACTTGCAGCTATTGTAGGCTTAGGCGGGTTATGGACAATATTCGACAGAAAAAAATATACCTTCATTTTTGAATTCGTAAGCTATATAGCCGTTTGCCTTGCAGTACTGACTTCAATTTAAAATGTTCGGTACTGTATATTTATCTGAAGATATAATGCTTTTTATTTCAGATGAATTTATTTATAAAATTTGCCAAAAACAACACCGGATATAGTACAAAAAACCTATTTGTACTGTTAATAACATTTATAGGATGCCTGTTGTTAATAGTACCGTTCTTCGTACTGATAATTGAGGCTATTTTCATGCATACAATAGCAACAGACCTTACAGGAATGGCAGCATACATAGGTGCAGTAACAACTTTATTCGGCGTTGCAGGACTGACAAAGGTAACGTCCGAAAAATACGAAAAACCCTATACACCTACAGAAGACATTATAACCGAAGAAGGATAAAGGTACCTGTATTATACAAGTACCTTTTTTATTAGTTACCGATATTTATTGTTAAACAGTTTATTTTTCGATGAAACAGACAATAAATATAAAGGAATCAGACCTTCAGAACATCATAAAGGAATCAGTAAGAAGAATTATTTCAGAAAAAACAGAAGGTACGGTTAAAATATCAAAAAGATATAATACGAAAAAAGGTATCGTACTTTGTGTTGACATAGAAATTGACACTACTGAAGGTTATGGTAGTTTTGAATACTGGCATGAAAACATGGAAGATGATACATATATGGAAGGCGGTTTATGGTTTGAAAATAACGAAGTGGTTGACTTCGACGGATGCTTTGACCTTCCGAAGGCTGTTAAAAAGGCTTTGAATGACAGTGGCTACACAACTCCGTGGTAGAAATTAGCAAAAAATACACTATAATACAAGGGAATTCTCTTTAATCTTCTTAGCCTTGCTTAGTAATGATAGGATTCCCCTTTTACCGTATTTCTCAAATATCAGTGAAGCATCATATCCGTCAGGACATTCTATAAGCCTTACACGTCCTTCAAGTTCTGAATCGTTTAATAATTTGTATATTTTCTTTGCATCATACAACGCATCATCATCACAGAATACATTAACTGTGCTTTTACAGTATTTGACAAGGTATTTGTATAGCATATACTCGCTGTCAAGGCTTTTTCCCAACATAGGTATGGAATTCGGTACAACAATGTGGTCAAAAGGCCCTTCAACCAAAGTTACAGGTTCATACCAGTTAACCTTACCTTCATTGAAAATAAACTTTGTTTTCTCTGCTTTAGGGTTTTTGTATCTTACCTTATTCTTACCGGTATAATCACGGGCAACCCAGTAGTTGAGTGAATCAAAACAGTCATAAGAAGGGATTATTATACGGCCTCTTATACCGTATTCCACATCCTTTGAATTCGGTGTATAGCCTATATTATATCTGTCTATAATATCCTGAGTTATACCGCGTGAAGATAAATATGAAATAGCAGCGGAAGCCCTGTCATCAGACTGCCTTATCGGAGTAAATTCATTAGGTAATGACAATTCACTATCAAGAATAAATTCATCCGGAATATCATCTGAAAATAAATCGTATTTCCTTGCTTCACGATATTCACTGACAATCTGACGGAATTCATCCATAACAGCCTTTGAAGCGTATTTCCTGAATAGTGACACAATCGTACCACAAGTTCCGTTTATGTCCTTACAACGCCAACAGTGATAATAACCGCATCCGCGTACATCCAAATCCACCTTAACTTCAAGATTGAATTTGTTGTCATAGCGTACACCCTTCTCAGCAGCACATTCAGGACAATTGAATGAATACCATTCACCTGAATGCTTACCGTAATTACCAAGAAATACACATATAAGATTTATTATACTTTCTTCCATAAAAAGGGGAACTATATACAGTTACCGCGATTATATTTTTGCAAATATACTGCTTTTATCCATAACAAAGAAATACAATAGTTTTTTCCGTCCTAAAGTCCCGATTGAACACTGAAGAACGGCTTATTACCGGTACCTATAACATGAACTGTTTTATGGCCTGCTTCGTCATTCCTCTCGACAATTTCCACTTCACCGTCGAAATCCTCAATTATGGTTGCGCACCACGGATGTTTTTCGCACCATTCGTAATCCTTGTCATCCAAACTGTCATAAACAGCAACTTCACCTGAGTCAGCACAGAACTCACCCAATATTCCGTTCTCCTCTAACCACTTCTTCTTGAAGTCATTATGTTTAGCACAAAGTTCCTTCTTCTCTTCTTTTGACTTTCCTGAGAAATTATATTCATTGAAAAACTCAAAGTACTTTTTATCCCACTCCAAAGGTTTCATGTTGTCCTCTATATTACCGGGATATACCATACATGACCAGTCACCGTAAATGGTGTTTCTCTTCATTAAATAATAACTACTACCCTTTACATAACATGGGTCGGTTATAATAACTGTACCTTTAATTCTTTTCTTCATTTTATTTATTATAGTTTTTATGTTCTGTTATTTCAATACTTTTCCTTAATACACTTTTTGAAATCATCTATAGCTTCATCAACACTGGTATAATGGGTTATGATTTTTGTTGAGTCATATGGAGATTGACTGAAATTAGACTTGAACCATTCTGTAAAATTTTCGACAAGTTCCTCTTTTGCACCGTTGTAACCTTCATCCATATATTCGCCTATTGAGTCGGTAATAACTGTTTTAACTTCCTCTAACTCATAATTAGGCTTGCTCATTTTGTCATTAGTAAAATAACACAAACATGTACAATAGTCGTGTTCAAGCCTATCATAGTCCTTAATCTTGAAGATTATGTCCTTAATTCTGTCTATTATTTCCATATTTCTATAACTGCCTTACTCATATATTATTCCTCCTTAACTACCAATACTTTAACTCTATCGCCTTCATCAGCACTGAGAGGCAAATCCACATTAACTGATAGTCCGTGCAAGTTCCAGTAGCCAACTTCGCCATCAATAGCCTTAGACATAATTTGCTCTGCTTGCCACTTAGCAAAGTGTTTTGCTATATACACCATATCATCCACTGTTGCATATGCCGTTGCTCCTACGATGGCAATTCCATCCAAATCAAAAAAGTGATTATATATGGTTTTTTGAATTTCTTCTTCCAAATCCTCGCTTACAGGCTCTCCCTCTTCTTGCAAGGAATCAAGTAAAGCATCAACAGATGACAGTGCATCAAACTTTCCTTCATCATAGGCAGAACGGAAGTTTTTATTCTCATCCATCGTGGCACTCTGTAATGTCGCTATCTGTGTTCTTAGTTGCTGTATGTTCATTGTTATTCTCCTTTCTGATTTAGTTTTAAGCCAAGTTCAAAGAAATATTTGGCAAGTTTCAATGATACATCAGAATATCTTTCATACAAAATATCTACATTATAATCTTTTGTCCTACCACTCTTCCACCATTGAGAAAATTCTTTCTCCAAGTCCACTTCCTTTACTTCAAGGGTATCAATAAATTTTTCTATGGCATAAATCCCATCAAGAATCCCTTGGCTATGTCTGTCATCTAACCTTTGATTCTTTCTCAGTCTATTTACTTCCCCTAGTAAAGTATCTTTAATAATCAACTTCATAGTCATCGTAATTCAAGTCATCATTTGTTATGCCCATATCAGATTTAAAAACTAACTCGTAGTCCTGGTATCTCCAAACAAATTCATTCCATGCTTCTTTTGCTTCATCTTTCCATGATTGTGGTGTAGCTGGTTCACATAACGCTCGTTCAGATTCATAAAGCCTTTCGCAAGCATTAAGTAACTTTTCTTGAACCTTTTGTTTTATAGCTTCTTTGTTTATTGAATGTTCCATGCTATTCTCCATTTTCTGCTAAAACATCTTCAAGAAAAATACAACTATCAGTGTCTGGTACGCCATCGTCCATTATCCTGCGAAACTCGATTTCTCCTCCATTACATAAATCGGCTACTACATCATACCCAAGCCTTTCACTTGCAGCACGGGCCAAATCTTGCAATTTATTTGACAAATCAATGTTTAATGATAAAACTTTATTATTTAGATTGGTTATTTGCTTGTCTGTCATCTTTAATCATCTTTTAAATGTTCCTTTCCCCATACAGCCCACAATAATGCTAATTTTTCAAACAACTTACCTTGAGTTGCATGGTAATCAAAATATTTCATTGAAAAAGTTTGTTCACAAGTATTTATAAAATTCTTGAAGTCTGCAAGTTCTTTACCTTTTAAGTTAGGAAGTTTATTCCCGAATTTCTTGTCAAATATACTAAGATATATTTCAGCAAGTTCTTTTTCAATTTTCTGTTCAGTAAGCAGATTATCCTCTTTTACTTCAAGGGTGTCAATAATACTTTCAGCTTTATACAAGCCACAATAATAACCATCTTCCCAACTGCATTGTTGGTCATGCAAAGGTGCCGGTTCATCTATTAGCTTATCTATCTCAGCTACTAAAGCGTCTTTTGGTATGTAGTGTGCCATAATTTTAATTGCCATTATGAAAATAAATACTCATCCTCCAACGAAGAAAACCAAATACTATTTCACTTCCTAAATACTTAGCCTTGTTCTTCTTAACATAAGAAATACAAGGCAAGATTAAGTAATCTGCGTTCTTAAAGAAAATCAAATGAAAAGGCATCCATTTAGGTGCACCCTTTGTCAAAAATACTTCTTTCATACCTTACTCTCCTTTCATATACTTTCTAAAATCTTCAATTACATCATCATCTAACCGTCTTAGACTACTAATAAAATCACAAGCCTTCTCAATAAAGGCATCTGTACGGGTATATTCAATCTGACTATCCCTTTGTCTATCAAAAGTACATCGTCTAACAATGCTTTCCCCATCTTCCATAAGAAGAGGATTGAGGTATATCTTCTCCGGTGCTTTGTTTGCTTTCACAGAAAAATCAAGTTCATCTTCTGTCCACATACGACCATTAACAAATACAGATTCCTTGTAGATATTAGTTATTTGTCCGTGCTGTGGCTCGTGATAAACATCTACTATTTCTCCTGTTTTTATAACCTTTGCCCTCATAACTATTCCCCCCTAAGTTTCTTCAATTCGTTATAAAGTGATGTTAATATACTACCATCTTTGTTGTTCTGTTCGGAATATTTGAAAAGTGTATTTATCTGCTCATCAGTCGGCTTCCACTCTTGTTTAACTTGTGGCTGTACTCTTTCTTTGAGAGATTTGAACCATCTCATTATATTTGCATATTCACCAACTTCTTCTCCGTTTACGTCAAGGTCGTAATTCTGATAAGCAGCATTATGAATAATTCCGGAAATTCTGCTGAATAATTTTTCATCATCTTCATTCCAAACAGGCATATTAAGGTCACGCTCTGCTTTAACGCCGGCATAAAACAAATCGGAAGCACTATACCTATTAACATCTGTATTTGGAGCAAAGAATCTATTACAGGCTTCATTCATTCTTTTCTCTAATTTTATACCATACGATATAGGAGAAGATGACTGAGGCTTTTCAATCTCTTTTTTGGCATCTTCATAGCCACGTCTGTACTGTACTTCGTCGGCGCACTTGTATGCCTTATCCAAATCATCTTCTGTGTACTTATGCTTTTCAAGCCAAGCAAGAAACATATCTCTTTCTTTACACATTTCTTCTGTGCAAGAGCCTTTGTATATACCCTTAATATGTTCAACAAGAGCCTTCCTTATCTTCTCATCCTCGCTTTCTGTGGGTTCGGGGAAGATGTATTCATAGTTTGTCCTTGTAATCTCACCACATTCCCAAAGCCTTGAGCCATTTATTTTAGCCTCATCATATCTTTTTGCTTTTTCTTCTACACTAAGTTCTTTCATAATTACAACAATTTTAATTCCTTCAACTTCAGTATCATTTCATAACAGGCATCTATAGGATTATCTGCAAATGTATGCTTGAAACTATCTCCGTTATTATCCTCGTAACAACAACAGTATTCCTTACCTTCTTTAAACAATGTAAGATAATATCCTTCTTCCAACTCATCAGGTAAAACATCAAGTAAAGCAGTAAGACTCCAAGCAGGAATATCAAATTCTTCTTCCTGTGCTTTATACCCACCGATTCTAAGGCCTGAACCGCACCAATAATACATATCGGATGTTTTTCTGTCAATTCCCAACTCTGCGAGTTTTTGAGATTGTTCTTGACTTGTACAGATTTTATTCATATATTATAATATCTTTTCTATTTTTTCAATTTCTTTCCGACCATTGAATTTTTTATTAATTTTTTCAATTAATTCATTTTCATTATCTGCCGCCAAATAAATAGTACTGAATAACGGTTCGCAAGATAATGATGTTGGAACCTCAAACCACTTAGTATATAAAACAACTTTATATTTATGTTTATGACTTTTTATTGTTGGTTTTTTCATATTTCTTGCTTTGTTCTATGTCTGTATATGTTTTCATATTTTGTTATTTTCTTTTAACCAACATACCATCTGAAATGCTGCATCAATCGGCTCTTCTTTCTGACCTGTATTAATCATATCCCTAAATGAATACTGGCCATCCACATCAAATTTTATACTGCCGTATGCAATTTGATACAAGTCAATATCATCTGTAAATTTGAATTTACGAAAATCAACCTTGTATGTTACTGGCTCACCCTGGATAGTTTTGTTATAAATCTCACTTTTTATTAATTTTAATAAAGCAGTAAGGCTCCAAGCAGGAATAACCTGATTCCCATAATCTTTTTGTAGTTCTTCTATTGTTTGTCCTTGATTCGGAGATAAAATATATTCTCCGTCATTCAAAATTGTCCAAGTAGAGTAGTGCATATCAGCAGTATTAACATCAATTCCCAACTCTACGAGTTTTTGAGATTGTTCTATACTTGTACAGATTTTATCCATATTAATCCACTTCTAAGCCTCTACCAAGATACATCGGAAAGAATATACCTCCAAACATTAAACAACCGATAAACACCCCAATGATAGGCTTACCGTCTTTTTTTGCTCTTTTATATATTGCACCAAAACAAAATAATGCAGCAAAAATCCAATAAAATATCAGTAGATATAACATATTTTTTAATCTTTATACGAGTTATTTTCCTCAGTTACTTCTATTGCCAACCCACGCTCTATTAAGTTGTGAAAATCAAAATGATGGGCATTGAGCCAATTAATAAAAACACATATTTCATCTAGATGAGTAATCCTACCATATTCACTGCCATCAAGCCCGACTACCCATGTGCTGATATTAGTCTTATTAAAGGTTGAATGAGGACATATATTATGAAGTTCTTGAAATTCTTCATCAGTCATACTTGACATTGACCTAAGATATGGCTTGATATAAATGTAGTTTAATGGTATCGTTTCATTTTTCACCCTTGCTTTTTTAGCCGGATTAGTAATATTTAACCTGCACCAATTCTTAGATAATACACGCAACTCTCCACTAAAGGTGAACCCATCAACATCTGTGATTTGTAATTGTAATCCATAAGGCAATCCATCCTTAAGCACATTTAACAAGAGTTCCTTTTCTTTTTGTTTTTCTTCTTTCATCATAATTTTATTCCTTATAAGGATTGTTTTCTTCAGTTACTTCAATAGCAAAACCCTTTTCTTTGAGGTATTTAATATAATCTTCATAAGAAGAAAATTCAATAGGAAAATATCTATAAGCCATTTTTTTGCAAATTTTAGTTATACATTCCTTCTGGTGTTTCCAACGCAAGACCTTTGGGAATTAAATCCATGAAGTCGAAATGATTTTCTAACAACCATTGAATACTGTCAATTGTATCGAATACCTCATAAGTCTGACCTGTTATACGTCTGAGTTTGCATAAACTCTCATATCTGAACCTTTCTTCCCCACTCATTGAAGATAACGGTCTAAGATAAGGTTTACAGTGTTCTAAATCAACCCATTCCCCATAGTAATCAGGCTGAATTTCTTTAGTATGAATGTCAATACATCTTATGTTATCATCTTCGTTAGCAATTACTTCTTCTCCATCCGTAGTTTCGTTACTGTAAGTCCAAATGAACTGGCATATTACTCCGTAAGGCTGTGCCATACAAAGGTATTTTAATAATAAATCTTTATTTTCCTGTTTCATAACTTTCTTTCCTGTTTTAATACTGCAAAGGTACATCTTTTATACAGTTTCTCCAAAAAAATTAAGTTAAAAAACATTAAAAGCTTATTCCCTTAACTTCTCACTGTTCTTCTGATATACTATTATCCAACCTAAATCATCTATTACACAGCATATACCCCATATAAACAGGGATAACTTCAGTGAAGGCATCATCGCCAAAGCCAACGCAAAACCTACAATACATGTTATTCCCGAAACAATACTCAGGTTGTTGTCATAAACCTCTCTCTCATCCTCAATCCACAGCTTAGCCTTAAAAGCCATAATGCACTTACCTACAAGGGTACAGATGAAATTACCGTATATCAGCTGAGTTATAGCAAGAACCCATACATTATAATGTACAAATACAAGATACATGGACATGAGAAATCCTGCCATGCACTCAACCATACAGAATATAATAAAGTGACGTATAATACTACGACGGAAACAACCTTTCCATATAATACCGATAAAGAGACAGACTACAGACGAGAACAATGCCTCAAATGCAATCCATTCAGCCGGTAACTGAGTTATAACGGATTTGGAAATACAAGGTGAAACATATGTACATAACAGACCTGAAAAAAACATGCTCCATAACAACCACTTCTGATTCGAATCAGCATGTATGTTCAACAAACCGGATAACTTCTTTAATACAGTTTTCATTTATGCATCTGACTTCAAAGTATATCTGTCCCTGATGGATTTGAGCCAGTTATCGCACAATTCTGCTGCCTCCGAATCTGCTTCATGAGTCTGATAGTAGTTAACATAGAATCTTGCTTTTTGCAAATTCTCTTCATCCTCTTCATTCCAAGCATGGTTCTGTATTGAATTTTTACCTGTAATATATGCTGCTTCTATGATTTTATGTAGCATATACTCTTCTTCAGACTCTCCATAAACAATTGATGTCGGAATAATACTTTCGGAATAATCTGATGCTTCTTCCTTCTCTTCAAGAGAATAGTCTTTCCTTGACTTATCAAATGCTGTTTTTAAGACATTACTTATTATGGGTTTCTCTTTAATTTTCTTTAACTCTTTTTTCTCAAAGTCAAAGGTATATCCCGCATCATCTATTGCTTTCATCAGTGTTTCACGCTGTTCTTTGGTTGCAGGAACATAACCTGTACTATCATCGTGATAGCCGTAAATATTCAACTGTTGTCCTAACCCCTCACCTTCTAAGGCACAATAACATGAAAAAGAACTAAATTTATCATTTATCCCGTCAAAATGTGAAAATATACAGATACTGAACATATCATCATTACAAGTAAGTACGTCACCATCCTTTGCATCCTCTATAGTCCATAATCTTGCTACATTGTCTATATCCCAGTAATAGCCATCCGGTATATCATCCTGATATGCTCTATAGAAATTCTTACCAACTTCTTTGACATACAGAGTAAGTCCGTTAAAAACAATCCAGTCACCTACATGAAACTTAGGTTCAATTTTCCTTAATTCTTTCTTTTCAGCATCCCATTCATATCCTGCATCTTTCATCTTTTGGAACAATAGGTCACGCTGTTCTTTAGTGGCAGGATTTAATTCATCAATATAATACCAATATCCGGCTTTATGGTCTTCTACAGAAAACTCATCGTGGTTTGCAGTTATATAACAATAATCCTCAACAGTATTTGTATTACCCTCTCTAAGTCCTGCATAAATAAAAACAGAACCGTATTTATTTGCAAGTACATCACCGTCCTTTGCGTCCTGAATTGTCCAAAGCCTTGCATCATTTTCTAATGAATAATGCAGACAACGATACTCGCTTCCGTCTTTTGTCTTATAGGTATAGCTATTATCTAATACTTTTACTATTTGAAATATAGTGCCATCTTCATTATCTACGCACCAGTCACCTACATGGAACTTTATCGGTTCAACATAACCAACAGGCTCTTGCTCTTCATCTTTTACCGGTACGAAACAATAAGAACAGAAGTTCATCAGACTACAAAGAAATTCATCTTCAGGCTTGTATATATCACCTGTCATAAACACAGTGTATCTCGGTGAAGCAATACACTTGTATTTCTTGCCAAGCTGAATTTTATCAGCAGTTTCCTGTTCATCAAGAAATTCGTTCCAAGATTCGGCGGTTTCTTCTTCCAAAGCCTTATTAAGATTATCCTTCAACTCTTGCTTAGTAGCTTCAGAAATACCCATATTATTTTTGCCTTGTTTTGCAACCCTATCAAGCTGAGACAAATTTACAAGAACACCGTCTTCATTGCGTGTAACCCTGTCACCAACTTGAATTTTATTTCTAAAGTTAGCATGCTCGGCTTGCTTTTCAAGCCAAGAAATAGCAAGCTGTTTGTCTTTTGTACCACCAATAACCATATCACCTTTTACGGCTTCAATTAGTTTCTTTCTTATCCACTCATCATCACTTTCTTTAAGTTCGGGGAACATGTGATGAAAAGTATTGATAATTCCGTCTCTTGCAAAAGTGCAATCTTTATCACATTGTATTACAGCATCATAGTTGTCTTTTGCAATCTTTAATGCCTCATCAAACCTTCTTGCTTTTTCTTCTACTGATAATTCTGACATAATAACCTTTTTTTGGTGCAAATATACACCGAAAACAGACAATACACAAGAAAAAAATGTTAATTTATCAAAAAATGCGATTTTTACCAAAGATTTTATATATGTTCATTATTCTTGAACAAATCAAATTAATTGAACATATATGAGCGAATCCATCCGGTTCGCTCTTTTTTTTGTGGGAAGTATATACCTGTTGTCCCGACTTATATTATTTTTAGGTTTCTGCTGTCAAAAATTAAAATAGAATAACACTCATCAGTATACTTGAAAATCAGACCTTTATACCCCTCTCCTTTTAATATCGCTATTTGTTTCTTGGAAGGAAAACATAAATCGTGCATTAAATCATGTTCAGCATCTTCACCCTCTTCCCAAACCGGTGAATCATCGGGTATTTCTTGCCATGCATCATACTCGTTCATTATTTCCTCAAAAGCGTTTGAATTGCATAAATCACGGATAACATCATTAGGCAGAAAATATCTTGATACTATACCATTTTTGTTGTATTCTTGTTTAGCCCAATATAATGCATACTCTTCGGAATCCGTTACCCATACATTCTGATTTGTGTTATGTTCTTTGTCCATCCCACGATATACAATAACCCCGTTGTTTTTCTGTTCGTTAACCATATACTTTCTTCTCAGATAGTTTTTGATTGTTTCAGTTACGATTCGTGATATTATGTTATCTTTACTCTTCCACATAATATGTATTCAATTCGTTTATCTTAATGATAAATAGCAGACAAAAAGATTGTAAACCCATTTTTCAAAAATCAAAAAATTTTTCCGGAATTTTTTTTTGGAATAAAGCCTTAATAAAATACCCCTACCCCCTCTTATTTATTTCGTTGGTTTAATCTTTTTCAGATTGACTGATTTTTATAAGGTCAATTTTTTTCCGGAATTTTTTTTTAATATGTAATAAATGATTTTTTATAAGGTCAATTTTTTTCCGGAATTTTTTTTGGAAATAACCCCTTAATAAAATACCCCTACCCCCATTTTTATTTTGGAAATTTTTTAGTAAGGATGCGGATGAAACGGTGTGCCGTATATGAACTACTAAAAACTAAGTACCTGAGAGGGGGGTTACGGAGGGGGGTACACATAGGGAGGGGGTATGATAGTCCTCCTATACCCCCTATGTTGCTAATTATTTAGTATTAAAAACCTATTACATTAACATTATAAAAATAGGCTTACGAATTTTTGAATAAGTAAGCCTGTTAATGTTTTAGTTATTATGCTGCCATGAGCATATCATAAGCCTTCTGTACTTTTTTCTGTCCTTCTCCGAACATAAGGCTGTTGAACTGTTCTTGCTCTTTGCCGAGCCATCCCTTGCTGTTCTGAAGATAAGTCGTAACTCCGTTGAGCAGCCAAACCTTAGTTCCTCTGTTCTGTTCTTGCCCTACTCCGAATTCCGTTGTGTCCCTCAGTTGCTGAATAAGGTTCTTGGTTCTTGTGCTGATTTCCTCTACCTTATCGAGGTTGTGGTTAGCCTTCTGTAGGAGGTTGAATTGTGTATCGTTGAGATACATTTTGGCAGTGAAGTCCCTTACGTCCTCTGCTGTAACCCTTTGCTCTTTCAGATTGAGCATATTGTCCATGAACTTCTTAGAGAAGTTTACGCTCTTGCTGAACAATTCAGCGGCAATCTTTTTGTTACGTTCGATAGTCCAATCAAGACGTTCCTCCACCTTTGAGGTGTGCTTGAATACTACTTTGTTAGCACATCCTCTGATAGCCATGTTAAGTGTGTTCTGACAAATCACGCGAATAGGCGTAAAGAATGCCATGACACCACCTGTTCCGTCATGTGAGTTTGTAAAAACTACGTAGTTCTTAATAGCGTCATTGGGGTTGAGGAAACAATCCTCGCCGAGTGTTGCTGTAATGAACATACGTTCTCCGTTGCCCAATGCTCCGAAGGTCTCGATGTTAGGTTCGTTTCCACTGACCTCCTTAATGAAGTCCATGAAGTCGAAAGCCTTGGTATTCTGAACGATTCCGTAGCCCTTGCCAACGATGCCTAAGTTCTGACCGCTGTCCGTTCTCATTGTAGCCTTGTGGCTTTTGATAATGTCATTGAGGGTAGGTTTCCAATCATTCCAATCGTAGGTTTCCCCACTCTGAATAGCGTCAATCAGTTCTTGTGGAACACGCATCAAGGGCATTTCATTAACGCTGTAGTTAATATGTCCTTTGTCGGCATAGTTCATGACATCATGAATATCCTTGAGGTTGTTACTCTTGCAATCCACACCGAACTGCTGCCATGCCACCTTGTTTGCTCCCGATTCAGTGAGTTGTACCTTAGCACTGCTGTTTTCTCCGTTCAAATTAATTGTTTCCATAATAAATAATGTATTAGGATGATTAAACTTTAATTGGTTTTTAAATCTGTCGCAAAGGTACGGCTTTATTTTAATTCACACAAATTTTAAATGAATTATTTTCAAGTGTTTCATATTAATTAACATTTGTTGTATAATACTATTAAATTATATTAAGTTACTAAAAAATTGTTATATATGTATGTTTCGGAGACAATACTTCAAAGTTTCACCTTTGCTTTAATATTATTTTCATGGTACAAAGGTAGTGAGATTTACTGACATATACAAATTTCAGTTCAATTAATTTCATTCGGTTAATATTTTTTATACAATCTAAAGTGATAATGTATAATAATGTTAAAAAAGAATGAACGTACCTACTTATCACAAGCGGGTACGTTCTGAATGATATGAATTATAATAAATAAGGTTTTATCTTTTTGCTATTATTTTAGGAAATTTAGTTCGTACACCATAGGTCTCATTTTATCAGCCAACATCTTAAACAATTCAGTGAATTCCTTGTATTCGTTTGGCATAAATTCTTTCCACATTGCCTTTAATTGGTAGTATGATGCATCCCAATTCAGTATTTGGTATTCTGTATGTTCCTCATTGAAAATCTGTCTGTATTTGAATGATTTTCTTGTAAGTTCTATTGCCTTATCGAGAACTTCTTGTGCTTCCTTTGATAGTGTGATATTCTGCAACTTGTTATATACGTATCTGTCAGAGGAAGTTTTTGCGTCATTGTAGGTAAAGTCAAGATTGTTTTCATTTGCCAATTCCATAACTTCATTTTTTGACATGAAGAAGAACTCGTTCTTTATATCCCACTTCTTACCCTTGTAATCAATCTGTCTTAATGAGGACTGATTTGAAGAATTATGGAAAAGGCTATAAACAATTGAATCGTTTACGAACTCTTGATATTGTGGGTGTTCCTCATTGGGTGCGAGATATTCATCCTTTGAGTTAATCCAAGTCTTTTCAATCAACTTTCTTGCAGAGAAGAGAGCGGTACATTTTGTGAAATTATCTTCATTAATTCCGAAACCATTGGATGCTCCAAAAGCAGATGAAAACATACCTACATTTTGTGCATTTTTATCTACATTATTAGAATTGCAGTAGAAATAGCCAAGTGCATTATCAAATAAAGTTCCTCTTGTCTTATCGTCATTTTTAACAACAAGTGCACTTGTCATGTTTACTACATCTTTCGTTTTTAGTTTTTTTACGTCTTTAACTGCCCAACTTCTTGCAGTTATTTCACCATCAACATTATAGACAATCTTTTCGCCAACCTTTTCGATTTCCTCTCCCTCAAAGTCCACCAAGTCAAAAACAAAGTTTTCCTTGTCGGCAGAAACACCACTATTCCAAATTGAGAAACCGATACCCCAAGTAGAAGCGCAGTTTGCAAAATAGCCTGCATTGAACTGAAATCCCTTATTGAAAGAAAACTCGTTCAAAAACTTAGTTCTAAATTGTTTGTAAGATGTTCCGCTTAAGAATAATGTAGGGCAGAACAATCCGATATGTAGATTTGTAAGGTTATACTTTTCCTTGAACATCATTATGCGGTAGAAGAATTGTGCATACAAGTTCTGTGAACAAGCACCCATATTGTTGGCAAGCATTTCCTCATTTATCAAAGTCTTTGCGCAACCTGCTTTTGAAGACTCACCGAAATTGTTTGCAGTAGCATAAGGTGGATTGATAAAGAAAATGATTTTTTTATTTTCTTTCATTGCGTTTATCAGTCCTTGTGGCATTTTATCCTCTCCGTCATTAAGGAAGTCCATTTGAAAGCAAGTTGCTTCCTTATTGTATCTTGCACCGATTTGCAGTTCTGCATTTTCGAGTGTTGAGCAATACAATTCCTTGAAATAGTAGTCTCTTGTCATATTCTTTGTTCCACAGCAACAAGACCATACTACATATTCTTCCTTCCAATTCTCACCGAAAGTTTCTTCCATGTATTTATGTGCATAGTCGGCAAATGGAGTCGGTGTATAGAACTCTCCCTTGTTTCTTCTGTTGGTATCTTCGATGAGTCTGTCACTGATTTCTGCAAACTTATTTTTTTCTTGCGGAGTATAGTTTCTATTAAAGTAGGAGAAGAAACTCTTGAATCCGTCACCATTTATATTAATCTGTTTGCCTTCCTTGCATACCAAGATATTCTTTTTTGTAGGGTGCTGATAATATTCGTCAGTATCAGTGATAACACCCATGAAAATGGCTACTAAGTCATTAGGCTGTATTTTCTCGACATCCTTTACTACTTTTTTGCAGAAATAGTCGAAGATGTTTGAAATATTGTGTTCTGTCACACGTACATAACGCTGAACATTATCGGCAAGTGACTTGATTTTCTCTGCAACTTCCTTGAACGAGAAATTCTCGTCAATATCAAAAATATAAGGATTTAGATTTTCATCGTTGACAAGTTTCATTACCAAGTCTGTGCAAGTCCATGCTGCTGACGGAGCGAGACTCCAATCCACATCTTCGTCAAGATAGGAAAGAATGTCATTTGTATGGAAGCAGAAACACTCGTCAATGTCACCGACCAAACATACATTAGGCAAAGTAAGACCTTCATTCTCAAAACGCTTAAGATAGAAAAGAACTTGTGCAATGACCTTTGAACGAGCCAACTTTGAAGTCATCATCTCATTGAACTTATACTCAATGATAAGTTTAAGCATTTTACCGTTCTCTGTTTTGGTATCTATCAGTCCGTCACACGCGAATGGGTGCTTGATATCCTCAACAAAGTATAATGAAATACCCTTGTTATATACGTCCTCTACTTCTCTCTCAATTACTGAACTCTTAATCTGCTCAAAAAATTTGCTTGTTGCCATAACCTTATTTATTTATATTAATTCATATTGTTTTCTAAATCTGTTGCAAAGGTATAACTTTTTTATATAACTACCAAATAAAAATCAATTTATTTTTATTATATAAAGATTATTTAACATTCCACGATATTACCGGTTAAATAATGTTAACTGAATTAAAATAGATTAGGATAAACTTGCATATATCAGAAAAAATGCCGTACTTTGCAGTACCAAACAAAAGGTAAGATGGTAAGGGTAGAACCTTAAAGTTTTGACTCCGTCACGTACATATATTATAATTTTTTAGTAGCGGATATATAAAGAATGAGCGTACCCACTTATCACAAGCAAGTACGCTCTAAATGAAACGATATGAATTTTTGATTATGACAATTATTCTTTGTATCAGTCAATTTTTTCCATTGTGAATGTGTGTGGTGCTACTGCTCCGCTTTTCCATTTCGGATTGTCTATTTTCCATTTTCTGTTGGGTTCAATTATCTCATAACTAAGTTTTATTTCATTGAAATCGTTTATCTTTTCTATTTCCTCTTTTACAAGATTATCTGTCAATTCATTTCCGTTTAATATCATTTCTGCAAAATGTCTGAATGCAAGATACCAAGCCATCGGAATTATCTTAGTCGGTATGGAGTTCATAACGGAATGTTCATGCTGACTGAATTCATCCATGAATTTATATTTGTCACCGACAATGAAATACTTTTCCTTGATTAAATCTGAATTAGGGGACTTTTTTATTTTTTTAGTATGCATCACTATATCCCCATATGTCAAAGATTTAGTTGTTTCTTCTTTTACTTTCGGATATTGAGACAACTTTTTCTCGTATGCGAGACATTTTTCCTCTGTCTCGAATAAACGTCCGTTATTTGCCTTGTATGCTGTTACCTTTTCCATAATACTTATTTATATTAATTGAACAGATACTCTGCATACATTTTATATGCTTCTCTTACATTGGTTTTCCAATACTTTGACAACATCTTAACAACTCTATATGTCTGTTGTGAATCAACGAATACAAAGTTATGTACCTTGTTTTTTGCGTTTATACTTCTGTTAATTGCCTTTATAAGATTATTCATAAGTCATATTGTTTTTTTGTTTGACAATGCAAAGGTACGATGATTAATTGATATATGCAAATTTTAATTGAATTATTTTCAGTGTATAAGTATTAATTAACATTTCATGATATTACCGGTTAAATAATGTTAATCAGATTAAAATAAATTAGGATAAACTTGTATATATGGCAGAATATGTGTAATTTTGCAGTGTAGAAATACAGAGGGTAAGGGTGAAACCTTAAAGAATTGTCTCCGTCACGTACATATATTATAATTTTTTAGTAGCGGATATATAAAAAATGAACGTACCTACTTATCACAAGCAAGTACATTCTGATTATGACAATTATTCTTTGTATCAGTTAATATTTATCAAAATCGTTAATGAAATGGAGCATGATTTCTTCTGATGTCATGTACTTTTCGATTCCTATGATTTTAGCATATGGAGCGGGGTACATGGTGTAATGGTCTTTTACAAAAGTAGTACCTTCTTCCTTGCATTTCTGCATATACCATAATGCAATATCACGATACCTTGAGTTATTACCCACATTAAGGAAAGTTTTTGTTAACTTATTCTCATATGCACACAAATCCTTCTTGTCACGTTTTCTGCCACAGTGTTTAGCATATTTGTACCAATCCCTAATATCAGCATCGAAATTTTCTTGTTCGTATTTTCCGCTTTCTATGGCAGCGTTAATCTCGTTATTGATTTCTATTAATTTATCAGTAGAGAGTTCTTCTGCTTCCACATATTCCAATTCCTCTTCTTTTTCATTATAGAATCTGAAGGCAAGGTATCTCAATTCTAAGTTTTTATCGTTTTGTTCATCATCATCACCACTAATGATAATATATTGCAACTCGGTATTGTCTGAACCTTTTACCTTTGGTTCATCAAAAGAGAAACATAGAGTATTATTACCGTTTAACCCCGTTCCCCAAATTCCGTACTCTTTAACTGCTTGTTCAATCTCTTTAAGAACTCTCTCTCTTGTTAAGCCTTTATTATTAGTTTCCATACTTAAATTAAATTAGAATTGTTATTATTGTTTTCTAAATCTGCTGCAAAGGTAGTGAGAATAATTGAACTATGCAAATTCTAAATGAATTATTTTCAATGTATAAAGTTTAATTAACATTTGCGGTATAATACTATTAAATTATGTTAATCAGATTAAAAGTATATACCGTACTCATTTGAGTACATAGGTACTAATTTTTTAGTATTAAAAAAGAAGTGAGTAGTATTAATACTACTCGTTTCCATACGCTTTCATGCTGCTTCTTCCGTTAGTGTACCTTCTTTATATGGGTACTTGTTATCTGTGTATTTCTTCACGGCTTCCATTACATTTATGTAATAATTCTCCATTCTCGCAGCAAGGTCTTTCATATTTTTGAATGACTGTTTTCTGAACTTCTTGCCGCCAAAGTCGGTAAGTACGTTTACCATTGACTTCATAGCGAGATATTTGTATTTGTGTTCTCTGTCATAGGGTGACAGCCATATAGAACCATTTGTATGTAATTCAACCTTCTTTTCAATAAGGTCAACTTCGAATTCAAGGTAAACTGAATTCTGTGCTATTCTGTTGGGGTAATCCTTGCTTTTCAGTGCATCTAACCTTACAAAGATAATATAAGGGCAGAATGACGATATTCCGCTAACGTTTTTCTGTTCGGCAGAAGATATGTCATTGAGGATTGTCTGAAGTTCATCTCTTTCGGTTTTGAACTTATTGAGCATTGTTTGGTTTTTGGACATTTCTCCCTTTGCCAAAGATACATATGGATTGATATTCATAAGTCAGATATTTTTAGTAATTGTTATTAAACGAATTTGTAATTTATTTGCCAAGCCTCGCAGATAAAGTCTATAGCTGATGCAATAGGTATTCTACAGACATAGTCTGTTATTCCGTTATCTACACCTTCGTTGGCTTCGCAGTAGTCTCTTATAATGTCTGTAACTTCATATACCGACCCTTCTTTATATGTTCCGTGAGGGTCATTTAAAATCTTTATCTTTCCCATAGGTTATGCCGCTTCTTTTCTTTTCTCGTACTTTGCATTGTCGAAAACTTGTTTTACATTATCTTGAATTGACTTTTCAGAAATTGAAAATCTGAGTTTTCCGTTTACCATATAAATCATAATACGTTCTTTTCTAAATACTTAATAATTTCCTCATCTGTCATGTTATCTGACAGAACACCGCTATCGAAGTAAAAGTAAATGTAATTGTCTATTTCGGTTGCTTCTTCGTGTCCTATTTCTTCTTCGATTGCAAAGAACAACTCAACATCAGCTACAAGGGTTCTAAAACCACCGAGTTGGGGAGGTAGGTTAATAACCCTTGCTTCGTATTCATTTCCATTGAAATTAATCGTTATCTTTTCCATATTAATCAGTTTTATTATGTTTGACAATGCAAAATTACACATATTCTTCCATATATACAAGTAAAAAACAAATTATTTTCAGTCTATAAAGTTTATTTAACATTACTACTAAATTGTATTAACTTATTAAAAAATTAGTTATTATATATGGGTCGGAGACAATACTTTAAAGTTTTACCCTTACCTTTTCATAGTGCAAAGGTCGGAATAATATTCCATACAGACAAATTTTTCATGTTAATTAATATGAAATGAAATGTTAATTTTTATATACAAAAAAATGGGGAGCGTTTATATTACTCCACCATTTCTGAAAACTAAATAAATTATAAATATTAAAATCTAAGTAATGGGTCGGTCTCTTGCCATAGTCGTGGACTTCTTTGCGGCTCAATTCTAAACCCCAATATTGAGGAAAACCCATAGAGCCTTACGCAGCGTTACTACACTATCAGTTCGTTTTTTCCTAATTCTTATAAAATTAAATAAAATATATATGTTATGTAATTATGGCTTGTCTCTTGCCTTCATAGATAGGACTTTTTTAATAAGTTAGACTGCTTTATATTCATCCCACTCTCTATAATATACTAACTTTTAAGTTATGGGTCGGTCTCTTGTTCTCATGCGTTGAGAGGTTTTGGGGTTGTTGTTTTTTAGGCTGCTGCTTGGGTGATAGTCTCTTGTGCGTCCTCTTTATCCTTTATGGGGATATTGAGGTTCTTACACAGGGCTTCATAGCTTCCGCGCTTGCCGCACTCCTTGCCTAATACTTGGGACTTGGAGAGAGCGTCCATGAACGTGTCAAAATCGGTGCTGACCTTCTCATAGAATCTCATAATGAGACGTATTGTAACGTCCGACATTTTCTTGCCCTCTCGTCCGTTGTACTTGTTGTACTCCATGCCCATGCGGTGTACTTCTTCCACCTTAGCGGCATTGAATGACTTGTAACCCTTGTTGAACTCCGAGAGTTTGAATGCCCCCTTCGATACACCGACTTGGAGAATGAAATAGAATGGAATATCCTTGTGAGCGGCTGCAAAGGCTACAATTTCTTCGCATACCTTCTTGTGGAGTAACGCTTTCTGACGTTCCTCATAGTGTGGTGTACCCTCCTTCTTGAATTGGGGTAGGTTGTACTTTCCGTTAATCTTGTTTTCTGCTGCATTACGGATTGCGGTCTCAACTGAATTCTTTTTCATAAGCCTATAAAATTTATAATGTTAAACAATATCTTATCTTTTGACTCTGCAAAGGTATGACAATTTTTTGGATTGTGCAATACTTGCCCAGTTAAAAAGTGTTAAGTGAAATGTTAATTTATGTTATGGAGTCCATTTCGATATGACTGCTCCTACTTTCTTAGAAACTTCATCAGAGCAATTATATCTGCCCTTGATATACTCCGCACACTCATTGTCATTCCATTTCTTCCAATTCGTGAAACCTCCGTCAACGAATCCCAAAGTAATTAAAATATCTTCCGCACTCATGGTTTATTTATATTATTGAATTATTCTTCTATAAATCCTCTTTATCGGATTATCCTTCTATAAAACCCCACCTTATCTGTTTATTAGGTTCTGCACCCAATTCACAAGCCTTGCCAAAAGCATCGTCCAAATTTTCCCTATCAGTCTTATTAGGGTCACAATCATAAATAAGTTCCCTTACTACATAATTGTTACTTCTGAAATAATCCCTTATTTGATATTTAAGTTTTATATGCATGGGTTCTGTGTTTCTAAATAGTTAAGTAAATCATTCAATGTCTGTTGTTTTTTATCACTTGTGTATAACTCATTCTTTTTGGGGAAATAGGTACTTACAGAGAATTTAGGCTCGACAGAATACAGATGGGTAATTTTTGTAACGTGTTCTGTATAGGCTTGAATCCACATATATCCGTTACGTCTGTATGCGACAATGCCTTTTTGCTTAGCCATGTGAAATGCTGTCCAACAATCCTTCGGCATACGCATACATACATAGAATTTACCTACTTCAATGAAGTCTGTAACCACGTCAAAGTTATTTACTCGTACATTATACATAAATTCCTTTTTCTTGCTCATATATCTGTTTTTTTCTGATTTCTGCTGCAAAGGTACAACTTTATTTTAATTCATGCAAGTATTTCTAGAATTATTTTCAGTGTATAAGGTTTATTTAACATTACTACTAAATTATAATAAACTACTAAAAAATTGTATATTATACATGGGTCGGAGACAATACTTTAAAGTTTTACCCTTACCTTCATTGTTTCATGGTACAAAGGTATATAAAAAAACCGAGACTGACAAACAATCCCGGTTAAATTATGTTAAATGAATTAATATTTAATCTAACTGCTATGGAATTTCCACAATTTTATCTTCAGTCCAATCCAAATCGTCCCAACCTACCTTGTAGCAAGTAATGGATTTATCTTTGCAGTCAATAAGATAGGCGTATTCCTCATCCCCATGCTGACAAGAAGTTAATTCGTATTCGTCATCCTTTACGCAGTCTCCCTTTATCAGTTCATTTGCAATCTCGTAGGCATCCCAATATCTGTTTGGATTCTTATTGAGATAATTTTTCAAATCCTTGCCCACACCGCTTGGATATCCGTCATGGTGGTGATATAGTCTTACTTCGTCTTTTCCTTCTCTTATAAGGATAGTTGCTCTCGTACTCATGGTTTACTAATTTTTTAATATTAAATAGATTTTAATCTAAGTCGATAGGTATTTCTTGATTAGCGTATGTTCTTCTGAACCTTGCGTTCGGATATTCTTTTTTGAGTTCGCGTTTTCTGTTTTCCACTTCTACATTATTACAAGTGAAGAAGTCAGATATTTCCCAACCTTCACCTTTATTGATTTTAAGGCATGGTTTAAATTTAACCTCAAAGAGTTGTCCGTCCCAATCCTTTGCTATTTTTTTAGCGTTATCTTCTGAAATATTGCGAAGTATGCAGAAATTTTCACAAGGAATATAGGTTTTGCCGAAATTGACCAAACCTATATACTTTCCGTTCTTTAACCTTATACTATATTGCTTTTCGTCTTTTGCCATGTTTTATTATTAATCTGTTTATATTGTCTGCCAATTTTCTGTATTATCGTCAACAAATGTCATCTCATACATTGCACCTTTTCCGTTATCTTCAAACATAAATGCGAAAGTATTAATCGGAGAAGATTCTTTCACGTCATTGTATATGCAACTTATGTCTTTTCTTAAGAGTTGGCTTAGTTCGTCCAAAGTCTCGCAATTACTAACTTCTTCGTTACCTTCATAATATTCCTTAACGTCACTAAGGATTTTTGCCTTTGCATCCTCAAAGTTGTCACAGAACTTTATCGAATGTGAAGTTGTTCCGAATGAATCATCATAGAACTGACTTTTGTGGATTACTATCTTTTTCATATAAAATTTTCTGTTTTTGTTAATACTAAATAATCACCTACACTATATTTTCCGATGGTATCATAAAAAATCACTTCATTATAATCAAGGTCATTTTTTGTTTTAAACCAACATTTCGCCTTATATTCAGCTACTTTTTCATTATTACATCCGTATGTTATTCTAACTGAATATATCTCAAAAGTCGGTATAGATGTTTTAGAATTTGTTTTGTTAACCCAACCCTTATTCAGATAAATATTCCTATTACTCTGACCCATTACCGCCAATGTAACTAAGATTAAAATGCTTACTGAAGAAATAACAACTATATCCATAGAAAATCCGAATTAATTAGTAAATATTTACTTCCACGTTCCAAAAAGAATTAGAAACATTAGGCATGAAATCTTCTGCTACTTTCTTAAAAAATTCGCTATATGCATAAGCAAAAAACTCCCTTATAACTTCTTCATTTTTTTCCTTTGTTTCCTCATCATTAGACATGGATAAAATGTCATAGTATGTATAGTCGCCATGTTCAAAGGTTTCTATGAAATCTTCAAAAGCATAACCTAAATGTAATTTTAATACTTTATCCATATCAATTAGTTTTTAATCGTTTTCTGCTGCAAAGGTATGACTTTTTTCTGATATATGCAAATCTTTAGACATTTTTTAACACAAAATCTCGTTTATGTCCTTAATAGGGTCTGAAAGTGCATTTACTTCAAAGGGTACAATCTTCATTTTCCCTATCATGGTTGTGCCCATTTCAGTCATCCTTTTATAAACGCAGCAATCGGAATTTCCGTTCTTTACTTCTCTTGTCTGTATTTCTTCCCTATCATACGTTATGTTTTTGTCCGTATTCTCGTAGTACTTCCGCAGATAGTCTCTGCCCTTCTCAAATGAATCGAATATACCCAAGATAAATTTGTCCTTTGTCTCGTTTCCCTTTGGGTCAATCGTGATAACCTTATAAGTTACAATATAATACATATCAATTAGTTTTTAATCGTTTTCTGCTGCAAAGGTATGACTTTTTTATGTAACCACCAAACAAAAACACAATTATTTTCATGTGTTAAACATTAATTAACTTTTCTATCCTAATTGGGTTAAATTCATGTTAAATATCGGAAAATGCTTGGTTATATGGAAAAAAATGCCGTACTTTGCAGTACCAAACAAGGTAAGATGGTAAGGGTGAAACCTTAAAGTTTTGACTCCGTCACGCATATATACTATCTTCTTATCTTTTTAAAAATAAACTTCCCCTACCGACTATTTTCTTAGAAGATAGGGGAGAACTAATTTTTTAGTATTTAATTGTTACGCACCAATAGTTATCGAGTGTTCCGTTATTGAAATCATTTTCAAATGAAATAATATCAAATTTGTCTGCCATATCATACAGCCTTACTTCACCATCATTGAGTTCAGATAACATTTTCTGTATGGTCTGCGGCTCTTCAGAGATAAACTCAAAGGTATGGTTATCATAGCCCCTTGAGTTTATCATTTTATAGAATGCTAATATCATGGTAGGTCGAATATACTTACACATCCAAAGCCGTCCGCATAAATACATGTATGACCGTTATTGTTTTCCACAAATTTTATGGCTTCTTCAATCGAACGGCAAAACTTCCTTTTCGTGTAATTTGAAGATTCCTCATAGGCATAGTTTTCGGCACGTAATTTGATAACACCAAACCTAAGCAAAGTAACAAATAGCTCGTTTTTGCTAAGTGTATTCAGACACTCCAAAACAAAATCCTTATAAGAAGAAAATTCCTTTTTGAGGTTGTCTAAAATATCAGCAAGCGAAGTGATATCATAACAAAGGACAGCTTCACCATCTGTAATATCTGTGTCTCTACCGAGAATTGTATGTATTTTTACCATCTGCCCTTCTTCCGCACAAACCTCAACTGCTTTGCATACTTCGGTAGTAGCAACCTCACCCTCAACATAGTGGATATAAAACTTATTCTTGAACTCATGAACACCATTGGGAAGAACTTTGCGTATTTCCCTTAAAATCTCCACCTTAATGTCATGCTCCTTCTCTAAAATCTCTTTCTTTTCCATAATAACGAATTTTTTAGTATTTAATTTATTTTTAATGAACTCTGAATGTACTACCACCGAACTTACTGATTCAGTGGTAGTATTCTCTTAACTTCTTAGAATGCCTTGTACTCCATGGGGTCTCTGCCGACCTTACCCCAATTCTCAATGGTCTTTACACACTCTTCTAATTTTTCCATAGTCTTGCAAATCTTTGTCGGTGACTGACAGAACAACTGCTGCTTGAATCCTAACTCTCTTTCGGTCTTGCCGCCTAATTTCCTACCCTCATAGATAGGCTGACCACCGAATAGTCTCTTTGTAACTTCGTGATTGTCGCGTACCTTGTTGATAAGGTTGTTAAGTGACTCTTTCATATCATCCAACTTCCATGACAACTTGATGGCGAAGTCATAAACCTCGTTTTCCTTATTCTTGGCACAATCGTGCATTACCTTAATAAGGTTTTCGACCTCTCTGTACTTGGACTGATAGAGGGTGTATTCGCGTCTGTAGGGCTTCATAATCTCTTCTGATACCTTGCCGTAAGAACGATAGGCATGGTTATAGAAAACAGACAGAGACTTGAACGGAGCGGCATTCTTTATCAGTTTATCTGATTCGATGGCAATGAAGGAAATATCCTTGTAACCGCTGCCAACCACGTCAGTAGCCTTGATACGGCTTGTACGCTTCTTCTTGGGTGCTGCACCCTTTTTCATCTTACGGTACTCGCTAAGGAGCATTCTCTTTCCGTTAACTACGATGTACTGACTTTTCTCGAATTCTGTATTACTTGCCATAATATATAATGTATTAAGAGTTATTATTAATTCATTTGTTTTCTAAATCTGTGACAAAGGTATGGCTTTTTTACGAAACCACCAAACAAAAATACATAAATTAACATTTTTAATACTATATTTACATTTCACCAAATATCTAAATATACAAATATACAGATATTCAAATATTTGTATATATGAAATATATAGATATACGAAATATATGGAATATTTGAAATATACATATATACAGAATATGAAATGTTAAAGTTATGTTAAAGTGGTAAAAAAGTTTGGATATGTCGGAAAAAATGCCGTACTTTGCAGTGTAGAAATACAGAGGGTAAGGGTGAAACCTTAAAGTTTTGACTCCGTCATGCTTATATGTTTTCTTATTATTTTTTAAAAAAACAACACCCTTACCGACTAAATAATCAGTAGGGGTGTTACGTATTTTTTAGATATAGGCAGTTAAATCCTTAGTTTCCTTTGGTACGTACTTTGTAGTTTCTACAAAGTTAATACTACGTTTTTGGAGTTCCCTTCTCAGATAGGTCTGATGTGTAGAGGTACTTACTGAATACTTAGTACTATTTACTACATACTTGCCATTGATTTTCTGACCGATGGCAGTGAAGTAGGAGAATAGTGTATCACCTTCACTTCTCAGATTTCCGTTAACTGCTTTTTGACCATTAACGAAACATGACATAAAATCCCTATTTCTCATAAATCCGACTGAATTAAATTAAACAATGTATAATATATATTCTCTCAAATTTTCTGCAAAGGTAGTGTGTTTATATGATATATACAAATTTTAATTGAATTATTTTCATGTAATTCAGTTAAATTAACATATGTAGGAAAAAATACATAAAAAACGTGAAATTATTTGGTGGTATGGAAAATAATGCATAACTTTGCACCGATTTTCGAAACAACTTAAATTCACGTTTTATGTATCTGAAGAAAGTTTATATTACATTACTGATTATTGTGTTATGTCTTATCGTATTTCAGTTTAATTTATATCTGAAATGCGCGTTAATCACTTTGTTGATTCTTTGCGGTATTGTATATGCTGCCTACAAGTTGGACAATAAGTAATAACAACTAAAATAATAGAAAGGAGAAATAAGTATGAGTTGCCCTAATTTCAGTAAGGTTAATGCGTTGAACTATTATGTAGTTTCCGACATTACTACACGTTATGATGATGAGAGGGAAGAAGAAGTTGAATGCATAAAGGATTCCTTTGACTATGATATGGACTTGGAATTCGCTGCTGAAGATGCGAAGGAGAAGGGTTTTGAAGCCGAAAAGGGTTCATATAACATAAACATGGAAGGATGTTCGTTTCTTAAAAAGGATAATTACGAAGTCTTTGGTAAGAAATGGTCTGACAGATGGTGGAATTCCATTAAGTTCATAGAGGAAATATTTGCAAGGGGTGGATATTATTCAGGGATGCTCTATGATTGGGATATATGTGTATCTGTAAACGGAGAAAAGTTCTATTTATGTGATTACTATTCTACAGAGGATTTTATTGAAGCCATATCCGAGGAATGGTTTTACTATGCTTCAAATGAAAATGAAGGTATGGCAAAAATCCAACGTAAGAACTTTGAGAAATGGGTTAATAAATTAATTACTAAATTTTCAGAAGAAGCGGACAGCCTTTGTGAATATATATGTGATGAAACTCTTGTCTGTGGCGGTGTTTTCTCTAATGGTGAAGCAGTGTACTATAAAGCAGACACATTAAGGGGAAAAGCAAACAATATCGAATAACATAATTAAAAAAACTAATTAAAATGGATTTTAAGTACAAAGGATATAAAATAGGAAAACTGTCACGAAGTGTATTTTCAAGCGGTGGTGACGGATTCGTATGGAACGTGTTTAAGGATGGGAAAAACACGTATTTCAGTACTTTGAGAGAAGCAAAAGAATGGATTAACAGAAAAGTAAAATCTAATTGAATTTTATACATTTGAAGTGAGTCTGTTCTATCCCTCTATGTACTCAAATGAGTACGGATATTACAACAATACATATAAATTAAAATAAAAGATTATGAGATACAGCGGAATTACGTGGTTATTGTATGATATTAACGGAAACGGACATAAGGTTAGGCAAGTAACCAAAACTAAGGCTAAGAAGGCTTATGACAATGGTGAATGCGTATGGATGCACCCTTGTGACATGAGGATAAACAATGCATGGCAGACACCCTATCCGAGAGATAATAGTGATGGGGATAGTTTTGAAAAGGTTGTCAGTGAGTATTCATATTTCAATTGTAATAAAGAATTCGGAAGATATCCCATCTTCTTCATTGAAACTAAATAAGCTGAAATAAGTTATGTTAATTAAAATTTGGGATTGGAGAAGCGATGAAGTTATCTTCGGGTTGGACAAAGAAAATAACACTATCAAGGACACTGTAGAAGAGGCAGTAAGACAAAGGGTAGATTTAAGTTTTGCTAGTTTATGTGATGAGGATTTACATGATGCGGACTTGCGTGGTGCTAATTTATATCGTGCATATTTTGAAGGTTCTGACCTTAGTGGTGCTGACTTAACCGGCGCAAATATAAAAAATTGTTTCTTTGATAAAGCCATTTTGAATAATACCATCATACCGGATTTCCCCATGGCTTGCCCGGAGAAAGGCAGTTTCATAGGATATAAAAAGATTTCATGGACAGCGGAATATGGATTTAAGAGAAGTTTCATAGTTAAACTTGAGATACCTGAGGATGCGAAACGCAGTTCATCCACTTCGAATAAGTGCCGTTGTTCAAAGGCTAAAGTACTTGAGATAAGGGATATGATGTCAGGAGAAACAATTGAAAGTATAACAAATAAAAATATGTTTATGTGCGTTTATGAAGTAGGAGAGTATGTCTATTCGAATGCTTTTGACGAATGCCGTTGGAATGAATGTTCAAGTGGTATTCACTTCTTCATGACAGAGAAAGAAGCCTTAGACTATTAATTGACCCCCCCCCCTATGTACTCAAATGAGTACGGTTAACATTCTTTAGTACTTCATTAAGAACGATTAACGTCTGAAATTTGCATACTTCGAAAAGTTGTCGTACCTTTGCAGAGTCAAACAAATAAAAGAATAATATGGAAACGAGTATCGGATATGTTGATGGCTGTGGCTTGATTGAGTTGGAAATACCGAATGACATTGTAACCTTGTGTTATCATTCGGGGGAATGTACTTATGACGTTGAGAATTGTATTATAGAACCTACTATCCGTAAGCAATTTGACGAGATTTCAGACGAGTTACTGATTAAGTCATTATCAGAAGTATGGGACGATGTGGAACCCATAGAGAATGCAGACAGACATACCAACGAATGCAGAGCCTTGTGGATTGCTTGCGGAAATATCATTGAGGAAAACCCTGAACTATTAGATAACTGATAAAAGCAAATAAGATATGGAAAAAGAAAGAAAATTCATTCGTGACTATAACATTGTTATGCAAAAGGAAGAAGAGGTAATCCATAATTTCCTTCGTGAGAAAGAGAAGTACTATGATTATCTTTACGAGTTCGATTCCCCTATTAAGATGGCAGGCCGGGAAAATGAGGTTGTAAACATTACTTCCATGACACTTCGTAATAACGATGTTACATTCTACGTGGATGACTATAGGGAGTATATGTATTATGACTTTGCCTATTCTGAACTGACTAAGGTGATAGATGCCATAAGGGAAAAGGAATTGAGTGATGCTATCAGAGACATCGCTTCAATGATTACCGAGAACACTGGTCTAAGAACCTACTGGACTAAGTCCATGTTTGTTTCGGAAGATACAGACGTATGTCAGATAAACTTCAGACAGAACGGAAAACTTGAAGTGTGTGTACGTAAGAAAAACTTCCTATCTGATTTCGTGGAGATAACGGAAATTCTGAATTATGATGAGATTATCAGACTCCGTGACCTTATCAGCATTGAGAGACTTCACAGAAGCAAGGAATACAAACAACTCATGGAACTCCTTTCCCTTGAACCTAATCTTCGTTTCGAATGTCCTAACTATGGTGACGCCACATTCATTATAGACAGTATGACAACTTTTGATATCAGTTCATTAAGCCGTACCGACAAAGGTGAACTGGTTATATGGGGAAATGACATTGAAGCCGAAGTAGGTGATAATGTTGAACTTACCGAAAAGGATATCAAGCCTGAATTCCTTAGAAGTGCCATTGAACTGATTAAACACATTAATTCATATGTGGTATTCAACGGCAACCCCTATTCCATCAACCAGTGTGAAGGTGATATCTTCGAGTGGTACAAAAACTCATCTGTCGGACAATACACAAACTATTACGACAAACTCATTTTCCATACAAGCGAAGGTATTGAAGCGGCATACAAGGATGATTTATCAAACTATTGGAAAATCTGATTGAATTAAAAACTACACCATGTTATCTGTATAGCATGGTGTTTTTTTTATTAGTATGTACTCAAATGAGTACGGTTAACATTCTTTAGCACTTCATTAAGAACGATTAACGTCAGAAAGTTGTACGAATGAAATTATTGTCGTACCTTTGCAGTGTCAAACAGAAACAGAAAATAGTTATGCTGATAAAGATTTTAAATTGGAAAACAGATGAGGTTATCTTCGAGTTGGACAAGGAGTATAATAGCATCAAAGATACTGTCGAGGAAGCGGTAAGGCAAGGTGTCAGTTTACGTTTTGCTGATTTATATTATTCAGATTTACGTGATGCGGACTTACGTGGTGCTGACTTGCGTGAAGCCATTTTAGATGATGCAAATCTTACCGGTACAGACTTGCGTGGTGCAAATTTAGAAAAGATTCGTATTTATAGTGCTGATTTTGATGACACCACTAAAATCGATTTTCCCATGCATTGTCCTGAGACCGGTAGTTTTATAGGCTATAAAAAGATTTTATGGACGAGGGAATATTTTGCCGATGATTTTATTGTAAAACTTGAGATACCGGAGGATGCTAAGAGAAGTTCGGGTTTTTCAAATAAGTGCCGTTGCTCGAAAGCTAAGGTACTTGAGATAAGAAACATAAGGACAGACAAAACAATTGTCAAGGTAACAAATAAAAATATGCATACGTGCATTTACAAAGTAGGAGAGTATGTTTACCCTGATTCCTTTGACGAGTGTAGATGGCATGAGTGTAGTAATGGCATACACTTCTTTATGAGTGAAGAAGAAGCACTGAATTATTAACAATTAAAATAAAATACCATTATGTATCTTATCAGAGACAACAGAACCGGGAAGGAATACAAGACCAGATTAGATATTAATAAAGATAAACTACGTCATCTGTTTACATATGCATTTGTTAAAGCTAAGGCAATAACAGAGGAAGAAGCCTCATCGGACATTCTGTGTAGTGAAAAATGGTCATTCATTAAGCAAAAAGGAAAGATTGACGGACGTTCAGTATATGCAAAGACTCTGCCCTATTTTACATGGAGAATAGTGTTTGAAACCGATTAACATCCTTTAGCATTCCGTTAAGAACGATTAACGTGAAAAAGTTGCACGGATAAAAAAATCATCGTACCTTTGCACCGTCAAACAAAAAAAACAAGATTAAGTTATGAAGAAGTATGTAAGATTTCAGTTAGTTGCTGACCTTGGTGAAGTTAGCGAAGATTTTGAGAGTTATAGAGAAGCATTCCGCAAGTATCATCGTACAGATGCCCCTAAGACGCTGTACGGCTTTACTGAGGAAGGTGAGATTAGTGTAATATTCAGTACGTGATAATGCCATGACAGACAAGAATATTAGTCTTTTTAAGGTAGAGGAGTTTCTTATTGATAATCTAAAGGAACTCCCTATGGGAAACGGAAAATTCAAAATCAAAGCAGAGTGTTCTCTTGTTGAATTTCTTGAAAAATTAGAAAAATATATCTATGACAAATAAAGAACTGCTATTATACACGATTTTATTATTTTGGATAGCTTCAGGGCTATTCTTCTGTCTGATACTTGGTATAAAAGCCTTTGTGATTAACTCCATTGGTATTGTAGTAATGTCAATTGTCATTATCCTATCAATGTACCACAGAGGTTTCAATGAATGGCTTAACAGAGAAATTGAATGAGAAATAACAGAATATTCAGTATAAGAAAAGTCGGTTCCGGCGCTTGGAAAATTGTGTTCACTTATTACGGAAAACCGTATCACTACGTTACAAACAATTCCCTTGCCATTGACAGAATGAGCAGCAATTGCAATAGTGGAAAGTCTCGTCAATATGGCTACACACTTATGCAGGCATATAATGCCTTGTACGAAGAAGGACTGAGAGAAAATCATCTTGGAAAATATAAATATTAATTAGCCATGAGATACAGATTAGCGTGGACTGTCCTTAATCTTTCAGAACCGAGGGTGAAGGACATTGTGGGAGAAAATATCACTGATGCAGAGAACTATGCGTGGAATATAATCTCTCAAGGTGACTTGGACGGAAATATCATTGAGGAAGTGTCGATTTATGACGATAAAGATAACTGGATTAAAAACGTTGGAATATGAAAATAAATGATTTTACAGAGAACATACGTGAAGAAATCAGAACGGATATTGAAAACTGTCTGATGCGTTTCGGTATCAATACCAAAATACATATGACAGACAGAACGTTAAGAAACGGAGAAGCCATACTGATTATAGACAGTGACAGTTTCCAAACACAACCATGCTTGTTCAAATCAGTTAAAATTGAAGGTTCCGGTCATCTTACAGAAGATGAGGAGGGAGGCTATGAACTTTTCTTCGTACTTGACTTCAGATACGAAACATTCACCGGCGGAAGTAACGGAACACATCTCTGTAATATCAATTTCAGACTATCCGATAATTCAACTCATATAGTTATAAGAGACATAACTTTCTAATATGAAAACAAGGCATAGGAAGAAAAACAAATATCCCCTACCGGATAAAACCGTACTATATTCACGGAAGAAACATCTTGAACCGGTACCTGAGGTAGGTAAGAAATACCATTGCTTTGATGACGGTAAGATAAGATTCTCAAGGCATTATATCATTGAAGTCAGTGAAGTACTTGGGTATATGCAGTTCAAGAAGAAATATCCGGAACTCTTTAAGACTTACTGCGAAGTATCAAAGGATTGCTATTGGCTTTATGCAAGAAATACAGATAAATTCATTGTAACTGAAAAAGGCGAAAATGATGAATTAGGAGTATTCGTAAGAACAAAACAAGGAGATTGGTTCGGTATAGGTAATTTGAATAATTCAGGTACACTTGACGTTACCGGTAAAAATTGGAAATGGCTTGTGGATAATATAAACCTGTTCAACTATACTGACGAGGAAAAACAAAGGCTAATCAGAGAAAACACCATCTGATATGTACTCAAATGAGTACGCTAAAGCATTTATATTAATTAAAAACAAATAAAAAATGGAAGTTATTGGATTTAGAGTTAATACGAAAATCGGTTCATTTGACGTGATAAACAAGGAAGGTGCATTGATTGTATGGAGCAAGGGCAAGGCACTCAAGTCATTTACCGGTATCAATCCTGCTGATAAGGATTCAATTGTCGAAGCAATCGAGAACAGTGCCGAAGAACTGCAAGAAGCACAGAAGAATGTGGTAACAGATAAGATACCATTAAACGAAGCCTCATCAGTACTTCACCGGCTTGTAGAAACTTTCAATGAATCCCTGAATAAAAGAGATGCACTTTTCTTCACTACAAGGCTGAACCAGATGATAGCAAAACTTGAGAAAATCAGTTAACATTCTTTAGCATTTCATTAAGAACGATTAACACCGAAAACTTGTACGTTCCAAAATATCATCGTACCTTTGCAGTGTCAAACAAAAACAGAAACGAGTTATGCTAATTCAGATTAAAAATTTGGAAACATATGATGTTATCTTCGAGTTAAACAAAGAGGATAATACCATCAAAGATACTGTCGAGGAAGCAGTGAAACGAGGTATAAGTTTACGTGGTGCAAGTTTAAGTTATGCTAATTTACGTGGTGCAGACTTGCGTGGTGCTGACTTGCGTGAAGCTTATTTATACTGTGCAGATTTAACCGGTTCTGACTTAACCGGCGCAGACTTACATGATGTATATCTTGATAAAGCTTTTTTGAATAATACTATCATGCCGGATTTACCTATGACTTGCCCTGAGACCGGTAGTTTCATCGGTTGGAAGAAAATATACTGGACAGAGGAATATGGTCGTAATAGGTATTTCATAGTTAAACTTGAGATACCGGAGGACGCGAAACGTAGTTCTTCTACTTCGAATAAGTGCCGTTGCAGTAAGGCGAAGGTGCTTGAGATAAGAGACATGGTATCAGGTGAAACGGTTAATGAGGTAACTAACACTAATATGGTATCTTGTGTTTACAAGGTAGGAGAATATGTCTACCCAGACTCCTTTGACGAATGCAGGTGGAATGAATGTTCAGCCGGTATTCACTTCTTTATGACAGAGGAAGAAGCATTGGGCTACTGTTAACATTCTTTAGCATTTCATTAAGAACGATTAACGTGAAAAAGTTGCACGGGTAAAAAAATCATCGTACCTTTGCACCGTGAAACAAAAACAAAACAACAACTCAAAAAACAAATTCTATGGAAGGTTTCGTAAAGTATTGTAAGGATTTCATTTTGGAGAATATCGACAATTATGAAGATATGAGTTTCTACGCTTGTGATTTCCCCACTACAATCACAGAAGGTATAAATGCTAACGGCACATGTACATATAGCCGTGAAAAAGCACTTGACTATCTTCGTGAATGGAATTGGGAAGCAGGTGAGTATTTTGACTGGGAAAAGATGAACTTCGGTGAAAATACACATAATCCGTTCAGTGAACCTGAAGCCTATATGGTATGTATGGTAATCGAAGGATGCAACGCAATTCTGTCTAAAGTTCCGTTTATCGAAGAAAACTGGTGCGAAGAAGAAATTGAATTCGATTCAAATAGAATCGATGAGATTAGGAAGTTTGTCGAAGATTTCGATGAGGACGAGGACTTATTCTAATCAGTTTATGTTTAACCTGTAAATTCATTTCAGATATGAGATATTACGTAGAGACAAGCCTTGAGAGTTTCGAAGCATGGTCAGGTGGCAAAGATACACTGGACGTACTGATTGAGAAGGGCGACTGTGATTCAGTTGAAGATTTAATAGAAGAAGTCTCAGACCAATCAGGAGAAGGTTGGACTGAAACAGAAATAAATGATTTTCTGTGGTTCGAACGTGACATGATAGCAGAACACCTTGGCTACGGTTCCTGGGATGAATACGAAAATGGTTCTGACGAGGACGAAGATGACGAGGAAGATGAAGATTGCATTCTTTAGATTTTTTTAACATCTGAAATTTGCACGAACGGAATAATTGTCGTACCTTTGCAACGTGAAAGAAAAAAAGTGTGTGCTATGGCGAGAAATCCCATAGTAGAATCTACCCAAATTCGGTATAAGTCCTTTTAGTCGATTGTACAATGATAGTAAATTGACCTAAGTGTAAGCTATCTGAAAGCAGTAATGCAAAGTCGAAAGCATGGTCATGATGCTTGTGGTAAAGGCGGTTTGAGGGTTAGAATCCCTTAGTATAATCTGACAAAAGGACAGCACCGAGCGAAAATAGAACTTTAAGACCTAGGAGAAGCTCCCAAATAAAGCAGATAGCGTCTGTATTAAATAAGAGTGGATAGCGAGAGTTTTATAAACGTGTAGAGACTGAAAGGGAGATACCAAGTTGGAATTAGAATCTCAGAGTTGAAGGTTGTTAACAGCCTATTCAATGGAGTGACACTTGCAAGAATTTCAACAAGGTAATGACAGTCTCAAAAGTCCTTAAGAAGTCACACGCATTAAGGCATATTCAGGGAGTTGGCGCAATTGGTTAGCGCAGATGTCTTATACGCATGAGGTTGTGGGTTCAAGTCCCACACTCCCTACCAGACTAAGCGTAACGTAAGTTTTTTTAGATTAATTAAATTTTTTATGAATGATGATAAGTTAACTGTAGATTATGAATTAGCAAGAAAATTCGCACTGTACGCAATTGCTTCAGAGCAACCTATGACCATAGGAGAAGCTTTCAAAGATTACAAAGATGCTCTTACAATAACTGATGTAGGTCAAACCGGTTCAGTACTGTATTTAGACCGTAATTACTGTGTATGTGATTCCACTACGATAGACAGACATGAATCTTATAACACTACGATAGACAAACGTGAAACTTTTAAAAACGATGAAAACAATGAAAATCAACTACAAGAACAGAGAAATTCTCTCAGAGGAGAACGAGGAAAAGAACAAGGTGGACTATTATGTAGAATCCGCAAGCCTAGACTTGCAAGCCGCCATCTTAAGTACAAAGAAATCAGTCCAAGATACTAAGGCGAAACTCGAAGAACTGAAATCAGAATACCCGCTCGACATCCAGAAAATCGTCGATACTGCCGGACTGATAGAACAGTATGAGGATGGTCTGAGAATTGCAGAAAACCTCAAGAAAGAACTGGGACTCTGATTAACCGTCTAAGGAAACCCGAAACTCCACTACTTTCATATACTACATATTTTCGACTCCATACGTGAAACGGGTTTCCTTCTTCTACACTTCTGTAACGGGAATATTCGCGTATTCCCGTTTTTTCAACTGAACTCTACATTCATAACAGACAATACCCGCGTGAAGTAAACACGTTTAAACGGCTCTCTAAATGCTTGTTTATACCTCAGTTGAACAACTGTCCACCTGAAAGGCTTTAAGCCGACAGAAGGCGAAATAAGCAGGAAAAATGACTATCCCGACATGAACAATGTATTCGTAATCTATTCAGAAGACTTGAAAGGGTTTTTATCCGAAGACGGTGAAACGTTAACAAAAGACATTTCAAATGCCATGAAGTATGACAAGGCCGGTGATGCTATACGTGCTTCAGTTGAAACCGGTTTTAAACTCTCATCTGAATTCAGATTTTTCCAACTGTGATACTTCACGCTTACCGGGAACCGTTATGAGAAAAGAACAAATTTTTCATATGGAGGATGTTTAAGGCGAAATGGGAATGAGCCTTCAACGTCTGAAAGTAAAATGTTTCCAAAACCAAAGTTGGAAACATTACGTTCAATTTGACTTGAAACTTAGAAAAAAAATTCCCTACTAGTCCAGTACGTTATAGTCCCAGGTACTATAGTTCCAGTATATAAGTACTAGACTAGTATAGTACTTTAGATTTTTTTTATTTTATTTAAAAAAAATCCTAGTAAGAGAATTATCAAAAGAAAGAAATATATAAAGAAAGAAAAGTTAATAAGAGAAAAACCGTCATGAAACAACTCCAAAAACGCTATCAGCGGTGGACTAAAAACGGCAAGGAATGGACTGAGTGGTTTAACTTCAAAGGAGAGAAGACACCATACCAATTCGGCAAACAATTGAAGAACGAATACCGCGAAATTGACAAAAAATGAATTAACCCCATTTTTCCATCTTTTCCCTGCAAAGTCACTGTTTATCGGACTTTAACCCTATTTGAGGTGTTTTTCACACTTTTCAAAATTACCATGTTAAGTGCTTGATTTTCAAATAGTCTCATCCTGCAAGATGGAAATGATTGCACACTTCTCCCTGCAAAGTCACTATTCATCGTGCTTTTACCCCATTTTTCATACTTTTCCAACATGGAAATGACAATGTAATTTCACTCAAAAAACAGCACCATTTTTCCATCTTTTCCCTGCAAACTCACTATCCATCGGACTTCAACCCCATTTTGACCGTTTTTCATCCTAAATGAAATTACTATGTTAACTGTCTGATTTTCAAATAGTCTCATCCTGCAAGATGGAAATGATTTCCATCTTCTCCCTGCAAAGTCACTGTTTATCGGACTTCAACCCCTAAAATAGTATATTTTCCATGTTAAATTTAATTTAAAGAAAAATGAACAAAATTATCACGTTTTTATCAGGGACATTTCTAATACTCTGTTCATGTAATAATCCAAAACCGGAAACTTTCAAAGCAATTGAAATTGATTCATGTGAATACCTCATAGCCAAAAAAACAGTAATGTATCAAGGCTACGGATATTTCTCCCATAAAGGAAACTGCAAGTACTGCAAGCAGAGAAGACTAAAGGAAAACCGGTAAATCCTATTTATCTTAAAAGAACTAAATTAAAATAAATCAATTAATATAAAACAATAATGAAGAAGTATCTATTTCTTACAATTGCATTGCTTATAGGAGTAATAGCAATACTCACGTATCAGCTTAATACAACAAGCAATAAGTGGAAGACAGCAGAAGCCAACGTAAAAGCCTATGCAGAGGAACTCTCAGAGAATAAAAACAAAAACACAGCATTACAGCTGTCAGTAAACCAACTCAAGTATTTCAATGACTCCGTTCTTGTGGCACTGAATGACACAAGAACACAACTCAAGATAAAGGACAAAAACCTCAAGGCACTACAGTCCGTAAAGTCCTCATTCACAAGGACAGACACCATTACAGTAACCGATACACTGTTCAGAAACCCTACACTGAACATCGATACCACACTACAGGACAAAAACCAATGGTACACCATGAACCTTAAACTCATCTACCCCTCAACCATCATAACAACACCGTACTTCAAATCGGATAAACATATCATAGCATTCACTAAGAAAGAAACCGTCAACCCACCGAAGAAATTCTTCCTGCTAAGATGGTTCCAAAAGAAACATAAAGTACTTAATATCGAAGTCGTTGAACATAATCCCTACGTAACAGAACAGTCATCCAAATATGTCGAAATAATAAAATAACATCCTATTAACATCATTTAACATACAAACTATTGCATAATCCAAAATATCTTCGTACCTTTGCACTATCAAAATGATAAAACAAAGGTAGAAGTGAAACTCTAAAGTATAGTCTCCATCATGACTGTACTTTTTTTGTTAATTTATGTTAATTCAATGGACTACTAATTTTTTAGTACTTAATAATACATACCAACATATCAATAATAATACTAATTAAAATATCTAATACCCTACATCAACAAGAAGAACTATACTAATTGAAATATCCTATTCAAATACTAAATGTAACACTGTTTTTTATACAGATTTATATCTCCCTATCACCCAAAACTTTAATTTTTGACATTCATAAAATGAAAAATATATCAAACACAAACCAGTAGGTGATAAAAAATTTTTTCTCTATAGCATTTTTTAAAACACCAATTTTTTAACTGATTGAAAATCAACATTATAAGTAAAATGTCTATAGCAGCCTTAAAACAGCGTTTTTTTGACGTTTTTTCAATTTTTCTAAATACAAAACTTTAATTTTTGACATTTTATACTATATAATGAATTACTAATTATATAATACTTAATTCCTATAATATCATAAACTTAAAAATATGATATATACTATCTGCTTAAAAACTAAAGCAGAAATACAAATAGAATCATAACAGTAATATACACAGAATAATAATACACATTATAATAATAACCGTTATCAGAATATATAACATTCTACATAACATAATATATAATATGAAATATAACCGGTATATAATATGATATATAACAGAGATGTAATATTAAATACTTAATAATGTTATATATAATATTGCACATAATATCATTACAATATAATGTGCAGAATGTCATATAATATAATACAAGGGGGATAATTGAGGGAAACTAAAAATTAAATACTAAATAATTGAATTATAATAAGTTAATACTAAAAATGTGGTATAGATGTACTCAAATGAGTACGGTATATATAGTATATAGTAACTAATTATCTAATTTTAAATTTTTAATAATTTTTTTCCGGAAATTGATGGAGGACACAGAATTTTCAATCAGTTTTCAATATAAAATTTTCTTTTAAACCTACTATATGACTTCAGCATAAAACTACCTGTTATCTATACTATATCTATCTACTATCTATATATTATTCTTCCTACATATTTTCTTTTAACCTTACTATACAAATTCAGTACTGTTTCAATACAAAATCTATCCTATACTATTTCATTTACAATCCTATACATTTATCATTCAATATATGTTAATCTATTTTCTTTTAAACCTACTATACATTTCCTTTACGACACATACATTTCATTTTAATCTTCCTACACAATTTCATTTCAATTAGTTTCAAATTTCCTTCCCTCACTACACGCCGTTTTTCTTTAGGATTTCTGTCTCTGTTTCGTATGTGCTTGAAAATTACGCATTTACAGTCCTGTCCCATAAATATTTACGATTAATGGTTCTCAAATACTTATTTCAGCTTACCTGTGTCCTATTTACCGCCTTTCCTGACCGTACTGGTTTGTCCGGATGGGGGATGGTATCAAAATTTTATGTAACTATCTGATAATCAGCAAGTTACGTTGTATATTAGTTAGAGCAGTAAATCGGCTCTGTTATGGAGTGTCTGAAGATAAAAAAAGAGCGAATCAGAGAGATTCGCCCATATGTTCAAGAAGTCCATTGGTATTATCAAGAAATGGTCTTAGATTAGGGTTGGATTGATGGCGGCTTAACGGGTTCTCTTAACAATTTCTTGCCTAATAATCTTCTCTAAACGTTTTGTTTGCTCATCAGGCATCCAATTGTCCCAAGCAATTTGGTTTCCTACCATATCATATACAATAAAATCATTAACCATCGTTCCGTCAAAATCAACATCATCAGCATTAGGGAATTCAAGTTCGAAAGTTCCTTTCCATCCATCAGAATTTATCAGAGGCTTTATATCAAAATATGTTATTCTCATATCTTTGTATTGGCTGGCAATATTTTCATCATTCATAAACTGAGATTCTCTCAATACTCTCTTTACTGATTGCTTCACAATTCTATGAAGGTCACTCTCTGTTATTCTTATTCTCTGTTTCATTATTTCTGTATAGTTAAGTATAATATTAAATATTATACTATGTTAAGAAAAGGCTTGCGGTTTAGTATTTTTTAACCGATAAAATTTGCATATTCCGTTAAATGCAGTATATTTGCAGAAAAAAGGATATGGTTTGGGTAGATGAAACCGGTCAGATATGGAACAGGTTCAGTAAGGATGAAAGTGAAATCGAGAAAGACCGTGACATTGTCAATTACTTCGTCTATCTGAAAGATGATGAACAGGTAAATGAATTTCCGAAAGAGTGTCTTGAAATACTGAAAAAATCGATAGACAATATACAGGCAGCTTTGGAAAGCGGTAATTATGACATGAAGAAAGAAAAGCAATACAGGTTAACTGTGGAAGAGGGCTTGAGGGTTATTAACACGTCAACGGTTTTAGAGTCGTTTAACAAAGTTTAACTTCAGAAATTTGTTCAATAGTATATAATGTCATACCTTTGCGGTTGTTAAACAGAAAGATATGTTATGGAAGAAAGAACTTGTTATAGTGTACCGAATCCGTATTTCCTGAGTGACAGGTTTGTATATGCTCATCATAGGCAACTTGGTACTGTATATATAAAGCTTAACGGTTCTGAGGAAATAGAGGAAATCGGGGTTGACATAGTGGAACGTATGCATAATACACCGCTTGAGAAAATCAGGGAGTTGCACGGATTCCGTGAAGCAAACGGGATAGAACAGACCCTTATTGAGCATATCGGTGAGGAATACTGGCATTCGCGTTTACAGAAACAGGAAAAGAATATATATTAAGATATGTTGGAACTATTTAAAAGTATTGCCGGATATGAAGGCTTGTATGAAGTGTCGAACTTAGGTAATGTACGAAGCCTTGGAATGTGGAAGGGTAAAGGAAAAGGTTATTTTCAAGAAGGTAGAATATTAAAAACTTGTAAAGACAAACGCGGTTATCTGGTCGTTGGCCTTCACAAAGATTGTAAGGCTAAAACTTACACAGTTCACCGGTTAGTAGCGCAAGCCTTTATCGAAAATCCGTACAACTTACCGGAAATTAACCACATAGATGAAGATAAAACCAACAATCAAGTAAGTAACCTCGAATGGTGTACTACAAAATATAATATTAATCACGGAACACGAAACGAACGAGTGGCAGAAACCATGACGAACGGAAAACTATCCAAGAAACCCATACAACTGACTTTTGATTACAATTTCATAAAAGAATGGGAAAGTACCGCTGAATGCGGAAGAAACGGATTTGATTCAGGTCATGTGTCTGAATGTTGCCGGAATAAATACGGCAAACAAGGGAATGTCTATAAAGGCTTCCGGTGGATGTATGCAGATGACTATTATTCATCTACTATCAGGAATATGTAGATATTGCCAACAAGCGAATTTCAGAAGAGGTTTAAGTTTAAAAAAATACAATATGTTAGAATTAAACAAAATTTACTTAGGTGACTGTCTGGACTTGATGCCGGAAATAGAAGACCATAGCATTGACATGGTATTGTGTGATTTACCTTATGGCTCAACAAAAAACTCATGGGATTGTCTGATACCTATTGACAAGTTATGGGCAGAGTACAAACGTGTAATCAAGCCAAAGGGTGCGATTGTATTATTTAGTCAGCAGCCTTTTACGTCGGCATTGGTGATGAGCAATCCGAAGATGTTCCGTTACGAATGGATATGGGAAAAGGAAATGGGAACGGGATTCCTGAATGCTAACTATGCACCGCTTAAGAGTCATGAGAATATACTTGTATTTTCCAACCTTGCAGCATGCTACGTAAAGAATCCGGATAATGCAATGGTTTATCATCCGCAAATGACTGAGGGTAAGCCGTACACTTGCAAGCAGGGAAAGATGGAGCATAACTATGACACAAAGAACATGGTCGAAGCCATCGAAACCAAGAATGAGGGAAAGCGATACCCTAAGACCATTCTGCACTACAACCGCGACAAGGTTAAGTTTCATCCTACCCAAAAGCCAGTTGAACTGTTGCAGTATTTAATTCGTACCTACACAAACGAAAACGATGTTGTACTTGACAACACGATGGGTAGTGGCAGTACAATCGTTGCTGCTATAAAGGAAAACAGACAATACATAGGAATAGAGAAAGAAGAGAAGTATTTTGACATTGCCGGCAAACGAATTTCAGAAGAGAAGTACAGCAAACAAATTTAGGGTATAACTATGGCAAAAATCAAGAAAGAAGAATATCCTATTAAGGATAACGGATTTGAATACTTAGGCAAACACTACGATTGCCGGTTTGCAATTGAGCGTGACATAAAGATGATTCTTCAGGAAGCTGAAACATCCCATAAACACAGTTTTGATGAACTTTATGACAGGAATACATTAAGGCCTGAGAAAATCCGTATATTTTCAGATGAAGATAATGTTCCTGTTTGTGGAATGATTATATATCTTATTGACAATAAAGAGGAAAATTACAGCAGGCATGCCTGTGGCGGGTACTATATATTTGAATTTGACAATACAATAATACCTCATCCGTATCAGGAAAGCATTTGCTGGTAGCAATAAAGAAAAGAAGAGATAACATGAAACAGATAATAGACAGAATAGTAAATGAAACATTAAACAGCATTAGAAAGCCGAATGGCAAATTGGTTGAAGGTGTTCAATATGACAGCCGTAGTAATTCATTCACATTTGATTTTACCCAGGATTCAGAACATGATATTATAAAACTGACTAATCACGGCTTGTTTCAGAGCAGTATATATAATAAGTGTTTTTATTTCAAATATCAGTTTGAAGATGATGTGGACTCGTCAGTTAGGGCAAATTTTATAGAATATATAAAATTTCATGAAAATATGGATAATGGTGATGTATCTGCATTTATTGAAAAGGCAGTTAACTCTTTGGATGACACAATAAATATCAGGGAATACGATACAGTTGTCTATCCCCAGTCAATTTCAGAAATAAACAGGAAAGTAATATCTTACATAAGATTATTCGGCTATCCTGATTTTCTGACCTTTGAATTAGTTAAAGAAGCATTCAATAAACTGACACAGCCGAAAGTACTGGTTATTGATGATGTTATGACAAGTGGTGCAACATTGAGTTACATTATCAATACCATATATAAAGTAAATCCAAATGCAACTGTTGTCGTGTTTACATTAATAGGAAAATAACTATGTTGATGCGGCATTTGAAATGATAGTATGGCTGAAAGAAAACGGAAAGAATATGGCAGCAAGAAAGTTTTCCGAGAACGATACGTATGAGTTCTACGACAGTGGAGGTACTTATTCCGATGCACAAGAAGTACAGAAGATACTTAAAGAGAAGTACGGAAAAGATGGAGAGTTGCAGTTAGACAGCGTTTACGGCTGGATAGTTAGGGTTAAAAAACAATAAGACTATGGAAGAACAGGAATTAAGAACAGCATTGACGAATTGGCTGATTTGCAACAAGGACTTTGAAGTATTTAAGAAAGGTGAACGCTACTGGCTTGAGCTACTTTCAAACGGTGATTTGTGTGGTCGTAGTGACAATATTAAAGGTGTCGTGATTAACTATTTCCCATACGACCAATTCTATGATATATTCACTTTGTCAAATGTAAGGGTTTGAATTTAACAAACATAAATAAAAGTTAAACTGTGTTAAAATATTTTGTGTTTATGAATTTTTTGTTTACCTTTGCAGAAAAAAACAGAGAACGGTTATGAAGAGTTACACAGACATAGAGCAGACAAAGAAGTTGGCTGATGTATTTCCGTTTCACATTAAGGGAAATATAAATGATAAATGCAAGGATTGTCCATTCAATGATACAAGTTGCCCCGGTGGTTTATACTGTAATAAAGAGGATTAAAATAATCAGATAAAAGGTAGCACAAAGTTATGAATACAGAAGAAATGCAGAAACAGATTGAGTCAATGATGCCTACACCGGAGCAGATTGTGGAACATCTTGACAGGAAAATAGAAGAGGCAAGGAGGCTTTATAAAACTGCTAATTCAGACCAGAAGTATGTGTTGGAAAGTTTATTTCCCCAACTCTCAGAATCAGAGGATGATAGGATAAGGAAGGCACTCATTGACTTCTTCGGAAAAGGTTCTGAAAATGGAGAACAAACAAACGGTATATACGATAAAGATATTCTTGCATGGCTTGAAAAGCAGGGTGAACAGAAACCTATTATGAATGTACCGGCAAGAGAGGTTATTCTTGCTATATGGGATTTAGGGAGTGAGTGGAAAGAACTTACCAACGGTAGTATTTCGACGGAATACGGCACTCAGCTTGAATATATTCAAAAACATTGGGAAGAAAGTGAATACTATTTAAGGGAAAAGCAAAGTGAACAGAAGTCTGCTTTGGCGTAAATTCGTCTGGTAATCTAAAAAGCTGTACATACTTTTTACTTTCAAAGTCCTCATCTGATTCAGACTCTTCTGACGCTGCACCGAGTGTAAGAGCAAATACAGGTGCTGAAATTACAGAAGTTGCTAGATATAATCTACAAGGGATGCCAGTAAACGCTAACGATAAAGGATTACAAATAGTTGTTTATTCTAACTACACTACAAAAACAGTTATAGTGGAATAAAACCCAACTCCCAACAGGCTCTAACGCCATTGTGAAGATAGGAGAAAGGGCTGTTAAGGTGTTGGTCAGTTACCCACCCATAAAGGAGTGGGCTTGTAATACCATCTAGGATGGGTTTACATACGTATGGCCCACTGGCAAGGGCCTGCCACACAAGAACGACAGTGTTCCGTCTTTCGGAACTTCATTCGAGCATGGGAGTTTGCTTTTTTTAGCTATATTGACTGCTGCGTTCCAGTCTGCATCAAGTATAACCTTATCCTTGCAGTAATAACGGCAACCCTTACGTACACCGTTCTTCTCTCCTGTCCTGCTATCAGTTTTACTTGTGTTTGCCGGATTAACTGTTTTCACCTTCATTCCGCAAAGGTGTGCCTTATGAGTCAGACGTTCTTTGAACTCCGCAAATGGAACCTGACTTAACATATTGTTATGCTTCTTCCGTTTAGCCCCGTTTGCGAATTTCGATGTGTTATTCTTTATTTTTTTCAAATCTTCAAGGACTAACGTACCGGCATTTGTTGACTTAATCAGTGCATTAACCGCACGGTTCTGCATATCCTTTGACATGTTACGTTCCTTACGCCTTAACTTGCGTAAATGCCTATATGCCGATTTAGTACCCTTTGATTTGAGACTGCGTTTAAGATACCTGACTTTTCGCCTGTTTCCAAGGTATTTCTTATCACGGAATGCGATACCGTCAGAAGTAACGAACAGCCTTCTTACACCAAGGTCAACACCTACACAACGGTCATTTGTTACGGGTTTGTCCTCCACGTTAAACGGTATGGCAAGATATAGACTGCCCCTTCTCATAAACAATGTCGGGTCGGATGGTATGTATTTGGAGAACATTTCCTTTAGTTTGTCATAAACCTCGAAGTCGTAATGTGTACGTTTGCCGTGATTTGCATCTGACAGACTGATACCGTTAATACTTAGATTACTGTACAGTCTCTTGTCCAACACAAGGGCAAGTCCTTTTCGTACCGGTGCTTTTGCATCTTCGTGTTTATTCGAAATAATTGAACGTAGTTCGGACATGACGCTTTTATAGATTTTGATTACGGCTTGTGCCGGTAAGTCAGGGAAGTTAATTCTTAACGTTTCATATACTGCGTCGTGTACTTCTTTAAGTCCGAGTTTAACATTGTTTAGTTTGATGATTTGTATGCACAAGTCATGTGCAGATGCTGCGTTTTGCAGTCTGCTTTTCCAGAAGTTGTTGTTTTCTTCTGTTGTTTTCAGTTTGACTATGTAAGTACAAATACCCATTTGCGTTTCACTTGTGTATATACATAAATATACTATTAATTTTAAAAAGTATCAATATTTAACAAAAAAATAACATAAAAAATTCATTTAATTATAAAAATAGATGTATATTTGCACTAAGCAATTCCTCCCACAGCTAAAGCATGTGGGCTTCCTTGCTTAAAATTTTCGTGAAATAAAATTTAAAAAATGAAACCAATAATAAAATACAGAGGAGGTAAATCAAGAGAATTGCCATATTTAATTCCACATATTCCACAATATGGGGGTAGATATATTGAGCCTTTTTTTGGAGGGGGAGCTATGTTCTTTCATTTAGCACCCGATGACGCCATTATAAATGATATAAACGAGCGATTAATGGAGTTTTATAGAGCTGTGCAAAACAACTATGATGGCTTAATGAGGGAGTTAACACAACTTGAAGCTATATATTCACAAAATAGAATTGAATTTGAAAATTTAAAAGCAGCACACCCAACAGAAAGGGTGCCGGATGGTAACGAACCATTATATTATCATCTGCGTGATATGTATAATGGAATAATACCGGCAGATTATTCCGATGCAGCTTTGTATTATTTTATAAACAAAACTGCATATTCTGGCATGATTCGATTTAACGCAAGAGGAGAATATAACGTCCCATACGGAAGATATAAAAATTTTAATACTGGAATAATAACGGAAGACCATCATAATTTGCTCCAACATACAGATATCCACAATCAAGATTATAGGGAAATCTTTGATTTAGCATTACCCGATGATTTTATATTTCTTGACCCACCCTATGACTGTATCTTTTCGGATTATGGTAATGCAGAGTATAGGGATGGGTTTAACGAACCTAGTCATAGACAATTAGCAAATGATTTCTTTAATTTGGGTTGTAGAGCTATGATGGTAATAGGCGCAACACCGTTAACGAGGGAGCTCTATGGAAATAATATAATTGCGGAGTATGGAAAAAATTATTCCGTTAATATTAGAAATCGGTTCCAATCAGAGGCAATACACATAATAGTTACTAATTACGTCTAATTATGGCAAGAATAGATAGTCAATTGCTCTTCTTGACAACATCGCCAAGAACGCCAGACAAAATGATTCCCGAAATAGATTTATTAATAAATCATTTTGAGGGAAAGGAGTGGAATACACAAAGCCAGGGTGAGGAGGATGAGAAGTGTCAGTTATCTTGCTTTGAAAGTGCTTTGTTTACTGCTTTTAGTGATGCTTGGCAGTCTTATTTACTAGGTGAAAAAGTAAATGTTAAACAGTGGGCTAAAGAACATTCAAAAGAACTTTTAGAAGCTGCTAAAGAAGAGTTAAAAGTGCATAACTCTACTTTGAGTGAAGAGGATGAGATGATAAAGAAATCACTTATCAATTATGTTTATTGTCATGGCGATGCCGGCGATTTTACTAAGAAAGAATTTATTGCATGGCTTGAAAGTGTAAAAGTACCTTCTCTCAGTAATACTGATAAATCATTCATCAATGATATAAAGAACATAATTAATGAAGCACCGGAAGTATTTCAGTCGGATAAGAACAGACTTATTTCATGGCTTGAAAAACAGTATTCATAAGATAATATAATAAAAACAGAGAACATTTATGGCGACAGATAATATAAAGAATTTTAATGATTTTCTTGACAGAATGCAAGAAATTATATATGAAACAAGGAACCAGTTTGCAATTGAGAGTGGAAAACCTTTTGACTATGAGAATGCCACAATAGTTCAGAAGGACTTTGCACCTGTTAAACCTAAGTTTAAGGAAGGTGACTGGATTGTTTTTAACGACCATACTTTCTATATCAAAGAAGTTGCCTTCGGTTTCTATAAAACAATATCTAAAGATAATATATCTTATAACTATGACTGGTGCATAGACAAAATGGCAAGATTGTGGACTGTTGAAGATGCAAGGGAAGGTGACGTGCTTACAGACTATAGCGACGAATACAAAAACCCTCTGATTTTCATTCTTAAGAAATTTGAGAGAGTTGATTTTGGACTGGTAAGGCCATCAGATTACAGTTCTTATTGTTTTCTTACCATGGGCGATAGACCACGTTTCAAAGAAGGTAATTTTCATCACATGCATGATGTAAAACCTGCAACCGAAGAACAGCGTGATACTCTAATGAAAGCAATGCACGAAGCAGGATATACCTTTGACTTCGAAAAGAAAGAATTAAGGAAAATTGAATCTAAATTTCATGTAGGTGATTGGGTAGTAGATAGTCAAGGATTGACTCATCAAATTGGAGGAGTGGTGGAAAATGTAACTACACACACATTTGGCTATGATATTGTAGGAGGTGGATATTTTAACGACGATACTGAAGGTGTCCATCTTTGGACTATTCAAGATGCAAAGGACGGTGATGTGCTTGCTTGCAATGAAGAAATCTTAATATTCAAATCATATTCAGTACAAGGACGCATCTCTTTATACTGTTGGTATAACGGGCAAACAAATAATTTCCACAGTAAAGAAGTAGTTGATAGTTTATTAACTACAAGAAATAAAATATGCCCTGCAACTAAAGAACAACGTGACCTTCTATTATCTAAAATGAAAGAATCCGGATATACCTTTGACTTCGAGAAGAAAGAATTGAAGAAGATTGAGCCTGAGTTTCATGTCGGTGATTGGATTATCAAGAAACAGAACTCTGATATTAACAAATTCGGTAAGTTCAAGATTACGGATATAAGGGACGGTAAATACTGGTATAACGAATTTATCATTTGTGAAATAACTGAACAGGATGAATGGGAAACTGTCCGGGTTGAGCCGAAGTTTAATGAAGGTGACTGGATTGTGAACGGGTCGGGTACATACAAAATCGTAGAGGTATGCAAATATTATTATAAAGTATTTTCACACGATTACGGAATGCATTGTTTTATTTCCTTTGATAGGGAAAATGACTGTCACCTATGGACTATAGAGGATGCAAAAGATGGTGATGTGCTTGTTGCTTCTGATGACTCGATTTTTATTTTTGCCGGGGCTGATTGTGCTTGTAAGTATTATGTTGCACTAACAAACTTCAACGAGGTTAAAATCAATAAAAAAGCAGAAGGCGGCTATTGGGAAACATCAGGAGCAGTTCATCCGGCAACCAAAGAACAGCGTGAAACACTGATGAAAGAAATACACAAAGCCGGATATGAATGGATTGAAGAAACGAAAGAATTAAAGAAGGTTGAGCATAAGCTTGTAGATAGGATTGAACCTAAGTTTGATGTTGGGGATTGGATTGTGCATAACAACAGTGGGAGTGTTTATAAGGTTACTGAATTTAGAGATAATGAATATTGTATTTGGCCTCTTTATGCTGAAGTACAGGGATATCTTAAAATTACTGATGTGGATAATGACTTCCATCTCTGGACTTTAGAGGATGCAAAGGACGGTGATGTGCTTGCAGAAGATAGTTGCATATTCATAATCAGGAAATTAAATCGTGACCATAGTGCTAAAACATATTGCTGTTTGTTTGATGACGGTGACTTCACATTAAATTCTAATTTAGAGTTTGATGATACAAGTACTTATCCTGCCACAAAGGAACAGCGTGACAAACTTGAGAAGGCTATGCACAAAGCCGGATATGAATGGATTGAAGAAAAGAAGGAAATAAAGAAAATTGAACATAAGTTTAATGAAGGGGACTGGATTGTAACTCCTGAAAATAATGTTCTTCAAATATCAAGTATAGAAGGGAAAAGTTACACTTTTAATGGTGAAGTGTTTTACTGGGGATTTTATTTTTGTGACGAACAATGTCACCTCTGGTCTATACAGGATGCAAAGGACGGTGATGTACTTTCCAACGGAAAAATGATAGTAATATTCAAAAATTTTGAAGAGCCATCATACAGACAACACATTGTAGCATACGTTGGTTTAGATAGCTGTGGTGACATTCAAATTACGGACGGTACTTGGAATCTGGGTATTGATAAAACAAAACCCGCAACCAAAGAACAACGTGACCTTCTATTTCAGAAGATTAAAGAATCAGGATATGAATGGGATGGTGAAAAGAAAGAAATAAAGAAGATTGAACAGAAAACACCGGAAGAAAGCCTTGATATCGATTCCGAAACATATAACAAGGTTGTGGATGAATGTATCTATGGTAAGCAGAATTCTTCATGGAGCGAAGATGATGAAAGAATGTATAAAGCCATAACTTTTGCTTTAACATTAAAAAACCCAGAAGGATATCTAAAATCATGGTATATAACACCGGAAGATGCAGATAATTGGCTAAAAGCCCTTAAAGATAAAGTACAACTGCAAACTAAAGAAGAGTGGAAACCGACTGATGAACAGATACGGGAATTAGGAATTGTTGCCACAGGAAAAGGATGGTTTAATACTGAAATATTAACCGAATTGTTGGAACAATTAAAGAAACTAAGAGAGGATAATGTTAAATAATGTTTATACACTGAAAATAAATCGGTTTTTACTTGTGTATATCAGATAATTGTCATATCTTTGCAGCATCAAAACATAATAACTACAAAAAGATGATTGAAAAATGAACAGAATTTATAACTGTTGTTTTTGCAGTATGCCTAACTGTACTTGCAGAAATTCGAGTTCAAAAGACAACTGTTTACTGGATAAACACGAAACAGGAGAAGATATAGTCAGAATATCTATTGAACCTTCAAGTGGCCATACCATACGAATCGAAGTTAAACAAATTTAAAATGCCGTGATTATGGAATATAGGGTAAGATATATTGATACAAGTTGGTTATTTTTTACCCCCTTTTCATTTCTAAATATAGGAGGGACAGATTTATATGTATTGGAACGTAAAAAACATTGGTGGAATAAATGGAAAAAAATTGATTCTTACAGAAATGAAAAAGACGCATATAAAGAACTAAACAAGTTAAGGTATAAAGATAATTGATTATGAAATACAGAATTGTAAGTAAATACGAAAATAACGAAGTTATTTATAAAGTTCAAGAAAACCCTTTATTTGGACTTCCTTTATTTTGGACAACTGTTACTTATTGGGGGCCTAAACCACCTCATCCTGATTTAGCTGTACCGGGACCTTGTACTGTTAATTGTGTTTTTAGTGATATTAAAGATGCAGAAAAATGCCTTAATGGACTAATAAATAAACAATGAAAAGATTTGACTTCAGATTAATGCCGGCGTTTATCCTATCAATCTTTGTATTTTTGTATGACATTGGTACTGACAATTTGAGAGGTGCGATAATCATGGGATAGACTGACAAGATTTCAGTATAACTTAGTGGCAGACTCTATTCAGCACGTGCTAAGGAAAATAATAAGAAAAGAAAGAAATATAAAAACGATGAAAGTTGAGTTAAAACAAATTATTGATGAACTGACTGATGCGATTAATTTACCTAAAGGGTATAAAGTATCTGCAATAGTTGATATTGATAAAATCATTGGTTGGACAATTGTAGAGGTACACGAAGATGGAAGTATAAACCCAATTTCAGATAAAAAGTTTAATAACATCAAAGAATTAATTTCAGAATACAAAGGTAATCTTGTAAACTACTACGAGGATAAACTTGACAGATGTGCCTGTGACTACTTCAATAAAGGCTACAAGAAGGCTCTTGAAAAGCAAGGTGAACATAATGTTAAATTTATGGAAGAACAACCTGCTAATCAAAAGAGAAAATTAGATATAGTGAAAGCGGCAGTATCTGCTACAGGTATCATAGAGCAAGAAGAATGGTTTATTAAAGGTGCAGAATGGTCAGATAAAAATCCTTCTTGTATCAGCTCTGAAAATCAATCTAAACAGAAAGAATATACCTTTAAGTCACTTCCACGTCTGCTTGAGATGATAGAACCTTCAAGCAGGGCAAAGGCATATTGTCAGAAACTTATAGATACCCTTATAGAGGAAGGATATTCCACCGATGCGAAAATAGTCGGGGAATGTTTAAAGCAAATGAATGGCGAGGATGTACCGATGGCCGTAATGGATGAAAATAAAGGTGAGCAGAAAACCCCTAACATGGATAGGATTAAGGAAAAAGCCCATCAAATAGCGTGGGAATCTTCCAAGCGTTATGACCCCACATTAAGCAAAGAAAGCTGGTGCGAAATGGCAGCACTTGAAATGGCATACTGGCTTCACAATTAAAAAGAATAAATCTATGGAAATGCTCAGTGAACACGATAAATTAATTCTTAAGAAGATACACAGGTTGTATGATAATTCTGAATGGACTGATGTTCCGGTGATATCAAAACTTGCACATCAGTTGGAGAACATACAATTAAAGGAAAGGTGGATTAACCGTTGCATAACACTGTACCACCTTGAGGAAGCAAGAATAGGGGAACTCTAATTTAAAGGAGAATAAGTTATGACACAAGAAGATAAAGATTTACTTTTACAATATCTCTGTATGGCATTACCTTATGGGGTAATATGTTTTGCTCCGGATTGTGAATATGGTGATATCGGGAAATTATGGTGTATTGAGCCGTTTGAAGATTCAGACCCACCAATCACAGTACAATATCCAAAAGGAAATACCATCACAAAATTTTGTTCAGAGGTTAAACCCTATCTTCGTCCAATGAGTAGTATGACTGAGGAAGAAGAAATAGAATATGATGCAACTTTCGCTACAATAAAACTTGCTGATGGACATTATGATTCTACAATGACCTATAAATCATTTGATTTTCTTAATGCTCATCATTTCGATTATCGTGGTTTAATTGAAAAATCGTTGGCAATAGTTGCTCCGGATAATATGTATAAAACCGAATAAACTCATGAAAACCTATTTAACATCTTTTTTGTTGTGTTCTGCTATTGTACTGATAGCCTTTGGAATACATACATCTAACATTATCCTTATGTGTAGTGGAGGAGCATTTGTTGGAGTTTATAACGCAATAATATACAAACAAGATTAAAGTAAAATAACTATGACAGCATTTAAAAATACCATCGTATTAGCACTTACTGCCTTAATGATAGTAGGGTGTGATAAAAATTCTAATCGTAATATAGATACTAAAACTGAAGGAACTATTTATGGAACTATTATGGTAGATAGTTGCGAATATATAAGAGGCGAGTATAAACTTGCTCATAAAGGCAACTGCCATTTTTGTAAAGAACGTAGGCAAAGGGAATTGAAAGAGTTGGTAATTAAATTAAAGGAGAAATAATTATGGCAGTGATTATTGATAACGACGGCGTTAGGTTTCTCGAAGAATTTAGGGAGATTTGCAGAAAATATGTGAAAAATAGCAGTCTGGTCAAAATGGAGTTTAAGGACGGAAGTACTATAGGTATAAAAACTTTATTGAAGGTCGGTTTAGGCGTTAAACAAATAAAAGATGTTATTTAACCATGACAGTATTTGAAATTTTAATAATAGGTTGTATATACCTATTCTGCTATGGCTACGCTTTGGCCATGTTTATTGAGGAGAAAAACACATGGCTTAGAGTAGCTTGGGCGATTGCATCTTTGGCGGTTGCTTTGTATGTACCGTTGTTTATAGGTGTTGAAGTATCTGAAAAATTAAACAACGAAAGGATATGAAAAGTTATACAGACTTAGAACAAAGCAAAAAGTTAGCTGAGATACTACCGCTTGAAAGTGCGGATATGCATTATCATTATGATTTTGATTTTGATGAATTAGAGTCTATTCCTAGTATAACGGAAGAAGATGACCATTTTGTACTTTTTCCCAAAGATGTCAGATGTTGGAGCCTTACAGCATTGCTTAGTGTTATTCCTAAAGATGAATATAAAGATGTTGAACTTTGTTTTGGAGGTTATCAGGGTGATAATTATATAGATGAATGGTTCTGCTCTTATGAACAACATAATCATCCGTTTTTTATAGAGACTTGTCATGCACCAACCCCTGTTGACGCTTGTGTTGAAATGATTATTAAACTTCACGAACTTAAAATGCTGTGATTATGGACTACGAAAATAAATTAGCATTAGCAAAAGAAGCGTTAGATTCCGGTTCTTATGATAAAGAGACCATTGAATATATCTTCCCCGAACTCAAAGAGTCAGAAGATGAAAGGATTAGGAAAGAACTTATAGCACATTGCAGAAATACAAGATGTGTAACAGAAGAAGGGGCTGAAAGAATAGCAAAATGGATTGCATGGCTTGAAAAACAGGGTGAACAGGAAACTGCTGATAAGGTTGAATCTAAATTTCATGTAGGTGAGTGGATAATCTTCAATGAAAATCAGAATAGTGTATATCAAGTCGAGAAAATAGACAACTGCCGTTATTATCTTAGGCATTATTTAGGAGGTACATTTTCGGTACATTTTGATAATGAATTAATCAGACGTTGGACTATTGAAGATGCATGGAACGGTGATATTCTTTATTCTCCTGGGCATAATCTGTTATGGCTTCATAAAAATACAGAACAATGTCATTGTTGTATTAATCGTTACTATAACAGTAATTATATTTCCTTTGGGTCTAAGATAGTAATTCCTTCTGATGTATGTCCCGCAACCAAAGAACAGCGAGACCTTCTATTTCAGAAGATAAAAGAAGCAGGATATGAATGGGAAGCCGAGAAGAAAGAGTTAAAGTTGCTTATAACTAACGGTGGTGATTTTGATACAAAAATTTGTGAACAAAATCCTGTTTGGAGTGAAGAGGATGAAAAGATGCTTGAAAGTGCTATTGGTGCTATAGGTATATCAGATTATTATACTTTTGATGATAAAGAGGATATAGTACATTGGCTCAAATCAATCAAAAACAGAATACAAGCTAAACAGGAGTTTATTGAAGAGGGTGATGATGATGCTTGGAGTGAAGAGGATAGAGATTATTTTGATGCAATAATTGCCAAACTTGAGGTAACACAAAATGATGCTTTATTGACAGACAATCAAATGGAATTTCTCAAATCCCTCAAATGCAGAATACAACCTCAACAGGAGTGGAGCGAAAAGGACGAAGAGACGTTTCTGTGGTTATGCCGTATTGTACACTCTCAAAGAGTGGATAAAGTAATAACACTCAAAGAAGAATCAGAACTTGGGGAATGGATGGATAAATGGCTTAATCATAAACCCCAGCCCCATTGGAAGCCGACTGATGAGCAGATGTATATTCTTAATTGGGTTGCAAATATTCTACTTCATCATGACGGTATTGTAGAAGAAGCAGCATCCAAGAAACTTCAATCACTTTACAATGATTTAAAGAATCTAAAAGAGGGATAGTTATGAAAAATGTTAGTTTTAGATTTCCAACAAGTGTTAGGGATATAAAGGTACTTTGGAAAGAGTACACAAGTAAGCGTTACAGAAAAAATGTAGAAGTCATGCGTAAGATGACTGACTTTTACATTAGAAATGTACTTAATGGGAGATGGGGAGAAGTTGCAGATGGAAAAGTCGTAAAATGGTCTGATGGTGATAAAAAACAATTTGAAAGAGAAATGCGGGAAAAATGTAATAGTTATATTCATGATTTAATGGAATAGTTATGAACAGTAGGAAGAAAAGATTTTGGAAACTTTGGCAAAAGAGAAATGAAGATATGGCTATGACTAATGTTGACGAAGCCAACGAAATAAGATACATTAAGTTCTTAGGGGAACCTCTTCCAAATGATATTCAATGTTTTGACTATAAAGAATAAAGTCATGAAAACAAACACACCGGAGAAGATTTATGTTCATAAAACCGAGATTTTAGGCTTATTAGCAGCATCGGAAATCAATATAACGGGTAATGACATTGAATACACCCGTACAGATGCTGTTATTGAGAAGGTTTGTGATTATCTTAAAAGTTTAACATATCAAGAATATCCCGGTGGCCCATTAGAACGTATGATTAATGATGAATGTATTGAAAATTTAAAAAAAGAATTCGAATAAATAGTTATGGAACAGTATATATCAAAATCCGCTTTAGTAGCGGAGATAGAGAGACTGGATGGGTTCTACCATCTTTCTAAAGGTCTAGGAGGACAAATATTTATTGAAAGTTTGCTCTCTTTTCTCAATACCCTTGAAGTTAAAACAGATGAAGATAACTATTTGGAGAAATTCAAATCCTTACAACATGTTAGTGGAGACCTTCATCAGACATTAGAAGATTGGGGTTATGCACCAAATCTTTATTTCTTTGACGGAATGTGGCATGTTTCTTGGGTTAGTTGCGAAGAAGGGGATGGTATTAAAGACTTTGAAGGAAATACTCCAGAGGAGGCTATTGATAAAGCATACAAATGGTTTCACTCGACTTTTTGCAACAATTAATAAATTAAGTTATGGCACAGTACATAGACAAGTACGCTTTAGTAGCAGAGATAGAAAACAAAATAGAAAAATATACCAAACGCGGTGAAGAGTCAGATGCCAAACGTGATGGATATGGCATGTATTGGGGTGGGGTCTTGTCTTGCCTTAATGAAATAAGGACACTATGTGACACCCTTGAAGTGAAAGAGGTGGATTTAGATAAAGAGTTTGATAAGTATTGTGATAATCTATATCTTATTGACCTTGAAAATGAGCCTTATGAAGAATTATTTGAGTGTGCCAAACACTTCTTTGAACTTGGATTAAAAGCACAGAATCTGTAAAGTTGTCGTTTAAGTGCATCTTTTAACAAAGTTTAGCATACTTTTTTTTGTATACTTGACTCAAATATCGTATATTTGCAGTGTAAAAACGTAATAATAATATCATATAATATAAAAATTAAATAAACATGAATGGCTGGACGTTAACAAGAGTGTGGCAAGTTGACCATGAACTTGTAGTAGCAAAAACTATCGAAGAAGCTATTGAGCTTTTTAAAACACATATGGGCAATGAACTTATGGATGAACCAAAAAAAGTAATAGCAATAGGTACTGATAATTACATTGCTGATTATGATGCTTTAATTAAAGAAGAAACAAGCACCCATGAAGTGAAAGATGTAGATTTGAAATTTATAATAGAGTGGTTTGACCATATTGCTCAGATTGCCGATGATAGAATGACACTTACCAATCAGAGAATGACAGATTCTTATGCTCTCGATGAGATTAAGCGTATTGCAAAGAATAGTTCGGAGTTTATAACAAAACATTATAAAGTACAGAAGGAAGAATAATAATGACAGAACAGGAAATTCAAGATAGGATTGAAGAATGTCCGTGGAGGGAACGACAAACAGGAAATCCTTATACCTGCACAAGATATTTTGGTACTATAGTTCTTTGTAATGGTGCTTGTTCATTTGTGGTTGACTATCCTAAATTGAAAGAACTTAAAGCACAAAAAGGAGAATAGCATGTCAGAAGAACGCAGACAACTTTTATTGAAATACCTCTCTATGGCATTGCCTTATGGAGTTAAGGTTTTAGATACCTTTAATGAAATTTATGGAGTATCTAAGCTAATTAACATAGGAATTGACGGTTCTATGTTAGTTGACAATGACCTCAATGATATTCAATACTATCCGGTTATAGCCGGTACTAAACCTTATCTTAGACCATTATCTTCAATGACTGAGGAAGAGAAAAAAGAATATAGCCTAACTAAGTCACTGTCAATTGTTGACTATCCAACACTTAAGTCATTTGGTTGGTTACTTGAACATCATTTCGACTTCATGGATTTAATTCCCAAAGATTTGGCTATTGAGGTAACTGAAAATAATAATCCTTATAAGGAATAAAGTCATGACTTGGGATGAATTAACAGAAAAACTTAAAGATACTGATGTTGATTTGATAAATGAATTCAAAATCAATAAGTATGCAGATATTAGAAAAAAGAAAACCCAAAAAGAATTTGAAAAGGTCGGAATAACTCCGGATATTTTATATAATCAGGCAATTATTTCATTAATAAGTAATCACATTTATAATAAAATTTTCAAAAATGTAAATATTAATTCTAAAACAAATCCTTTAGAAACAATAGTATACAAAAAAGTGTTTGAAAATATAGATGATATCAAAAACGAATTTATTTCATCATTTAAAAACGAAGATGAATTAATAGATTTTTTCATGAAGAATAAAAATGGATAAGCAGGAATTTTTAGATTTATATAACAAGTGGCATTCTTCATTCATTTTTAGTGCACATGGCTCAGCAGACCCGGCGGCTAAAGAACACTATAATAAACTAATAGAATGGTGCAAAAATAACCGTGGCGATGCTTTACGATATATTAGGGAAATATTATTAGAAGAACCTAACGATATTGTTAATTTATTAGATGCTTTATATAAAGAAGAATTCAATTTCAGTTATGACGGATTTTGTCCTTTAGATGAATACTGTAATTTATGGTTGAATGTTACCGATTCTGAATTTGACGGTAAGCACATAAAGGATTTCTATAAGGACTGGAAGGAATGGCATAAATATTTAGAGAAAAATTATATCCCTTGGAATCCATTTGAAGAGCAAGACCCGAATATTACCTTTGAAGAATTTAAAACCGGAAAAAGAAATGACACAGGAAAATAAAGAACTACTTTTGAAATACCTCTGCATGGCATTACCTTACGGAGTGAAGTTTAAGGATGAATCTGAAGATGAATTACAAGAACTTCATTATGTTTTAAACGAGGATGTATATAGCAGAAAATATCCCCATTTACCATATTGGGTAGAAACTATAAAACCATATCTCCGGCCAATGTCAAGCATGACTAAGGAAGAAATACATTGTTCTTAGCGATTTAGTAACTGTGGATGGCGTATTAGTAAGTTCTTTTGAGACATTTGATTGGCTTCTTGCCCATCATTTCGACTTCATTGGGCTGATTGAAAAGAATTTAGCCTTGGATTGTAAAGGGTTGCACATATATGAAAATAACTGAAGGTTCTAAACGAAGATGCAGAGAGAAGTTTCCTATAAAAGGAATCGGCAAAACAATTAATACTGCTGTCCATCTTTTGGAAAATGAAGAAGTAGGCGTAATTATTTCTGAATTTATATGTGATTCAGATGATGATAAACTGTATAATGTACTGCTTTTCCTGATTAGGGAAAATTCTAAAGATGAGAAGATAATAAATGAACTTAACAAATATCATTTTTTATGTTTATGAAAAAACTTAGTATTGAAGAAAAGGCAAAAGCCTATGATATAGCCGTTAAAAAAATAGAGATGCTATTAGGTTCAGGTAGCTCCTGTTCAAGAGAAGAACTTGAACATGTTTTCCCACAACTCAAAGAGTCAGAATACGAGAGAGTTAGGAAAGAAATACTACAGGAACTAAAAGAATCTGAGGACAGTATTATTTTATCTCCGTTTAAACGTGATAGATGGATTGCATGGCTTGAAAGTCAGGGAGAGAAAACTGAAACTGATGTTCAGGAAGTTTATGGTGAAACTCTTTTTAAGATAGCAACCGTATTATCACAATATGAAGATAAGGAAGGCAGTCCTTTAGAGAAGATACGTGAGATTATGGTTGACGGTTCATTATCTGCTATTGATGTTGAGGAAAAAAACAAGAAAATTGAACAGAACTCTGCTTGGAGTGAAGAGGATAAAGAAAATATTTCCATGCTTATTGATTTAGTCGAATCTAAAGAAGAGTCCATGGAAGTAAAAATTGAACTTTCCGCATGGCTCAAATCCCTCAAAACAAAATACACATGGAAGCCGACTAATGAACAGATGCACTATCTGAATTGGATTGCGAACGTAAAGTTAGGCGATAGCGTGGTTGAACAGGAAGTTTCAAAACGGCTCAATGGATTATACGAAGATTTAAAGAAACTAAAGGGAGATAACAAAGTTTAACACACATTTATTGTCTGATTCATTTATTTGTCATATCTTTGCAACATAATATCAAAATAATAATAGCATCATGTCAGAAAACGTAAATCATCCTTCACACTACAGTAAGGAAGGCAGGAAGGAATGTATTGAGGAAATGCTTGATATATTCGGTGAAACAGGTGTATATATTTGGTGTGTACTTAACCACTACAAATACAACTACCGAAAGGGAGAAAAAGAAAACAACAGTGAGGAGCAGGATATTAAAAAGGGTGAATGGTATTTGGACTATATCAGTAAACTCAATAAAGATAGTGTACCTTATAATGTTGTAAAGTATGCTGAAGAACAAAATAATAAGTCAGCTATTAAGCATACTGCTGAATGTGTAACCAAAAATAAGGAATCAGCAACACAGTTCCTAAAATCATCGGGTATTGTTAACGAAAACGGTGAACTATCAGATGAATATAAACCCGGATACGAGTATGTGGACTTAGGTTTACCTTCAGGATTGAAATGGTGTAAAACCGATGTCGGAGCATTCAAGGAAGGTGACTTCGGACTGTATTTCGCTTGGGGTGAAATAAACGGTTATCCTAATGCAAGCAGTGGTAAGGCATTTACATGGGAAGATTACAAGTTCGGTGACATAAAAAAAATATCCAAATACAACAAGGCTGACGGTAAAACAGTGTTAGACCCTGAGGATGATGCAGCAACCGTGAATATGGGTAAAGGTTGGAGAATGCCGACAGAAGAAGAGTGTCAGGAACTGATGGATAATACCACATGGGAGTGGATAGAGGATTATGAAGATACAGGTCACAATGTAATGAAACTTACTTCTAAGATTAACGGTAATTATATTATATTTCCGGTTTCAGGTATCTGTGGTTCATATAGTGTTTTCGCTTACAACAGATATGGTTACTTTTGGACTTCATCCACGGGAACGTCGGATGGATGTTATGCTCGAAGCTTAGGTCTGAACAGATATGGTTGTTTAATTGGCTATGACAGTCGTTTTGACGGTCAGGCTGTCAGGGGTGTACGTCTTTAATGAATAAAACTGTTTTTTTATGTTAATTCAGATTAAAAAACGGAAAACCGATGAGGTTATCTTTGAGTCAGATAAGGAGAATAACACAATCAAAGAAACGGTAGAGGAAGCAGTAAGGCAAGGTATCAGTTTACATGAAGCAGATTTACATTGTGCTTATTTACGCGGTGTGGACTTATACAGTGCCGACCTTAGTTGTGCTGATTTAAGTGGTGCTCATTTACACTGGGCGAATCTTAACAGCGTAAATATATCCGGTGCTGACTTAACCCGTGCCGACTTATCCCGCGTAGATATTACCCATGCTGATTTACATGGAGCAAATTTACTCGGTACTAACCTTAGTAGTGCTAACATATCTTGTTCTAATCTTACTGGTGCTGACCTTGGTTGTGCTGATTTACGTTATTGTAATTTATGTAGTGCTAATTTAACAGATTCTTATTTACGTGGCGCAAATATAGAATACTGTTCATTTGACAGAGCATGCTTTGATAATACTATTATGCCGGATTTCTCTATGACTTGTCCTGAGAAAGGTCGTTTCGTAGTGTATAAAAAGATATACGGGACAGAGGAATATAAGTGTCAGAGAAGTTTCATGGTTAAACTTGAAATACCAGAAGATGCGAAACGCAGTTCAGCTACTTCAAATAAATGTCGTTGCAGTAAGGCTAAAGTGCTTGAAATAAAGGATATTGACTCAGGTGAAACTATTGAGGAAATAACCAACACTTTCAAAAAACCTTGTGTTTACAAAGTTGGAGAAATGGTTTACCCCGATTCCTTTGATGAGTGCCGTTGGCATGAGTGCTCATCCGGTATTCACTTCTTCATGACTGAACAGGAGGCGTTGAACTATTAATTTATAAAACATAAATTTTATGGAAAAATTATTTACTGAACGTTTATTTGACATCCGTTTGGAAATTATCACAGCTATTAAGGATATAGTAAGAACAAACGGTTTTACATCTGATAACAAGGTTTTCAGCCTTGATTGTGGTGGTCTGACAATTAACGGTTATCCGCATAAAATAAACTTTATTGACTATTTTTCTGAAGATGATTCTTTGTCAATTGACAACGGAAACGGAGAAGTCGATTATTTATCTAATCTAAGTTTGGAACAGCTTGCAGACTTTGCAGATATAATTATCGAGGTTAACAGCTAATAATGCTGATAACTCAGATATATGCCTTTATCCCGTTTGGAATACAATCTGATTAGTATATACTGTATTAATATATACCCATGGTAAACAAACAATATGACTTCAAGTACTCCCATTTCAGATAAATAACAAATAAATATAGCATGCTTTAACATTTTTTCAGCATGTAAATTTCGACAGTACTGAAAATTGTCGTATATTTGCAGAAACAAAAGAAAAAGAAACTTATGGAAAAGAACAGAATTACACCAACATTAGTTACTGAATTAAAAGATAACGAAATATTTGTATTCGGAAGTAATTTGGATGGGTTTCACGGCGGTGGTGCTGCTTATACTGCATGGAAGAAATTCGGTGCTGAGTGGGGAGTTGGCGTAGGTTTGACCGGCAGATGTTATGCTATTCCTACGATGCAAGGTGGGGTTGACACAATTAAGCCATACGTGGATGATTTTATTGAGTTTGCAAAGGAACATACTGAATATCATTTCCTCGTGACATTAATAGGTTGTGGTATCGCCGGATTTGAGCCAAATGAAATAGCCCCTCTTTTCAGGGAAGCCTTGGATATTGAGAATATATCACTGCCTATTGAATTTATTAATTTTTTAACAAAGTAAAAAAAAATGAAATGCCCTATTTGCAACGGAGAACTTATTTGGCAGTCGGATTTTATGTTATCTGAAATAGAAGGTGATATGCCTGAGGAAGATGACCGACTTATCAGTACTTACTTCTGTCAGGGATGCTATTCTGATATCGAAGTTTATCATCCATCTGAAAATATGTTAAAGGAATATAAAAAGGAGGAGGAAAAATGAAACTTTTTAAACTATTTTTAGCATTTATTCTGATATATCTTCTTTGGACTAATTTCTCAAAGATAATTGATATCGGAAATGTCGTTATCGACAAAACACATTCAATGTTTGTTTCAACAACAGACTCAACAAGAACTAATTAAGGTATATAAATAAAAGATGACAAATACAAAGAAAATTAGACTTCTCAGTCAATATATTGAGAAGGGACTTGGAGAACAGGTTGTCCTTATATTGAAGGACAGATGGGATTTCGACCCTGAAGTTTTTCCACGTAAATATAATATCCGCGAGCAGTTTACCGTAAATGATTCCTTAGAACAATACACAAAGGAAGAGGGTTATGTATATCAGGGTTTGATTTTCAAGGAGTTGCAGAAAATAATCGAGAAGAATACCCCAAAAACTGTTATATGCGAATATAAGGACACAAGAGAGAAATTCTTTGAGGAACATCCTAATTTTTTAGAAGAGGAGAGAATCCGTTTAAATAAACTTATCGGAAGAAGAATTAATTCCTATAAAAGTCAATTTATTTAAAAATATGCGAGTATTAGTATTTTTGCTTATTGCACTTCTTATAACATTACCTTTTATTTCAATTGAATCTTTTACTGTTTTGGCATGGTTGTCCTTATCAGTCATATTAGGGTTGGCATATGAATCTTATTATGTTTCTCAGGAGAACAACTACAAGCTAAATTCTGCATTACTTGACAGATTGAGGTCAATTGAAAATAAATGTACAGAATTATCGGTTTCCGTGGATGAATTAACAGAATATCGGAAAACAAAGAAAAAGTTCAATGTAAGATATTTCAAAAAAGATAAAAAATAAACTGCCATGCATTATAAAACTGTAGAAGAAAAAGCAAAGGCCTATGACATAGCCGTGGAGGAAATAGGTAAACTACGGGATATGCTGATTAAGGAAGGGGTTATAGAGGAAGATGGCGTAATTAACGAGAATTTTGAGAGGATATTTACCGAACTTAAAGAACCTGATGATGAGGATATTAGAGTTCGTCTGTGTTCTTTTATAAATGATATAAAAGGAGAAACACTGCATCAGTATCTGTTAACAAAAGATAAAGTACTTGCTTGGCTTGAAAAGCAAGGTGATAAGAAGTCTGAAGAAATAACCATCAACAACTATGAATACGTGGACTTAGGTTTACCTTCAGGATTGAAATGGTGTAAAACCGATGTGGGTGCATTCAGGGAAGGAGACTTCGGACTGTACTTCGCTTGGGGTGAAACTGTTGGTTATCCCGATGCAAGCAGTGGTAAGTCATTTACATGGGCCGATTATAAGTTCGGTAAAACAAATGAATTATCCAAGTATAATTCAACCCACTGTAAAACAGTGTTAGACCCTGAGGATGATGCAGCAACCGTGAATATGGGTGAAGGTTGGAGAATGCCGACAGAAGAAGAGTATAAGGAGTTAAGGGCTAACACCTCAATGGAATGGATTGAAAACTATAAGGGTACCGGTCATAATGTGATGAAACTCACTTCTAAAGTTAACGGTAATTACATTATCTTACCCTCTTCAGGCTTCTGTTTTACAGGTAGTGTCAGCAATGTAGGTAGTAACGGTTTCTTTTGGACTTCGTCCCTCTACAATTGGGATGCACGTATCGGGCGCAGCTTCGTCGCGGACAATATCGGTAGATACACATATGGAAGTTACCGTGCCTATGGTCAATCTGTCAGAGGTGTACATGTTTAACGAATAAAACCATTTTTATGTTAATTCAGATTAAAAATTGGAAAACATTTGAAACTATCTTCGAGTTAGACAAAGAGAATAATACCATCAAAGATACTGTAGAGGAAGCAGTTAGACGTGGAGTAAATTTAAGTCATGCTGACTTTAGTTGTGCAACTCTTAAAGGTGCTGACCTTCACGGTGCTAAATTATACAATGCAAGCTTCGCAAATGCAAATCTTGAAGGTGCAAATCTTCGTTGTGCTGATTTAACCTTTGCTAATATTATAGGCGCAAATCTTAGTTGTGCAGATTTGAGTAGTGCTGACTTACGTGATTCAAAACTTAGTGGTGCTGACCTTGAACTTGTAAACATTACAAATGCAAATCTTACAGATGCTGACTTAATTTGTGCAACCATTAAAGGTGCTGACCTTAGCGGTGCTGACCTTAGTGGTGCAAATATAAAATATGCATGGCTTGATAATGTTATTTTGGATAATACCATTATGCCCGATTTTCCTATGGTTTGCCCTGATAAAGGCAGTTTCATCGGGTATAAAAAGATATGGCGTTCGAAAAAATATAACTATCAGAGAGAATTCATTGTTAAACTTGAGATACCTGAAGATGCGAAACGCAGTTCATCTACTACGAGTAAGTGCCGTTGTTCAAAGGCTAAAGTACTTGAGATAAAAGATATGAAGTCAGGAGAAACAATTAATGAAATAACTAACATTAACGAAAAGCCCTGTACCTACAAAGTTGGTGAGTATGTTTACCCTGACTCCTTTGACGAGTGCCGTTGGCATGAATGCTCAAATGGTATACATTTTTTCATGAATGAGTATGAAGCCTTAGAATATTAAAAATTAAAACAAAAAGAAATTTTATGGAAAACGAAACAATATTTCTTAAAAAGTTAGCATTCCCTAAAGAGGAAGAGGTACATCTTCTTAACAACATTGTTAATGATTATAGTCATCTTTTCAGATTATCTCCTAATTACAATACTGTAAGGCTTATAAAGGAGGATATAAATAAGTACTACAACAGTTATAACGAAAACTATGCCGAATACTTCAATACAGTCAACAATCTGTTATATTCGTATTGGAGGGTCATAAAGGCAAATAATGCTCTGACTGAGAATCCTGTTATGTACATTTTTCCTTATAAGTTTAACAATGTTAACGGTTGTTTATCGACTTTGTGTTCTGATATAAATCCTTATGGGAATACCACAAACGGCTTACGCGAAGCTTACTTTATGATTATGGATGATAAGCTTTTTACAGAGAATGACCTGTTATTTGAAAAAGCAACTAAGGAAGAAATGTTGGAAAATGCGAAAAAGTCATGCGAAGATGCTATTGAAGAAAGGCTTTGGAAACTAAAGAATGTGTATAATGTTGAATTAAATTAAAATCAGTTTTTTTATGGAAAATAAGAACAAAGGTTTTTTGAGATGTTGCAAACGGGTGCTTTTTCCTTGGAAAAAGGACAGAAAACTTTTAACTGCTCAGGAAGCTTATTTCAAAACTAAGTATGGTGATATAACTTCACTTGAAGAATATATTGAGGTTGCCAAAAACCACATTGAACTCGAAATAAAAAGGAGTATGTTTCCTAATATATACGAGGATGCTAACGAGGATAAATTCCACTCCTATTATGCTATGGTTGACTTTGACGAGGATATGGTTCCCTATGTTGACGAAATTTTCAAACCTTTTAAGGATAACGGATTTAAGTTCATACCATTACATGACAGAATTGATGAGGTTAACAATGCTTCAGTATGGCTAATATCATGGGATTTTAGAAAGAATCTTAAAAGGCAAGAAATCCGGTAATTAACAATTACCGGAAGTTTATTTAGTTTCGGGAGATTTCCTTGTAAATTATCTTGTTTATAATTTGTTCCGTTCCCTTATCAAGCCTGCATGTTTCTTCTTCTTCGGTTTTATTGTTAAAGATATATACATCGTTGAAACTTATTTCAAAATCAGTATCATCAATTACAAATGCACCGGTCTCTTTTTCACTATGTCCTGAATAATCAAAATAATAATCAAAATTAAAAGTTACCGTATTATCTCCGAATACGATTTCAACTGAACCGTCTGAACCGTCTGAATATGTAGGTTCAATATAATTAAGCAATTCCTCAACCAAAATACTAATCTGACTATTGTTTAGACTGATTGTTTTCGGTTTATCTGAATTTTCCAAAATCCTATTTAAAGTTTTTTTGACGATTGACTTAATTTGTGCTTCTGTTAATATTTTAACCATGTTAGAAAAAAATCTTAATTCTTTTTAATTCTTCCTCATAAGTTCATAGAGTTTCGTAATTTCATCATCAGAGAAATGCCTTATTGCACCGTCAGCATCCGGTGTTCCGTTTGCCTTCTTTGAGAATAATGAACGGTATGTATCTTTTTCACCGTCATCCTTCGGATGCCACAACTTATATGCAAGGTAAGCATGGTCATACTTATCATCCTTAAGCATAGCCATTACAGTTCTTCTTTTGATTGAAATACCACCATCATCATCTTCCGATTCATTAATTCTTCTCTTTGACAGTACTTTATGTACTTCTTCCGATATAATATCCCTTACATGATTCCTAATTGACATCTCCTCAATACATTCACGAACCACGTTTTTTATATATCTATTTAACTGAAACTTATCCATAAGAAAAAAATCTTTCTTATAAATATCACGGTAATTAAATAAACATTTCGGATTAACACTATTTAACGTCTAAAATTTATTTATTATCGCAAATTGTCATACCTTTGCATTGTTAAAACAGAAACAAGTTATGCTAATTCAGATTAGAAATTGGAAAACTGACAAAGTTATCTTCGAGTTAGACAAAGAAGGTAACACCTTCAAAGATACTGTCGAAGAAGCAGTTAGACGTGGAGTAAATTTAAGTCATGCTGACTTTAGTTGTGCAACTCTTAAAGGTGCTGACCTTCACGGTGCTAAATTATACAATGCAAGCTTCGCAAATGCAAATCTTGAAGGTGCAA
>Ga0256407_10000663_pt1 | contig 78525 bp, 58 predicted proteins | sample RumenRJG_04DNA_FD_193489 | JGI IMG/M metagenome (GOLD analysis project Ga0256407, IMG submission 193489) | Bovine rumen microbial communities from Lethbridge, Alberta, Canada - RJG_04 | ecosystem: Host-associated > Mammals > Digestive system > Stomach > Rumen | place: Canada: Alberta... | reverse complement strand
AATCGTCTTCCGATTGCCCGAAAGCGGCAAGACTTTTGCCAAAACCATGCCGATGAAACGCCACCAGCGCATCGCAAAACTCTTCACCGACGAATTTTGGGGTATGCGTTGACGAAGTCAGGAAAAACGGTCAATTGATTCCCGTTTCCTGATGATGTTGTCACATTATTATCATTTTTTGGGGGGAATCGTGTAGTTTTTTTAGCGACCTTTGCGTCTAAAGAGCAAACGAAATAAAAACAACAATGTCTTATTCAATATGAAAGTCGTCATGAAATCAATCAGTTATATCATATTGGTGGGGTGCCTGATGATGGCTGGGGCCGCCAGCGCGCAGGACAGCGCCGCGGTGTATCAGGAAACGCCATACGCGTGGACACTGCAGGACTGCATCAGCTGGGCCAAGAAGCAGAGCATCACCGTGCAGCGCAACAAGGTCGCTGTGCGCTCGTCGCAGATTGCCATCCGGGACGCCAAGACGAACCGACTGCCGACGGTAGATTTCTCGACAAGCCAATATGTGAGCAACCGCCCGTTCCAGGAGAGCTACAGCGGTGTCATCGGCTCAGAGGTCGTCTCGTTCAGCAACAAGAACAGCTACAGCGGCAACTATAACCTGGGGGCATCGATGAACCTGTATAATGGCGGACAGACCAAGAACAACATCCGCCTGGCCGAGATTAATTCCCAGATTGCCGAGCTGCAGGTGCTGGCGAGCGAATTGACCATCGAGGAGCAGATTACACGGCTGTATATCCAGATCCTGTACTCGCAGGATGCCGTGAAACATGACGACGAACTCATCGCACTGGCTGAGAAACAGCTGGAGCAGGCGCGTGCCCGCAAGCAGGCTGGTCTGCTCAACAAGGCCGACGTGTCGCAGTTTGAGTCACAGTTGGCTCAGGACAAGTACCAGAGAGTCGCCGACGAGACCGCCCTTGACGGCTACCGCCTGCAACTCAAGCAGCTCATGGAACTCGACGGTGATGAGAATCTTGTGCTCGCCGACCCGAAGCTCTCGGACAACGTGCTCGCCGAGTTGCCCAACAAGCAGGCTGTTTTCCAGAATGCCGTCGCTTCGCGTCCCGAGCTCAAAGCGCAGCAACTGGCGATGGACAGGACCTATATCGACGAGGCAATCGCCAAGGCGGGCAACAAACCCGTGATTAACGCCAGTGCAGGCATCGGCACCACCAACTCGTCGGGTAACGGGAACATGTTCACCCAGTTGAAGAACCAGTGGAGCAACGGCATCGGTGTGTCGATGACTCTTCCCATCTGGAATGGCGGCAAGACCAAGAATGCCGTGGCCCGGGCCCAGCTGGAGCGTGAGAACACCTATCTGGACATGGTAGAGACACAGAAAAACCTGTGGAAGACCATCGAGAACTACTGGCTGCAGGCCCATAACAACCAGCAGCGCTACCTTGCTGCCAAAGAGAATGTGGACTACTGCCGCGAGAGCTATAACCTGACCAGTGAGCAGTTTCGCCTGGGCCTGAAGAACATCGTGGAGCTCACCCAGGACAAGACGAACCTGAACAGCGCCATCCATCGTATGCTGCAGGCCAAGTATGAGGCGTTGCTCAATATGGCCATGCTCAAGTACTATAATGGGGAGGGAATTGAGCTTTAGGAGTTAACAGTTAACAGTTAATAGTTAACAGTGAACAGTTAATAGTTAACAGTTGAATGCCAAAAGGCGATAGTAATCGTACTTACAATTTACAACTTACAACTAAAGAACTTACAACTTAAAACTAAAGATATGAAAAAGAGAAAAAAAATCATCTTGGCGCTGGTTGGCCTGCTGTTGGTCGCCGGGATTATTGCCATTGCGACCAAAAAAGGTGGCAACGAACAAATCACGTTGCAGACCACTCAAGTGGAGCCTGGTGATATCGCCACCAACATCACCGCAACGGGCACCATCGAGCCGGTCAAGACTGTTGACGTCGGCACTCAGGTGTCGGGTATCGTCAAGCGGCTGTATGTGGATTATAACAGCATCGTCAAGCGCGGCCAGATTATCGCCGAGCTGGACCGCACCAACCAACTGAGCGTCCTCTCGTCGGCTCAGGCCCAGTTGCGCTCGGCCCAGATTGAACTCGATTACCAGAAGAAGAATTACGCCCGCTATGCCGAGTTGAAACAGAAGGACCTCGTGAGCCTGGCAGAGTATGACGTGGCACAGGAGAACTACCGCAAGGCTCAGGAGAGTGTCAGGATGGCCCAGCAGGATGTCGCCCGCGCCAAGACCGACGTGGGTTATACCACGGTCTATTCGCCTATCGATGGCGTGGTCATCGGCAAGTCGGTTGAGGAAGGTCAGACCGTGGCAGCGTCCTTCAGCACCCCATCCATCTGCCGCATCGCCAAGGACCTGACCGATATGCAGTGCATCGCCAAGGTCGATGAGGCCGACATCGGCGAGGTGCATGAGGGCCAGCGTGTGACGTTCACCGTCGATGCCTATCCCGATGACGTGTTCTCAGGTACCGTCAAGCAGGTGCGCCAGAATCCTGTCAACACCAACAACGTGGTGACCTATGAAGTGGTCATCAGCGCCCCCAACGCCGACCTCAAGCTCATGCCGGGTCTGACGGCCAACATCACCATCTACACGCTGGAACGCAGCGGCGTCAAGAGCGTGCCAGCGGGAGCCTTGCGTTTCACCCCTGAGCCCGACATCTTTAAGGGGAAATATGTCATCAAGGACACCACTGCCGAGCACAAGCTGTGGACGCTGCAGGGCAACGTCCTCACCGCCCACAAGGTGGAAGTCGGCGTTACCGACGGCATCCGCACCGAGATCATCAGCGGCATGGAAGAGGGAGCGACGGTTATCCAGTCATTTGAGATTGGCTCTACTACCACGCCTGGCAAAAAGGATGCTGACAAGAAGGACAAAAAAGATAAGAAGAAGTGATCATGGCACAGAAACCAGTCATAGAACTTGATGGCATCAGGCGCGACTTTGTTGTGGGCGAGGAGACGGTGCATGCCCTGCGAGGCGTCTCCTTCACCATCCGCGAGGGCGAGTTCGTCACCATCATGGGCACCTCGGGCTCGGGCAAATCGACCCTGCTCAACATCCTGGGTTGTCTGGACACGCCCACCAGTGGCGAGTACCGTCTGGACGGCATTCCGGTGCGCACCATGAGCAAGACGCAGCGTGCGGTGCTCAGGAACCGCAAAATCGGTTTTGTGTTCCAGAGTTACAACCTGCTGGCCAAAACCACGGCGGTCGAGAACGTGGAACTGCCGCTGATGTACAACAGTGCGGTGGGTGCCCGCGAGCGCCGCGAGCGTGCCGTTACCGCCCTGCAGCGCGTGGGCCTGGGCGACCGCCTGAACCATAAGAGCAACCAGATGTCGGGCGGACAGATGCAGCGTGTGGCTATCGCCCGCGCCCTGGTCAACGACCCCGCCGTCATCCTTGCCGACGAGGCGACGGGTAACCTGGATACCCGCACGTCGTTTGAAATCCTGGTGCTGTTCCAGCAGTTGCATGCCGAGGGGCGCACCATCATCTTTGTGACGCACAATCCCGAAATCGCCCGCTACTCGACGCGCACCATCACCTTGAGTGACGGCAAGTTGCGCGAGGACCGCTTGAACGACAACATCCTCGATGCCGCCACCAAGTTGGCATCGCTTCCCGTCGAGGAAGAGTGAGGTTTAAGTTAGGAATGAGGAATGAGGAATGAGGAGTTAGGAGTTGATTGCTATAGAAGCTATAGATGCTATAGATGCTATAGATACTATAGGGAGTAGGGAGTAAATAACTAAAAAAGGTTAAAGACGATGAATTTCACCAATCTATTTAAAATCGCCTTTAAGGCTATCGGAGCCAATAAGATGCGCAGTTTTCTCACCATGCTGGGCATCATCATCGGTGTGTCGTCGGTCATCATCATGCTCGCGTTGGGAACCGGCTCCAAGGCGACCATCATGCAAGAGATTGAGGACTTGGACCCTGGCACGTTCACGATTATGCCGGGCCCCGACTATGAAGAAGTTGAAGGTAATTGGCTCCCTGAGTATAGCCAAACGCTTACCAAGGCCGACTATGAAAGCATACTGGAGAAAAGCAAGTACTTAAAGGCTGTCTGCCCCATGGTTTACACCTCTGGACAGTTCATCAATGGTAAGAACAACCATAGCGGCACGTTGCAGGGTGTGAATAAAGAATTCCTTGTGATTAACGGGCTCTCCATCACCCAGGGCAGCATGTTCACCGATGCCGAAGTCAAGGGCTCGGCCAAGGTGTGCATTCTGGGAAAGACTGTTGTGGATAAGCTGTTCCCCAACAACGCTGACCCCATCGGAACGGTCATCCGCATCAACAATATCCCCATTAATGTTGTGGGTGTGCTCAAGAGCAAGGGGCGTACCGCCTTTGGCCAGGACCAGGACGATATCGTGCTCATGCCCTACACGACGGTGATGAAGCGCATGGTGTCACAGGACTACTTCGACATGATCTATGCTGCGGCGACTACCAAGGAAATGACCTCGTTGGCTGCCGATGACGTGACCGAAATCCTGCGCACTAACCACAAACTCAAAGAAGGCGACTTACAGGACTTCAGGATTATGTCACTCGAGGAGGCCACGTCAAGGGTTGACTCGGTCATGAATATCCTCACGTTGTTGCTCTCGTGCATCGCCGGCATCTCGCTGCTGGTGGGCGGCATCGGCATCATGAACATCATGTATGTGAGCGTTACCGAGCGCACGCGCGAGATTGGCCTGCGCATGAGTGTGGGTGCCCGCACCGTCGATATCATGAGTCAGTTCCTCATCGAGGCCATCCTCATCAGTGTCACGGGTGGACTCATCGGCGTGCTCATCGGGGGCGGTATCTCCTATCTGGCGAGGTACATCATGTTGAATTTCACCGAGGTTCACATTCTCATTGCCGTGGAGCCGTGGACTGTGCTGCTCTCGTTTGCCATCTGCACCGTGACGGGCATCTTCTTTGGCTGGTATCCCGCCAAGAAGGCTGCCAATCTTGACCCCATCGATGCCCTGCGCTACGAGTGATTTTGTCTATTGGATTTGCGTTTTTATCTATATTATTTGTAGTAGCGGGAATTGTTGATTATCTTTGCGATACCTAAAAATCGATTGCATAATGTCAACTGATCTCGAAAAATCCAAATCTAAGTACCGCTATCTCATTTTGCACCTGCTATGCTGGGCGGTGCTGATTGTTGTACCCTTGTTTTTCCACAGTTCCAATGACGACTGGCAGACAGTGTGGAACCGTTATGTGCGGTGGGTGGGTAACCCGCTGGCCTACATCGTGGTTTTCTATCTGAATTACCTGTGGGTGGTGCCCCGCTTCCTGCTGAAGAAGAACTGGAAAATGTTCATATTGATTAACGTGTTTGTCATCGTGGGTGGCATCTTTGTCATGGACCTGTGGCACTGGAGTGGCATGCAGCTCCTGCCCGAGATCCACAGTGACCAGCCCCGGAGGCCGTTCGTCAGGTTGCCCCGTTACTTCTGGGCAATCATGACGCTTTACCTGATTATCGCGCTTGCCGTGGCCGTGCGCATGGTGAAGCACTGGCACCACATCGAGGAGGTGCGTCAGGAGGCCGAGACGGCGCGTGCCGAGGCCGAGTTGAGCAACCTGCGCAACCAGATGAATCCCCACTTCCTGCTCAACACGCTCAACAACATCTATGCCCTCATCGCCTTTGACCAGGACAAGGCCCAGACGGCGGTGGGAGAACTGAGCAAACTGCTGCAGCATGTGCTCTACGAGAACCAGCAGGACATGGTGCCGTTGTGCAAGGAGGCCGACTTCATGCGCAACTATATCGAACTGATGAAAATCCGCGTGACCGATGGCGTGAAGATTGATGCGAACATCAATATCCAGCCCAACGACTCCACGCCCATTGCTCCGCTGCTGTTCATCTCCCTCATCGAGAACGCCTTCAAGCACGGCATCTCACCGCAAGGCACCGGCGAAATCAAAATAGACCTTAACCAAGTGGATGGGGAGATCACCTGCGAGATCCACAACACCTGCTATCCTAAGCGCGGCAACGACAAGAGCGGCTCGGGCATCGGCTTGGAGCAGGTGTCTCGACGCCTGGAGCTCATGTACCCCGACCGCTATACTTGGGAGAAGGGCACCACGCCCGACGGCAAGCAGTATTATTCCATCATCACCATCAAGAAAGAAGAACAATTATGATTATCAAGTGTGCCATCGTCGATGACGAGCCGTTGGCAGTGGAACTGCTTGCGAGCTACGTGAAGAAGATACCGTTCCTGGAACTGTGCGGCAAGTACACCAATGCCACCGATGCCCTGCACGGCATCGGCGAGACTCCCGTGGACCTGCTTTTCCTCGACATTCAGATGCCTGAACTCAACGGACTGGAACTGAGCCGCATGGTGCCCGAGACCACACGCATCGTGTTCACCACGGCCTTTAATCAGTATGCCATTGACGGTTTCCGTGTCAATGCCCTCGATTACCTGTTGAAGCCTATCAGCTATGCCGAGTTTATGGAGGCTTGCAACAAGGCGCTGCAATGGTTCCAACTCGTGCAGCAAAATGAGCAGCAAACTGCCGTCAAGGCCGAAGAAGAGCCCACCAGCATCTTTGTCAAGAGCGAGTACAAGCTGCTGCAGATTAACCTTGACGACATCCGCTACATCGAGGGACTGAAGGACTATGTGAAAATCTATACCGAGCAGTCGCCTCATCCCATCCTGTCGCTGATGAACATGAAGGCCATCGAGCAGATGCTGCCCGCCTCACGCTTTATCAGGGTTCACCGCTCCTTCATCGTTCAGAAGAGCAAAATCCGCGAGATTGAGCGCAACCGCATCGTCTTTGGCGACGTGTATATCCCCATCGGCGACAGCTACAAGCAGGCCTTCCAGGACTTCATCAATTCCAAGTGAGAAATGGTGCTCAGCCACGATTCAAGGCTGTCCTCATTCCCCAACGATTGATGCAATTGGCATGATTAAGAATTATTAAAGGCTTATTGTTAAATGTTTTAGGTAAAAGGCCTATATTTGCAGTTGATTAATTATCAACCGTTCCCCTCGCGGGACATAAATTCTGTGAAAAGATTATGAAGACCTTATTGGCTGTATTAATTATTGTGGCGCTGATCATGTTCTTCACGCGCCCCTCTATCGAGAAGCACAAGGCCGCCATCACCGACGAGATTGTCAAGGCCGCGCAACAGGGAGGTCTGGACAGCAATGCCATTGTGTGCTGGGACTTTGAGGGCAAGAATGCCGAACTGGTCAATCAAGCCAAAAATAATCCCGATGCGGCTCGCAAAGCCGTTGCCGAGGAGGTGGGCAAATCATTGACCGTAAAAGACTTCTGGCTATGCAACGTGGGTACTGTCACCCTCAATGGCAAACCCCAAAATGTGTCGTTTGGCGCATTTGGGCACGTTTTTTGCACTGGTACCAAATAGCCATTAGGTTTTTATGTTTTAGAAGTTAGACTATTAATGCAACATTGATTATGGAATTTCATCTCATTGTTAACGGAAAACAGGAAGGTCCGTTTACCGTCGAGGAATTGTCGCATAAGGGAATTACCCCCGAGAGCGAGGTGTGGGCCGAAGGTATGGCCGACTGGGCTCAGGCTGGTGATGTGCCCGAACTGACCGCTGTGCTGCAGCGTGCCGAGTTTGAGGCTGCACAGCAGGCCGCCCGTGCCGCCGAGGCCCGTCCCACGATGGGCCAGCCCTATGAGCCGTCAACGCCACCGAGTTATGTGCCGCCGCAAGTGCCGCCACGTGTGCCCGTGCAAGACGAGCCGCCCAAGAAGAGCGGTTGCACCCCGTGGCTGGTCGCCGCGCTGATACTGGCGATACTTTTTGGCACGATGGTGTTCACCTGCCCCAAGCGCGCCGACCATGAGGCCGCCATCCAAGAGGTCACTAAGGCTTGGGTGGGCGACAAGGTTGACGAGAACCTGGGCGCTATCACCGGCGTGGGTGGCGTCTTTGGCGACTTGATCAACAAGGCGTTGAAGCAGCTCACGGGTATCGGTACCGACAAGGTCATCTCCAAGTATCTTGACGTGAAGAACTATGTTGTCTGCTCGGTAGGCCGTATGGCCATCGGTGACCAGGAGGAGAAGATGGTTTCGCTGGGCGTTTTCGGCCATGTGTTCACCTTCGGCAAGGAGGACATCGAGAAGGCCTGGACACGCGCCATGGACGACTATGAGGCCAACCACCACGTGACACCGCCGCCAACCCCCGCACCCCAGGACGAGGAGAGTGAAGAGCAGGACGAGAAGGTGCTGCCTGACCCCAGGGTGTTGCCCGACAGTGTCATGGGCATCGAGATTCCCGAGGGCATGGACAGCATGGTAAACCAGATGGCCAACGAGGCCATCCGCATGGCCAAGGAATGGGCCAAGCAGCAGATTGACAACCTCGGCAAGTAACCACAGCCTCAACCAAGATTAAGGCGGTGTGTCATCATTTGACATGGTAACATAGCCGTGCTAACGCACGGGAAATTAAACAAATTAATAAATTAAAATTTCTGATAATAATTTGCTTAAATTCTTGACCAACGGGCGGTTATGTTAAAATTGTTGAATGATGACACACCGCCCTTTTTCTCGAGAATTCCACAAATGGCCGAAAAGGGTGGCGATAGTTTGGTACCCACGGTTATTTGATGAATCGGTTCACGTAGTCGTCGAGGTCGGCGACATGGAGTTTCTTGGCAATCTGCATTTTCTTGTTATAGACGGTGCCGATGCTCTTGTAGCCCATCGTCACCATCACCACCGTGCGCGAGAATCCGCAGCAATAGAGCGCAAGCAGGTTGAGTTCGCTGTCATTGAGCGTGCCGCCAGCCTCCTCCTGTGCCTTAACCAGCACATTGTCGTGCAGGTCGTTGACCAGTAACTGCAGGTTGGACCAGTAGTTGCGGTCGTCACCCGTGCCGCCCAATGTCATCACTTCCTTGAACTTCTCGGCAAACTTGTCGCCTTCATATTGATAGGACCACGTCATGAGTTGATGCACGGCGTCAATCTGTTGGTTGATGATGGCACGCAGTTCATCAGTTTGGGCTTTCTTGCCCTCACCATCTTGCTGAACCTGCTCGCGAGAGTCAAGGCGAGCCTGCATCTGTTTGAGGCTCTTCAGCGAGCCGTCAAGGTCGGCCTTCAGCATCTCTACCTCGTGCTGCCTTATCTTTAGCTGGTTGCGATACCTCCACACCAGGAAGGCTAGCCCCAGCAAGCCCAATGCTAGCAAGGCTGCAAGGAGCAAAGAGCCCCTCAACCGGGATTCATTCTTGACCTGGTTCAACTCCGCCAGTTGGACGTCATACTTCTTCTCCACTTCCAGCAGGCGATGGTTAAGTCCATTGATGGCAATGGAATCGGCCATGGCGTGTGCTAACTGGATGTAGTCTTTAGATTTCCCTTCATTCTTCCAATACCGGTGCTCCAGTTCAGACATGAGTTGGAGATAAAGGATACTATCTCTTGCGCTTGCGGGATGAGGTGCCTGCTTTAAATAATATAACGCCGAGTCGGGCTTTCCTAAAGACAAGTAGGCTGAAGCCAGCCGATAATGTGCCCGCGGATGGTCGATGATGGCAGGATTGGCAGCAATGGCCTGCAGGGCATACTGCTTGCTTAGCAAGTAATTCTGTTCTCGCACCAGATAGTATTCCGACAGGAGATAACGATTGGCAAAAAGGTGATACTCGTCACCCAGTTTTTGAGCCAAATCGATAGATTCCCTCATGTAGATGACCGCCGAGTCGTGCTTCTCATCAATATTGCGGTATATGCCGCCGATGCTGGTGAGGCACACCAGTTCATAGTGACGGTCATTGAGGGCCTTGAAAAGAGGCAATGCTTCCTTGTACTTCTGCAGGGCGATGGTGTTGGTCCCCACGACCTGAGACTGGTAAAGCGTTCCCAACCTCAGTTTGGCGTAGGCTATCATTGAACTATCGGTGGATAGCGGCAGCACTTCGGCATGATGATAACTGTTCACCGCCTGATCAAGGTTGCCCATGTCTTCATTGACGCATCCTTGGGCAATCAGTGCTTTCAGATATTTCAAGCCATCACCCGAATTCTTGTAAAAGTTAACGGCCTCGTTAATTGCCGAGTCGCTGGTGCAGGAGATGTAATTCTTGTACATCGCCATCGATAGCAGCACAGCATGATAGGCTCGCTCCTCCTTGCTGTATTGCTCAGGGTTCATCTGTTGCAGCAAGGGCAAAGCCTCTTTTTCCTGCTGATGATAGACCATCGAGTCGATACGTGAGAGTTCTTGCATGTGGGCGCTATTGTGGTGGCATCCCGTCGTCAAGAGGAAAAAGACGGCGGCAAGAGCAATGGGGAGGTTCTTGAAATGTATCATTCGATAAAGGTTTTTACGTCCAGTTTTCAGGCCATTCACCACGATAAGCGGCGAAATGTTGATGCAAAATTAACACTTTGCGGTCAAAGATTTACCGCAATGAGTCCCAAATGAGATTTTTATTTTTTAAATAGCTGATTTACAATATTTTGTATTTTGAAGAATGAGGTCTGAATGTTGCCTTTTTTTGAGAAATTATATCTACCTTTGCAAGTGAATCACTATTGCAATCAATGAACCTAAAACGAGATATCATTATGAACGCTACAAAGAAACTGATGACATTGCTGCTGGCACTCATGCTACCAGCAACCGCCTTAGCACTCCCGATGACCGACTATATTAATTATGAGTTTGAGGTGGATGGCATTTACTACATTATTAAAAACGATGCAGCCTGGGTGACATTTCCGTGCTATGAATGTGAAGATGGCACGCCTATCAGTGATTACCAAGGAAACGTGATTATTCCTCCCACTGTTACCTATCAAGACAAAGCCTATCCAGTCACTGCAATAGACAACTATGCGTTCAATTACAGCCAGGGGCTGAACAGTATCACCATTCCTGAAACGATTACGTTTATTGGTCATGATGCATTCTATAATTGCACAGGTTTGGCTCGTGTGAATATCACAGACATTGAGGCATGGTGCAACATTGATATGCAGTTCAATCCACTTGTTTATGCCCATCATCTATATCTGAATGATACTGAAGTGACCGACTTGACCATTCCTGAAGGCATCACAGCCATTGGAAACTATGCCTTCCAGGGCTGTACTGGATTGACGAGCGTGACAATTCCCAACACCGTCACTATAATTGGCAATTTTGCCTTTGATGGCTGCACAGGGATAACAAGCGTCAATATGCCCAACTCGGTAACCGAAATCGGAGATCTTGCGTTTGAGAACTGCTCAGGGTTAACCGATATTTCCATCAGTGATTCCGTTTCCAAAATTGGGCCAGCTGCGTTTGAGGGTTGCACGGGTCTCACGAGCCTATACATCGGCAAATCAGTCACGATAATCCATGATTTTGCCTTCCGTTACTGTAGTGGACTGACAACCGTCAAGATTCCCGACTCTGTCACATACCTTGGTATGTTCGCCTTCGAACATTGCACAGGGTTGAAGACGGTGAGCTTCGGTAAATCCGTCGGAACTATTGATAGCGGAGCCTTCAAGGGTTGCACGGGTCTAAAGAGCATCAAGATACCCGACTCTGTTACTGAAATTGGCGGTGGCGTATTCAGGGATTGCACAAACCTGAGGTGTGTGACCCTTGGCAAGTCTGTCGGTAGAATAAATGTCAATTCATTTCAAAATGATCCAGCAATCGAGGCTGTCACTTGCAAGTCCATGACCCCGCCATGGTGGTATTTCCAAGACATGTTTTCTCCCGATGTCTATCATCAGGCACCCTTATATGTGCCTCAAGGCTCCGAACAAGCCTATAAAACCAGCGAATGGGGACGGTTTTCCACCATCATTGGCGTCGATTGGGAGCAAGGCATGGGTGCTGATGTAGTGGTTGACGACATCTATTATGTCTTGGATGAGGAGAATGCCACGGCTACGGTCACTAATTATTCCAATGGACCGAGTCAAACGGCAGGCACAGAATACAGTGGTGATATTATCATACCTGAGACTGTCACCATCGAGTCGGGTAAAACTTATACCGTTACCGCCATTGGCGATTATGCGTTTTTGGAATGTACACTTCTTAACAGCATTACCATGCCCAATAGTATCACTGGCATTGGGCGGCGAGCCTTTATGGGTTGTGCAGAACTGGAATCTGCAGAATTGCCTAAATTGCTGACTACCATCGGGGAAAGGGCATTTGAGGGTTGCATCAAATTGATGTCATTTGATTTCCCCAACTCACTCAAGTCTATCGGTGAAAGTGCCTTTTCGCGCACTGGCTGGTATGATTTGCAGCCCGAAGGCCTTGTCTATGCCGGCACGGTAGCCTATCACTACAAGGGAAGGATTCCTGAAGACACTCACCTGCTCATCCCGGAAGGGACCACCAGCATTGCCGATGCGGCATTTTATGCCGACGAGAAGTATTATTTAGATATTGACAATTATGAGGGATTGCTCAGCGTCGTTATTCCCAATTCAGTGAAGTATATCGGCAACTATGTTTTCCTTGACGACTGCGTCAATCTGCAAAAAGTGTCCATCGGTAGCGGGGTTGAAGATATGGGAAATTGCTCTTTTGCCTGGATACCTAATTTGACCGATGTCACCATCAGTGAGGGCGTAAAACTGATAGGAAAACAAATGTTCTCGGGCTGCCCTAATCTAAAAACGATAACAGTCCCCAATTCCGTTGAGGTCATCAAGTATAGGGCTTTTGCCGCCGAGGTGGATGAGGAGTTTGGATATATTGAGGAACCCGCTTGCATCTCACTCACCGATGTCACCATTGGCAGTGGTGTCAAGACCATCGAGGCGTTTGCCTTCTCGGGTTGCACAGCCTTGACAAGAATCACTTGTCTGGCAACTACGCCGCCAGCAATAGGCGACGAGGACTGTTTCGATGATGATTGTTATGGAAAAGCGACTCTATATGTCCCGTCCGAGGCTGTGGATGAATATGAGAATGCACCGATTTGGAAAGAATTCTTCAATATCAGGCCGATATCAAATAATCCGTCTGGTGACATGAATGGCGACGGCGTTGTTAACATCTCGGATGTCAACAACGTGATTGATGTCGTCATCATGGGCGGCAATGCAGGTCACACACGTGTGCCCAGAGAAGACATGAACGGTGATGGCGTGGTCAACATCTCGGACGTTAACGCCATCCTTCACATCATCCTGAACAATTAGTATCTGCCGAAGAAATGATTTTAATGAGGGGGGATTATAGGCCGCACATTTTCATCAGTAAGATGAACAGCAGGAAATAGAATGCCCATGACAGGCATCCCATGCTGCGAGGGCGAGGCAACCCCCTGGGTGGCAGCCCACCCATAGGCACTCCTTGTTGGGTGGTGCGTTCATAATAGGCCTGGTGGGGGATGAGGATTTGACGTGGGCCGCCGTTGTTGTATGGGCCGATGACGCCCCCTGCCTCGAGTTGGCGGATGAGTTCGGCGGCGCGCTCGTCGGTGATGTGGAAGCGGTCGCGCAGCATCATCGGGGTGATGGAATTGCAGGTCATCAGGTATTTCACCGCCTCGTTGTAGAGCGGGTCGCTGTTGGGCACGGGGGGCGGCAACACGGTGACCTCCTCGGCGTCGATGGTGTCAGCGGGGTCGGAACTCGGTGTGGTGGCGTCAAAGCTGGTGCCACAGTTGGGGCAGAAGTGGGCGCCTGTGCTTGCTTCATGGCCGCAGGTGGGGCAGTTGATGGTCTGCGATGGTGATACAGTGGTGTCCAATTCCAAATCCTCGTTGGGAATATAGGCAAAATCCCCGACGATTTGAAGCTGGCTCAAGCATTGCGGGCAGATGACCTTGTAACCGCTGTTGATGAGCACCTCGGTGCTCAATTCCATCTTTTTGCCACATTTGGGACAGGTGTATCTCATAATCAATTGCTTTTTTCAGTTTGCAAATATAGCGAAAATCACGCAATAAAACAAAGGGAACGATATAGCAATTGGCCCCTTGTTTTTTTCAACGCTAAATTCGTGAATTACACGAATAAAAATTAAAAATCCGAATTAGCCCCGCAGGGTTTGGCCAACATTATATCATTACCAAAACAAATGCTGCAAGAATGATGCCATGATGGCAGGACGAGGAGGTGAAGTTTGGTGTTATGGTGATTAATCGTTACCTTTGCACTCGTTATGGCAATGGAGATTGAGAGAAAATTTCTTGTAAAGCATGAAGGCTTCAAGGATGAGGCCAGGTGCAAGACGCGCATCACGCAGGGTTACCTGAGTTCGGTGCCCGAGCGCACTGTGCGCATCCGTGTCAAGGGCGACCAGGGATTCATCACCATCAAGGGCAGCAGCAATGACACTGGAGTGAGCCGCTATGAATGGGAGAAGAGCATCCCTGTCGAGGAGGCAAGGGAACTGCTGCGGCTGTGCGAGCCCGGCATCATCGACAAGACGCGTTATCTGATTGATGCGGGGGAGTACACGTTTGAGGTCGATGTGTTCCACGGTGACAACGAGGGACTGATTATCGCCGAGATTGAGTTGCCCGACGAGGATGCCGCCTTTGAGCGTCCGGAGTGGTTGGGGCAGGAGGTCACTGGTGACAACCGGTATTACAATGCCATGCTCAGCTCCAATCCATACCGGTTCTGGAAAAACGGATAGCATCCATTGCCCATGCCGTCCGGCATACCAACGATAAGAGCGTAAAAAAGGCAGCCCGTGAGGTGATACCCCATAGGCTGCCGTTATTCTCTTGTGTTCTCTACTGGTAGTTAATACTCGTCAGGGTCGAAGAAGAAGTCGTCGTCGTTGGTCGGATAGTCGGGCCAGATGTCCTCGATGGACTCATAGGTATCGCCTTCGTCCTCAATTTCCTGTAAGTTTTCGATCACTTCGAGAGGTGCGCCACTGCGCACGGCATAGTCGATGAGCTCGGCCTTGGTAGCGGGCCAGGGAGCGTCCTCGAGTTTTGTAGCCAATTCAAGTGTCCAATACATAGTCTTGTTGTGCTAATTTTTTCTATGAAATTATCCTGTTTCTTAAAAATTGCGCAAATTTAGTGCAAGTCGAGTTCATAACAAAATGAAAAATGAAATTTTTCATCTTTTATGGCCGGACACCGCCAAAATTTATCCGACAATGATGCTATTTTTCAATTTTTAGGCATCTTTGTCCCAATAGATTTCCTCGACTTGGTTGGTGATGTTGTTAAATCTTGCGAAAACGAAGAAGAAATCGCTCAAGCGGTTCAGGTATTCCAGCACCAGCGGCTCGACGTGTGCGGTGTGTGACAGCGTCACGACGCGGCGCTCGGCGCGGCGGGTGACGGTGCGGCAGCGGTCGGCCGTTGCCGACAGACGCGAGCCGCCCGGCAGGATAAAGCCGCGCATGGGCGGCAACTGCTCGCTCATCTTGTCCATCATCGCCTCCAGGGCCGTGACATCGTCCTGTGTCAGTCCGTAGAGGGTGGCATCGTTGGCGTCGTTGGCAAGGTAGGCACCGATGTTGAACAGTTTGTTTTGTGCCTTGCGCAGCAGGGCGATGATTTCGTGATTCTCGAGTTTGGTGCTGTGCAGCAGCACGCCGATGTTGGAATTCAACTCATCGACGGTACCGTAGGCCTCTACGCGCACGTCATCCTTGCTCACGCGGTTTCCGCTCACCAGTGAAGTGGTGCCGGCATCGCCGGTTCGGGTGTAAACTTTTCCTTTCATAGTGGTTGTATCTTGTGTTGATGTTTTTTTGGTTTATTAATCATAACGGACAAAGGCCGCCAATGTTATACGCACGGGCAAGAAACGTGCCATCATGCCAAGGACTGACGTAATGGCACGAATATCATTGAGGGACAAAGATAGTGCCCCTGTTTTTCCCTTGTTGATGGTGGCGGGGGTTCGAGGCGGAGCCTCGAAATACATTGACAAACTGCAGCGAAAGGCGGGTGAAACTGCGGCGAAAGGCGGGGGAAACTGCGGCGAAATACATGGACAAACTGCAGCGAAAGGCGGGGGAAACTGCGGCGAAAGGCGGCCACGCCAAGGCGAGGCCCTACTGGACGGCCTGGGTGAGGGTGGTGAGGAGTTGTTGAGGGGTGGTGACGGGGATGGTGCGGGCGAGGTTCTTGCCGCGGGCAAAGGGGGTGCCGGTCATGTGGGCGAGTTGCTGGATGGTGGCATCGTACAGGCCGTCGAGATTGGCGACGATGATGGGGCGCGGGTCGTCATTGCCGATGGTCATCACGGCGAGGGTGGACATCCACTCGTCGAGGGTGCCGATGCCGCCGGGCAGGATGATGAACACGTCGCCATGCTCAATCATGTACTGCTTGCGGTCGCCCAGATTGGCGGTATAGACCACCTCGTCACACAGGGGGTCGATGCGGTGCCTGAACATTTCGGGGATGACTCCCACGACGTGGCCGCCTGCCGCATGGACGGCGGCCGCGGTGATGTGCATCAGACCTGCATTGGAGCCGCCATACAGGAGGGTGTGACCCTGTTGGCCAATCCATGTGCCCAAGTCGCGGGCCAATAGCTGGTATTTTTCCTCGAGTCCCTCCATGGAACTGCAATAGACGACAATCTTCATAGAGTTAACAGTTGAAAGTTAATAGTTAACAGTTAATAGTTAATAGTTAACAGTTAATTCTTTTAAAGGACGACTTCGTTGATGATGTGCTTGACCTGCTTGAAGAGGTAGTCGTGGGTGGTGCCGTCCTGGTGGCGCAGGGTGAGTGTGCCGTCGGGGGCGATGCCTGCCACGCTGGCCATGAAACGGTTGCCCGCAGCGTCCTCGTAGGGGTGCAACTGGCCGTCGTTGCGGTAGAGGGCCACCATGTACTGGCGGTGCAACTGTTGACGGGCATTGTCGCTGTCCAGCGCGTCCACGAGTTCCTCGATGCGTGAGCACACGCGCTTCAGCAGGGCCATCAGGTCGTGTTCGCGTCCCGTGATGTTGGTGAGGGACACGGGGTTGGGCGCATCGCTCAAGAAACGCTCTTGGTTGACGTTGATGCCGATGCCCACGATGCTGGTGGCGATGTCGGTGCCATCGAGCGAACTTTCAATCAACATGCCGCACACCTTCTTGTCCTGCCAATAGACATCGTTGGGCCACTTGACGGTGAAATGGTCGCCCGCCTCGGCTGTCAACGCCTCGACGACGGCCAGAGCCGCCGCCTCGCTCAGGTAGAACTGGTCACGCGCCTTGACAGGTGGTCGCTTGAGCAAATGGGAAAACGTGAGGTTCTTGCCGTCCTCGCTCTCCCAGGAGTTGCCCTTCTGGCCACGGCCTGCGGTCTGGCTGGGGGTATAAATCACCGTTCCGCCTGGCAGCGTCGCTGCCAAGCGGGACAGGTAAGTGTTGGTGCTCGCCGTTTGGCTGACCTTGATGTAATGTGGCATTTTAGACCTTAGACTTTAGACCTTAGATTTTCTATTTCACTCGAGGGTGGGAAAGGTCATCTTGAGGGTTCGGCTGTTGTCCTCGTTGACGGTGATGTCCACGCGCACGGTGTCGTCGGGCAACAGGCCGTCGATGCGCTCGGGCCACTCGATGAAGCATAAGGCACCGCTGTCGAAGTAGTCCTCGGCCCCCAGGTCAACAGCCTCTTCCTCCTTCTCGAGGCGGTAGCAGTCGAAGTGGTAAATCAGCTCGGCGGTGGCGTCGCTGCGGTACTCGTTGATGATGGCAAATGAGGGTGAGTTGGTCACGTCGCTCTCAACGCCCAGCTGCTTGCACAGCGCATTGATGAAGGTGGTCTTGCCGGCGCCCATCTCGCCATAGAAGGCATAGACGGTCAAGTCGCCCATCTCGGTCATAAACTTGTAGGCGGCATCGTCTATGGCCTCCAGATTGGGAATCGGTATTTCGATTGTTTTCATTTTTTTAATTTTTTATGGCCGCGACAGAGTCGCGGCACGGTGAACCTATTGGTATGGTGAACCTATTAAATTAAATTACTTGGGGGAGAGGGTTACGATGGGCACGAGCATCTCTTCCATGGAGATGCCGCCGTGCTGGAACGTGTCGTTGTAATAGGAGACGTAGTAGTTGTAGTTGTTGGGATAGGCAAAGAAGTCGCGGTTCATCGCGAAGATGTAGGTGCTCGAGATGTTGGGAGCAGGCAGGCCCACACGTTTGGGCTGCTTGATCTCATAGACTTGCTTGCCGTTGTAGGTGAGGCTCTTGCCCACCTTGTAGCGCAGGTTGGTGTTGATGTTCTTGTCGCCGATGACGTTGATGGGGCGGTCCACCTTGATGGTGCCGTGGTCGGTGGTGAGCACGACCTTGTAACCGTTCTCGGCCATCATCTTGAAGATATCAAGCACGTTGGAGTTCTTGAACCAGGACACGGTCACCGAGCGGTAAGCCTCGTCGCTGTTGGCGAGCTCGCGTATCATCTTGGACTCGGTGCGTGCGTGTGAGAGCATGTCGATGAAGTTGATTACCAGCACGTTGAGCTCATAGTTCTTGAACATGCCGAAGTTCTGCATCAGTTTTTCGCCGGCAACGCTGTCGTTCATCTTGGTGTAAGAGAAATGCACCTTGCGGCGGTAGCGGTCGAGCAGCGTCTGGATGAGGGGTGCCTCGTTCAGGTTCTTGCCCTCCTCGCTTTCCTCATCGACCCACAGGTCGGGGAACATCTTCTCAATGTCCACGGGCATGAGTCCCGAGAAGATGGCGTTGCGGGCATACTGTGTCGCGGTGGGCAGGATGGTGGTGTAGAGTTCTTCGCTCTCGATGTTGAAATGGTCGGCGAGCAGGGGGCTTACCATCCTCCACTGGTCGAGCCTAAAGTTGTCGATGACGACAAAGCACACCTTTTCGCCCTTGTCAAGACTGGGGAGGACCTTGGTCTTGAACAGCTCGTTGCTGCGCAGGGGGTGTTCGGGCTTGGTCATCCAGTCCTCGTAATTGCGCTTGACGAACTTGGCGAAAGCGTTGTTGGCATCCACCTTCTGCATCCTGAGCATCTCGTCCATGTTGGTGTCGGTATTGGACAAGGTGAGTTCCCAGCGGACGAGGGTGGAGTAGAGCTCATACCAGTCCTCGATGGTCTGTGCCGAGTTAATCATCTGGCCGATGCGCATGAATTCCTGCTGGTAGTCGCCAGTTACCTTCTCGGCGATGAGCGCGTCGCTGTGCAGGTTCTTCTTGATGGACGAGAGAATCTGCATGGGGTTGACCGGCTTGATGAGATAGTCGGCGATTTCGCCGCCGATGGCCTGGTTCATGATGTTCTCCTCCTCGCTCTTGGTGATCATGATGACCGGGACATTGGGCTGCATGATCTTGATGCGCTGGAGTGCCTCGAGTCCGCTGATGCCTGGCATGTTCTCGTCCAGGATGATGAGGTTGAAGATCTGGTTGCTCAGCATGTCGATGGCGTCGCGGCCGTTGGTGACGGTATCCACCTCATAGCCCTTGTTCTCGAGGAACAGGATGTGGGGCTTCAACAGGTCGATCTCGTCATCGGCCCAGAGAATTCTTTCTTTGCTCATGTGGTTGGTTTATATTGTTTTTAGTTAGTCGTTTTTCTTGCCAGGTCTTACTGACTTGCCCCTGGGTTTATCAGGGGTGGAGTTGTCGGGCGCCTTGGGCTCGGTGACCGTTTTGGGGTCAGCAGGTGCGTCAGGATTGTTGGGTGTCTTGGGATCAGCGGGAGGACTGGATACCGTGCCGTTGTTGGTGCCTCCGGCGCCGGCGTTCTTGTCACCACTGGGTTTGTCCTTGTCTTTATCCTTATCCTTGTCCCTGGCTTGCTGCTGGCGCTCGGCCTGACGGTCCCTGCGTTCCTGCTCGCGTTCCCTTTGGCGGTCTTTGCGCTCTTGTTCGCGGGCTTTGGCGTCCTCCTTGCGCTGCTTGGCCTTCTCTTTGCGTTCGCGTTCACGTTCCTTGGCTTTTTCCTTACGTTCGCGCTCACGCTCCTTGGCCTGCTGCTTGCGTTCCTTGATCTTATTCTTGCGCTCCTGCTCCTTGGCCTTCTTGGCATCCTTCTTGGCCTGTTCAGCGGCCTTGTAGGCAGCCTTTGCCGAGTCTTCACGCCACTTGTAATAGAAGTCGCGCTCTTTCTCTTTCTCCTTCTCGGCCTGCTCGATGGAGTCTTGCTCGGCAATCTCGGCTATGCGGTCGAGTTTGCGCTGGTGCTTCTGCTCCTTCTTGATGCTGTCCTCAATCTGCTTCTGTCGCTTGGCCTCGGCCTTTTCACGGGCCTTTGCCTCACGTTCGAGCTGCTTGAGGTGCTCTTCCTCGGCCCGTTCTTGAGCCTTGAGTTCCTTCTCGCTCAATTGCGTCTGCGTACCCGATACGGTGGGCTTGTTGCGGTAGTCGCTGGCCTTGATTTGCTTGCGCTCAGCCTCTTGACGGGCCTTCTCCTCGGCTTCGAGTCGGGCTTTCTCGGCAGCTTCGGCTTCGAGTCGAGCCTTCTCCTCAGCCTCAAGTCGAGCCTTCTCCTCGGCCTCTTCTATGGCCTTGGCTTCGGCGTCACGTTTGGCCAGTTCGGCAGCTTCTCTCTCCATTTGCTCAGCCTCGAGACGAGCTTTCTCCCTGAGGGCTGCAGCCTCACGGTCGGCCTCGGCTTGTGCCTTAGCTTGAGCCTCGTCGAGTTCCTTCTTCTCCAGGTCGCTGTGTTCCTTGTCGTTCTTCTCCTCGAGGTAGTTGAAGTAGTCCTCAAATGAGCGTCCCTCGTTCAACAGCAGGTTGAAGTTGTCCACGCTGATGATGACATAATGAACCTGACGGGGGATGGTGATGGTGTTGTCCTGCTCAAACAGCGAGCGGTAATGGGTGGCTTCCTTGAAGTTGTCCATACCCTTGACCACCATCAAGCCCAGTTCGCCGAAGTTCATCTGCTCAATGTCATAGTCCTTGACCTTAAAGGCGTTGAAGTTGTGGCGTGCCACCTCATAGAGCAGCATGTTGCCGTTGATGCTGTCGATGGGATACAGCAGGATGAAGACTTGCGGCTTGTCGTTATCCTCGGCAAACGGCGTGAACGCCTTCTCCAGCGCTTGAGGCGTAGTGTCGTTGCTCAGGCGTGTGGTCCACAACATGCCGCGCACGTTGCTGCCGCCACCCTCGAGTCGGCGCCCTTGATTGAGCTGCTTGACGATTTCAGATGCCGTGGGTGTGATGTCGGTCTGCGGGTAGCGCTGTAGCATATCCTTGAGCGTCTCCTGGAACTTGGCGTGGTCCTTCTCGGTGAGGTAGCTCAACGCGTCGATGAACATGAACTTGGGCATGATCTTGGACAGCGGGTACTTGCGCATCATCTCGGCATAAGCCTCGTGTACGGCACTGTGGTTATTGGAGAGGTAGTTGGCGTAGGCTGCCTCGTACATGTTCTCCTGGTCACGGTTCATGTTCTTGAGGTTCTCCAGGTAGTTGGGATCCTGCATCGCTATGCCGTATTTGGATTCGGGGAAGCAGACGAGGATGCTGTCCCGATAGGGTGCCGCGTCGGCATCCTGCCCGTTGCGCATGTACATCATGTACATGTTATAATACACGTCCAGACGGTAGGTGTTGTCAGGATAATTCTCTAGCAACTGGTTGAACTCAAAGGCCGCCGCGTCATAGTCCTCCATCTTGTCCTTGAGGATAAGGCCCATATTGTACAGGCCCTCCTGGATGATCTCGTGGGCCGCCTGAATCTCTTCTTCGGTCTTGGGAATCTGTTTGAGGTAATATTCCTCGTAGTGCGGATCCTCGGCACGCTTGACAGCCTCAGGATCCACCTTGATGGTGTCACCGGTAATCACGTCCACGACAACGCTGTCGCTGAGTGCCGCCATGGTGCTGTCGGCCTCCTCGTCATCGAACGAGAAGGTGTATTTGTTGTGGCGGCGCCAGTTGTCTTCCAACTTGCGGCTGCCCCATTGTTTCTGGAATTGCGTCTTACCGGCATTCTTGGTGCCCGCGTTGTAGAAGTACCACGAGTTGTCGGTATTGATAACGTTTGTAGGCGCGTTGTCTTGCAAATTGTTGCCTTGGGATGCCTGTTCGTTGAGGTACTCTGCGCGTTCAATACTATCTTTCTGCTCTTTCTCCTTCTTGACGAGTTCCTCGATAATCTTGGCGATGACCGCCTTCTGCTCCTCGGGAGTCATCTTTGCCAGCCTGAGCAGCGAGTCCTGCAGGGTGACATTCTGCGAGTATACGGCGAGTTCATCGAGCACGTCGCTGCGCTTCTTGAGCATCTTGTAGTTGGGGTAGTCCTCGTTGACCTGGGTGATACCCTCGGCATAGCAGGGCTGCGCGTCGTCGTACTGTCGCATGTCAAAGTAGAGGCCTCCCAGCGTCAACTGGCTGATGGCCTTGTCCACCTTGGCCTTTTCTTGGGGACTTTTCTCGATAGAGATCTTGTAGTTCTCGATGGCGGTAGCCGTGTCGCCGTGAGAGAGGTAGAGATTGCCGATGGCATAGTAGATCTGGTCCAGGTAGTCCTTGTTGCGGTCATAGCGCGTCATGTGTTTCAGGGCTTTTACCTCGCTGGCGATGTTGGCGCCCTCATACACGGCGCTCTGCTTGATGCGCGCGTTGAACTTGGTGCGGTAGGTCGAGCCACTGCTGCTGCCTGCACGCTTGTAGGCAAGGTAGGCTTTGCGCTTGTCGCCAATCTTCTCATAGAGTTGTCCCAGGATGAAATTCATGCGCACCTTCTCATTGCCCTTGAAACCCTTCACCGCCTGTTCCAGATAGGGGACGGCCGCCTCGGGCTCGCTCGCCTTGATGTGGTAGTCGGCAAAGGCGGCATTGGCGAGGGCGCGCACCTTCTTGTTGGTGATTTCATCCATGTGGATGCGCGACAGCACGTTGTCGGCCTCGGTGGTCCATCCCAGTGCGCAGTAGCACAGTGCCTCGCGCACCTGACTCTCTTGCACGAGGTCTTTTTTCCACGTGAAGTGCCGTGCGATATAGCGGAAAGTGGCGGCTGCGTCAAGGAAGTCTCCCTTCATGTACTGCGACTTTGCCAGCAGATACCAGGCATTGTGCAGGAATGGATTGTACTCGTCGCGTGCCAGCCATTCCTGGTACTTGGCGTCGCGCCCCTTGCCGCTCTTGCGCTTGGGCTTCTTCTTGATAGAGTGCAGCGTGATGGCCTTTTCCATCTTCTCGATGGTGCGGTCAAAGCTGCCGCCAGGCTGTTTGGCCTTGGGGTTGGCGCGAGCCTCGGCAGGGTGCATATACAGCTGCTGCGAGTAGTCGTCCTCATACCCGTCCATCATCGCCTTGAGCTGCTCGTCATAGTTGGCCTTGCCGTGGAAATAGACGTTATACTTGGTTGTGAACGAGTGCCAAAAACGCGAACGTGCGGTGTTGGTCTTGTTGCTGCAAGCTGCCAGCAGAACCAACATCGCTATCATAATCAACGGTATGAATCGTCGTGTCCTGTTCAAGTCTTTTTAGTTTCGAGTTCTTAGTCCTTAGTTTTTAGTCCTTAGTCCCTAGTCCTTAGTTTTTAGTATGTAATCAATAAACGTATCGGGTCGCGTTTTATTGCCCCGAACCGCCCCGATGTTCGGCTGCAAGCTGCAAAAACTCCTCTCTGATGGCGGTGGGCATCACCAGGTTGCGGCGCTTGATGCTCTGGCCCCATCCCAACAGGTCGGCGGGTTGCAGGGTGTATAGCACGTCGCGCCACTGCTCCAGTTCGTCGTCGCTGTAGTCACCCTCGCCGCGCCCCGCAAAGGTGTCCAGTTCCTCGTCGTCATAGTAGGTGATTTCCTGTCGGCAGGCACCCTCGAGGATCTGTTCGCTGGGGCAAACGGAGCGCAGGCCGCAACTCTCGTCGGCACAGCCTTGAGTAGAGGATTCGGTGGGGGCGTTTTCGTCGGTTTCATCGGCTGCCTCGTCCGTTTTATGCTGATAGAACAAGCGGTCGATGAGCCATACAATAGCCCCACCCACCACCAGTATCGTTAACATTAAAATCGCCGGTTTCATTTTGCGGATTATTAAAAGATTAATACAGCGTTTCAAACCAGGGTTCCCTCGTCGGCGAGGTCGAGTAGCGGCTTGTCGCCCGAGGAGTTGCCGTAGGCTACCAGGCGGTAGCTGGAGCGGTCGGGCTCGGCTTGCAGCAGGCGTTTGACCTTCTCGTCACCGTTGCAGTTGGGTGTCTTGAAGCGTCCCGTGAGCTTGCCGTGGGCATCGACCTCGGCTTCGGTGGCAATGACGGCATCGACGCCTTGCTGCCGACACCAGGGCTCTACCCAATCGCGGATGCTTGCCGAGATGACAAATACCGTGTCGCCGTTGGCGATGTGCTCTTTCAGCCGGTTGATTACTGGCTCATTGCGCATGGCCTCGACCGCGCTGGCATAGGCTTGCCCCAACGCCTGGAAACGCCGGTATTCCCAACCCTTGAAGAAGTGGGCGAAGATCTGTTCCTTGGCCTTGCTGCCAGCATACAGGCCCAGCTTCATCGACACCAGCAGGGGCGAGAACAGCAGGAATCCCGCCACAAAGCGGGGCGTGCCTGTGGCATACCTGATGAAGTGGGGGAACGAGTCCCTCGTTGTCAACGTCCCGTCGAAATCAAACGCGGCGATAGTCCTTTTCATATTCTCGTGAATCCCGTTGCTACAAAGATACATCGAATAGTTGGTGGCACGTCTATTTGCCGATTCTTTAACACCTGTTCACACATTCAGGAAGGTTTTTCTGTTAAAAAAATATAAATAAATTGAAAATATGCGTTGTTTTGGGGTGGCTACCACATTAAATATTGCGTGAATGCTGGAAAATGAGTACTTTTGCGCCAGCATTCGTGAGAGGGGGCGTTTGGGCTTCCTCGTTTTTATTATAATTTGGCTTTAGCCACAGAACTTGAAATAGAAACAAAAGATTAGATATGATTGACAGGACAGCACTGGAACAAGTGATTAACGAGGCGCTCGAGGGCACCAAGATGTACCTGGTCACCCTCAAGGTGAGCAAGGACAATATCATCGACGTGGCTCTCGACAGCGACGAGGACATCACCATCGACGATTGTGTTGCAGTCAACGATGCCGTGCTCGAGGCCTTTGACCGCGATGTCGAGGACTATGAGTTGACCGTGGGCTCCTATGGTATCACCGCACCGTTGCTGTTGCCCCGCCAGTACAAGAAAAGCGTGGGCTGTGAGGTCGAGGTGCTCACCGCCGACGGCCGCAAGCTCAAGGGCACTGTGGCCGACGCCGATGACGAGGGGTTCACCCTGTCGATGACCGTGAAGCGCAAGCTCGAGGGCAAGAAGCGTCCCGAGCTGGTCGAGGAGCAGGAGCGTTTCAGTTACAATGACATTAAACAAACAAAAAATATCATCACTTTTTAGGCGTTAGGCATCGGGCGTTAGGCATCAGTTGAAAAATAACTTAAAGCCTAAATCCTGAAACCTAAAACCTGCAATTAAAGATTATGGCTAAAAGAGAAGAAGCGGTGAACATGACCGCACAGTTTGCCGAGTTCAAGGAGCTCAAGGACATCGACAAGACCACACTCATCAGCGTGCTTGAGGAGTCGTTCCGCACCGTGTTGTCCAAGATGTTCGGTAACGACGACAACTTTGACGTGATCGTCAACCCCGACAAGGGAGACTGCGAGATTTACCAGAATCTGGAAGTCGTGGAGGACGGCCAGGTGGAGAATCCCAACAAGCAGATCTCGCTGAGTGACGCCCAGGCCGACGATGATCCCGACTGTGAGGTGGGCGAGGAGCACACCCGCAAGATTGACTTCACCAAGTTTGGCCGCCGCGCCATCCTCAATCTGCGCCAGACCTTAGCCAGCAAGATACTTGACCTCCAGAAGGACGCCATCTACAACAAGTTCAAGGCCCTTGAGGGACAGCTGGTTGCTGGTGAGGTTTATCAGGTGTGGAAACGTGAGGTTCTCCTGCTGGATGATGACAAGAACGAGCTGCTGCTTCCCAAGGACGAACAGATTCCCACCGACATCTACCGCAAGGGTGATGTGGTGCGTGCCGTCATCGAGAAGGTGGACAACACCAACAACAATCCCAAGATTATCGTGTCGCGCACGAGCCAGAACTTCCTGCGCCGCCTGTTTGAGCAGGAGGTGCCCGAGATTCATGACGGCCTCATCGTCATCCGCGCCGTCGCCCGCATTCCCGGTGAGCGCGCCAAGATTGCCGTCGAGAGCTATGACGACCGCATCGATCCCGTCGGCGCGTGCGTCGGCGTGAAGGGTGCCCGCATTCACGGCATCGTGCGTGAGTTGCGCAACGAGAATATCGATGTCATCAACTACACCAACAATCCCCAGCTGCTCATCCAGCGCGCCCTGAGCCCCGCCAAGATTTCTTCTATCCGTCTGGACGAAGAGCACAAGCACGCCGAGGTGTTCCTGCGTCCCGAGGAGGTATCGCTTGCCATCGGTAAGGGCGGCTTGAACATCAAGTTGGCCAGCATCCTGACAGGATTCAGCATCGACGTTTATCGCGATGTTGAGACTGAGGGCGAGGAGGATATCTACCTCGACGAGTTCAAGGATGAGGTTGACGAGTGGGTAATCGAGGCTCTCAAGAACGTGGGCCTTGCCACCGCCAAGTCGGTACTGCGCATCCCTCGTCAAGAGATCATCGACCGTGCCGACCTCGAGGAGGACACCGTGGACAACCTGTTGGCCGTGCTCCGCGCCGAGTTTGAGGACTAAGAGAGACATCACATCCGTTTTCACTCATCACAATTATATATAATATAGAATATATCAGCCGAAAGCATTTTGCCGAAGCCAACCGATAAAAGACAATTTATGCCGATAAAGATCAGTAAAGTCATCGCAGATTTGAACGTGGGTAGGCAGACCATCGAGGAATTCCTGCACAAGAAAGGCATCGCCATCGATGCCAGCATCAATGCGCGCATCCAGGATGATGTCTATGAGATGCTTGTGAAGGAATTCAAGCCCGATATGGACCTGAAGAGCAAGTCGGAAAAAATGGCCTCCGAGCGACAGAAAGAGAAAGCCAAGCACAGTGCCAGCAAGGAGTCACGTGAGATCAAGACCGAGATTCCGGTACAGAAGCCCAAAGTTCTCGGGAAGATCGAGTTGGATGCCAAGGGAAATCCCAAGCCGGCAGCCAAGGCCAAGCCGGAGCCTGAGGTTCCCGCTCCCAGCGTTGAGGAGAAGGCCGAGCCTGTTGTTGTCGAGGCGCCCGCTCCCAAGGCTGAGGCCCCGGAGCCTGTCAAGGAACCGAAGCAGGAGGCACCCGCTCCCGAACCTGTACAGGTCGAGGTACCCGCTCAGCCCGAACCCGTTGAGGAGGTTCCGACAGTTGAGCCCGAGCCCGCTGTTGACGAGGAGCCCGAGGCCGCACCTGCCGAGCCTGACGTGTTCAAGCCCGTTTCTGAGACCGTCGGTGGTCCGCAGCTCAAGGTTGTGGGCAAGATTGAGCTGAGCTCCCTCAATCAGCAGACCCGTCCTCGCAAGAAGAGCAAGGAAGAGCGCCGCAACGAGCGCATCGCCAAGGCTGCCGAGGGCAGCAAGCGCAAGCGCAAACGCATCGGCAAGGAAAAGGTTGATATCGAACAGGCCGGTAACCAGTCCGCGGCCCAGCCTCAGGGCAAGTCGCGCGGTGGCGGCAAGGACGACCAGGGCGGCAAGCGCAATAAGGACAAGAAGAGCAACCGCAGGCCGCTGCGTCCCGAGGTAAGCGAGGAAGACGTTCAGCGTCAGATGAAGGAGACGCTGGCACGCCTCACCGCCAAAAATACCAAGAAGGCTGCCGCAACGCGCCGTCGCGAGAAACGCGAGGAGATGCGTGAGGAGGCCCGCGAGGAAGCCGCACTGGCAGCAGCTCAGAGCAAGATCCTGAAGCTCACCGAGTTTGTGACCGCCAACGACTTGGCCAGCATGATGAATGTGCCCATCAACAAGGTCATCGCCACCTGTATGAATCTGGGTGTCATGGTGAGCATCAACCAGCGCCTCGATGCCGAGACCATCAATATCGTGGCCGATGAGTTCGGCTTCAAGACCGAATACACCAGTGCTGAGGTGGCTGAGGCCATCAGCGAGGAAGAGGACCGTCCCGAGGACCTCGTGCAGCGCCCGCCCGTGGTGACTGTCATGGGTCACGTTGACCACGGTAAGACCTCGTTGCTCGACTACATCCGCAACTCCAACGTGATTGCCGGTGAGGCCGGTGGTATCACGCAGCACATCGGTGCCTATAACGTGAAGCTGCCCAATGGCCGCCGCATTACCTTCCTGGATACCCCTGGTCACGAGGCGTTTACCGCTATGCGTGCCCGTGGTGCCAAGGTGACCGACATCGTTATCGTCATTGTGGCAGCCGACGACAACGTCATGCCGCAGACCGTCGAGGCGTTGAACCACGCATCGGCTGCCGGCGTGCCCATCATCTTTGCCATCAACAAGATTGATAAGCCCAGCGCCAACCCTGAGAAGATCAAGGAAGAGCTGGCCAATATGAACTACCTCGTCGAGGACTGGGGTGGCAAGTACCAGAGCCAGGATATTTCGGCCAAGAAGGGTATCGGCGTCAGCGAACTGATGGAGAAGGTGCTGCTCGAGGCCGACATGCTCGACCTCAAGGCCAATCCCAACCGCAAGGCGACGGGTTCCATCATCGAGTCGTCGCTGGATAAGGGCCGTGGCTACATCGCCACCGTGCTTATTGACAACGGCACGCTCCACGTGGGCGACATCGTGCTTGCCGGTACACACTTCGGTAAGGTGAAGGCGATGTTCAACGAGCGCAACCAGCGCATCACCGAGAGCGGCCCCTCGACCCCGGCCCTGATTCTGGGTTTGAACGGTGCTCCCACTGCCGGTGACAAGTTCAACGTCATGGACACCGACCAGGAGGCCCGCCAGATTGCCAACAAGCGCGAACAGCTGCAGCGCGAGCAGAGCCGCCGCACGCAGCACCGTGTCAGCCTTGAGGATATCGGCCGCCGCCGTGCCCTGGGTGAGTTCCACGAGCTCAACTGTATCGTTAAGGGTGATGTGGACGGTTCGATCGAGGCTCTGAGCGACTCGCTCATCAAGCTCTCGACCCCTGAGGTTCAGGTCAATGTCATCCACAAGGCCGTCGGCGCCATCACCGAGAGCGACGTCACCCTGGCTGCCGCCAGCGATGCCTACATCATCGGTTTCCAGGTGCGCCCGTCGGCTTCGGCCAAGCGTGCCGCCGAGCAAGAGGGTGTGGACATCCGCCTGTACTCCATCATCTATGACGCCATCGAGGAGGTCAAGAGCGCTATGGAGGGTATGCTCCAGCCCGACATCAAGGAAGAGGTTACCGGCAGCGCCGAGGTGCGTCAGGTTTACCACATCAGCAAGGTGGGTACCATTGCCGGTGCCATGGTTGTCGAGGGCAAGATCAAGCGTGGCAGCAAGGTGCGCGTGATTCGCGACGGTATCGTTATCCATACTGGCGAACTGGCCTCGCTCAAGCGCTTCAAGGACGACGCCAAGGAGGTTACCAGCGGCTTTGACTGCGGCTTGAGCCTCAAGTCCTACAACGATCTGCAGGAGATGGATATCATCGAGGCCTTTGAGGAAATCGAGGTTCACAAGACCTTGTAACATGATTTATTACCTGAATATAGGTAGCAATATAGGCAACCGGCGCGATAACCTTTATCGCGCCGTTGTTGCATTAGCGGCTGATGCAGGCGAATGTTCCGTTTCCAGCATCGTCGAGAGCGAACCGTGGGGATTTGAGAGCGAGAACCGCTTTATGAACCTGGGCATGAGCCTGGTCAGTGACGTTGAGCCCCACGAGATGCTTGACCGCATCCATGACATTGAGCGTAGCTTGGGCAGCGCCACCCACCGCGATGAGCATGGCGGCTACATTGACCGTCTGGTGGATATCGACATCGTTGCCATCGACGACCTTGTCATCGACACCCCCACGCTCCAGGTGCCTCACCCGCATTTGCCCGAGCGCGACTTCTTCCTGCGCCCCATGATGCAACTTGCCCCCGATTGGCGCCATCCCGTCACGGGGCTCACCGCCGCCGAGATGCTGGAAGGAAAATAAGGGCGTTACTTGCCGTAGTTGTTGGCTTTGCGGTATTTGTTGGGGGACAGGCCGAGGTGCTTTCTCACATATTTACCGAAGAAAGAGAGGTTGTCGAAGCCCATCTCGGAGGCGACCTCTTTGATGCTCATGTCGCTATAGAGCAGCAGTTGCTTGATGCGGCTGACAATGGCCGTGGCGATGAGGTCGCTGGCCGTGTGGTCACTGTGTTTGCGGCACACACTGGTGAGGTATTTGGGTGAGACGCACAGTTCGTCGGCATAGGACTTGACGCTGCGGTTGATGCTGGTGTTGTCGGCCAGCAGGAGCATGAAGCGCCTGTAGATGCGGTCGCCCTGACGCAGCATGTCCTCATTCTCCTGGTCAACGTGCTTGTTGATGTTGGACAGCAGGTCAAAGGCAAAGCAGCGGATGATGTCGCGCATCGTCTGGGTGCCAAAGTTCATCTCGGGGTGGCCCATCTTGAACACCATCAGGTCATAGTACTTCACCATCAGATCCATCTCGTTCTGGTCTATCTCGATGACGGGGTTGGAGTGGATGTGCATCACCGATTGAATAAGGCTCTTGTTGATGAACGAGAAGCCCACGTCAGGACTCAAGACGCAAATCAGGCAGCGGAAGTCGCTGCTGTGCTCAATGTTATCGATGACCATCTTGCGGTCAACGATGAGCGCGCAGTTTTTGCTCAAGTGATAGTGGACCGAGTTCATGTCGAGTGAGAGGGAGCCTTCGAGCACCATCACGTAGGCGATGAAGTTGACCCGGAACTGTTTCATCAGGCCGGGGATGGACGTGATGTTGTCGGCAAAGAAGATTTCGCCGTCGTTGTACTTAAAGTTGTGGTACATCTGGGGCACATCGTCCAGGTCCAATTGAGCGATTCTATTCTCTTTCATAGTTTAAAGATTAAAGTTTTGCGCTAAGGTACCGCTTTTTTGTTAACGCTGCAAATTTTGTGCTGAAAAACGGTGATTGACTTTACTGAAACGAGCGGAAACCGGGGGGGCAGGCCAGAGGCCTGCAATACTTGGACAACTGTGCCTGCAATACTTGGACAACTGTGCCTGCACTTTATTGGGGCCCGGGTGGTGGGGTGGAAAAAATCAAGGCTGAGACGGTCGTTGACCGCATCAGCCTTGTGTATGAGTCGGGGTGAGAGGACTCGAACTTCCGACCTCCACGTCCCGAACGTGGCGCGCTAACCAACTGTGCTACACCCCGAGACTCAGTTTTGCGGTGCAAAGTTACTGCTATTTTTCTTTATAGCCAACATTTCATCGAAAAATATTTTTTGGCCTACAAAAATCCAGCGCCTCTCATGGGTGAGTGACGCTGGACAATTATCGGGTTGAAGCCTGTGGCGTGGTGGCTTTAAGCCAGTCCACGGCCGTGGCAGTTCTTGTACTTCTTGCCGCTGCCGCAGGGGCAGGGGTCGTTGCGGCCGATCTTGGGACCCTCGTTGCGGATGGGGCCAGTGGGGCCTTGCGGACGCGGGCCGACGGGAGCGGCGTTAGGACGTGCGGGATCGGGCTCGCCACCGCGTCCCTCGCTGTAGCGGGGACGTCGCTGCTGAGGCTCGTTCTGGGACACGTTCTGTTCGGGAGGAGCCTCGGGAATCTGGCCTCGCATGAGGATGGCGATGGACTTGCCGTTCATGATGGCGACCATCTGCTTGAACATGTTGAACGCCTCGGTCTTGTAGATCACGAGCGGGTCTTTCTGCTCGTAGGTGGCGTTCTGCACGCTCTGGCGCAACTGGTCCATCTCGCGCAGGTGCTCCTTCCAGTTGTCGTCGATGGTGAGCAGCATGACTGCCTTCTGCCATGACTTGGTGAGCGACTTGCAATGGGTCTCGGCAGCCTCCTTGATGTCGATGACGATGCCGAATGTGCGCTTGCCGTCGGTGATGGGCACGCGGATGAGGCCTTGCGGCTCCATACCGTTGGCCTGCTGGTCGGCGACAATCTGTTGGATGATGGGATCGGCCACCTCGCTCAGGCGTTCCATCTTGCGGTTGAAGGCCTTCAGCACGTTGTCATACAGGATTTCCTGCTTCTTGCTGTCATCCATGCGGCGATACTCTTCCTCGTTGAAGGGGGGCTCAATGGCATAGGTCTTGAGCACCTGCATCTGGAAGTCCTCGTATTCGTCGGCGCCATATTTCTCGACCATATCCTCGACGCTGTCGTAGAGGGTGTTGATGATATCCAGGCCGATACGCTCACCGATGAGTGCGTGGTGGCGGCGGGTGTAAATCACCTTGCGCTGGGCGTTCATCACGTCGTCATACTCGAGCAGGTGCTTACGGATACCGAAGTTGTTCTCCTCGACGCGCTTCTGTGCGTTCTCGATGCTCTTGGTCACCATGTTGCTCTCGATGGCCTCTCCGTCCTTGAGTCCCAGGCGGTCAAGCATCTTGACGGTTCGTTCTGGGACGAACAGACGCGTCAGCTTATCCTCGAACGACACGAAGAATACCGAAGAACCTGGGTCTCCCTGACGACCGGCACGGCCTCGCAGCTGACGGTCAACGCGACGTGACTCGTGGCGCTCGGTGCCGATGATGGCAAGACCGCCGGCCTCTTTAACGGCGGGCGACAGCTTGATATCGGTACCACGACCTGCCATGTTGGTGGCGATGGTCACGACACCCTTGCCGTCGATAGACTGACCGGCCTGTGCGACGATGTCGGCCTCCTTCTGGTGGAGCTTGGCGTTCAGGACGTTGTGGGGGATGTGGCGCAGGTTAAGCATACGGCTCAGTTTCTCACTGATTTCGACGCTCGTGGTACCTACCAGCGAGGGACGTCCAGAGTTGCGCATCAGCTCGATCTCGGCAATGACGGCGTTGAATTTCTCCAATTCGGTCTTATAAACGCGGTCGGGCATATCGTTGCGGATGACAGGCTTGTTGGTGGGAATGGTAACGACATCCAGCTTGTAGATGTCCCAGAACTCACCAGCCTCGGTCTCGGCGGTACCGGTCATACCTGCCAACTTGTGGTACATGCGGAAGTAGTTCTGCAGGGTGATGGTGGCAAACGTCTGGGTAGCAGCCTCGACGTTCACACCCTCCTTGGCCTCGATGGCCTGGTGCAGACCGTCGCTGTAGCGGCGGCCTTCCATCACACGGCCCGTCTGCTCGTCGACGATCTTCACCTTGCCCTCGGCATCGACGATGTACTCGTCGTCGCGGTTGAACAGGGTGTAGGCCTTGAGCAGCTGGGTCACGGTGTGGACGCGCTCGGCCTTCACCGAGTAGTTGGCGAGCAGTTCGTCCTTCTTGTTGGTCTTCTCCTCGTCGCTGAGGGGCTCGTTGGTTACTGCCGACAGCTGGGCAGCGATGTCGGGCAGGATGAAGAATTCGGGGTCGTCGGTACCCTTGGTGAGCACGTCGATACCCTTATCGGTCATCTCGACCGAGTTGTTCTTCTCGTCGATGATGAAGAACAGGGGATCGGTGACGGTGGGCATCTCGCGGTTGTTGTCCTGCATGTAGAAAGCCTCGGTCTTGAGCATGGCGGCTTTGACGCCTTCCTCGCTCAAGTACTTGATCAGGGGCTTGTATTTGGGCAGACCCTTGAAGGCACGGAAGAGCCTCAAGGTACCTTCCTTGACGGTTTCCTGGTCGTCGCTGGCCATCATCTTCTTGGCGTCGGCGAGCAAGCCGGTCACCAGCTGGCGCTGTGCGTTATAAACGCGCTCCACATTGGGCTTGAAATCATTGAACATCTGGTCTTCACCCTTGGGTACGGGACCAGAGATGATCAACGGGGTACGGGCATCATCGATGAGCACACTATCGACCTCATCGACGATGGCAAAGTTGTGGGGGCGCTGCACCATATCCTCGGGGCGCATCGCCATGTTGTCACGCAGATAGTCGAAACCGAACTCACTGTTGGTACCGAAGGTGATGTCACAGTTGTAGGCGTCGCGGCGTTCTGTCGAGTTGGGCTCTGTCTTGTCGATACATGCCACCGTCATGCCGTGGAACATGTACAGGGGACCCATCCACTCGCTATCGCGCTTGGCCAGGTAGTCGTTGACGGTTACCACGTGGACACCGTTGCCGGTCAAACCGTTTAGGAATACGGGCAGGGTAGCCACCAGGGTTTTACCTTCACCAGTCGCCATCTCGGCAATCTTGCCTTGATGCAGCACGATACCACCGATGAGCTGTACGTCATAGTGGACCATGTCCCACTTCATGTCGTTGCCGCCGGCAAGCCAGTGGTTGGTGTAGATGGCCTTGTCGCCGTCGATGGTGACGAAGTCCTTACCCTGGGCCGCCAAGTCGCGGTCGAGTTGGGTGGCGGTAACGGTGATGGTCTCGTTCTCGGCAAAACGTCTTGCCGTTGACTTGACGATGGCAAACACGGTGGGCAGCACCTCGTTGAGTTTGTCCTCGAGCACATCGAGAATGTCCTTCTGGATGTCATCGACTTTCTTCCACAGCGGCTCGCGCTCCTCATAGTCGAGGGTCTCGATTTCGGCCTTGATGCGGTCGATCTCGTCGCGCTTGTCCTGTACCGATTCATTGAGCATTTGGCGGATGCTGGCCGTGCGCTGTCGCAGGCTGTCGATGTCCAATGCGTCAATCTCGGGATAAATTGCTTTGATTTGGTTGACAATAGGTGTGATCTTCTTCAGGTCACGTGTTGACTTATTGCCAAACATGGATTTCAAAATGTCACTAAGTCCCATTTTCTTGGTTTGTTGTAGTATGTATTTGTTTTATTGTTTTAATCTAAACGGCAAAGATACACTTTTTTAGCCGATTAAAGCCTATGATACAGGCATAAATCACCACTTGAATACAAAAATGGCTATTTTAGGCATTAGGGGCATCAGGAAAATGGAGGCGAATGCCAACTCCTCACTTCAAACCCTTAACTCCTCACTGATTTATAAGAGGTTGGGCCACGGATGGTTTGGCTGGAGAGCCACACGTTGGTCAACGAGCGTGTCACCAGCGCTGTCATCAGCGGGAAGAAGGCGATGTTGCCGACCTGTGGTTGCCAGGGCCATGCCAGCATGAGCAGGGCCACTACCAGGGCATTGAGGGCATGGAGCCATCGGGCGGCATTGCGGGTCTTCTTGAACCAGGGCAGCACGGCGAGCAACAGCAGCAACGGGTGGAGCCACACGATGTTGATGTTGGGCGACGTGGCCTCGTGGGTTGAGAAGAAGATAAGGAAAAGCAGTATGCACCCAGCGAGTCCGCCAGCGGTGAACAGTATCGAGTCCAGCCATCGTGACACCTCGCCGCGGCGCACGTCACGCGCTGTCACGGCAAGTGTCAACAGCAGTACCAGCAGGGCCACGGTCAGCGGCGAGAGGTACCACGGTGTGGCGGGTTTGACCTTGCCCTCGAGGCTCGCATCGACGGGTACGGTGGTCGATTTCACCAGTGGCATGGTAACGCTGTCGGTGGTGATGGTGGCTTTATCCACTGCCTCCATGAGGAGCATGGGGATGAACATCGTGGCACGCTGGTCAAGCACCGTGTCGGTGTCCCAGCCCAGCACCAGGTCGATGCCGAAGCGCTCCCAGGCATAATTGCGGCAATAGTGTGCCAAAATGTCACGATAGGTGACAGTTGTGTCGTCCATCGCGGGAAATTGCAGTCCCTCGCCCGCAGCCATCTCGATGATGTCGCGGGGTCGGGTAGAGCAGTTGTCGCTCAAGAACTTATAACGATAGGTGCGATTCTCGGGCTTGGCGTTGTTCCACAGGAAATCCCTGACCTTCAGCGCCCTGTCCTGCGGCAGATTGAGTTCCTGCTCTACCATGCGTCGACCTTCCATGCCTGCAGTTGCATAGAAGCGTGGCACGGGCATACACAGGTAATCGGTCTTGCCTAACATGAAACGCCACATGAACGCAGGTGCCTGAAAATCAAACACTCCGTAGTTGAAGTAGAGGTCGATGGGACCCTGCTGGACGCGTATCTCGCTGTGCCCCCAGATGTTGTGCGGCTCGCTGCCAGGGTAGAAGGTGACAAGACTCACCTTCACCGAGTCCTCTTGCTGCTCTTGCGGCATGACCTTTTCGGGCGCGGGCAAGTGGGGCATGGCGTCGAGCGCTCCTGTAGCACACAGGGCGCATAACACTGTCGTCAGGCAATATTTCCTTAACAAATGTGGCATTTATACATCATTCAATCAGCAAGAATAATGCCAACTGTATATTATAATAACGTGTCTCTTTTTCATGTAGTATGTTATCCTTATAAAGAATGTGTGGTGTATGTAAAAACCTCACCCGTCATTTTTTTACCTTTTTCACAGTTGAGAAGGCATGAAATGAGGGGTGGTTATATCAGGCGGAATGCCCGAAATTGTGCAATACTCTTGCTTAAAATGGGAAAATATGCATTATTGTCAGTAAATTTTCGGCGAAAAATTTTGTTGTAACAAAAATATTTACGTACTTTGCAGTCACATAAAAGAGATATTGCACTTTTCTATACAGATTCTATTCATAAAATTTAAAGTCCCACTCGTGAGAGCCGGACTTTTCTTTTTTCCCTTATAAAAGGCCAAAAAACTGAAACGGCATTCTTCGGCCAAAAAACGTTTTGCGGAAACGGCAAGGGGTTACCAGGTGCCGTAGTTGCCGCGGTCGGCGTCGATGCGCAGCAGGATGAACAGCAAGAAGGTGAAGCCCCACAGCGACGAGCCGCCGTAGCTGAAGAAGGGTAGGGGGATGCCGATGACAGGGCACAGGCCAATCACCATGCCGATGTTGATGGCGAGGTGGAAGATGAGGTAGGACGCGACACAGTAGGCATAGACCCTCGCAAAAGTCGAGTGGTTGCGCTCGGCAAGGGTGATGATGCGCAATATCAATGCCAGGAACAGGATGAGTACTGTCACGCTGCCGATGAAACCCTGCTCCTCGCCGATGGTGCAGTAGATGAAGTCGGTGTGCTGCTCGGGCACATATTTCAATTTGGTCTGAGTGCCTTGCAGGAAGCCCTTGCCGGTAATGCCGCCGCTGCCGATGGCGATTTTGCTCTGATTGACGTTGTAACCAGCCCCGCGTTGGTCGTCGGCGCTGCCCCGCGTGACCATGATGCGTTTTTGCTGATGCGGCTCGAGCACCTTGTTGAAGGCGACATTGACCGTGAACATGAACATGACCGACGCGGCGGCAAAGCACACGGTGATGAGGACTTTCTTGAGGTCGTCGTGCAGCATACCCCACAACAGGTAGAGCAGCGAAAGCACGATGACGGGCAGGAAGAAGGCATAGCCGTTGACGTGTACGCCTGCCAGCGCGAGTCCTCCCGCCAGTGCTCCCGCGGCCAGATAGCCCAGCAGCACGTTGCGCCCCAGGATCCAAGAGCGGCAATACACGAGGAGCATGCCCACGATGAGCGTCATCACCAGGATGAAGGCGATGACCATGCCCAAGGGTATGCCCATGAAGGTGATGGCGGCAAACTTGAGCACGACGACAAAATAGACCACCGCCATCAATGCGGCAAACAATACGAAGCCTGACATGCCCTCGCGGTAAAGGACGAAGATGAGTGACGTGTAAACCAGCGCCGAGCCGGTCTCCCGCTCCATGATGATGCACAGGATGGGCAGCAGGATGATGCCGATAGCGATGGCATAGTTGCGCCACCCGTTGAGGGTGAAGCCGTAGGTGCTGAACAGTTTGGCCAGCGCCAGCGCCGTTGCCGCCTTGGCAAATTCGGCAGGCTGGAGGCTCACGGGACCAAATACCAGCCACGAGCGTGAGCCCTTGATGTCGGGCGCGACAAAGATGGTGACTATCAGCAGCAGGATCATAAACCCGTACAGCGGATAGGCGTAGGCCTCGTAGATGCGGCGGTCGATGAGCAGCAGCGAGAAACCGATGAGGAACGAGAGGCCCGCCCACAGGAACTGCTTGCCCGAGTACTCGCTCAGGTCAAACATGCTCGCCTTGTCATAGTCGTAGGTGGCGGCATAGATGCTCACCGCCCCCGCGATGACCATGATGAGGTACAGCACGATGGTGAACCAGTCCACCGACCTCAACAGGTTGGTATTCTCATTTTCATTCCTTGTTTCCATCGCCATTGGTTACGGGTTTTGATGGTTTGGTCTTATTGTTGTCGGCATGGGTGCCGGAAGTTGTTGTTTTCTTCGCCTTGGGATAGGAGATGGTGTGTCGGCTGGCCATCGCGCGGCCTCGAGCCTGAAGACCGGGAGAATCGCCACTCAGGTAGCGCTGAATCATCAAGGCGCCGATGGGAACGCCGTAGGTCGCGCCAAATCCCGCATTCTCGACATAGACGCACACGGCAATCTTGGGGTCGTTCATCGGCGCGAAGCCCATAAATACCGAGTGGTCACGGCCATGAGGATTCTGGGCCGTGCCTGTCTTGCCGCACACTTCCAGTCCGGGAATGTTGGCTCCCGTGCAGGTGCCGCCCAGCACCGCCATGCGCATACCCGTGACGATGTCGTCGTAGTAATGCTTGTTGATGTCGGTGTCGTGCCGCTCCAGGTTTTTCTTGAGCACACCGATGCCCTCGATGTGCTTGACCACGTGGGGCGTGATGTAGTAGCCACGGTTGGCGATGGTGGCACTCAGGTTGGCGATTTGCAGCGGGGTTGCCAGGATTTCGCCCTGGCCGATGGCGTCGCTGATGATGGTCTGTCCCACCCAGCGTCCCTCGCCATAAATCTTGTCATAGAAAGCGGTGTTGGGGATAAATCCGCGGCTCTCGCCAGGCATGTCGATGCCCAACTTGTAGCCGTAGCCCATCGACACCATGTGGTTTTTCCACACCTCAAAGGCCTTGCCCGTCGAGCCGTACTTGCTGCGCTTGTCCATCATGTACTTGAATCCCCAGCAAAAGTAGGAGTTGCACGACGTCTGCAAGGCAGGCTTGAGCGAGATGGGGGCGGGGTGTCCGTGGCAGCCCACGCGCAGACCCGCGTTGACGTAGCCGCGGTGGCAGGGGAACAGGGTGCTCGTGGTGATGATGCCCTCGTCGAGGAAAATCAGGCCTTGGGTGGGCTTGAAGGTCGAGCCGGGAGGGTAGGCGGCCATGATGGAGCGGTCATACAACGGCTTGAGCCTGTTGTTGACCAGGTCGCGGTAGTTCTTGCCGCGCTCCTTGCCGATGAGCAGCGACGGGTCATAGCTGGGGCTGGATACCAGTGCCAGGATTTCGCCCGTCTTAGGCTCGATGCACACGATGGCGCCCACCTTGCCCTGCATGAGCATTTCGCCGTAGGCCTGCAGCCCGATATCGATGCTCAGCTTCAGGTTGTTGCCCGCAACGGGAGCGACATCGTCGGCCCCGTCGTTGTAATGCCCCTTGATTTTGCCCGTGGCGTCGCGGATGAGGATTTCCTTGCCCTTGATGCCGCGCAGCCAGGTCTCGTAACTCTTCTCGATGCCCAGGTCGCCCGTGTAGTCGCCGGGACGGTAGTAGTTGTCGTTCTCGATGTCGCGGGCGTTGACCTCGCGGATGTCACCCAGGATGTTGGCAGCGACGGGATAGTTGTATTGGCGCAGGATGCGCTGCACGATGTAGAAGCCGGGGAAACGGTACAGTTTCTCCTGCAGGCGGCCGTAGTCCTCGGGCGTGAGGTGATTCATAAACACCTGCTGGGTGAAGGCCGAGTAGCTGCGGCTCTTCTTCATCTCGGCCCATCGGTGGCCAAACTCCTCGACGCTGATTTGCAGCGTGTTGCAGAAGTCGATGGTGTCAAACGGCGTCACGTCCTTGGGAATCATCACCAGGTCATACTCGGGCGCATTATACACCACGAGCGAGTCGTTGCGGTCATAGATGAGTCCTCGTGACGGGTAAATCACCTTCTCCATGAAGGCATTGTTGTCGGCATGGGCCTTGTAGGTGCTGTCCAGCACCTGCAACTGCACCAGGCGGATGATGTAGATGATGACGATGGCAACGATGAACCCGCCGATGACCAGTTTGCGCTTCTCCAGGTTATAGTCTTTTCTCACGGCGCGTGCTCACTAAACTGTCTAACCCAAATATGATGATGATCGACAGCACGCTGCTGCCTGCGATACGGGCAAGGGTGAGCCCGATGTTGTGCAGCGAGAACGCCTGGATCATGAAGATGAGGGCGCAGTACAGGGTCACCAGGGTCGCCATGTACTTGAAGTAGTCGCCCACGCCCATCGAGTCCACCGAGGGGATGGGGATGTTCATATCGTTCTCGCGTGACACGAACAGGTTGAACACGGGACGCCTCGTTGCTGCCATGATGGTGCTGGCGAGGGCATTCATTCCAGGCGTGTTGTTGAAGATGTCGAGCAGCAGCCCCGTGAAAAAGGCGATGGTCAGCACCCAGCCGTCGTGCAGGTTGACAGGCAACCGCAGAATCAGGTAGATGAACACCACCGGCATGGCGATGCCCCACAACACGATCTTGTTGCACACCAGTTGCAGCAGGATTATTGCCACAAAAAGCACGATGAATTGTATCACGGTCTTGGTCATGGCTGCGGTTCTGTTGAGGTTTCGGGTTCAACGGGTTGGATAGGCTGTGCGGGTTGTACAGGCATGCTGGGCTGGACGGGCTTTTCCTTGCTTGCGTCTTTATCCTTGGCCTTGTCGGGTTTGGCAGCAGGGATGTCGTCCACAATCTCGGGCTTGATTTCGGGACGCGTCTGCACATTGGCGGCGGTGTCGATGCCTTGCTCGGCCTTGAGCAGGGCGTCAAGTTCCTTCTTCATGCCGTTGGTGATGACGCGCACGCTGCTCAACTGGCTGAAGTTGGTCGTCAACTTCACGCGCAGCGACTCGAAGCTGGCGTTTTTACCCGTCTGCTTGCCCACGATGGTACCCACGATGAGGCCTGGCGGGAATACCGCCGAATAGCCGCTGGTGACAACGGTGTCGCCCTTCTGGAACTCAACGTGGCGCGGCAATTCCTCGAGCACAGCGTAGCGCGCATCCTTGCCGTCCCACACCAGGCTGCCATAGAATCCGCTGTTCTGCAGTTTGCACGAGAGCCTGATGTGCGGGTTCAGCAGCGAGATGACGCGTGCAGCGTGCGGTCCCGCCACGTTGACGATGCCTACCACGCCGTTCTGGTCGATGACGCCCATCTCGGGGCTGATGCCGTCGAGGTAGCCGCGGTTGATGGTGATGTAGTTGTTGGGCTGGGCGATGCTGTTGCTGATGACCTGTGCCATGACAAAGGTGTATTGGCCCTTGACTTTGTGGCGCAGGGAGTCGGGCGACAGCAGCTCCATGTCGGCCATCTGGTTGCGCAGCTCAATCAGTTCCATCTCCAGTGCGGCGTTGCGCTCCTGCAGGCTCTCGTTGATGCTACGCAGGTGGAAGTAGGACGTCACGCCGTTGAACGCCTTATAGACCGCGGCACTCACTTGGTTGGCCGACGTCAGATAGACGCTCTGCTGGTAAGGGTTATCCTTAAACAGCAGCACGAGGCTCAAAATCACATAGATAGCGAAAATGAACCACGCACTGTGTTTGATGAAAAAGTTGAGCAGATTATTCATGCTTATAGGCTTTGTTTTTAGGTTTTAGGTTTTAGGGTAGTCTCCTAATGCCTAACACCTAATGCCTAATGCCTGACGCCTAATGCCTAACGCCTCAGTTTAACGCATGAGGAACTTGAAGTGCTTGATGTTCTTCAGTGCGATGCCAGTACCCTTTGCAACGGCGTGCAAGGGATCCTCGGCCACGTGGAACTCGATGCCGATCTTGTCGGTCAAGCGCTTGTCCAGACCGCGCAGCAACGCGCCACCACCCGTGAGGAAAATACCGTTGTGCACGATGTCCTGATACAGCTCGGGAGGAGTCTGCTCCAGGGCGCTCAGCACGGCAGCCTCAATCTTGGAGATGGACTTCTCGATGCAGTGGCACACCTCCTGATAGGTTACGGGAACCTCCAGGGGCAGCGAGTTCACCTGGTTGGGGCCGTGGATGATGAAGTCCTCGGGGGCCTCAGCGCCCAGGTCGGTCAACGCCGAGCCGACGTTGATCTTGATGGCCTCGGCGGTGCGCTCACCCACGCGCACGTTGTGGGCGCGGCGCATGTGTTCCTGGATGTCCTCGGTGAGGTCGTCACCGGCGGTGCGGATGCTCTTGTTGCTCACGATACCACCCAGCGAGATGACGGCGATCTCGGTCGTACCGCCACCGATATCGACAATCATGTTGCCCTCGGGGGCAAGCACGTCGAGGCCGATACCCAGTGCGGCAGCCATCGGCTCATAAATCATATACACGTCGCGACCACCGGCGTGCTCGGCCGAGTCGCGGACGGCGCGTATCTCGACCTCGGTCGAACCCGAGGGGACGCACACGACCATGCGCAGCGAGGGCGAGAACCAGTGGTTCTTGGCGCTCACTTTCTTGATCATGCCGCGAATCATGTGCTCGGCGGCATTAAAGTCGGCAATCACACCGTCGCTCAGGGGGCGCACGGTGCGGATACCCTCATGGACCTTGCCGTGCATCTCGCGGGCGCGCTCACCCACGGCGATGGGCTTGTTGGTCTTGGAGTCGAGGGCCACGACCGACGGCTCGTCGATGACGATGCGGTCGTTATGGATGATAATGGTGTTGGCTGTTCCTAAATCGACAGCGATTTCCTGAGTGAATGAAAACCATCCCATGATTGTTATCTGTATGTTTGATAGTTAGTTATAGATGCTTAATAATTATCTCTCGTTAATTGGACTGCAAAATTACTTAAAAAACGCCAAACAGTCACTATGTTTTGGAATAGTTTTTTGGAGGGCTGAGAGCAATCGGTTACATGGCCTTACAACATCCTCTCGAGTGCTTCCACAGCATGGCGCACGCAGTCCTCGCATGAGCACAGCATGCCGCGTTCGTTGCCCACTCCCTTCAGGTCCTTGCAGCGTGTCGCACCGCAGCGCATCTCAAATTCAGCCCTCAACTGGCTGGCTTGAGGGTTCATCCGGCGGTTGTCATATTTTAACAACCCCTGCGCTATTTGCGCGCCGCACAGGGCGCCGCAGGTCTCCTCCATGCATCCCATTCCGCTCCCAAAGCAGGCACCCATGGCCAGCAATCGTTCCTGGGGTAAATCCAATTCGGGCTGGAACGCCATCAGCACCGCCTGGCAGCAGTTGTAATCACGCTTATACATCACCGCGCGCTCGCGCCGCGGCATTCCGCTCATCATCTCGTTTTGTTCCATTGTGGTTCTTTTATATTTACTAATGTGTATATTTCCCTGCAAAGGTAGTTCAATCCTGCGACATGACCACCCACGGTTGTCGCTTTTTTGGATGGATGCCCAGTCAATAGCGCCTCGAAAGAATGCCAAAATGTGCGTTTATTTGTCCGTGAACGTGGTAAAAGTGCCGTTCGCGGCACGATAAACGCATGTTTTTGTCCTAAAAACGCTCTTATTGACTACCGATAATAATAGTAAAATACTCAAAAAAGTGCGTTTATTTGTCCGTGAACGATATTTTTAGTATATTCGCGGCACGATAAAACGCATTTTTAAGATGAAGCTGATAGGACGCGAACAAGAAGTTAAGGAACTCAATCGCTTGTATAACAGTGATTCTCCTCAATTTGTGGCAGTTTATGGCCGTCGCAGGGTGGGTAAAACTTTCCTGATAGATGAGACATTTAAGGGTCGCATCACATTTCGTCATGCAGGACTGTCTCCAGTGGACCATGCTCGGGGAGCAAATTTGCTGAAGAGTCAATTGAAGAATTTTTATTATTCATTGACGACTCAAGGCATGAAAAAATCCAAGTGTCCCACGTCTTGGCTCGAAGCGTTTTTCATGCTTGAGCAACATCTTAAATCGATGGATGACGGCAGCCGTCAGTTGATTTTTTTGGATGAGTTGCCCTGGATGGACACGCCTCGCTCGGGTTTCATCACTGCTCTTGAGGCATTCTGGAATGGATGGGCTTGCCATCGTGACAATGTCATGTTGGTGGTATGCGGGTCGGCATCATCATGGATTCAAAACAGCCTGATTAACAACCATGGAGGGCTGTATGGTCGACTCACCTATGAAATCAAGTTGTCACCATTTACCTTGCGTGAATGTGAGGCCTTCTATCGCAGTCGTGGCGTCAAGTTGTCCCAATATGAGATTACAAGAGGTTATATGGTTTTGGGAGGTGTGCCTTATTATCTGGGTTATATCGAGCCGAGCCAGAGCATGGTGCAGAATGTGGATCGCTTGTTCTTCTCCAAGGGTGCTCCGCTGCGTGGCGAGTTTGACCGTTTGTTTGCTTCGGTGTTTGCTCGTCCTGTCGAGGTGAAAAGCATCGTGAAAGCCCTGAGTGAACGTCATGCCGGTTATACCCGCAGCGAGATTGCCAAGAAGACGGGTATCCAGCAGGGTGGGGGCTTGAGCAAGATGCTGGAGGCATTGATAGTCAGTGACTTTATTCAGGCTTATGTGCCTTTTGGACATAGCAAACGAGCCGTTCATTACAAGTTGATTGACCCCTTCTGCCTGTTTTATCTGCGTCATGTTTCCAATCAAAACCGTTCCGAAGGCTTTTGGCAGCAGAATCAGTCTTCACCTTCAGTCCTCAGTTGGCAAGGGATAGCGTTTGAGGATATTTGTTTGATGCATATTGACCAGATTAAAAAGGCACTCAACATCTATGGGGTTTCCTCTCGGCAATCCTCATGGGCATTGCCTGGTAATGATGGCACTGACGGTACTCAGATAGATATGCTCATTGAGCGGGATGACAATGTGGTGAATCTGTGTGAGATGAAGTTCTATAAGAATGATTTTGCTGTAGATAAGGCCTATGACCGCACGTTGCGCAACCGTTTGGCATTGTTGCAGCAGCATCTTCCCAAGCGTGTTGCTGTCCACATGACGCTGATAACAACATTCGGCCTCGCCTATAACGAGTATTTTGGTGCGTTCCAGCAAGTTATCACCTTAGATGACCTGTTCGTCTAAACGTTTTGATATCAAAAAAGTGCGTTTATTTGTCCGTGAACGGGGTAAAAGTGCTGTTCGCGGCACGATAAACGCATGTTTTTGCTTGATTGAGGTAATTGAAGGGATTACCGAAAATAATAGTTTAGTACCGGTTGTCAAAAATAATAACTAATGGGTAGTTGGTCTGTTCAACCGAATTGAGTATATTTGCGTATCTTAACCCGAAAAAGGCGCGTTGCCGCACTCCCTTGTGTGACAAACCCTGTCCCCGCGCCTGATGTTGACCTCTAATCGCCGACTGCCAGGGGACGCACGAGGCATATAGACAAAATAATGGGAGCAGACATAACCATAAAACAAAATGACAATGATCTTGAATTTAACAAGATCAAAGGTAGACCTAACGAGGTCTATATGCACCGCCGGCATGTAAGACACCATCCGAATTATAAGTGTCCACCTCCAGGCAATGATGGAAATCAATCTCACTATCACGGTAAAATTGATATTCACAGTCAGGTAAAGGATAAAAATGGAAATTTATATACAGTTACGCAACTGGGCACAATAGATGAACCTGTCATGGATCAAGCCACAGACTTGGAAATGGTCTCTATACCAGGTACTGTAAAAACGATATATTCGCGATCGTTTATAGGGTGTATCAGATTGATTTCTGTGAAACTCAATGAAGGCCTTAAAGAAATAGAAAATAACTCTTTTATGTACTGTACAAGTCTTGTGCACCTGTTCATTCCAGATTCCGTCGAGAGTATAGACAATGCATTTATGTGCTGCGATAACTTGCAACAAATTGTAATTGGCAAGGGAATGCGTCGAATGAAAGGCGCTTTTAAAAAGTGTCCAAATATTTATAATGTGACTTGTTGGGCCGAAATTCCTCCAGAAGTCGATGAAGAAACATTCGAGAGCAACGTCTTTCATTCAACTTCAACGCTTATTGTGCCCTATGGATCAGTGCTTTTGGTGCCCTACAAATCATTGGATCTGTACAAGAACCATAGAATCTGGGGCAAGTTCAGGAATATTCAGGAAATACCTGATACTATTCCCGAAAGTGTTCAGCGTGAACGTATGTTCCATAGGATGAAAGATGGTATCCGCTACAAAATCGACGAGGTAAAATTGATGTATGGCCATAAAGAGGCCTCGGTGGTTGAACTCGAAGACGGCCAAAGGTATAGCCAAAAAGAGGTGGTTATACCTATACAGGTGGATGATTTCAAAGTCGTCGGCATCGGCGACAATGCTTTCCGCTTTGCCGAAACCACAACCATCAAGTTGCCAAGTACCATAACGCGTATTGGCAGTAACGCGTTTACTGGCTCACGATTGTCAAGTATCTCATTGTCCAAAGAGTTGACTGTGATAGAAGATGCCGCCTTCCAGGGCTGCTCATTACGGGAGATTAATGTTCCCGGGAGTGTTAAGTCGATTGGTAACTATGCCTTTGGGGGTTGTGATCAATTGAAGGTAGTGACACTGAACTCTGGCTTACAGAAAATTGGCATTGGCGCCTTTTCGGGTTTGGTGTCGTTAAATTCGCAGATGCTGACGATTCCTGAAACGGTCACTGAAATCGGTGATAAGGCCTTTGAGAGTATGATTGCAGGCATTATTTGCTTAGCGGAAAATCCTCCTAAGATTGGACCTACCACTTTTAATCCGGTGTTATGGCAGTGTAATATTCGGCTGATGGTGCCTTATAATTCGATTCAGAAGTATAGAGAAGCTCCTTACTGGCGCTATTTCTTGGATACTGTTTACATCGAGGGCACCAAGCCCGTTGAGGTGCCCAAGAACGGTGATACATTTGAGTATAAAGGCATTTACTATGTGGTAAAAGACGCTAAAGCCAGACATGCTCATGTTACATCTCTGCCAGGTCATCGCAAATATGCAGGCGATCTTGTCATTCATAACAGTGTGACATATTTGAACCAGGGTCTTCTTGTTACAGGCATTGACGACATCAACTATGACGCCTACTTGCATGATCATGGAACAAATACTGAATTGACGGGACTCAGCATTCCCAATGGCAACTTGGTTACTTCTATCGGGGCTCACGCCTTGATTAACGTAGTAAATCTGCAGAGTTTCGTCATTCCCAACAAGGTTACTTCGATAGGTGAAGGTCTCTTTGAGGGTTGCAGCAGTCTGGAAAGGATATCCATCGGCAGTGGGGTGAACACTATTCCGGCCAATTGTTTCAAGGGCACGGCTCTGGCAGGTTTGGTGGGCAAGACTGATAAGAAAATGACTCTGCATGGCAATATCAAGCGGATAGAAAGCGGTGCCTTTATGTCATGCAAATTCATCGAAATAGAGATTCATGATAGTGTGGAATTCATCGGTGGAAGTGCTTTCTGTAACTGTGAAAGCTTGATAAATGTCTATATGGGAACAGGTATGAAAGAAATCGGTGGAAGTGTTTTTGAGGGATGCACAGCATTAAAACGTGTGTTATGCCCTGCAATGACACCGCCCAAGATTCTCGACAATACTTTTGGCCAGGAGATCTACGAGAATGTGACACTGTATGTGCATGAAAATGCGCTCGCTGCCTATCAGGCTGACAAATACTGGAAAAAATTCAAAAATATTGATACTACTGATGGTCGCGTTGTATTCCCCACTACGAATATTTCCGTAGCTCACCCAAGTGGTGGTAGTGGTCGTCATCCTGGAACAGGCGGCATAAAACGCCCTAAGAAATAAACTGAAGAGTAATTATTCCAGGGTGCGCGCCGACGTCGGTGCGCACCCTCTTTTGCTTGTCGTTAGCGGGGTTGTTCTGCTGACTTCTTTTCCCCGGTCAGGGCAATAAGTAGGGCGCGTACACGTTATTATATAAATAAAAGGGACCAGAAACTAGTGACAAAAAATTAGTGACTGGAAACTAAACAACTGTGCGCACTATGAATAAGAGAATGATCATGCTCATGGCGGCCGCGCTGGCTTTGTTGTCGGCGAGCGGCCAAGTGACGTTTAGCGGTGTGGGCGAACACAAAGTCATCGAGGTGACGCCCGATATGAATACCGGCTTGAATAAGATTTATGTCGTCTATGATACCCAGGGGGTGAGTATGAGCTATCCCTCGACCAACGGTAAGCGAGCAGAATGGTACTCCTTTGACTATAAAGGTATCAATATCGATGAGATTCCAGGTGTGCGATGGGATGGCCGTTCAACGACGCTCAGCCAGGTGATTCCCAACAAGGGTTACAAAATCGAGGAGACTGGCGGCAGGCCCTTCTATTGCTGGGTGGTGAACTATGCCGACTACATGATGTCGTTGAACGATATATTTTGGGACAATGACAAGCCCTGTAGCCTGTTGACACTCAAGGTTGACGGCATTGCACCAGCTATCCCTTATGCCTCTGTCAACTTCCGCCCGATGGTGCTCGACCGCGAGCTGGAACTGTCTTATTATACCAAGGTGCGTGACGATAGCACTGACTGGCAGTTGAAAAAAGTGATTGACTATTACGAGAGCCTGAACAGCACGATTCAGATCAACCAGCCCTTATGTGACACCAAATTCACCCTCAGGGGAGACCGCTTCCTCAAGGAGTGGGGACTTGAAGAGGTCGTCGAGTCGCGCGACTATGTGACTCATGCGGTGAGCTGCGGTGCCACAGCCGATCAGGAGGACCGCGGCTATGACAACGAGAAGGGCAACAAGGACGGTCTGGGTGGCTCGGCGCCCGTCCACATCTTATTCACTGGCTATTACACCGATGCCGTCGTATATCGCGTGTGGGAAATCGCCACCGATCCGGATTTTGAGAATATTATCATGAGCTTCCCATACCAGGACGAGTTGGACTACACCTTCAACGATGCGGGCGCTTACTATGTTCGCTACAGGGTCGCCAATGATGACGGTTCGTGCGAGGACTTAAGCGAGATTGGCCCGATCACCGTGAGCGAGAGCGAACTGCAGTGTCCCAACATCTTCTCGCCTGGCAGTACCGAGGGTGTGAACGACGTGTGGAAGGTGTCTTACAAGTCACTCATCGAGTTCCACTGTTGGATTTACAACCGCTGGGGCAACCTGGTGTGTGAATTCACCGATCCCGGCAGTGGCTGGGACGGTACCTATCACGGGCAGCTCGTTGACACCGGCGTTTACTACTATGTGGTGACGGCAACGGGTAGCGATGGCGTGAAGTACAAGAAACGCGGCGACATCACCATCCTGCGCTATACCCGCGGTGCGGGAGCTGCAGGTGGCGATGGCGGCGGCGGAATGGGCGGCGGCTCAGAGTATTAATACAAATTGCGGCAAAAGCCGCAATTTGTTGATTAGTGCAGCCCAGTCCCCCCGATGCCGAGGCTCAGCCTCGGCCCTAAATAAAGAATGAGAAACTAAAAAACCGATGAGAAAGATACTATTGATGGTTGCGCTGCTGGTGGCCGCATCGACGACAGCCCAGGCTCAGCTCAAGCGAGAATACAGCAAGCCCACGGCCTCGCCGGTGTTTAGCACCACAGCGAGCCCCGACATACCGATGAGCGTCAACTTTGCAGGCGAGACCGTGAGTTTTGACCGCTTGGACATGGCCGAGCGTCTTGACCGCGAGATGACGGGTGTCATCTACGGCCAGACCACGACCGAGCTGTGCTTCAAGCGTGCCAACCGCTATTTTCCCGCTTTGGCCAAGATATTGAAGGAGCAGGGCGTGCCCCTGGACTTCCTCTATCTGGCGGTGACCGAGAGTTCGATGGACTATAACGCCTACTCCAGCGCCAGGGCTGCCGGAATGTGGCAGTTGCTGGCAGGCACCGCCCGTGACTACGGACTGGAGGTGACCGACGACGTCGATGAGCGCTATGACCCCGAGAAATCAACCGTTGCCGCTTGCAAATATCTGAAGGCCGCTTACAAGAAATATGGGCACTGGCCCACCGTTGCCGCCAGCTATAATGCGGGGATGCAGAAAATCGCCAGTGAGTTGTCCAAGCAACAGGTGAATAATTCATTTGACCTGTTTCTGGTTCAGGAGACGTCACGCTACGTGTTCCGCATCATCGCTTACAAGTTGCTGATGGAGAATCCCAAACGCTACGGCTACCGTTTCTCGCGCAAGAACCTGTATCAGCCAGTGGCCTACACCACCGTCGATGTTACCGGTTCGGTCGCCAGCTGGGTGGATTGGGCCAAGGGCAAAGGCATCACCTATGCCCAGCTGCGCGAGGCTAACCCGTGGATACGCTCCACCAAGCTCACCAACGCGTCGGGCAAGACCTACAAAGTGCGCATCCCCAAGCAGAGCGACCTCTACCGCAGCAAGCGTTCCTATACGGTTTACAACAAAGACTGGGTTGTGGATTAGTTGACAGTTGACAGTTGACAGTTAACAGTTAATAGTGAACAGTGAACAGTTAATAGTGAACAGTGAACAGTTAATAGTTGACAGTTAATAGTGAACAGTTAATGGTTGACAGTTAACAGTTAACAGTTAACAGTTAACAGTTAACAGTTAACAGTTAATAGTTGACAGTTGGTGGATTGATAGATAATGTGCTCTATATCAAATAATTGAATACTGAAAAAATGAAACTCAACGGGCAGGACATATCGTGTGTCGAGGTGCTGGGCGCAAGGGTCCACAACCTCAAAGACATCGACGTGGAGATTCCGCACGACCGCCTCACCGTCATCACGGGACTGAGCGGCAGCGGCAAGTCATCGTTGGCCTTCGACACTGTGTTTGCCGAGGGGCAGCGTCGCTATTTAGAGACGTTCTCTTCCTATGCCCGCAACATGATGGGTGTGCTCGAGCGCCCCAATGTGGATAAGATATCCGGCCTGTGTCCCGTCATCTCGATAGGGCAGAAGACCGTGAACCGCAACCCGCGCAGCACCGTGGGCACGACGACCGAGGTCTATGACTACCTGCGACTGCTCTATGCCCGTGCTGCCGACGCCTATTCCTACCTGTCGGGCGAGCGTATGGTGAAATATACCAGCGAGAAAATTCTCAGCCTGATTCTCGAGCGTTACCAGGGGCACCGCATCTATATCCTTGCCCCGCTGGTCAAGAACCGCAAAGGCCATTACAAAGACTTGTTTGAGAACCTGCGCAAGAAGGGTTACATCAACGTGCGCATTGACGGTGTCATCAAGGAAATCACCTTCGGGATGAAGCTCGACCGCTATGTGAACCATAGCGTGGAACTTGTCGTGGACCGGCTCAAGGTCAGCGATAAGGACAGCAAGCGACTGGCCGACACGGCAGAACTCGCTTTCAAGCAGGGCAACGGCCAATTGATGGTGCTGGACGCCGAGACCGATGAGGTGGGCTACTACAGCCGTTCGCTCATGGACCCCGCCACTGGTCTGTCCTATCTGGAGCCGGCTCCCCACAACTTCTCGTTCAATTCGCCGCTGGGCGCCTGCCCGCACTGCAAGGGCCTGGGATATGTCAACCTCATCGACCGTGACAAGATTATGCCCGACATGTCGTTGAGCATTCGTGCTGGCGGCATTCTGCCGCTGGGCAAATACAAGAATGTGCAGATCTTCTGGCAGATCTCGGCGATATGCGAGAAATATGACTGCACACTCGACACGCCGCTGTGCGAGTTGCCCGATGAAGCCCTCAACGACATCCTCAACGGCACCAACGAGCGCCTGAACCTGCGCACCGAGACGCTCTCGACGAGCAACTACTTCCTCGCCTTTGACGGCCTGGTCAAGTATATCGAGATGCAGCAGGACGAGACCGCCACCAGTGCGGCTCAGAAGTGGGCAGGGCAGTTCTTCTCGCGGGCCGTGTGCCCCGACTGCGGTGGCGCACGCCTGAACCGCGAGGCGCTCCACTTCAGGCTCAATGGCAAGAACATCGCCCAACTGGCGGCGATGGACATCAGTGAGTTGCGCGACTGGATTGAAGACCTGCACAATCACGTCACCCCCACGCAGTGGGAAATCGCCCGTGAAATCGTCAAGGAAATCAGCTCAAGGCTGACCTTCCTGCTCGAGGTGGGGTTGGACTACATGTCGCTCAACCGCAATTCGGCGTCCCTGTCGGGCGGCGAGAGTCAGCGCATCAGGCTGGCGACCCAGATCGGGTCGCGCCTGGTCAATGTGCTTTATATCCTTGACGAGCCTTCAATCGGATTGCACCAGCGCGACAACCAGCGCCTCATCGACTCGTTGAAGACCTTGCGTGACGACGGCAACACCATCCTGGTTGTCGAGCATGACAAGGAGATGATGTTGCAGGCCGACTATGTCATCGACATCGGACCTCTGGCGGGACGCAAGGGCGGCAACATCGTGTTTGCCGGCACCCCGCAGCAACTGTTGCAGCAGCACACCCTCACCGCCGACTACTTGAACGGCACCCGCACCATCGAGGTGCCCAAGCAGCGACGTCCGGGTAATGGCAAGAGCCTGTCGCTGACGGGCTGCCGCGGCAACAACCTCAAGGGAGTGGATGTTACCTTCCCGCTGGGCACCTTCATCTGCGTCACCGGCGTGAGCGGCAGCGGCAAGTCAACGTTGGTCAACGCCACGTTGCAACCCATCCTGAGCCAACGCCTGTATCGCTCCCACACAGCCCCGATGCCCTATGATAGCATCAGCGGTCTGGAGCATGTGGACAAGGTGGTCACCGTCGATCAGGCGCCGCTGGGACGCACGCCGCGCTCCAATGCCGCCACCTATACCGGCGTGTTCACCGATATCCGCAGCCTGTTCGTCAACCTTCCCGAATCTAAAATCCGCGCCTATAAGCCGGGCCGTTTCTCGTTCAACACCAGCGGCGGCCGTTGTGAGGCTTGCGGCGGTAACGGCTACAAGGCCGTGGAGATGAATTTCCTGCCCGATGTGCTTGTGCCATGCCCCGAGTGCGCGGGTAAGCGATATAACCGTGAGACACTCGAGGTGAAGTTCAAGGGCAAATCTATTGCCGACGTGCTCGACATGACCATTAACCAAGCGGTGGAATTCTTTGACGCCGTGCCGTCGATCCTGCGCAAGATCAAAGTGCTGCAGGATGTCGGCCTGGGATACATCAAACTGGGACAACCCTCCAGCACCCTCTCGGGCGGCGAGTGCCAGCGTGTGAAGTTGGCCTGCGAACTCGCCAAGAAAGATACCGGCAAGACCGTCTATATCCTGGACGAGCCGACGACCGGATTGCACTTCGAGGACATCAAGGTGCTGCTGGGCGTACTCAACCGACTCGTCGAAAAGGGTAACACGGTCATCGTCATCGAGCATAATCTCGACGTCATCAAGTGTGCCGATTACATCATCGACATGGGACCCGAGGGAGGGCGGGGTGGAGGCCAACTCGTCGCCAGCGGCACCCCCGAACAGGTCATCCAGTCTCCCCAATCCATCACAGCCCGTTACCTCGCCACGGAACTCAACGGCTAACAAATTCCCCTTCCCGATACCATCACGAGGGGCATCTACTAAGTGTGTCGAGGCGCAAAAATTTTGCGCCCCGGGGTCGTGATGCGTTACCATGATACAACCTCGATGCGCAGAATTTTTAGACCTCTACAGGATGGAAAATCTGGAAAGAGCTCTCGTTTTTTGTCATGATCACAATGAAAAGTGAGGCGCAAAATCTTGCCTTTTGGAGCCGTCACAACCCCTTGTTGGATGTCCAGCGAGAGGGCGGCAGGGTGGAGTGGAGGCCTCGTTTTTTAGAAAATGAACCGTTTTTGTGCCAGAAAAATCGCTCTACAGCCCCAAAAAATTACAGATTTGTCCTGCTCGAGAGACCCTGCAGCGGGTCAAAAAACATGAAATCCCAAGCATTATTTTTGGGTGTTTTTAGGCCCTAATTGCCTGTAGGGTGGGAGAGAAAAGGCTTAAAGAAGGAAGAGGACTAATCCTTGAAAAATGGTCAAAAAGTACAATTTTGGGCATTTTGAGCCCCAAAAGCCGAAAAATCGCGAAAAAACCGCAAATCTCAGAAATTTTCAGTTTTTTGAGCTAAAAAACCGCCCTCAAAAAGTATATGAAAAATCGCTAAAAGTACCGATAAATAAAGCAATATTGTCAAAAACTAACAAATTTGAAAAGCGCAAGAATCGCTTAAAATCACGTATTTCGTGTGTGATTAGGGTGGGGTGGAGAAAAACGCAAGGAAATCGAGTTGAGCTGTCAGAAAACCAAAAATGGTAATTCACCAACGCTGGATTTCGCTTTGTGAACCCCTTTTGGTTTGCGTTCATAAACGGCAGGGTGGGGACGCAAATCGCATGTTTTTGCCCCTCTGGCGGTGTTTGCATTTGCATCATAGCCTTAAAAAACGGGAATTAACGCCTGCAAAGTTTACAAAAACACCCAAAAATCTCATTAACATTCTTTAAACTATGCTACAAACCTCTGAAAAACAACTAAATACATCGAAAAACTCGAGTTCTGCTATAAATAATGACGAATATTGCAACAGATTGATTTGCCACTGATTTTTATAACATATAAAACACTGAATTATAGTATAATATAATATTAATATTAAAGTGTAAATTTAATTAGGTAAATTTACTTTTGAAATTGGCTTGAATTTGCTGGTTTTTGGAAAATTTAATTGCAAATTTTAAAATTTCCGTTTAGAAATTTGGTGGATTAAAATATTCGTTTTAAATTTGCAATCCCAAAATTAAAAAACGCAAACAGGCAGTTTTGAGATGATGGGGTTGAATTTTGGGGTTTTCAAAGCCCATGTTTGGTGTCAGAAAATTTTCAGTTCGTAAAGTTGACCATCTCGCGCAGTTGAGCGAGCCCTAAAAATTGTTCTTTAATGGATATTGTGACACGGCTAAAAATGTTTATGGAGCAAGCGGGAATATCGAGTTCCCAATTTGCCGATACTTGTGAGATCCCTCGTCCCACATTGTCGCAGCTGTTGAATGGCCGCAACAAGAAAGTGAGTGATGAGGTGATCGGCAAGATACACCGTGCTTATCCTTCCCTGAACGTCATGTGGCTCATGTTCGGTGACGGTGAGATGTTGATGCATGGCAGTGATATTGCCCAGGCTGGTGATGCCGCTGCCGTACCCTCTGCCCGTGATTCCCATGTCGAGGATCCGGTGCAGCGCGCGATCTCGTTTGATGACGAGGAGCCCTCGGGTTATTCGCGCGCGATGAAGCAGTCCCCTCGGGTGGCCAGTGCCACCTCGATGAGCGAGACCATCCAGAGCATCATGCGCAGCACTTCGGCTGGCCGTGGCCAGCAGCGCGGGGCGTCGGCTGGCGACCGCCGTGTGGTCAAGATGCTGGTGTTCTACAGTGATGGACGTTTTGAGGAGTTCAGTCCCACCCACCCCAGTTAACTCAGAGAATTCATGTAATAATGTTGATATTTACTCGCAGGCGTTGCCGGTTGCCAAACACACTTTAAGTATGAACAACGACTTTTGCCGCACATTAATTAATAATAAAACAAACCATATAGAATAAACCAAGACAGACCATTGCTATCGAGGGCAACCGGCAAGCCCTCCTGTGAGTGACATGAGTTGACCCGTTGCGACCGCAGCGGGTCATTTCTTTGGGGCCGTTGGTATTGTCGCGCTCTGGGTCATTCGCTGGCATGAAAAGACGTGTATAGGGAATAATGGAAAACCGGGTATGGAAACCGCCCCTTGAGACCTCTACACAAGGCTCAAGGGGCGGTAATGGAGCTGCGGGTAGCTGATGGGCGGCGATGCCCGTGGGTGAGGTTACTTGGTGGCGTTGCCCAGGATGTCGCGCAGGATTTGACGCCCGGCCGCGCTGGTGGCGTTCTTGACGGCACGTCCGGCGGCGTCCTTGACGCTGTTGTTCTTGCTCTTCTTGCCGGTGATGGCATCTGAGACGGTCTTGCCCAGGATGGTGGCCAGCGTGCCTGTCACAGCGGTGATGACAGCCTTCTTGACCTTGTCCCACACGGTCTTCTCCTTCTTGCCTTTCTTCTCCTCTTTTTCGGCCTGCTTGGCTGCTGCGGCTTCCTCTGCGGCGCGGGCCTCGGCTTCGGTCTCGCGGGCGAATACCTCAAACACGCTCTCCCTGTCCTGCACCTCCTTGTACTTGGCGTTGATGTCCTTGCCCTCGTTCATGATGTCGAGGCGTTGTCCCTCGGTGATGGCACCAATCTGGCTGAGCGGGAACAGCACCTTGGCACGCTCGACGACGCTTGGGGCGCCCTTCTCGTCGAGGAACGATACCAGGGCCTCACCGGTCTCCAGTTCCAGGATGGCCTCCTCGGTCTTGAACGCGGGGTTGGCGCGGAAGGTCTCGGCAGCCACTTTAACGGCCTTTTGGTCACGCGGCGTGTAGGCTCGCAGGGCGTGTTGCACGCGGTTACCCAGCTGGCCCAGGATGATGTCGGGGATATCGGTGGGCAACTGCGAAATGAAGAAGATGCCCACGCCCTTACTGCGGATGAGTCGGATGACCTGCTCGATTTTATCGGTCAGCGCCTTGCTCGTGTCCTCAAACAGCATGTGCGCCTCGTCAAAGAAGAAGACCAGTTTGGGCTTCTCCAGGTCTCCCACCTCGGGCAGGGTGCTGTACAGCTCGCTGATGAGCCACAGCAGGAAGGTGGAGTACAACTTGGGCTGCAGCATGAGCTTGTCGGCGGCAAGCACGCTCAGTACACCCTTGCCGTCGCGTGTGGCCATCAGGTCGTCAATCTTGAACGAGGGGATGCCGAAGAACTTGTCGGCTCCCTGGTTCTCGAGGTGCAGCAGGGCACGTTGGATGGCACCGATGCTGGCGGGAGCCACGTTGCCATACTGGGTGGAATACTCCTTGGCATGCTTGGAGAGCCAGTCCAGAGCCGAGCGCAGGTCCTTGACATCATCGAGCATCACGCCCTTCTCGTCGAGGATGCGGTACAGGATGTTGAGCACACCCGTCTGGGTGTCGTTCAGTCCCAGGATGCGTCCCATCAGGTCGGGGCCCATCTCGCCGATGGTGGCGCGCATGGGGATGCCCTGCTCGCCAAAGACGTCATAGAATCTGACGGGGCAGCCTTCAAAAGTGAGGCTCTCCTTGTCGATGCCGAACTCGGGCAGCCTCTTCTCGATGAAGCTTGACAGCTTGCCCGGCTGGCTCACACCCGACAGGTCGCCCTTCATGTCGGCCATGAAGCAGGGCACGCCGGCCTTGCAGAAACTCTCGGCAATGACCTGCAGCGTCACCGTTTTACCAGTACCCGTGGCGCCGGCGATGAGTCCGTGACGATTGGCCATGTTGCCCAGGATGCTGATGGGTCCGTTAGGCCCGTGGGCAATGTAGAATCCGTTTTCTTGAGTGTACATGATAGATGCTATATTTATTGGTTTTTATATTCATCTGTGTCAACTTGGTCACAAAGTTAAGCTTTTCTCTGCATAAATCCAAATCAAATCTGCAATAACATTGTTTTGTTGATGTTCTTAAGCCTGAATTCATAGCCTGACAGTGACCGATTCTTGTAGTTCTTCATGTCCATCGGTCATTTTTTCCCGTTTTTTCTTGGTCGCAATCAAATTGTGGTTATATATTTGCAACGCTAACATAAATATGAGATAATAGTGGCAATGATTTCAGCATATTGGTGGTGGTGCAGCTCAAGATTGAAAAAGTCGTGAGTCGCTTGACCATTTGGAATCATTAAGGTTGCAAAATAGAATAAAAGGTCTGTCGTTCTTGCGACAGGCCTTTTAAACATTATTAATAATAATACAAAAGCAAGATGAGACAAAAGAGATTTATTCTGCAAGAGAACGAGTTGCCTACCGCATGGTATAACATCCAGGCCGACATGGCCAACAAGCCCCTGCCACCCATCCATCCTGCCACCCGGCAGCCTCTGGGTGTGGACGACTTGGCGCGCATCTTTCCGCGTGAGTGTTGTGTGCAGGAACTGGACACCGAGCATGACTTTATCCCTATCCCCGACGAGGTCATGGACAAATACAAGGCATATCGTTCGACGCCGCTCGTTCGCGCTTATGCCCTCGAGGAGGCATTGCAGACTCCAGCCCACATATATTTCAAGAATGAGTCGGTCAACCCGTTAGGCTCACACAAGATTAATTCGGCACTCGCCCAGTGCTTCTATGCCAAGCAGGAAGGGACCACCAACGTCACTACCGAGACTGGTGCCGGACAATGGGGCGCCGCCTTGGCTTATGCCGCCTCGGTCTTTGGGCTGGAATCGGCGGTCTATCAGGTGAAGATCTCGATGCAGCAGAAGCCCTACCGCTCGTCGATCATGCGCACCTTTGGCGCGGCAGTGACAGGGTCGCCCTCGATGTCCACCCGTGCGGGCAAGGACATCATCACCCGTGACCCTCAACACCCGGGCTCGCTGGGAACAGCCATCTCGGAGGCGGTGGAGCTGGCCATGACGACGCCCAACTGCAAGTACACCCTGGGCTCGGTGCTCAACCACGTGGGCCTGCATCAGACCATCATCGGCCTTGAAGCCGAGAAGCAGATGGCCATGGCCGGGGAATATCCTGACGTGGTGATTGCTTGTTTTGGCGGCGGGTCAAACTTCGGTGGCATCGCTTTCCCCTTCATGCGGCATAACCTGAAGGACGGCAAGCATACCGAGTTCGTTGCTGCCGAACCTGAGAGTTGCCCCAAGTTGACAAGAGGCGAGTTCCGCTATGACTTCGGCGACGAGGCCGGTTACACTCCCTTGTTGCCGATGTTCACGCTGGGCCACAGTTTCAAGCCTGCGAACATCCATGCGGGCGGCCTGCGCTATCACGGGGCCGGCATGATTATCTCCCAATTGTTGAAGGACGGGTTGATGCGTGGTGTGGATATTCCGCAACTGGAGTCCTTTGATGCCGCGATGCTGTTTGCGCGCACCGAGGGCATCATCCCCGCCCCCGAGTCCGGCCATGCCATTGCCGCCGCCATCCGTGAGGCCGAGCACTGCAAACAGACAGGCGAGCACAAGGTCATCCTGTTCAACCTCTCGGGGCATGGCCTGATTGACATGAGCGCCTATGAGCAATACCTGAACGGCGACTTGATGAACTACCAGATTTCGGATGCCGACATTGCCCGGACCCTCAAGAGCGTGCCAGAATAGGGACAAAATTTTAAGTTAAACAATAAAGCTGAAATGAGGGCGGAGAGTATTTTTCCGCCCTTAATGATGCTCTTGTGGACGGGATGTTGTACCTTTGTGGCACTAACCAATCCAATATTAGAGAAGTGGCAGAGAGCAGAAAAAAGGTTTTTGTGTCGGGGTGTTATGACTTGTTGCACTCGGGGCATGTGGAGTTTTTCAGGCAGGCGTCGCAGTATGGTGACCTGTATGTGGGCATCGGCAGTGACCGTACCATCGAGGCGCTGAAGGGGCACAAGACCCTCTACAGCGAGCGGGAGCGCCTGTTCATGGTGCGTGCCATCCGCTATGTCAAGGAGGCTTACATCAACCAGGGCGAGGGTATGTTGGATTTCCTGCCCACGCTCGACATCGTGCGCCCTGACTGCCTGGTGGTGAACGAGGATGGCGACCGCGAGGAGAAACGCCAGCTGTGCCGTGAGCGCGGCATGGAGTATATCGTGCTCCAGCGTGTGCCCGCCCAGGGCCTGGAAGCCCGCTCGAGCACCGACCTCAAGCAGGCCACCTGCCAGCTGCCTACCCGCCTGGACCTTGCCGGCACATGGATTGACCAGCCCTATGTCTCGTGTCATGCCCCTGGCTGGGCGTTGACCATCTCGCTGGAGCCGACGTTTGAGGTGCGTGAGCGTTGCGGCCTCTCGACGAGCACCCGCAACACCATCAAGCGTGTGTGGCCCTATCGGTTGCCCGACATGGACCCCGAGATGCTTGCACGCCTCATCTTCTGCCTCGAGAACGACCCCGAGCGCAGCGACGGCATCGTCAGCGGTGCCCAGGACGCCATCGGCATCTGTGTGCCAGGCCTCGCCCGACATTATTACAATGGCAGCTATTGGCCCGAGAAAATCGAATATACCTGCGACCCTGCCCTGCTGGGCTGGCTGGAGGACCACCTGTGCATGATTCCGATGTTCCCGCGCCGCCCGGGGTGCAGCGTGGTCGAGGGCAAGGACATCACGCCCGTCAAGGTGCGTGCCTTGGCTGCCGCTGCCGACAGCTGTTGGGATGCTATCCAGCGGCGTGACCTTGACGCCTTTGCTGCGGCCTATCGGGCCTCGTTTGAGGCTCAGGTGGCGATGTTCCCCGCTATGATTCAGCCTGGCGTGCAGGACTATATCGACCGTTACAGCGCCCTTGACGGCGTGCTGGCGTGGAAGATGCCCGGTGCTGGTGGTGGAGGTTACCTCGCCCTCGTGTGCCGTGACCGCGCCCACTTCCCCGACGGCGCCATCGCTCTTAAAGTTAGAAGTTAGGAGTTAGAAGTTAGAAGTTATGAAGAGATATTGTCAAACCCTTGAATTGCGGGATGACCGCGAAATGATTGAGAAATACGTCGAGGCCCACGCCCATGTGTGGCCCGAGATTCAGGAGGGCATCCGCAGTGTGGGTATCCTCGACATGCAGATTTACATTCTGGGCAACCGCCTGTTCATGATCTGTGACACGGTCGATGACTTTGACTGGGAAAAGGACAACGCGCGACTGGCCACCCTGCCCCGCCAGGCCGAATGGGAGGCCTATGTCGCCCGTTTCCAGGGCTGCGACCCCAACGCCCCCTCTACCGCCAAGTGGCAACTCATGGAGAAGATTTTTCAGTTAGGAGTTAGGAATGAGGAGTTGGCGGATGCCAACTAGGGACTAGAAACTAAAAACTAGAAACCGAAAAAATGACTGATGACAATAAGAAATCTCGATTGCTGGTGACGCGTGAGGGCGTGAGCTATGTGCTGCCCTTTATCGTGGTGACCTGCTGTTTTGCCCTGTGGGGCTTCGCCAACGACATCACCAACCCGATGGTGAAGGCGTTTTCCAAGATTTTCCGCATGAGTGTGACCGACGGCACGCTGGTGCAGGTAGCCTTCTACGGCGGTTACTTCTGCATGGCGTTGCCCGCCGCACTGTTTATCCGCCGCCACACCTTTCGCAGCGGCATAGTGATGGGACTGGCGCTCTATGCGCTGGGTGTGTTGTTGTTCATCCCTGCCCGGGCGATGGGCAGTTTTGCCCCCTTCCTGCTCGCCTATTTCATCCTCACCTGCGGCCTGTCGTTCCTCGAGACCACGGCCAACCCCTATATCCTGCTCATGGGTGACCGCGAGACGGCGACGCGCCGCCTGAATCTGGCTCAGTCGTTCAACCCCATCGGGTCGCTTGCGGGCATGTTTGTGGCAATGCACTTCATCCAGGCACGTCTGTCGCCACTCGACACGGCACAGCGCGCCACGCTCGACGATGCGCAGTTCGAGGCGTTGAAGCAGAGCGATCTGGCTGTCCTCGTCCAGCCCTACGCGTTGCTGGGTATCGTCATCCTGGCCTTGCTGGCGGTGATGCTGCTGGTGCGCATCCCTGCCCTCAGGCAAACCTCCCGTGCGGGACGTGAGCCCTTGTTGCCCGCCGTTCGCCGCCTGCTGTCCAACAAGCCCTACCGTCGTGGCGTGGTGGCCCAGTTCTTCTATGTGGGAGCACAGATCACCTGCTGGACCTTCATCATCCAGTATGGCACCCGCGTGTTTATGGCCGAGGGGATGACCGAGCAGGCCGCCGAAGTGCTGTCGCAGCGTTACAATATCGTAGCGATGGTGCTCTTTTGCGTTATGCGCTTCATCAACATAGTCCTGATGAAGTACGTCAAGCCCGGTCGGTTGATGGCCTTCTTTGCCGCCGTGGCGATGGTGCTGCTGTGCGGCGTCATTCTGGTCGGAGGGCGCACGGGAATGTGCTGCCTCGTGGCTGTGTCGGCATGTATGAGCCTCATGTTCCCCACCATCTACGGCATCGCCCTGGGTGGTGTGCAGGAGGATGCCGAGTTGGGCTCGGCAGGCTTGATTATGGCTATTTTGGGAGGCAGCTTGTTGCCCGCACTGCAGGCGATGATCATCGACAGCCAGGTGACCGTGTTGCCCTCAGTCAACCTCTCCTTTATCGTCCCCGCCTTCTGCTTCGTCGTGGTGATGCTCTATGGCATCCGCCACAGCAGGGCGTGATAAAGTCCTGTCTTTTACCCTATTGATTACTTGGCTGTTGCTGGCCTGCTCAGGATGATGTCGATGAGGGTGGTGATGTCGGCGATGGCGATGATGCCGTCCTGATCGACATCGGCCGCCTCGAGGTTAATGCCGCTGCCTTCGCCCTGCAGCAGGTGGTCGATGATGATGGTGACGTCGGCGATGCTGGCCATCCCGTCGCCATCCACGTCGCCCAGCATGACATCATCGTGGGGCGACGCGGCGATGCCCGTGATGACTGCCCGCTTGATGGCCCCACTGCTGATCAAGTCGCCCGTCCATGAGACAAAGCGCAGGCGGCCGGTTCCCATCCCGTTGGGAACGGCAAGCCGCAGTTTGAGCGTGCGTGAGCTGCCGGTGGTCGTGGGCACGCAGGTGACCGAGTCCACAGGCTCCCCCAGGGCATTGTCGATGGCCATGGTCAAGGTCGCGCGTGACAGGTCAAAATCCTCATAATGGAACGTCCCGGTGTACCACAGCACGTTGGCGGCAATGCTGTCGATGCCGTGGCAGTCAAATTCGGGTGAGGTGAGCGTCAGCGCCACATCCTCGCTGTTGACATACAGAACCACCCTGCCGCCAGCGATGTTCTCGGTTGACAGTTCGATGTTAGGGTTATTGTAGCTCCACCCCTCAAAACTATAACTGTCAAATTGAGGCACCTCCTGCCCCACTACCGACAATGCCATCAAAGCCATAATCACCACCACCAAACACTCTCTCATACAAGTCTGTAGGAAAGAACGGTTGAGTAGCGCTATAGATAGTCTATTTCTCATTGTGCGCAAGTCTTGTGTCTCAGCAAATAGGGTATCTGTACCGATTCCCGCCAAACCCTTGTTTTGACGATAGTCAGTTTACTTGTAGAGGATGTAGGCGGTCATGGGGGCGAGAGTGGCCTTGAGGATGCCTTTCTTGACCTGGAGGCGCTGGCGGGTGACGGCGTCGCGGTATTTGCCGTTACTCAAGGTGACAGGGATGGCGACCTGGCTGGGCTGCTCGTCGAGGTTGATGACCACGGCGGCTCGGCTGCCGCGCTCGACGATGATCTGCTTGCCGTTCTCGCTGAACACGAGGTTCTCGGGCTGGTTGATGTTGCGGTGGCGGAACTCGTTGACGGCCTTTACCACGGGGTGCTTGAACTCGTCGTTGCCCACCTTGCCGATCTCGTTGTCACCCCAATAGTTCTCGCGGGTGCTGCCGTGAGGACGGGAGTAGAACAGGGGCGTGCCATACTTGCGGGCGGTCAGGAAGACCCAACCGAGGCGGATGAGTTCGTCGCTCATGCCAGCCGAAGCGTGTTCGTTGCAATAGGTGTCGTGCGACTCGACCCAGGTCACGAGGTGGGCGGGGTCCACCGAGTGGTGCCATGTGAGCAGGTTATCGGCCTGGGCATTGTGCTTGTTGAGGACGTTGCGCAGCACCCAGCCGTAGTTGCTGGCGGTGAGGTCCATATACTCGGCATATCCCTGCTCGGGCACATTCCTGTCCTGGAGCACCTCGCCATAGATGAACAGCTGCTCGCGGGGCACAGCGAGCCTGAGGCCCTTGACGGCCTTGCGGCCCATGGCGACGTCCCAGAAGTCGTTCTGCGGCGACTTGGGGTCGCGCATCTCGTTCGGCAGGCCGATGTGCTTGGCCGTGTCGTAGCGGAAACCGCTGGCACCGCAGGCCAGCACGTCGTTGACATACTGCATGTAGTAATACTGGAAGTCGGGGTTCTCGGTATTGACGTCGGGCAGGGTGCCCATCTCGCCGGTCGTGCACTGGTAACGGTCGCTGTAGTCCTTGATGGGCCACAGACCGTTGGCGTGGAAGAGGTTCTCACGACCATGCACGGCGCTGTCGAGGCGGGCGTTGATCTGGGTGCGGTCAATCACCGTGTGGTTGGGCAGCACATCCACGATGACGCGCAGCCCCAGGCTGTTGGCCTCGGCACACATCGCCTTGAACTCGTCGCGCGTTCCCAACTGATAGTTGCCGATGGTCCAATCGGTCGGCTGATAGTGGTAATACCACTTGCCGTGGCCAAAGAGTTGGCGGCCGCCGCCTTCGCCCACTACGCATTCGTTGATGGGCGACGTCTGCACAATGGTGTAGCCCGCATCCTTGATTTCGGGCAAATGCTCCTTGATGGTGTTGAACGACCACGACCAGGCGTGGAGAATAATCTCGTCATTTCCTTGAGGGGTATCGGGAACCGATGCCATACAAGACAACATACCGATGACGGCAATCAGAGCGGTAGAAATAATCTTTTTCATATACACTAAAATCTTGTTTAATCTTTGCAAAGGTAGTAAAAAAGTTTATAGTCCCTAATTTATAGCCCTTTGTTTTTAGTTTTACGCTCTGTCCTCACTTAACGCTGAACCCTAAACGCTAAAGTGCAAACATGAGCGTCATCAAGCAAAAAACTAAGGACTAAGTAGCAGAAACTAAAAACTTTTACTATATTTGCAGCCGTAATAGACTACATTCTTTTTAAACCTAATAAGACATTAACAGAATCAAGAAATGAACGAAATTGAAAAACTGCAACCGACGTGCATCTGGCGCAACTTCTATGCGCTGACGCAGATTCCCCGTCCCTCGGGACATGTTGAGAAAATCCAGCAATTCCTGCTCGACTTCGCCAAGAAGGTGGGTGTGGAGGCCTTCCAGGACCCCGCCGGCAACATCGTGATGCGTAAGCCCGCCACTCCCGGTATGGAGAACCGCAAGTGCATCACCATGCAGGCCCACATGGACATGGTGCCCCAAAAGACGCCCGAGTCGAAGCACAACTTCGAGAAGGATCCCATCGAGCCCTACATCGACGGCGAGTGGATCAAGGCCCGTGGCACCACGCTGGGTGCTGACGACGGTCTGGGCGTGGCAGCCATCATGGCAGTCATGGAGGACAATACCCTCAAGCATGGTCCCATCGAGGGCCTCATCACCAAGGACGAGGAGACGGGCATGTATGGCGCCAACGACCTGCCCAAGGGTCAGATGAAGGGCGACATCCTGTTCAACCTCGACAGCGAGACGTGGGGCAAGTTCGTCATCGGTAGCGCCGGCGGTATCGACGTTACCTGCACGCGCAAATACAACGAGGTGAAGACCGCCAGCGGCGACACCGCAGTGCGCATCACCCTCAAGGGCCTGAAGGGCGGCCACAGCGGCCTCGAGATCCATGAGGGCCGTGCCAACGCCAACAAGCTGATGGCCCGCCTGCTGCAACTCGCCATCGTGGACCACAAGGCCCGCCTGGTGAGCTGGCATGGCGGCAACATGCGCAACGCCATCCCGTTCAAGGCCGAGACCGTAGTCGTTGTTCCCGAGGACAACCTGAAGGGTCTGAAGAAACTCGTCAAGACGATGAAGGCCCAGTTCGAGAGCGAGTTCAAGTTCATCGAGGACACCGTCGATTTGACCCTCAAGGCCATCGACCGTCCCAAGATGAAGATGGCGCTCGACGACCAGACGACCATCCTGCGCGCCCTGTACGCCTGCCACGACGGCGTGGTGCGTTTCATCCCCGCCTATCCCAACGTGGTAGAGACCTCCTCTAACCTCGCCATCATCGACATCGAGGACGGCAAGGCTGCCGTACAGATTCTCGCCCGCTCGGCCCGCGAGGACATGAAGGACTACATCGTCAAGATGTTGAAGACCTGCTTCCACCTCGCCGACTTCAAGGTAGAGACCGGCGGTGACTACATCGGCTGGGATCCCAACCCCGACAGTGAGGCCCTGCACATGCTGCTCGACCTGTACAAGCAGCTCTTCAACGAGGAGGGCATCGTGCAAGTTGACCACGCCGGTCTGGAGTGCTCCATCATCCTGGGCAAGTACCCGCACATGGACGTGGTGAGCTTCGGTCCCACGCTGCGCAGCCCGCACACCACCATCGAGCGCGCCTACATCCCCGCAGCAGAGCCCTTCTGGCGTCTGCTCGTCAAGGCCCTCGAGGAGGCTCCCGTCAAGAAATAAAGTGAAGAGATAAATATGTTTCATTGTTACCGCAGGCCGCCGCGAGGCCCCCTGCGGTAATCTTTTTTTGTAACTTATACTCCACAAAACCCCAAATTCCACAACTTTTATAACCTATAAGTCACAAAAATAAAAATTTTCACCATTTTGTGACTTATACTCCACAAAAATACTTACCTTTGCGGAACGATATCTAAAAAGACTCGCTATGAATATCATTAACCGTCCAGATTACACCGATAAGGTGTTGCGGCTTTTTGGCAAAGGACTTATCATCGCACTCACTGGCCAACGAAGGGTTGGCAAGAGCTTTATCATGAAGCAGGTCATCAACCTGCTGTCATCTGATGACAACAACAATATCATCTATGTGGATAAAGAAGATGAGCAGTTCAGTAGCATCAGTACGCACACAGAATTGACCCAATACGTCGAGGCACATCTGTTAACAGATAAGACCAATTACCTGTTCATTGATGAGGTACAAAACATCAAAGAATTTGAACTCACCTTGAGAAGTTTGCACTCGCGCGAGGCTTGTGAAATTGTTATCACCGGGAGCAATGCCAAAATGCTCTCCAGTGAGTTAAGCACTTATCTGTCTGGACGTTGTGTGGAAAACTACATTCAGAGTCTGGATTATGCAGAATTCCTTGAATTCCATCAATTGCCCGATAATGACCAATCTCTTATCAGTTATCTAACCTATGGTGGAATGCCACAATTATACCGCATCGGCCTTCAAGAAAAAGACCTTGTCAACGATTATCTGCAAAACGTATATAACACCATCATTCTCAAGGACATCGTTGAACGGGAAGACATCCGCAACGTGCCCTTGCTGAAAAATCTGGTACGCTTTGTTAGCGACAACGTCGGCAAGCCCATTTCGGCAACAAGTATTGTCAAATACCTCAAAAGTCAGCGCGTTGATTCGTCCATCAAGGTTATCATCAATTACCTCGACTACTTGTGTAATGCCTTCATCATTCATCGCGTCAACCGTTATGATATTCATGGCAAACGACTGTTTGAAGTGAATGACAAATACTACTTTGAGGATATCGGCATCCGCAATTCATTGGTACAAGGAGGCTTGGCGCAAAGTATGGAAAAAGTCATCGAGAATGCCGTTTATCTGCACCTAATCAGGTTAGGGTACAATGTCACTGTCGGCTACCTTCAAAAGGCCGAAATTGACTTTGTTGCGATTAAGGGAGACCAAACAATCTATGTCCAGGCGACCTATCTGCTGTCCAACAAGGAAACTGTGACCCGTGAATTTGGCAATCTGGCCCTCATCAAAGACAACTTCCCAAAATATGTTGTCTCGATGGATAATCTTTATAGTGGGACTAATTACCAAGGCATCCAGCACCTCCACTTGCGCGATTTCCTTCGTTGGAAGCCATAAATCAGAAAAATCACAGCATCGCCGCCTTTCCTTTTATCCTTGCCACACTTCCCGTCCCCCAATCTGGAGGGCTGCGTCTCTGTAAACTTCGCTAACTAAAACCCACGCCATGGGGAATTGTCATTCCATCATGGCGTGAGGCATTGAATAATGAAGCAGCATCAATAATCGTCCTTCCCGCTAATGCCGAGCCCTTGTATTTGTCGCGGACTCCCTTCAGATAATTCAGACCAATCAGCAGTTTTGAATGCAGTGCGGATGCACTTGTTGTTTTACTCGGGGTCGGGGCGGTACTCGAGGATGTCGCCGGGGGAGCAGTCCAGGACGCGGCAGATGGCGTCGAGGGTCGAGAAGCGTACGGCCTTGGCTTTGCCGGTCTTGAGGATGGAGAGGTTGGCAACGGTGATGCCCACGCGCTGGCTCAGCTCGTTGAGCGACATCTTGCGGCGTGCCATCATCACATCAAGATTAACGATAATCATAGCGCACAAAATAGTGGTTAGATGGTTAACTTCTGTTCCTCGGCAGTGTCACATGCCACCTTGTAGAGCATGGCGACGATGACTGCCACAATCGCATAAACAAAGGGCGTGTCGGTCAGCCTCCAATCAAAATGGTCAGCATCAGAGCAGGCAAATCCCATGTTGTCGCTGATAAACGAGTGGATGGGTAGCACAATCGCCATGATCCACAACAGCACCACGTTGGCACGATTGAAAATCATTCCGCCTCGCAGGCTCTTGAGGATGTTAAACACGAATGTACCCATCAGCCCTGCAAGCGTGAGAATCGTGACACGGTTGATGACAAACACCGTCAGCTTGCGACCAATGTGCGGGGAGCCCCAGTTGATAACTCCGTCACCGCTGCCAGTTGTCAAGACGAAATAGGTCTGAACGGCATAGAACACCACCCACAAGAGGGTGCAGATGAGCGCGAACACGCACACAATCTTCAATACTTTACTGGATGTCTTTTTCATAATCTACAATACTTTTAGTTGATAATTGCGCTGCAAAGATAAATCTATTTATCGAATTACAATAAATATATCACGATATTTAAGAAATTTTAATTGTTTCACAAAACATTTTCTAACATCTCGCCCACTGTAACATGTTCCTATGTCGGTATAAAAAGGATTGTTCATGTTTTATCTTTGATTTTGCTATTACCTATTAATTGACTATATTTGCACACAATTAAAAAACCTTCCCCCATGGCTAAAAAACAGATTAAGGAAAAATCAATCGAGGAGGCCCTTTGGGAATCGGCCAACAAACTGCGCGGCTCGGTAGAACCCTCCGAGTATAAGCATGTGGTGCTGAGTCTCATCTTCCTCAAATATGCCAACGACCGCTTTACCGAGCGCCGAAGCGAATTGATTGTCGAGGGCAAGGAGGCCTTTGCCGACAATCCCGTTTTCTACAATGCCAAGAATGTCTTCTACCTCGAACCCGAGAGCCGTTGGGACTACCTTATTGAGAATGCCAAGCAGAACGACATCGCCATCAAGATAGACAAGGCCCTGGCGCGAGTGGAGCAGAGTAACCCCACCCTCAAGGGTGCCCTCCCCAGCAACTACTATGCGGGCCTTGCGCTCGACCGCACCAAGCTGGCCGCCCTGCTTGACGAAATCAACAAGATCGATACCCTCAAGGACCCCGAGAACGACCTCATCGGCCGCGTCTATGAGTACTTCCTCGGCAAGTTCGCCATCGCCGAGGGCAAGGGCAAGGGTGAGTACTACACACCCAAAACCATCGTCAATCTCATCGCCGAGATGATTGAGCCCTACCGCGGTAAGATCTACGACCCCTGCTGTGGCTCGGGAGGCATGTTCGTGCAGAGCATGAAGTTCATCGAGGCACACCACGGCAACAAGCGCGACATCTCGGTCTATGGACAGGAATATACCAACACCACCTACAAGCTGGCGAAGATGAACCTCGCCATCCGCGGCATAGCCTGCAACCTGGGCGACATGGCGGCCGACACCTTCCACAACGACCAGCACAAGGACCTCAAGGCCGACTTCATCATGGCCAACCCGCCCTTTAACCAGAAGGCTTGGCGCGCCGACAACGAACTCAAGGACGACCCGCGATGGGTGGGCTACGAGACACCGCCCACGAGTAATGCCAACTATGGCTGGATACTCAACATCGTCTCCAAACTCTCGGCCAACGGCACGGCGGGCTTCCTGCTGGCCAACGGCGCGTTGAGCGGTGACGGCACCGAGCTGGCCATCCGCCGCCAGCTCTTGCTCAACCACCTCGTCGAGGCCATCGTCATCCTGCCGCGCAACATGTTCTACTCGACCGACATCAGCGTGACCTTATGGATTCTCAACCACAACAAGCGGGCACGCGTGGTGGAGCAGAACGGCAAGATGATTCGTTACCGCGACCGCGAGAACGAAGTCCTCTTCATCGACCTGCGCCAGTGGGGCGAACCCTTCGAGAAGAAGTATATCCAGTTCTCACAGGAGCAGATTACCCAAATCGCCCAAAACTTCCACAACTGGCAGCGTGAGGGACACGAGCAGACCTACCACAATGAGCCCGAATACTGCTACAGCGCCACCCTCGCCGAGATTGAGCAGAAGGGCTGGAGCCTCGTCCCCAGCAAGTACATCGAGTTCCGCAACCGCGATGAGCAGATCGACTTCGACACTCGCATGCGCCAACTCCAAGCCGACCTGCGCGACCTGCTCCAGCAAGAACAGCAAAGTAATCAGGACCTCAAAACCCTCTTCGACAAACTCGGCTACACCCTCTAACATTTTTCCCTGTTTCCATAAAGAATTCAGAGAAAAATGACTATTTTTGTGACTTGTTACCAACCAGTGCCCATGAATTACCAACGTTTAGGCGACCATATCAGGGAAGTAAACATCCGCAACCGAGATCTGCGGGTGAATAACTTGCAGGGCGTTAGTATTTCAAAGGCCTTTATGCCCTCGATTGCTAACACCATTGGTACTGATATGTCAACCTACAAGATAGTGCAACGTGGGCAGTTTGCTTATGGGCCAGTCACGTCGCGCAATGGCGACAAGGTTTCCATTGCGTTGCTGGGAGATTGTGACACAGCCATCATCTCTCAGGCATATACTGTTTTTGAGGTGATTGACACTGATAAACTGTTGCCTGAATATTTGATGATGTGGTTCCGTCGCCCGGAGTTTGACCGCTATGCGCGTTTTCATTCTCATGGCAGCGCGAGGGAGGTCTTTGACTGGGAGGAAATGTGCGACGTAAAGTTGCCAGTCCCACCGATTGAGCGACAGCGCGAAATCGTCGCCGAATACGAGACCCTGACCCGCCGCATCCACCTCAACGAACAAATCATCCAACGGCTCGAAGCCACCGCCCAAGCCCTCTACCGAAACACCTTCATCGACAACATCGACAAACAAAACCTCCCCCCAGGCTGGCACCTCAGTACAATCGGGGATTTCTGTGAAATTATTACAGGCAAAAAAGATGTAAATGAGTCTTTGAGAGAAGGAAAATTTAGGTTTTTTTCCTGTTCTCCAGAAGCATACTTTTCAAATGAGTATATTGCAAAAGGGCCAGTTGTGTTAATAGCAGGCAATGGGTCATATACAGGAAGAGTCACATATTACGATAAGGAATTTGATTTGTATCAGCGCACTTATGCATGTATCCCAAAAAAAGGTAACATAGAATTAATCCCTTTCTTGTATTGCGTTCTTCGATTTGAATTCCAAAGTCAATATATGGGTGGGTCAAGAGGATCTTCAATACCGTATATTGTAAGGGGTGATATCGCTGATTATGAATTTGTCTATAATGAAAATACGTGTTTAATATTTTCAAATGTAGCACAAATGATTCTATCATATATGCAAGTAAAGATTGCAGAAACCGAGAAACTAACCGAATTACAGTCTTTGCTCCTTGCAAAGATGGGCCAATAAATAAACCGTAACGCTATGAGTACGAGATTCACAGCATTGACAATAAAAGAAGGTGATGCCTTCCTGTTAGAAGACAATGGATGGAACTGTCTATTTGATTCAGGAATAGATGGTAAAGTAGTTGATTTATTAAAGTTCAAGGGAATTGATAAACTTGATTTAGCCATCTGCTCCCACAATGATGCCGACCACGCCAAAGGCTTTATCGCTTTATTGAATTCAAGTATAAAAATTGATGAGATATGGCTACCTTATTGGTGGGCAAGCATATTGCAATATTCAAACAATCATAGCATTGACTGGAACAAAGTTCAAGATGTCATGAAAAAAATTGAAGAATCTAAGGATCATAATATAGATTCAGAACCTTTATTTTCAGAAGAACATGAACCTGCATCGGATGATGATTTTAATGCAGTTTTATCAACTCTCGCTGAAAGTTATAGAAAAAAACAGCACGCCAAACTTAAAGACGATTTACGCCGTCATATAAAAAGGCAAATTAACGATAAAACAATAAGAGGTATTCTTAATAACACATTAAAGAGATACAAAAAAAAGTATCGAGATTTATTTGATAGAGAAATCACAGATATTATTAAACAGGAAATCTCAAATAAAATAAGATCTGGATTAAACGAAATAATATCCGAAGAATTATCCGAAGAATTATCCGAAGTAATATTCTCTGGATTTATTGATGAAATAGCGCATGAAATAGTGCGTATAATAGCTGACGAAAGATTTGACGAAAGATTTGACGAAAGATTTGACGAAAAAGTTGATGAAAAAGTAGGTAGCATTATATCTAAATGTTTCTATCTACATGATTCTAATCATGTGATTTGCAAAATATTAGAATCTTCTATTGTTCCGATTATTGAATCTATTCTAGAATCTAGAATAAACGAATATACCGCTCAAGATATTGCCCAAGATATCACCGATGGTATCACCCATAACATTATTGACATAATCACTGATGGGATTGCTAAAGATTTAGGAAAGTACTTAACTCAACGAATAAATTGTTTGCCAAGATATGGTTCAATAGATGATTTTTACTTGTATTCAGTTCATGATCTGAAACAAGAGTGTTATAGTTTTTTCCTTCAAATAGATAAAAAGTCTACAACTAAAACAAAATCTGAAGAAAGCCCTATAATCAAGTTCAATAATATCATGGAGATTGCAGTACTGGCGCATAACCACAATTGTAAAATCAAATGGTTTGAGCCTACGCGTAAATTCAATAGTTATCAGATTTACTCGAATTTTGTTGCTCTAAACTCAACTCTCAAACATCAAATACAACACATTAAAAACACTGAAGCGTTTGCAATGTGTTTGTATTTGTCTAAAGAGAATGAATACTCTTTAATTTTTGAGTATTGCAAAAATGGTATCCCTATCATTCGTTTCTCTGCGGATTCAGATCTCACTTGCCAAAGTCGGCTTCCGTATCCTGAAAATATAATTGTAACCGCGCCTCACCATGGCTCAAGTCATAATGCAATAGTTTATAACAACCTTGATGGCGATGATATCATCTGGGTAAGAAGTGACACAGTAACTGGAGGCACAGGAAACAAGCCAAGACCGTGTGATGCATTTAAGTCAATGAAGAATAAGTATTGTCTTGCCTGCAAATCATTTAATTTTATTTCAGAAATTAGTTTTGAGTATGACCCTTGGCACAAAAAGTGGCAGCACATCCGGGGTGAACAATGCCGGTGTAAACCCTTAAAAATCGGATCATCATCTTTAATCACGAGCAAAAAGAAACAATAAAGAATACAGAATGTCCCATTTCAACGAACATAGCCTAGAACTGGCGATTATGGAGCTGTTTGCCCAGCTGGGGTACAGCTACCAGAGCGGCGAGACGATCCACAAGGAGTTGTCCGAGGTGCTGCTGCGTGACGACCTGCGGATGTTCCTGCAGGAGCGTTACAGCGCCCAGGGCATCACGCCGCTGGAGGTGGAACGTGCCATCGCCCGCCTGACGGCCGACAACGGGGCGCCGCTCTATGAGCAGAACCGCCAGACCCATCGCTTGATGACTGAGGGGTTTGCGATTAAGCGCGAAGATGCCTCGTTGCCCGATTTGTTCGTTGAAGTGATTGATTTTGACCATCCTGACCGCAATATCTTCAAGGTGGTCAACCAGCTGGAGATAAAAGGACTTGAGAAACGCATCCCCGACGGCATCGTCTATGTGAACGGTCTGCCCGTGGTGGTGCTGGAGTTCAAGAGCGCCGTCAAGGAGGAAACCACCATCATGAACGCATTTACCCAGTTGACGGTGCGCTATAGGAGAGATATCCCTGATTTGTTCAAGTACAATGCCTTTGTGGTCATCAGCGACGGCGTGAACAACAAGTATGGCACCCTGTTCACCCCCTATGACTTCTTCTACGCTTGGCGCAAGGTGGAACGCACCGATAAGCCGGGCGACGGCATCGACTCGCTACACACGATGATGCAAGGCCTCTTCGGCAAGGAGCGCCTGCTGAGTGTCATCAAGGATTTTATCTATTTCCCCGACATCTCCAAGAGCGACCAGAAGATTGTGTGCCGCTATCCGCAATTCTTTGCTGCTCACAGGCTCTACGAGAACATCCTGGAGCACAGCCACATCAACGTGCATGGTGACGGCAAGGGCGGCACCTACTTCGGTGCGACGGGCTGCGGCAAGAGCCTGACGATGCTCTTCCTCACCCGCATGCTGATGCGCAGCCGTCACCTCGCCAGCCCCACCATCGTCTTGATTACCGACCGCACCGACCTAGACGACCAGTTGGCGGCGCAGTTCCTCAATGCCAAGCAGTTCATCGGTGACGAGGCGGTGCAGAACATCGAGTCGCGCAAGGAACTGGGAGAGAAACTGCGGGGACGCAAGAGCGGCGGCGTCTTCTTGACCACAATCCAAAAATTCAGCGAGGACACCGACCTGCTGAGCGACCGTCCGAACATCATCTGCATCTCGGACGAGGCCCACCGCTCCCAGACCAACATCGAGCAGAACGTCAAAATCACCGAGCAGGGTGTGCGCCGCAGCTATGGCTTTGCCCGTTACCTGCACGACTCGCTACCCAACGCTACCTATGTGGGATTCACGGGCACACCCATCGACTCGACCATCGACGTGTTTGGCGACGTGGTGGATGCTTACACGATGACTGAATCGGTAGCCGACGGCATCACCCGCCGCATCGTCTATGAGGGCCGTGCCGCCAGAGTCTATGCCGATGGCAAGCAGCTGCAGGAAATCGAGGAATACTACAAGCAGTGCGCCGAACAGGGTGCCAACGAGTACCAGATCGAGGAGAGCAAGAGAGCGGTGACCCAGATGAACATCATTCTTGGGGATCCGCAACGCCTCGCTGCCGTGGCACGCGACTTTGTGGAGCATTACGAGAAACGTGTCGAGGAGGGTAGCACGGTGTGCGGCAAGGCGATGTTTGTCTGCTCCAGCCGCGCCATCGCCTACGACCTCTACCGCCAAATCATCGCCTTGCGGCCCGAGTGGGAGGGTGAGATGATAAAAATGGTGATGACGCGCAGCAAGGATGATGACCCCGAGCTGTTCAACTTGCTGGGCACCGACGAGGACCGCAAGCGGCTGGACGTGAAATTCAAGGACCCCGATTCTTCCTTCAAAATCGCCATCGTGGTGGATATGTGGATCACGGGCTTTGATGTGCCCTGTCTCGACACGATGTACATCGACAAGCCCCTGCAGCGCCACACGCTCATCCAGACCATCTCGCGCGTCAACCGCGTGTATGAGGGAAAGGACAAGGGTCTGGTGGTCGATTACTTCGGCATCAAGAGCAATATGAACAATGCCTTGAAGCAATATGCCGGCGCTGGCGACCTGGGCGAGAATGTGGAGACCGTCGAACAGTCATTGACAATGGTCAAGGACGAGCTGGACATCCTGCGCAGGATGTTCGACAAGTTCGACTACTCCAAGTTCACGACGGGTACACCGCTGGAACAGCTAGAGTGCCTGAAGTTGGCTTCAGAATTCGTGCAGCAGACCGAAAAGGTGCAGAACCTCTTCATGGGCCATGTCCAGAAGCTGAAATCGGCCTTCAACCTGTGTGCCAATCATGAGGACATTACCGATGTGGATCGCGAGGACATCCATTTCTTCACGGGGGTGCGCTCTATCGTCTTTAAGTTGACCAAGGGGAACGCTCCCGATGCTACCCAGATGAACAACAAGGTGAGCAAGATGTTGCAACAGGCTCTGCAGTCCGAGGGGGTCGAGGAAGTGGTGCAGGTGAATGCCAGCAGTGCCGACATCGACCTGATGAGCGAGGAGTACATGGCACGACTGGAAAAACTCAAGCTGCCCAACACCAAGGTCAAGCTGATGGAGAAACTGCTGCGCACGGTCATCACCGAGTTCAAGAAGGTGAATAAGATTAAGGGCGTGGACTTCACCAAGCGGCTGAATGCCCTGGTCAACCGCTACAACGACCGCAGCGACAATGCCATTTTTGCACAGGAAGTGTTGGATGAGGTCGCCACCAAGATGGCCGAACTGCTAAAGGAAGTGAACAAGGAAAAGCAGTCGTTCAAGGACTTGGGCATCACCTACGAGGAAAAGGCCTTCTACGATATCCTGAAAGAGACGGCTATCAAGTTCGGTTTTGAGTATCCCCATGACAAACTGCTCAAGCTGTCAACCGCGGTCAAGGCAATGGTCGATGACAAGTCACGTTATACCGATTGGGCAAATCGTTCTGATATAAAGGCTGAATTGCAGATGGACCTGATCCTGATTCTGGCTGAGCATGGCTATCCTCCTGTGCCACAAGACGAGGTCTTCAAGGAAATCTTTGAGCAAGCCGAGAATTTCAAGAAATATGAGGCCGAGGATGCCGACCAACAAGTAGCCGAAACTCCTCAATGGATTCCCACCCTCAAGCCTTATAGCCCATTTAGTGACAGCAGCACCTCAATGGCAGCCGAATCCTAAGGAGACGCTATCGGCGTTATGGCGTCCAAGGGGGATATTGTCGGTGTATTGCGAGCCTTCGGCTCGCACGATACAAACGCCCCTCTAAACCTTAAACTCTAAACTGCTCACGTAGCGAGCTTCATGCTTTTTACCCTTGACGGGCAACATAGTTATGTTTTACCTTTGTGCCAAAGAGGCGAAAACAACGATTTAACAACTCGTTAACATTCCCCCCGACCCCCTTTCTAAGAATCACATAAAACAAATCCAATGAATATCAACGATTTATTGAAAAAAGCACAATATGGGTAGCGCTACGTTTTGTCGCATAGCCTGACACCTATTTTTCAGCGATTATATACCTTATTAAAAAAAAATGTGTACCTTTGCACCCTGTAAAACCGATTAGCATAAAACGACTAATAACTAACTATATCAGTTTTTTCAATTTTTTATGAGTAAAGAAAAGAAATTCATGACGTGTGACGGTAACCAAGCTGCCGCCCACATCAGTTACATGTTCACTGAGGTAGCCGCTATCTACCCCATCACTCCGTCATCAACGATGGCCGAGCACGTGGACGAGTGGGCCGCTGCTGGCCGCAAGAACATCTTCGGTGAGACCGTTATGGTACAGGAGATGCAGAGCGAGGGTGGCGCTGCCGGTGCTGTTCACGGTTCGCTGCAGGCAGGTGCCCTGACCACGACCTATACCGCGTCGCAGGGTCTGTTGCTGATGATTCCCAACATGTACAAGATTGCCGGTGAGTTGCTCCCTGGCGTGTTCCACGTGTCGGCTCGTACGCTGGCCAGCCACACCCTGTGTATCTTTGGTGACCACCAGGACGTGATGGCTACCCGCCAGACCGGTTTTGCCATGCTCGCCGAGGGTAGTGTGCAGGAGGTGATGGACCTCGCCGGTGTTGCCCACCTGAGCGCCATCAAGGCTCACGTGCCTTTTGTCAACTTCTTTGACGGCTTCCGCACCTCTCACGAGATCCAGAAGGTTGAGGCCATGGACCAGGAAGACCTGCGTCCCCTCATCGACATGGAGGAACTTGCCAAGTTCCGCAAGGGTGCTATGAATCCTGACAAGCCCGTTACCCGTGGTACTGCCGAGAACCCCGACGTGTTCTTCCAGCACCGCGAGTCGTGCAACGACTACTATACCGCAGTTCCCGCCATCGTCGAGGACTACATGAACAAGATCAGCGAGATCACAGGCCGCAAGTATGGTCTGTTTGACTACTACGGCGCCAAGGATGCCGACCGCGTCATCATCGCCATGGGCAGTGTGACCGAGGCTATCCGCGAGACCATCGACTATCTGAGGGAGACGGGTGAGAAGGTCGGCCTCGTCGCTGTTCACTTGTATCGTCCCTTCAGCGCCAAGCACTTCCTCGCCGCCGTTCCCAGCACTGCCAAGCGCATTGCCGTGCTCGACCGCACCAAGGAGCCCGGCGCCAATGGCGAGCCCCTGTATCTTGACGTGAAGGACTGCTTCTACGGCACCGAGAATGCCCCCGTTATCGTGGGTGGCCGCTACGGCCTCGGCAGCAAGGACACCACGCCCGCCCAGATTCTCGCCGTTTACGAGAACCTGGCCCTGCCGATGCCCAAGAACCAGTTCACCATCGGTATCGAGGACGACGTGACCTTTGCTTCTCTTCCCATGAAGGAAGAGGTGGCCATGGGTGGCGCCGGCATGTTCCAGGCCAAGTTCTACGGTCTGGGTGCTGACGGTACCGTGGGTGCCAACAAGAACAGTGTGAAGATTATCGGTGACAACACCGACAAGCACTGCCAGGCCTACTTCTCCTACGACAGCAAGAAGTCGGGTGGTTTCACCTGCTCTCACCTGCGCTTTGGCGACGAGCCCATCCGCTCGACCTATCTGGTGACCACGCCCAATTTCGTGGCTTGCCACGTTCAGGCCTACCTGCACATGTATGACGTGACCCGCGGTCTGCAGAAGGGTGGTACCTTCCTGCTCAACACCGTTTGGGACGCCGACAAGCTGGCCGAGAACCTGCCCAACAACGTGAAGAAGTACTTCGCCGACAACAACATCAAGGTTTACTACATCAACGCCA
>Ga0256407_10000660_pt1 | contig 78632 bp, 66 predicted proteins | sample RumenRJG_04DNA_FD_193489 | JGI IMG/M metagenome (GOLD analysis project Ga0256407, IMG submission 193489) | Bovine rumen microbial communities from Lethbridge, Alberta, Canada - RJG_04 | ecosystem: Host-associated > Mammals > Digestive system > Stomach > Rumen | place: Canada: Alberta... | reverse complement strand
CTAGCCGACAGATTTGACTATCTCCCCGGCGGTCAATCATTACCTTACTACGACAAAGGTAACGAAAACCGTGTGGCGATGAAAGTTTGTCGAATAAACTTTCATCGCCACAAAGTTAGGGCCGACAACGATATAAAAGTCCACGGATTACACAGATTATCAGATTATTATTGTTGTGTAATCCTAAAAAATCCGTGTAATCTGTGTTAATCTGTGGACTCAAAACCCAATCCGAGTAATTCGTAGTTGAAATTGTTTTTTTGAAAAGTCTTATTTTTCCAGACACCCTAATAGACAAAAAACAATCAGGGCCGCTCACTGGGAACGGCCCTGATCGTTATATAGAGAATTGTTCTAGTCTCTCTTGTGGGGAAGAATTACTTCTTCAGCTCGTCAGCTACAGCCTGAGCAGCCTCAGCGCCCTTATCCTTGGCAGCGTCAACAGCGTCGCCAGCGGCGTTCTTAGCAGCGTCAACAGCCTCGTTGGCCTTGTCCTTAGCAGCGTCAACGGCAGCGTCAACAGCCTCACCAACCTTCTCGGTGGCAGCCTTAGCTACATATTCAGCAAAACCAGCCTTCAGAGCCTCGGGAACCTCAATGTAACCGGTCATCTTCTCTGCCAGGGTCGGGATCTTAGCGAGGAGGGCCTCCTTGTTGTTCTCCCAAACGGTCTTCAGGATGTTGATGATGTTGAAGTAACCAGCCTGGTCACCACCATCGAGCAGTTCCTGAGCCTTAGCCTTGATGCCATCGAGCAGGCTAACAGCAGCAGCCTCGTCAGCGCAGTTCAGCAGGTCAGCGGCAACGCCGTCAACAGTGTACTCAGCTACGGGAGCCTCTTCAACAACCTCCTCAGCGGGCTTGGTCTCAGTCTTGCAACCAACAAATGCGATAGCAGCAACAGCTGCAAACATCAATAAAAACTTCTTCATAATAAAACAACTTTTTGATTTAAATGATTAATAATAAAACTAAAATTCAACGCCGCAAATGTAACGGCTATTTTTGAATTACCAAACTTTTTTGGTCTCATTTTTCATTTTTTAGCACTTTTATTGCCATTTTGGGCTATTTTGCGGACAAAAAACTATAACTTTGCGGTGCAGAATGTTGTCCGGCATGAGGAAATACAACTTTCGTGCCAAAGCGGCCTTCTGCGCCAAAAAATTGAAAACTAACGTCTAACAACTAAAAATTGACAAAATGTTTGCCTATATTTTAATGGGAGCCATCGCCATTCTGAGCATGATTGTTCAGAGCTCCCTCAAGTCAAAATTCTCCAAGTATAGCAAGGTGCCCCTGGGGGTTCCCATGGCTGGACGTGACATTGCCAACGCCATGTTGCAGCAGAACGGATGTGGTGACGTGCAAGTGACCAGTGTGAGTGGCCAGTTGACCGACCATTTCAACCCCGCCAACAGGACGGTAAACCTGAGTGAACCCGTCTATGGCACCAACAGCATCGCTGCCGCCGCCGTTGCCGCCCATGAGTGCGGCCACGCTATTCAGCACAAGGTGGGCTACAGCATGTTGCAACTGCGCTCCAAGATGGTGCCCATCGTGTCTTTTGCCTCCAACACCATTAATTGGCTGCTGGTAGCTGGCATCGTGTTATATGAGATGACGCCGCTGCCCTTGTATATCGCTCTCGCTCTGTTCGCATTGACCGTGGCGTTCAGCTTTGTGACCTTGCCCGTCGAGGTGGATGCCAGCCGCCGTGCCACCAAGTGGCTCGAGTCGTCAGGCCTCGTCAGCGGTCAGCAGCTCACTTATGCCAAGGACGCTCTGCGTGCAGCAGCCTACACCTATGTCGTTGCCGCCATCGGCTCTCTTGCCACATTAATTTATTATGCGGCAATGTTCTTGGGCGGAAACAGGAGATAATAACCAAGTATAACACATATTATATAAGTATTCGATTTAAAAAAGATAATGGCACAAAAACCATCAATTCCCAAGGGAACACGCGACTTCTCGCCCATCGAGATGGCGCGCCGCAACTATATCTTCAACACAATCAAGGACGTATTTCTGCTTTACGGATTCCAACAGATTGAGACGCCTGCCATCGAAAACCTCTCTACATTGATGGGCAAGTATGGCGAGGAAGGCGATAAACTGTTGTTCAAGATTCTCAACAGTGGTGACTACCTGAAGGACGCCCCCGACGACCTGCTGTCGGCCCACGACTCGCTCCACTTGACCACCAAGATCAGCGAGAAGGGCCTGCGCTATGACCTCACCGTGCCCTTTGCACGCTATGTGGTCCAGCACCGCAACGACCTGCAGATGCCCTTCAAGCGCTATCAGGTGCAGCCCGTTTGGCGTGCCGACCGCCCCCAGAAGGGCCGTTACCGCGAGTTCTACCAGTGTGACGCGGACATTGTCGGCAGCGACTCGCTGCTCAACGAGGTGGAACTGGTGACGATGATTGACGAGGTGTTCAACCGCTTCAACATCAATGTCGCCATCAAACTCAACAACCGCAAGATCCTGAGTGGTATTGCCGAGATCATCGGTGCAGCCGACAAGATTATTGACATCACTGTAGCCATCGACAAACTCGACAAGATTGGCATCGACAACGTGAATGCCGAGTTGAAGGAGAAAGGGCTGAGCGACGAGGCCATAGCCACCCTGCAGCCCCTGTTGGCCCTTGACGGCACCAACGAGGAGCGCCTCACATCGCTGTCGGCCATGCTGGCAAGCAGTGAGGTGGGCATGAAGGGTATCGAGGAAATGCGTTATGTGCTTGACCATGTGAAGGCCCTTGGCACACGCGCTCAAGTGGAACTGGATGTCTCCTTGGCTCGTGGATTGAACTATTATACGGGCACCATCCTCGAGGTCAAGGCCCTTGACGTGGCTATTGGCAGCATCACCGGTGGTGGACGCTATGATAACCTGACAGGCGTGTTCGGTATGCCGGGTTTGTCGGGCGTGGGCATCAGCTTTGGCGCCGACCGCATCTATGACGTGTTAAATGCGCTCGACCTCTATCCTGCCGACACGATGGCAACAGCCCGAGTGATGTTTGTCAACTTCGGCGAGCAGGAGGCTGCGGCGTCATTAGGCCACATCATGGCATTGCGCCGTGCAGGCATCAGTGCCGAGCTGTATCCTGACTGCGCGAAGATGAAGAAGCAGATGAACTATGCCAATGACAGGCAGATTCCCTATGTCGCCATCGTTGGCGCTGAGGAGGTGCAGAACGGCATCATCGCCCTCAAGAACATGGCCACTGGCGAGCAGCAGACGCTGACCGTCGCACAGGTTATCGAACAACTGGCAAAGTAATCATCACTGTGACATGAACAACAAGTATCAACAGTTGATGCAGCTGCCGCTGTTCCAAGGCATCAGTGCGGACAAGATTACCGCGTTGGTCGAGAAATTGCCCTTCCATTTTCTCAAATTTAATGGCGGCGAACAGATTTTTACAGCTGGAGAGCCTTGCACTCATGTCAAGTTTGTCGTCTCGGGACAAGTTCAGCTCGAGACACCATTCCCAAATCTGAAGGTCTCCCTTCATCAGACCGTGTCTTCTCCTCACGTGCTGGCGGCAGACTGCCTGTTCGGCCGCGAGAACAATTACCCGTACACGGCTGTGGCCAATGGCTCATGCGGCATCCTGCAGTTGCGCAAGAGTGACTACATCAAGATGGTGTGCAGCGACAAGGTGTTCCTGTTCAATATCTTGAATTACCTGTCAACCGGCAGTCAGCGGGGAACATCTCTCGTGCTGGCGGTCAAGGAAGGGACGGTGACCGAACGCTTGGCCATGCTGTTAGATTTGCTGGTTGTCAATGGCGCTACCGATGTGCTCCTGCGTTATAAGCAGAAGGACCTTTCCTCCCTGCTGGGAACACAGCGCACAACGCTCATCAACACGCTCAACAAACTTAGCGACGAGGGCATTATGGAGTACGACAGCAACGAACTGAGGATATTGGATTACAACGGATTATTAAAGGAACTGACGCTGTAAAGGCGACGAATATCTCATGCGATACACTTATTATACACAAGGAACCTGCTCTTCTCAGATAGATTTTGAAATCGACGAGAACGGTGTGATTGGTGATGTCATTTTCACGGGTGGATGTCATGGCAACCTCCAGGCCATATCGGTGCTGCTGCGTGGCATGAAGGCTACCGAGGCTGTCAAAAAGCTGCGCGGCATCAGGTGTGGCTATAAGAACACGTCATGCCCTGACCAGATGGCGCAGGCGCTGACTCAAGCCCTGGATAACAAATAAATTGATTATAAATGATTTAAAGAAAAATATGAAAAAGATTTTATTGATTATGACGGCTGCTGTAGCCGTTTCATTAGTGGGATGTAACAACACAACAAGTGGCAAATCTCAAGCCGAGAATATGGCTAAGGAACTGGACCGCCTGTGTGAAATGAAGGACTCGGCTGCGGTCATCGCTTTGGATGACAGTATCCATTCCATGGAGAACCGCCTCATCGCCGCCGGCGATTCAGCTGCTATTGCCGACTTCCGCAAGGCACTCAAGGAGTCCCGCAAGCGCAACGCTCCCTACATCGCTACACTCAGGATGAATGCTGGTGCCAAGAAGGAAGAGGTCCTCAACGATATTGCTAAAGATGTGATGAAACGTGGCGTGGACATCGCTACCGTCACCGACGCTATCGATGAGATAAACGAAAACGAAAAATAAATGGCATGGCATCGGGCGCATCTTCTATATACACGCCGGCGTCATCTTGACGTGCTCGGCTGTATCGCTGCGGCATCTCTGTTGGTGTCTTGCGGTACCGGCATCGAGGTGACCGAGCGGGTGACCGACAAGGATGTCCGCAAGGCGATCAGCAAGGTGGACAACCAGGAGAAGGTGATAACGCTTGATGCTTTCTATGACTCGGTGCCCGCATGGAAAGCGGGCAAGCGCTTTTGGGTGGCCGACGACCAGGTGCGACTCTTGTTCGCCCATTCGAGCGATTACGACATCGACACGGTGGCCCTTGCTGGCCGTGAACTCTCCTATGTGGGATATGACACGGGCGGCATCTATGACAACCGCAACACGGTCAATCTGCGCTTCTCCGATGGCAATAATCTGTACGTCTATCGCACGGGCAAGACCATTGGCGACTTTGGACGGTCCTTCTCGATACCCATGCTCATCGACATGGACATGGTCGATCATGTCGCGCGCCAAGTGACTGGGAAGGATTACTATATCCGCACTGGCATCTGGTATGACCGCCAGACCGAGCAAATGATGGACGGCAGGCACTTCATCAAGGTGCACATCGACAGCGTGCTGCCTGGCAATGCGGTGTTGCCGCTGCGCGTCCACTTCACCACGGCCGACGACAACAAGCAGGCGATGGTGTGGATGAGCGACAACGCCTCGACGATGCTGGGACGTAGCTTTGACGCCCTGTTTGTGGCGGCCGATCCGCGGCTGGCCTATCCTGAAATCAGCGACGAGAACTGGGAACGCATTAAGCGTGCCCAGGTGGCTGTCGGGATGACCAAGGAGGAATGCCGTCTGGCGATGGGTAATCCCAAGAGCATTAGCGAGAACCCCGAACAAGGGGGTATGAGGGAATATTGGTATTATGACGGTGGGGCTTACCTGTTCTTTATGAACGGTTTGCTCAGCCAATTCAGGAGATAATGTCACTGACAACGCTTGAAATAGAGTTTCTCGGGACAGGCACTTCGACGGGGGTTCCCTCGCTGCGGTGCAAATGTCCGGTGTGTATGAGTGCCGATCCACGCGACAAACGACTGCGCACGTCGGCGATTGTGCGCTATCAGGGCGCGCGTTTGCTCATCGACTGTGGGCCGGATTTCCGCACTCAGATGCTTCGCGCAAGCGATGACAATCTGGATGCCGTCCTCTTGACGCACATCCACTTTGACCATGTGGCAGGGATGGATGACCTGAGGGCCTATTGTTTTGAGAAACCTTTCCCGGTTTACGCGCGTGCCGACGTCTTGGAAGGTCTGCACAAAAGCATACCGTACTGCTTTGCCGAGAACCCATATCCTGGTGTGCCCCGTTTTGAGGAGCATGTAATCGGCAATGAGCCGTTCTTGGTCGAGGGGGTGAAAGTGGTGCCTCTGCCTGTGATGCACTACAAACTAACGATTATCGGTTTCCGCATTGGGCCCTTGGCCTATATTACCGATGCCAAAACCATTAGTGACGAGGTGGTGGAGAGCTTGATGAATGTGCCCCTGCTGGTGATAAACTCGCTGCGTACGGGAGTGCATCTCACCCACATGTGTTTGGACGAGACTTTAGAGATAATCCGTCGTGTAAAGCCGGGCCGCTCTTACCTCATTCACATGAGCGACCGCATGGGGTTACATGCCGATTCCCACAAGTTTCTGCCGCCAGGTGTCGAATTGGCCTATGACGGTCTGATTGTAAAAGTGTAAAGCACAATGGACAAAATCACCATATCGGAGGTTAAGTCCGAGGAGAAGACCTCGGGACTGCAGTTCTTTGAGGGACGCATCCAGGCGGGCTTCCCCAGTCCGGCCCAGGGCGAATATGCCGATACAATCGACTTGAACCGCGCCCTCATCACCAACCCGGCATCGACATTCTGCGCCAGAGTGATAGGCAATTCGATGGTGGATGCGGGCATCAACGAGGGTGACCTGCTCATCATCGACCGTTCCATTACGCCTCATGATGGCTGCATCGCTGTCTGCTTCATTGACGGCGATTTCACGGTCAAGCGTCTCGCTGTGCGCGACGACGGCGTCTATCTGCAGCCTGCCAACGCGACTTTCCCCGAGTTGAAGGTGGGCGAGTGCAGCGACTTTCAGGTGTGGGGCGTGGTTTCCCACATCGTCAAGAAAGTATAACACGTCAAGAAAGTATAACGCCTTGAATCAGGTTTTTGATGGAAGTGGAGTCTGCATCAGGATACGGCAAAAGGCGCGATACGCAATTTTTCGTGCTCTGTGTTGCCGTGGCTGCCTGGCAGTGCTTTTATGTTGCGCTTGACACGCATCTGGGCGGGCTCGGAAACGTCTTCCACGAGTGGCATGCGCTGGCAGTGGCTATCGCTAATGCCCTCGTGCTGCTTTCGCCCTATTGGCTGCTGAGACCACGGTGGCGGGGACTGATTTGGATCCCCATGTTTTTATTGCCTGTGTGGTGCCTGATACAGGTGACTTATTGCAGGGCCTACGAGGACTTGATGCCCATGCGCAGCCTGGCGATGGTTGGAAACGTCAACAATGTGCTGAAAGACAGCTTTCTGGCACTGTTGCGGTGGCAGGATTTGCTCATTGTGGTGCCTTTCTTGTTGTTGCCCCTAAGACCACCGTTAAAGTCTGCGATTTCAGGTCTGACGGGCCATCTCAAGGCCTTTGTGATAACGCTGCTTGCCGCTTTGGCCTTTGGCGTGGTGGGTTACTATACTCCTGACGGAAACTATGAGAAGCGCTTCCTGTACAATTTCAGCAACAGTGACTATTTCGCGCTCAATGGCCTGCTGCCATACTGTTGCAACTCGATTTATCAAGCCGTTTCTCACAGTCACACCGTGACCGATGGCGAGCGCGCCACAATCGACCGTTTCCTGCAGAATCAATGTCCTCATTATGATGATAACCCCTATTGTGTAGCCCCCTTGCAGCGCAACTTGGTGCTTATCGTCGTCGAGTCGTTGCACACCTGGCCCATCGGCATGCAGGTCGAGGGTAGGGAAGTGACCCCGACGCTCAACCGCCTTGTCGCCGCCGAGGGCACCATCTATGCCCCGCACGTCTTGTTTCAGACGGGGCACGGCCACTCCAGCGATGCCCATTTCATGTACAACACAGGCCTGCTGCCCCTGCGTGACGATGTGGTGGCGGTCTATTATGGCGACGGACCTTATCCCTCGTTGGCGGCGGCCTTAAAGGGCTATGATTGCCGTATGCTGGTGTGTGATGAAAAGGGCTACTGGAATCAGGCGGTCACGTCTCAGAGTTATGGCTTTGACACGCTTTACACGCATGACCAACTGGAGGCCAGCGGTGCCTTACAGCGTCATGGCAATGTGGACGATGCCGCCTTGACCGACTATGGAGCAACATTATTGCCGCAGCTGCGTCAGCCCTTCTTCTTGGAGATGGTGACGATGACGATGCACACGCCCTATCCGCAGGACAAGGTGCGCCACTCGTGGATCCTCGATAGTGACACCCTTAATGCCGAGGTACGCGGTTACCTCAACTGTGTCAACCTTACCGACAGCTGCATTGGGGCCTTCATCAACGCTCTGCGTATTAACGGCTTGGACAACAACACGGTAGTGGCCATCGTGAGCGACCACACGCAACTCTACCGCAACCGTGTCATGGGTGTATCTGACTATGATGCCGTCCCCGACGATTGGGGCATTCCCTTGTTAATCGCGGGTTGTGATACTACTTTAAGGTACGAACCTGTCATCGGACAGGTAGATGTCTTCCCGACTTTGCTCGACGTTATGGGCGCTAATTCCTATCCGTGGAAAGGCTTGGGACACAGCCTGCTACGTTATGATATCAGGAGCGCGATTCAGCCGCGCAACATGTCGGTACTTGGTGACAGCACCGCCCTTACTCCGCAGCAACGCGAGGCATGGGAAATCGGCCGCCTGCTCATCATGGACCGCATTCACTATTTCAAAACTGCCAACTAAAAACAGCTAACCAATATGAAATCAACTAAATCACGCCTGTTCTCCAGTGACAGCCGCTTGAGCGACCTGATTACTGCCCACCCGTCACTGCTCGCTCTGCTTACCAGGCTGGACATCTCGTTGGGCTTTGGAGACCGTTCAATCGCCGACGTCTGCGAGGCGAGTGGGGTAGATACCGACTTCTTCCTGCTGATTTGCAACGTCTATACGTTCAACAACTATGTGCCTTCTACGGCCGCCATCCTCGGCACCGATATGACGGGATTGGTGTCTTACTTGGAGAAGTCACACCGTTATTATGTCGATAAACGCTTGCCGCACATCGAGTCCCATCTCGACGCTATCGCGCAGAACCTGGGCGGGCGCATCGGACAGGTGTTCATCAGCTTCTTCAAGGAGTATAAGCATGAGGTCGAGACACACTTCAAGCACGAGGAGCACGACGTGTTCCCGCACATCCGCGCGCTTATGGCCGGTGAGCGTGACGTCACCTATAGCATCGGCGAGTTTATCGACACCCACAGCGACATCGAGGGCAAACTCGATGACCTGCTCAACATCGTCTTCAAGTACCTGCCCCCGCAGGTCGATGACGACAACGTCCTCGACGTGGTCTATGACATCCTGCGCCTGCGGGAAGACCTCAAGAAGCACACCTTCATCGAGGAGAAGATTATGGTGCCACTGGTTCAACATCTCGAACATGCCATTTTGCTATGAAACTGCGTCTGTTGATAGTTGAGCCTTCAGAACTCATCATCGAGGGCATAAAATCCTTCCTCGAAGGACAGATACGATTTAAGGTACTCGAACCCGAGATGAACACCGACCACCTTGCCGAGAGGCTCGTGGCGGCGCGTCCCGACATAGTCCTCATCAACCCCACGCTCATCGACAACGTCTCACGCCTGCGGGGTGAGCAACCCATGGCGATGGTGGCGCTGGTTTATCAATATGTCGAGCGTGAGGCCCTCAAGAATTACGATGCCGTCATTGACATCCGCGACAGCCGAGCCACCATCATCGAGACGCTGGCACAGGCATCACCTGGTGAGACCGACTCCGCTAAGCATAACTACGAGCTCACCAAGCGCGAGACCGCCGTCCTCGTCCAGCTCGCACAGGGCAAGACCAACAAGGAAATTGCCGATGCCCTCAACGTCAGTGTCCACACCGTCATCTCCCACCGCAAGAACATCACCCACAAGACTGGCATCAAGAGCGTCGCAGGTCTTACCGTCTATGCCATGCTCAACAACCTCCTCGACGAGTCCACCCTCATATAGACCAATAAACCTGAAATTAAATATTTATCTATTACGTTATGAAAAAATCACTACAAGCTCTAATGCTGGCACTGGCGGTATTGCTGCCAGTGGCCATGAGCGCTGCATCAAGTGCTCCCGTTAAACGTTCAGTGGCAGCTCAGGAGAGCAAGAGAATCCTCAAGCAGCAAAGTCTCCCTAAACTTTTCATGCCCGGAGCCAAGATGGAAACCGCTCAAATGCGAGTACCCGGCATGCCTGTAGTGAAAGCGCCCTTGAAGGCCGGGGAGAAAGATATTTGGTATCGCCGTCCCGCTGGCGCTTTCCCTGGAATCTTTGCACTAGAAGGTCAGACTTATGTTGGCGCGTATTATCATCCGTTTCTTTGCGTCACGCCCTATGTGGACTACACTTTTATCGGCAATACCGTTGGTGTGAGTGACAATGCGACTTATGAATGGAATGTACAATATACTGAAAACTTAGGGTATTCAGATGCTCAACATGTATGGACAACCCTGACCGATGCGGACAAAAACCTTACTTGGCAATGGGGAAATGAACTGGATTCTGTGCCGGTATTCAAAGTGAGGGATGGTGCTGATAACCTCAGTTGGTTTATGAGGGGATACAATACTAATGGAGCAGAACCCATTGAATACTCAGCCCTGATTTTGTCTGCACCCAAAGTAAAAGACGAATTGGATTACGATATCCTCAAGAGCAGTAAGACTTTTTGTCTTGGTGGCCGTTATGGGAACCAACCCTATTTATGGACGTATTACAATGGTGCTAAACCTTATGGTAATAATGATTACGGATATTGGTTTGGAAAGAATGGAGGCAAGACAAACGCAACTACAGGCAGGACTGACCGCATTGACGGTATTGCACAGGCCTTTGAAAAGCCCACTGCTCCTTATCAGTTGATGTATGTGGCCATGTACTGTGGTATACTTGATGTGACAACTCCAGTGGATATGACCTGTAAGGTCTATAAACTCGACGAGATCCCCGCTTATAATGACACTGGAACAGTCACCTTACCCGAGGTGCCAGGTGAACTCATCGCTACCGGACGCGCAACGGTAACTCCGTCTACTTACGGTGATACAAATGGTATGGTTTTCTTCACCCTATTAGGTGCTGAGATACTTGGAGATGTTGTCCTTGAATACGAAGTAAACCCGACGATTGATTGCCCCATACTTGTGGTGGTGGATGGTTACAATGAGGCGCATATGAATGGTTTGACCAATTTCACTGCAATGGTTTCTGCCGATGATCAGGTTGACGAGGGTTTCGGCGAGCTGGCTTATCTCAAGTATGGCTATGTTGATGAGAACAATAACTTGGACCATTATGAATGGGTCGGTCTGAACAACTTCTTTGATACGGGCACGATGATGACGGGATTCACCATTTTCCTTGGCACAGAGAATCCATGGTTGCTTTTCAACTACAGTGCTGAAGATGGCGAGTACCTCTTCCCTGACGAGGGTGGTGATTTGGTAAAAGAAATTCATCTGGATGGAGAAGAGACGATTGTCGCCGAAGGTATAGAGTTTTTCTCTAATTATCCAAGTTCTGACGGTGTGTGGTCGTTTTACAATCTCGAAACTGGTGACGAATACACTGATTGGTTAAGTATTGATTTGACCGATGGTGAAGAGAATGGTAAGTTCAATGGTGTGGTGACTGCAAACGTCTTTGCCGAACCGCTTCCCGAAGACGTGCGATATCGTGAGATGGTCGTTCGGTTTGAGGTCCCTGGCGCTTATCTGGACTATAAGTTCATGCAGGGTGATAGCACTCCTTTGACCTATGATTTTGAGGTGGACGGTATATACTATAAGACATTGGATTCTAACACAGTGGCTGTCACGTGCAAGGACGAAAACTACAACACTTATATGGGTGTTGTGGTGATTCCCGAGACCGTATCTTACCAGGGCGTGGACTATGAGGTTAAAGAGATTGGCAAACACGCGTTCAAGGACTGTTTCGATCTCATCAGTTTGTCTATTCCGTGTTCTGTCACGTCAATAGCAAGCAACGCTTTCTCGGGTGTTGATATGATCAATTTCCTAATCATTACCGGAAACGGGGATTGGCAGGCTGGATGCTTTCCCAAAGATGTTAATCATCTGATCATCAAGGATAACGTGCAGTCAATTCATGGACTGGAAACCTGTCCGAGTGCGATATTCTGCTATAATCCGACGCCACCCGAATGTGACGAGAACACATTCACGGCCTATGATGCCTCACTGCAGGTGCCTAAAAAGTCATTGGCTTCTTATTTCACGGCTCCTTATTGGTGCAACTTTGCCGACCTTACAAATAATGCCATTGAGCCGACGTCTGTGGCCATCGACAAGGATAGTGTGAACCTCATTTTAAATGAGGAGATACAGTTAACGGCAAATGTCTCGCCATCTAATGCGACACCCAATTACGTGATGTGGATTTCAACAGATTACTCTGTTGTCTATATTACTGATAATGGTGTGATACAATCTATTTCCGAAGGTGAATGTGATGTCTTGGCTTGTTGTGCCGACCAAATGGCCGTTTGCCATGTGACAGTGACGGACGTTCATCCTGACTCCATCATGCTGAGTGAAAATAGCATCACACTTGAGATTGATGAGCAACACGAATTGACGGCTACCGTATTGCCTGAAAATGCCTATTATGAGACAATCACGTGGTTTTCAAGCGATAGTCGCGTTGCCGTAGTGGAAGATGGAATGGTGACGGCGGTAGGTGGAGGCGAATGTGATATTACCGTCTCGTGCAGGGATATTCAGGCCGTTTGTCACGTGAAGGTGGTTGTGCCCGTCATCCATATTACTCTGGACCAGCATGAGGCCAGAATGCAACCTAATCAAATGCTGACGCTGTATCCAACCATGACTCCCGAACCGACTGAACTGATGGTGACATCGAGCGACCAGTCGGTGGCTCTCGCAAGAATTGCAGCCGGAAAAGTTCAGGTCGTCAGCGTCAACGTGGGCACCGCAGTGATTACTGTAGGCTCTGTCGATGGCATGGCAACGCCTGACAGTTGTCTGGTAATTGTCAATGGTGGAGTGGGCGATGTCAACGGCGATGGTGTGATTGGAATTGTCGATGTGACTACGCTCATAGATTACTTGTTGTCAAAAGATGAAACGCTGGTGGACCTGGATAGTTCCGACGTCAACGGTGATGGCTTGATTGATATTGCCGACGCGACCTCGTTGATTGATTATGTATTAAACGGCACGTGGCCCTGGGAAACCCTCGCCAAGCCCAAAACCAAACATGTGGTTGATATCAGTCCGGCCACTGTTCGCGACTTTATCAACAAGAGCATTTCCCTGTAACCGCCAATAATAATCAATAAAAACAACAAATAATGCGCTCCAAAGGCTGAGCGCATTATTTTTGTGCTTTTTCTTCGCATATTTTGCATAATTCTGAAAGATTCACTATTTTTGCAGTTAATAAAATACCAATTTAAAACTATAATCTTATGGCAACGAAGAAAGAAACACAACAATCCACTATCTATGATGAAATACCTATCGAGATAGCCCAGAATCTTGCCTTGCTCAGGGAGGACCTGGACCAGAAAATCCCATCCAAGGAGCTCGATCGCAACCTGCTCATCGCTACATGGAATATCCGTGAATTTTCCGGACTGACCCGTAAGTGGATGAGTGAGACCAAGGACTCGCCCCGCCGTGACCTGCATTCCGTATTCTGCATCGCCGAGATTTTGAGCCGCTTTGATGTCATCGCCATCCAGGAGGTGGGCGGCAACCTCAGGGCATTGCGCGACACCCTCAAGCTGCTGGGCGATAACTGGTCGATGATATTGACCGATGTCAACAAGAGCGCTTCGGGAGGCTATGAGCGCATGGCCTATCTGTTTGACACACGCAGGGTCCAGCTATCGGGCTTGGCTGGCGAAATCGTCATCCCCAACGAGTGGGTCAAGGACCCCGAGAAGGTCATCAACGAACAGTTCGTACGTTCCCCCTATGCCGTCAGCTTCCGCACTTGTGACAAGACGTTTATCCTGGTAACGGTTCACATTATCTATGGCAAATCTTCCAATGACCGCATCAAGGAGGTTAAAGGCATCGCCAAGTGGCTCAGCGATTGGGCCAGCGACATCAATGCCTATGACCAGAACCTGATTGTGCTGGGCGACTTCAACATCGATGAGCGCGGTGATTTGCTGGACAAGACGTTCTTGAGTGAGGGCCTGTATGTCCCCGAACAATTGCAGCAACTGACGCGTTCCATATTTCACGCCACAAAGTACTATGACCAGATTGCATGGTTCAACACCAAGAAAGGCAAGCGACCAAAACTGTCGCTGGAATTCTTGGACGCTGGCAACTACGACTTCGTTCCGACTGCATTGAGCAACCGCGGCCTGTCCAAGACTTCCGTCTCGTTCATGATGTCAGACCACTATCCCCTCTGGGCCAACTTCCAGATCTAAAGGTAGCAGGAGACACCGACCTTGCTGTTTGTCTTACCCTGAAGAACGTTGAATAAAAAACAATGTTTTTCAGGGTAAGACAAGTTATTGTCCTCTCAGCTTTTGGCAACAGATACGTTCACTTGGATGAATAGACGGGTAGATGAGTAAAAAAGTAAAGTCATAGAACTTGAGTGTGAAGTCTTTTTACTAAATTTGCAGGTTGAAACAAAAAATGGCAATAGAATATGTTATTGACTAAAATGCTCGATAAGTTTGGGGACTACTGCATGTTCATGTGGAGAGTGATTGCTATCCCCGACAAGTGGAAAGTGTTTTTCAAACGCTATATCAATGAGATTTATAAGCTGGGCATTGACTCTATCCCGCTGATTATCATCGTGTCGCTGTTCATCGGCTCGTTGTGTACCATCCTCATCAAGCTCAACATCTCCAACCCGTTGCTGCCGCGTTACACGGTGGGCTTGACCACCCGTGAGATTATCCTGCTGGAGTTCTCCTCGACTATCCTGTGCCTGATTCTTTCGGGAAAAATCGGTTCCAACATCGCCAGCGAGATAGGCACCATGCGCGCCACCGAGCAGATTGACGCGCTCGACATCATGGGCATCAACAGTGCTAACTTCTTGGCGGCTCCCAAAATTCTGGCGCTGATCACCATCTTGCCTTTCCTGGTGGTTATCTGCATGGCGACAAGCCTGTTTGGCGGTTGGCTCATTTGCATTATCACCGGCATTGTCGATCCAGACACCTTTATCTTCGGCATCCAGTCACTATTTATTGAATGGTATGTGTGGTTTGCATTGATTAAGTCACTTGTGTTCGCCTTCCTGATGTCCACCATCGCCTGTTACTACGGCTACACCGTTCAGGGCGGCTCTGTCGAGGTGGGCCAGGCCAGTACCGACACCGTGGTGGTGAGCAACATCATGATTCTGGTGGCCGACGTTATCTTGACCCTCTTGTTGCTATAAGGCTTTAGGTGTTAGGCATTAGGCATTAGGTTTTAGGTGTTAGGTTTTAGGTGTTAGAAATCGCCAACAAGGGATTAGAAACTGAAAAAACTAAAAACAAAACAATATGATCGAAGTTAAGCACTTATCCAAATCCTTCAAGGAAGACGGCGGTGAGCGTCAGGTGCTCTTTGACGTGAGTTGCAAACTCTATGACGGCAAGACCAACCTCATCATCGGCCAGTCGGGCTCGGGTAAGACGGTGTTGATTAAGAATATCGTCGGCCTTTTTGACCCCGATGAGGGCGAGATTCTCTATGATGGTCGCGACATCACCAAGATGAACCGCAAGCAACGCAAGGAGTTGCGCAAGGAAATCGGTATGCTCTTCCAGGGTTCGGCGCTTTTCGACAGCGAGACGGTGATGGGCAATGTGATGTTCCCCCTCGTGATGTTTGGCGGTATGAGTACCAGCGAGATGCGTGACCGTGCTCAATTCTGCATCGACCGCGTGAACCTCACGGGAAGCGAGAACAAGTTCCCCAGTGAGTTGTCGGGCGGTATGCAGAAGCGTTGTGCCATCGCACGCGCCATCGCCTTGAATCCCAGGTACCTCTTCTGTGACGAGCCCAACTCGGGACTGGACCCCAAGACCTCGATTGTCATCGACGAACTCTTGAGCGACATCACCCATGAGTTTGGCATCACCACCATCATCAATACCCACGACATGAACTCGGTGATGGGTATCGGCGAGAACATCGTCTTTATCAACAAGGGCCATGTCGGCTGGATTGGTAACAAGGACGAGGTGTATAATGTGGATAACGACGATCTGAACAACTTTGTCTATGCCACCGACCTGTTCCGTGACGTGCGCAAGTACCGCCGCGAGCATGGCTACAAACCCACAAAATTAATAACTGAAAAACAATGAAAACCAGCGATAAGAATTGTAAAGAGGAAATCCTCGAGTTGCTGCGTTCTACTCAGCGCGACGGTATCGAGGACGTGATAGGTGATCTGGAAGAGTGGGGCTTTTTCACCGCTCCCGCTTCGGCTGGACATCACTTGAATGTCGAGGGTGGCCTCGCGCGCCATTCCCTCAACACGTGCCAGGCTGCATTGGCCGTCTGGGAGTCGATGAAGGCTCTCGAACCCGGCCTGGAGCATGAGGTGAAGCGTGACAGCATCATTTTGGCAAGTCTGCTTCATGATGTGTGCAAGTGTGACATCTACAAACGCTCGGTCAAGAAACGCAAGAACGCACTGGGCATCTGGGAAGACGCCGAAGGCTACAAAATCACTTATAAGAATTTCCCCATGGGCCATGGAGAGAAATCACTCACCCTGCTGTTGTGCAGCGGCTTGATGCTCAATGACGACGAGATGCTGGCCATACGCTGGCACATGGGCGCTTGGGGCGTGAACCAGAACAGCTATGAGGACGTACGCAACTATGACGCTGCCCGCAAACTCTATCCTCTCGTATCCATCGTTCAGACAGCCGACGGCCTGGCCGCCAGCATTATGGAGCGAACAGGCGAGGAAATCGATGAGTTATGATGCGTATCAACATCCTGCTGTGTGACACATTCCCAGGCCGATTGCCTGATTTCATCCCCAACTATGAATCCTTGTTCATGGACTTGTTTGCCGGCATAGGCGAACAACCTGATTATAGGATTTTCCAGACTTGGCAGGGCGAAGTGCCGTCGGTCATCCATCCCGACGAGCTGTATATGATTCCGGGCAGCTTGGATTCCGCCTATGACGACAAACCGTGGATTGTCAATCTGCTGCATTGGATTCAAGGCGCCTATCGTGACGGTGCCAAGATGATGGGCGTGTGTTTCGGCCATCAGGCGATAGCAAGGGCATTAGGCGGTGAGGTGAAGCCCTATGACGGCGGCTTTGGCGCTGGAGTGCGTGCTTCAAGTGTGCTGGACCAGCAGATGAAGTCCTATTTTCCTGACGGGCAGATGCATCTGCTCTACAGCCACCACGACCAGGTGATGACGTTACCTCAGGAAGCCGTGTTGTGTGCCACCAGTGACTTCTGCAAGAACGAATCCTTCAGGATAGGCCGTCAAGTGATTACTTTCCAGGGACATCCCGAATTCACTGTCGCCTATAGCCGCCATCTGCTGCTGAATTGCAGCGATGACGTGCTCATGGCTGTGCGACAGGCGGCATTACACACCCTTGATGACATGACCCCGCAAGGTCCCGTGGCGGCCCGATTTGCCCTGGACCTCTTATTCGACTAAAAATAACATTTTTTGGGAGAGAATAACCTAAAACCGTAATTTTTTTGCGGTTTTAGGTCATTTTTTAGCATTTCTTATTCCGTTTACTTGCTTTTGTGTACTTTTGCGGCCAAATTGATGAATAGCAACCTTTAAATTATTTAAATTATGAAGAGATTTTTTACTCCATTATGTGTGCTTTTATTGATGTTGGCGTCTTTCACTGCTGGAATGGAATACCCCCGAGGCGATGTGGATCAGAATGGCGATGTGAACATTGGTGATGTAGTTACTCTTATTGATTATTTGTTGACCGGGAACTGGCCGGCCGAGTCCGATGACCCTGTTGTGACTTTTGATGTGAATGGCGTGTTGTTCAAGATGGTCGCCGTTGATGGCGGCACCTTCGACATGGGAGCGACGATGGAGCAGGGCTATGGTGCCTATGATTGGGAAAAACCAGTCCATCAGGTGACATTGTCCGATTACTTCATTGGTCAGACCGAGGTCACTCAAGAACTGTGGATAGCAGTCATGGGCAGCGACCCAAGCTATTATAATGATAACCCCCTGCTGCCTGTGGATAATGTTTCTTGGAATGACTGCCAGAACTTTATTTCCAAATTGAACGAGATGACAGGCAACTCATTCCGCCTGCCCACCGAAGCCGAGTGGGAATTTGCCGCGCGTGGCGGCAACCTTAGCGAGGGCTTCAGGTATTCCGGAGAAGACGACATCGATTTAATAGGGTGGTACTGGGGCAATATCCCCTCACACTATAGCGGTACGACGGGTTATGGCACGCAGCCTGTAGCCACCAAGTTGCCCAATGAACTGGGCTTGTATGACATGACAGGCAATGTGTGGGAGTGGTGCCAAGACTGGTACGGCAGTTACAGTTGGGAAGACCAGATCGACCCGACGGGACCTTCGTGGGGCTCTTACCGCATCTTCCGCGGTGGCAGCTGGAGCCGCAGCGCCGAGAGCTGCCGTGTGTCATACCGTAACTTCAATTATCCCTCAAGTTCAGACGATAGCATGGGCTTCCGTTTAGCCCTTTAAGCGTCAGGAAGACCATACCTGATATGATATGATCACCCGCAAATCAGGTATGGTCATCTTGAATGACTGGCATCTAATAAATTTTTTGTAATTTTGCAGTCCAAATTACAAAAAACCTTTTATTATGGCAAGAACTGAACAAGAACTGGAGGGCGTGACGCTGCTGGGCAACCAGGGCACGCAATATGAGTTTGACTACCGTCCCGACGTGTTAGAGACTTTCGAGAACAAGCACCCCGAGAATGAATATGTGGTGACGCTCGACTGTCCCGAATTCACCTCGTTGTGTCCCAAGACGGGCCAGCCCGACTTTGGCCGCATCATCATCAACTACATCCCGCGCCAGCGCATGGTCGAGAGCAAGAGCCTGAAGCTGTACCTGTTCAGTTTCCGCAACCACGGCGACTTCCATGAGGACTGTGTCAACATCATTATGAAGGACCTGGTCAAGTTGATGGACCCCAAGTATATCGAGGTCATCGGCCTGTTCAACCCACGCGGCGGCATCAGCATCAAGCCGTTTGCCAACTATGGTGACAGCAACCATCAGGACATGGTGCGCGCACGTCTCATCAGCAACTTCCACAACGATTAAACATACTATGGCAAAAAAAGACGCGGTTATTATCACCTCGGGTGGCATGGACTCGACAACCATGCTCTATGAGTACAAGGACGAGATTGCCATGGCCATCACCTTTGACTACGGCAGCACACAGAACGGCCGTGAGCGCCGCTGCGCCATCATGCACTGCGAGCGCCTGGGCATCAAGCACCTGATTATTCCCTTGGATTTCATGCACAAGTATTTCAAGAGCGCCCTGCTCGAGAGTGCCGACGCCATCCCCGACGGCAACTACGACGACGAAAATATGAAGGCGACGGTGGTGCCCTTCCGCAACGGCATTATGCTCGCCATTGCCTGCGGCATTGCCGAGAGCAACGGCCTCAAGCGTGTGATGATTGCTAACCATGCCGGTGACCACAGCATCTACCCCGACTGCCGTTCGCCGTTCATCGAGGCGATGAGCACCGCCATGATGACGGGCACCTACGAGGGCGTCAAGGTCTATGCCCCTTATACCGACCTGAGCAAGGCCGACATCGCCCGTCATGGCGCTGCACTGGGGCTGGACTACAGCGAGACCTATTCCTGCTACAAGGGCGGCGAGAAACACTGCGGCACCTGCGGCACCTGCACCGAACGCCGCCAAGCCCTGCGCGACGCCGGCATCGACGACCCCACCGAATACCTTGCATAATCAGTTAACAGTTAACAGTTAATAGTTAACAGTGAACAGTGAACAGTTAACAGTTGGCATCCGCCGACTAGAAACTAAGGACTAGAAACTAAGGACTAGAAACTAGGGACTAAGGACTAGAAACTAAATTGTTCATCGATTTATATGGTTTTTTAAAAACTATTAACTGTTAACTGTTCACTATTCACTAAAAATGACTACCTTTGCAGCCGTTTTGAAGAAAAATTTCCATAATTAACGATAAAAGAAAGAGATAAAGTAAATGAAAGCATTCGTATTCCCTGGACAGGGCGCACAGTTTGTGGGTATGGGCAAGGACCTGTATGACAACAATGCTCAGGCCAAAGAATTGTTTGAAAAAGCCAATGAGGTGCTGGGGTTCCGCATTACCGACCTCATGTTTGAAGGCACCGAGGAAGACCTTAAGCAGACCAAGGTGACACAACCCGCAGTGTTCCTGCACTCGGTGATTCTCGCCCTCACCATGGGCGACGAGTTCAAGCCCGACATGGTTGCCGGCCACTCGCTGGGTGAGTTCTCGGCATTGGTAGCCGCTGGTGCTCTGCCTTTTGAGCAGGGTCTGAAGTTGGTCGAGGCCCGCGCACTCGCAATGCAGAAGGCATGTGAGGCCGCTCCCTCGACGATGGCCGCCATCATCGGCATGGACGATGAGAAGGTAGAGGAAATCTGTGCCACCATCGATGGCATCTGTGTTCCTGCCAACTATAACTGCCCCGGACAGGTGGTTATCTCGGGTGAGATTGCCGCCATCGAGGCCGCTTGTGAGAAATTTAAAGAGGCTGGCGCACGCCGCGCGTTGCCCCTCAAGGTGGGTGGTGCATTCCATTCGCCCCTGATGGAGCCTGCTCGTGCCGAGTTGGCCGAGGCTATCGAGGCTGCCGACTTCTCGGCTCCCGTTTGCCCCATCTATCAGGATGTGGACGCTAAGCCTCACACCGATCCTGCCGAAATCAAGGCCAACCTGCTGCAACAGCTCACCGCCCCCGTGCGTTGGAGCCACATCGTTGCCAACATGGTAGCCGACGGCATGACCGAGTCCGAGGAACTTGGTCCTGGTAAGGTGCTGCAAGGCCTTATCGCCAAGACCAACCGCGAGGTCGTCCTCAGCGGTCGCCAGTAAAGTTGTCCTGCGGGACTAACGCGAATTACGCGAATTTGACTAATTTCACAATAGAATTATATGAGCGAAATTAGTTGAATTCGCGTAATTCGCGTTTAGAATATTCTGTTGTTTAATCGAATTTCTTACGGCGGAAGATGAAGTTGTGGCCCAGGTACTTGTCGCGCACCGTGGGATTCTCGGCAAGTTCCTCGCTGGTGCCTTGGAATAGGATTTTGCCCTCGAACAGCAGGTAAGCGCGGTCGGTGATGCTCAGCGTCTCGGGGGCGTTGTGGTCGGTAATGAGGATACCGATGTTCTTGCTCTTCAGACTATAAACGATGCTCTGGATGTCCTCGACGGCGATGGGGTCCACACCGGCAAACGGCTCGTCAAGCATGATGAATCGCGGGTTGATGGCCAGGCCGCGGGCAATTTCGGTACGGCGACGCTCACCACCCGAAAGGCGGTTACCCAGATTCTTGCGCACCTTTTGCAGGTGGAACTCGCTGATGAGCTGTTCCAACCTGTCCTTCTGCTCGGCAGGGGTGAGCGAAGTCATCTCCAGCACGGTGCGGATGTTGTCCTCGACACTCAGGGTGCGGAACACCGACGCTTCCTGCGGCAGGTAGCCGATGCCCAACTGGGCACGCTTATAGACGGGTAGGGTAGTGATATCGACATCGTTGAGGAACACACGGCCCTCGTTGGGCGAGACGAGTCCGGTCGTCATGTAGAAGGTAGTCGTCTTGCCGGCACCGTTAGGCCCTAATAGACCTACAATCTCACCCTGGTGCACATTGATAGACACATGGTTCACCACCGTGCGCTGGCGATACTTCTTCACCAGGTTGTCGGTGCTCAGCACGAGCGTGCCCGCCTCGCCCGATGCGTTCAGGCGTGCTGCCGTGGCCTTGTCACCCGGCTTCACTGCTGGCTTGCCGCTCTCATCGGCGGTTTCTCCTTTATGTCCCCAAGGTAATTTCATCTTGTTCTCACAGTTCTTGTCTCACGCCTTAGTCCCGCTTGAGTTCAGCATCCAACTAGAAACTACTTCTTCTTGTTAGTCGTCAGGCGCCCCTTGATGTAGTCGGTAATCAGGTTGATGGCCACCTCGTTGTTACCACCCTCGGGGATGATGATGTTGGCAAATTTCTTAGTCGGCTCGATGTGCAACTGGTGCATCGGCTTCAAGACGCGCTGGTAACGCTCGATAACAGCCTCGGGTGTGCGGCCGCGCTCGATGCAGTCACGTGAGATGACGCGAATCAGGCGGTCGTCGCCATCAGCGTCAACAAACACCTTGATGTCCATCATTTTGCGCAGGCGGGAATCCACCAGGGCCATAATGCCCTCGATGAGCACCACGTCATGCGGATCCATGTGCTCGGTTTCCTTCTGACGGGAGCAGGTGAGGTAACTGTAGGTGGGCATCTCGATGGGCTCGCCTTTCTTCAACTGCTTGACATGCTCCAGCAACAGGTTCCAGTCAAAGGCTGCCGGCTCGTCGAAGTTAATGTTCTGACGCTCCTCGGGTGGAACGTGGCTTGAATCCTTGTAGTAAGAGTCCTGAGAAATCACACCCACCTCGCCCTCGGGCAAGCGTTCCATGATTTTACGCACTACGGTGGTTTTACCTGAGCCGGTGCCGCCGGCGATACCGATGATAATCATAACATTAACGAGATTTTAAAAGTCACACTTGATACTGAACCAGGCCGTTTGCCATGATTCAAACACACAAAGGTAACAAAAAATGTGCACCCGCAGCGGTTTTTTCGAGAAAAGTGAAGAAAAAAATTGAAATCTCTACTTGTAATGCTAAAAAAGGATAATAAAAACAAAATTGACACAATTGATAATGAATAATTGCGCCAATACTTGTGTTTGGGCACAAATTTTGCACTAAATTTGCAGGATATTTCGTCATCAACTGCGAGTTTGAGGACTAAACGTCTCCATATCATGCTCTTGTTGGCAGCGGCCATTGTGCTGTTGCCCATCTTGTTGTATGCTCAAGATACGCCTGCTGTCATACCCGTTAATCCCGTTGATTCCGTTAATTCCGTCCTCACCGTTGATTCCGTTCTTTCCGTTGATTCCGCTCTCTCGGTCAGCCGGCAGGTCCAGCCCCGCTTTGTGCGGGAGCGTGTGGACCTCGACCACGTCGTCAAGTTCAATGCCAAGGACAGCATCATCCTGTTTGGCCGCAACCATGCGGTGATGTATGGTGGCAGCAATATCCTGTACGGCGACATCGACATGACGGCATCTCAGATCAGCATGGACATGGACAGCAGCCAGGTGCAGGCCGTGGGTGTCACCGACAGCATTGGCGAGCTCGTAGGCAATCCGGTCTTCAAGGATGCCAGCGGAGAATATGAGTCGAGGGTGATGAAGTACAACTTCAAGACCAAGCGTGGCTACATCACCGACATCGTTACCGAGCAGGGCGAAGGCTTCCTCACGGGTGGCATCACCAAGAAGACCGAGGACGATTACTACTATATTAAGGACGGCCGCTATACCACCTGCGATGACCACGAGCACCCCCACTTCTACTTCCAGCTCACCAAGGCTAAGGTCAAACCCAAGCAGAATGTGGTGACTGGCCCCGCTTATATGGTGCTCGAAGACTTGCCCTTGCCCATAGCGGTGCCCTTTGGCTATTTCCCCTTCAGTGAGAAGTACCAGAGCGGTATCCTGGTGCCCACCTTTGGCGAGGACTACAACAGGGGTTTCTACCTGCGCAACGGCGGCTACTACTTAGCGCTTAGCCAGCATGCCGACCTCGCCATCACGGGCGAAATCTACACCCGTGGCTCTTGGGGACTGTCGGCACAGTCGTCCTACTCCTGGCGCTACAAGCATTCGGGCTCTTTCAGCGTAAACTACCTCACCACCGTGACTGGCGAGAAGGGCGACCCCGACTATAACAAGATGCACAATTTCCAGGTGCTGTGGAACCATAGCCAGAGCCAGAAGGCTAATCCCTACCTGTCCTTCTCGGCAAGCGTGAACTTCGCCACGTCGGGTTACTCCCGCAACAGCCTGAACACCTATTACACCAATGCCTTCACCGAGAACACCAAGAGCAGTACGGTCAACTTGACCTACAAGATACCCAATAGCAAGTGGTCCATTTCTTCGACCGCCAACATCTCACAGCGCACCGCCGACTCCACGCTTACGGTCTCGTTTCCCAATTTCACCATCACCATGAGCCAGACCGCGCCGTTCAAGCGCAAGCGTTCGGTGGGCGACGAGCGGTGGTATGAAAAGATTAAGCTCAGCTATTCGGGACGCTTCCAGAACTCCCTTACCGCCAAGCAGGACGACTTCTTCCACAAGAGCCTGGTCAAGGACTGGCGTAACGGCATGATGCACAACGTGCCCATTCAGGCGACCTTCAACGTGATGAAGTATTTCAACATCACGCCGCAACTCAACATCAACGACCGCATGTACACCAGCAAGATACGCCAGCAGTGGGATCCCAACGCGAGTGCCATTGTGCGGGACACGACCTACAGTTACTACAACATCTTCGACTTCAACTTCTCGGTGTCACTGAGCACCAAGGTCTATGGTTTCTTCAAGCCGTTGAAGTTCTTGGGCAAACTGAGCGAGAAACTGCTGATGGTGCGTCATGTGATGACGCCCACCATATCATTCACGGCGGCACCCGACTTTGGAGCCCCCTTCTGGGGCTACTACGGCAACCTCGACTATGTGGATAACGCTGGCGTGCAGCACAAAAGCCGTTACAGCTACTTCCAGCACGGATCCTTTGGCAACGCCAGCAGCGGCAAGATGGGGTCTCTGTCGTTCAATATCGCCAATAACCTCGAGGCCAAGGTCAAGAGTGAGAACGATAGCACGGGGTTCAAAAAGATTTCTCTCATCGAGAATTTCACGTTGAGCCAGTCATGCAACTTTGCTGCCGACTCGATGAAGTGGAGCAACCTCAACACCAGCATCATGCTCAGGCTCACCAAGGGTTTCAACCTGAACCTGAGTGCCACATGGGATGTTTACAAGTATGCGCTCAATGAGGCGGGAAGGCCGGTGCGCATCAATAAACTGCGCTTGTTCAACGGCGGTGGATGGGGACGTCTCTCCAGCACGGGCACCTCGTTCTCCTATACCTTCAACAACGACACCTTCCGCCGCAAGAGGGGCAACGACAAGGCCAATCAGCCTCCCCAAACGCCCCAGAACCGGGAAAACAACAACGGGGAAGAGGGCGAGGAAACGGATACCAACACAGGTCCGACAACCGACCTGGAGCTGATAGACGGCTACGCCAAGTGGGACTGCCCATGGAGTTTGACCGTCAACTATTCCTTGTCCTATGGCTACGGCTCGTTCAACTATAAGAAACTCGAGTACAACGGCAAGTGGACCCAGAACCTGAGTCTCAACGCCACGGTACGTCCCACCAAGAACTGGTCACTCTCAGCCTCGGCAAGCTACAATTTCGACACCCACAAGATTGCCTACATGAACTGCAACGTCTCGCGCCAGATGCACTGCTTCGAGATGAGTGCTAGCTTCGTGCCCGTGGGCCCATACAAGAGCTATACCTTCCACATCGCGGTCAAGTCGTCCATCCTGCAGGATGTGAAGTACGACAAGCATTCCAGCATCAACAATGGTGTCACTTGGTATTAAAACAGCCCGCGCTATCATTCTTTCAATGTGTATTGCCTTGACAATGATAGGGAATGCACAGGATTTAGCCTTTCTGCAAGAGGGTGACCTGTTGTTTGTGTGTTGTGACAGTGCCAACGCGATTACCGAGGTGACGAGTGGGGTAGAGCAGCTGCCCATCGACCATGTGGGCATCGTGCACCGCATCGGTGGCGACGGTGGACCACTTTTTGTCATCGAGGCGGTCAAGCCGATGGTCTGCCTAACGCCCATCGACTCATTCATGTGCGAGGGGCCTCAAATCCTGGTTGGCAGGGTTAATGTCGCGATGGATGTCCGCAAGTCTGTCAGGCAGTGCCTGCTTATGGTGGGAAAACCCTATGACGACCTTTACCTGCCTGGCGACAGTGCCGTCTATTGCAGCGAACTGGTTCAGCTTAACTATGTCAATCCCGACGGGGACCTTATCTTTGACACGATTCCCATGTCGTTCCATGACGCCACAGGCCGGGTGACCGACTATTGGCAGCAATTCTATTCACGACGTGGCATGGCCGTCCCCGAGGGACTCCCCGGCACCAATCCCGGCGAACTCTCCCGCCGCCCCCAAGTGACCATCGAGAGGATGATACCATAAAAGTTATCGCGCTTCGCGCGAGAAATCAAAGACTTTTTATTTTTTTTTGATTTCTCGGCCGTCAGGCCGATAAAACGTTGTGGCATACTGATCGCGCTTCGCGCGAGATCTCCAAGACTTTTTTATTTTTCTTGATTTCTCGGCCGTTAGGCCGATAAAACGTTGTAGCATGGTGTTCGTTTGCAGGCGTTTGGTGAAAAACATCAATCTATTGCCGTTAGATTGATGACCATTTCCCAAAAAATTACTACCTTTGTAGCTTGTTATTGAGAAACCTCCTGAGTGGGTACGATTATATCCATATTAATTGGTTGTGTGTCAATAGGTATCTTCCTGTCGGCACCCATGGGACCTATAGGTATCCTATGCATCCAGCGTACCCTTAACAATGGCCGCCACTCGGGCTTTTTCACTGGTGTGGGGGCTGCGGCAAGCGATTTGTTCTATTGCCTGCTCGTCGGACTGGGCATCTCTTTCGTGACCGACTTTATCGCCGACCACGTCAATGTGCTGCAGATTGTCGGCAGCATCATCCTGATTGTCTATGCCATCTACATGATTGTCCACAACCCCGTCAGCCAAATCAAGGAGAGCATCGACCCGCGTAACGACAAGTGGCGGGACATGGTTACCGGTTTTCTGTTCACCTTGAGCAACCCGCTCATCATGTTCCTGATTATCCCCCTGTTCGCCCGATTCAACTTCCCGCTGCCCGAGTACAGGTGGTACCACGTCATCCTCGGCTACGCCTCGATTGTGCTGGGAGCACTGTTGTGGTGGGCCGTCATCACCTTCTTTGTCAACAAGGTGCGCACCCACTTCAACATCCGCTCGATGTGGCTCATCAACCGCATCATCGGCTCCATCATCCTCATCCTCTCCATCTACGGCCTCGTCACCGGCATCATCGCCACCCTCCAGCAATACCACATCATCTAACCATTGATTTGTCAATGGCATTCATCAGTAGAGACGCAAAATCTTGCGTCTCGCAACCCTTTGGGCGCCGCAATTTAACATTCATCTATTTATATATAATAAAGCATAGGTGGCAGCGGCGAGGTCGGTGCATCATTGGGACGGGTCTTGTTGATGGCGTCGCTTCGCTTTGGCCAATCAAAAAACCGTCCTAGCTGATGGCACCCGCTTCGACCAAAGTTGGTGCTCTCAGCCCAGCTGATGGCACCTTTGGACGGATGGATGGACGAAGGGACGATTATAACATAGCGAGGCGTCCATCATCATGAACACCTCGCCTATAAATGTCTAAACTCTAAAGCCTAATACCTAAAGCCTAAAGCCTAAAGCTTAAAGCTTAAAGCCTAAATCTTAGTACTTCTTTACTTCGATTTCGCCCTTCAGCACTGCGGCTGCGTTCTCGGCCAGTGCCGACATCTCGTCCTCGCCGGGATATACGTGAACGGGAGCCATCCAGCCGATGCGCTTCTCGAGCTCCTCAACCATGTATTTCCAGTAGGCGATACCGCCAGTGATGAGGATGGCGTCGATTTTGCCACACAGCACGGCGCCCTTCTCGGCAATAGCCTTGGCAATGTGATAAATCATGGCGTTGATGACAAGTTTAGCATGCTCGTCGCCAGCGTTCATCATCTTCTCGGCCTCAATCATGTCGGTGGTGCCCAGGTGTGAGAATACGCCACCCTTGCCCGAGATCATCTTGAGGATTTCGTCCTGGGTATATTTGCCGCTGAAGCACAGGTTCACCAGCTCTTTAGCGGGCAGGCTACCGGCGCGCTCGGGTGAGAACGGACCCTCACCATCCAGGGCGTTGTTCACGTCAACGGCACGGCCATGGTCGTGGGCTGCTACCGAGATGCCGCCACCCAGGTGGGCAACGATGAGGTTCAGGTCCTCGTAGCGCTTGCCGTTCTCCTTGGCGAAGCGGCGGGCGATGGCGCGCTGGTTCAGGGCGTGCCAGATGCTCTCGCGCTTGAACATGGACAGACCGCACACGCGGGCATAGTCGTTCAGCTCGTCGGTAACGACGGGGTCAGCGATGTAGCAGGGGCAACCCAGGCCCTTGGCAATCTCGTTGGCAATAACGCAACCCAGGTCGCAGGCGTGCTGGTGTTCGCTGGCATAGGTAGCTTGAATCATGTTCTCGTCAACGGCATACACACCACCGGGAAGGGGCTTGGTCAAACTGCCACGAGCAACAATCGCGTCAAACTCTACGGGGATACCGGCCTTCTCCAACTCGCCAAGAATCATCTTGCGGCGGAAGTCAAACTGGTCAGTAATCTTGGCGTAGGGTGCCAACTCCTCGGCTGCGTGACGAATCACTTTAATCAATTTGGGTTCACCATTCTCGACAACAGCCATCTTGGTGGAGGTTGAACCGGGATTGATAACTAATATCTTCATTATTTTAGTTTTAAGTTGTTAGTTGTAAGTGCGATGTCTATCGCCTATAATCTCTCTAATCACTAATCTCTAATCACTAATCTATCATTTTTCAGTTTGAAAAATGATTTTACTCCGCTGCCATGGTGGCTACAGCCAGGCTGTAGAATTTGGACTGGGCGCTGTCGGCACGCGAGGGAACCACGGCTGGGCACTTGGCACCCAGCAGCAGACCGGCGGTGCTGGCACCAGCAAACAGCGTGATGGCTTTGTAGAACACGTTACCAGCCTCGATGTCGGGCATGATGAGCACGTCGCTATCGCCCTGCAGGGGAGACGTCAGGCCCTTGGCCTCCATGGCGTGCATGCTGCAAGCACACTTGGCATCCAGCGGGCCGTCAACGATGCACTTACCCAGCTCGCCCTTGTTGGCCATGTCGATGATCACGGGATAATCCTCGGTGAAGGGGAAGTGCTTGCCGTTAACCTTCTCGGTGCAGTGGATGAGGGCCACCTTGGGCTCCTCGACACCAAAGTTGCGGGCAACGTTGGCCATATATTTCACCATCTCGATACGCTGCTCACGGTTGGGATAGGGTATAACAGCAGCATCGGTAAAGATCAGGAACTTGTGGTAGCTGGGGATGGAAGCTACGGCTGCGTGCGTCAGCACATTGCCCTTGGGCAGAATACCCGTCTCCTTGTTCAGAACCGCACGCAGCAGGTTGTCGGTGTTGATGAGACCTTTCATCAGCACGTCGGCCTTGCCTTCACGCACCAGGGCAACAGCCTTGGCGGCAGCGTCGTCGGCGTCGGTAGCATCAACAAAACTCATGCTGGCGGCAAAGGGCTTCAGAGCCTCGTTGGCTTTGAGCTTTTCCTCACAGCCCACAAAGATGGCCTCGATAAATCCGGCCTCAAGAGCTTGAGCGCAGGCAGCGGGGGTCTTCTCATCAGCAGCCCAAACGACTGCCACACGTTTCTTCACATTGTTCTCTTTGAGATGAGTAAGCAACTCATCAAAATTCTTAATGGTATTCATTAATAAATTAGTATAAAGAAGTTAATGGTTTTCGATGCTGCAAAGATAGTGCAAGCCGAGCGAAATGGCAAGAAAAATCTTTTTTTTCTTACATTTCATAGGCGCCGCCTATCTTGCCCGAGGGCCACAGCCCCGTAGGGTGAATTACTACATTTTTGCAACATGGCACAAATTTTTTAGATGTAACTTGAAAAAAAAGACTATCTTTGCCTTCGGTAACAACTTTTAAACAATTCAAGAATGATGACACTTAACGGAATATTGGCTTTTTTCAACCTGGGAACAGGCGAGGTTATCCTCATTGTGGCTGTGATTTTGCTGCTGTTCGGCGGCCGTAAAATCCCCGAACTCATGCGCGGCCTGGGCAAGGGCGTCAAGAGCTTCAAGCAGGGCATGAACGAGGTCGAGGACGAACTGAAGAAGCCCCTCGAAGACCTCGACAACAAGAAAGACAAAGCTTAATTATCGCCCTGCGGGCGAGAAATCAAAAAAAATTATTATTGTTTTATCACATCATTTTTTTGATTTCTCGTGCGTTAGCACGATACTTGTTTGCAGGCGTCGGTATTTTTAGATGGCGGAGGAGAAATTGCAGGAAATGTCGTTCTGGGATCACATCGACGCGTTGCGTGCGGTGCTGATTCGCATTGTCGTCGTCCTTGTGGCTGTGACCATCGGCCTGTTTGCCGTGATGCCCACCATCTTTGACACGGTTATTCTAGCACCTTGTCATGGCGACTTTGCACTCTACCGCCTGTTCGAGCGCATGACCTCTTCGGTCTCGTGGCTGCCGCAGTTCTCGACCGAGGGTTTCCAGGTCGAACTCATCAACATCAAACTCGCGTCGCAGTTCTTCATCCACATGTCCTCGTCCTTTTGGCTGGCTCTGGTGTTGACCTTCCCCTTTGTCCTGTATCAGCTATGGACCTTCATCGCCCCGGCCCTCTATCCTAATGAGAAGCATGGCGTTAAGTTGGCCTTTTTCATGGGATGCCTGATGTTTTTCCTGGGCGTGGCTGTGGGCTACTTTGTCGTTTTTCCCGTTACCCTGCGTTTCCTCGCCGACTACCATGTCAGCGCCATGGTGCCCAATCAGATATCCCTTGACAGCTACATGGACACCTTTCTGATGCTCATCTTTGTCATGGGTGTCATCTTTGAGTTGCCGATGGTCGCTTGGCTGTTAGGCAGCCTGGGCGTGCTGCATCGCGGCTTCTTCAAGGCCTACCGCCGCCACGCCGTCGTTGTCCTGCTCGCCCTGGCCGCCATCATCACCCCAACCGGCGACCCCTTCACCCTCATGGTCGTCTTCCTCCCCATCTACCTTCTCTACGAATTCAGCGCCTACCTCGTACCCAAGTCAAACAACCAGGACAATCAATAAACAACAAAAACAACTTCATTCATTAGTTGTTCTTGTTGTTCAATTGTGGTTTATGTTGTTTGAATAAGGGCTATTGTTGTTTGACGGTGAGTTGGTCGGTGGTCATGCGTTGCATGTATTGCTGGATGAAGGACTTCATCTGACGCTGCATCATGTTGAGGGTGTCTTGAGGCATGGTGTGAAGCACGTTGTGACTAAAGGTGGAGTCACTGCGGAACTTGTAGGCTGCCGTCACCTCTTTGCCATCGAACTGCAGGGCGTAATTTCCCCAAACATACTCATAACTGCTCGATTCGGGCAGCCAGTGCAGGGCAAGCCCCTCGTTGGCGAGCGTGTTCAGCATGTCACGGCCAAAGGCGATGTAGGGCTTGTCATAGTGCAGGTAACCGAGCACCGTGGGCATGATGTCAATCTGCTCGACAATGCGCTCCTGGTCATAGCCTTGCAACGACGGGTCGCCGGGGGCATACAGGATGATGGGCACGCAATAATTGCCCAACGTGGTGCAGTAGAACGGGTCAATCTGCTGGCTCACATGGTCGGCCGTGATGACAAACAGCGTGTTTTTGAACCACGGCTGGCGGCTGGCGGCCTCAAAGAAACGCTTCAAGGCGTAGTCGGTATAGGCGATGCACTCTTGTAATGGGCGTTCGCCCTGCGGGAATCGGCCCTTGTACTTCTCGGGAATAACAAACGGGTCATGGCTTGACGCGCTGAACAAGGCGGTCATGAACGGTTCACGCATCTTACCCATCTGCTGCGCATAAAACTGGAAAAACTCCTCATCCCAAATCGCCCAAGTGCCGTCAAAGTCATCGTCACCGTGAAAATTGGGATCGGCATTGTACTCCTCACGTCCGAAATACTGTTGAAACCCGGTAGCGCGGGCAAAAGCGTGGAAGCCCATCGAACTGTTCTGTGCGCCGTGGAAAAAGGCGGTGGAATAGCCCTTGTTCTCGCCCAATTTGCGGGCAAGTCCCGACATTGAGTTCAGCGAGGCGGGCGTCAGGAACAGTGGCTCGACGAAATTGGGCAATGACGACAGCACCGATGGCATTCCCTCGATGCTCTTACGCCCGTTAGCGTAGGAATATTGCCAGGTCTTAGACACCGAAATCAGGGAGTCCAGGAAAGGCGTGAACCCCTTGTAGGCGCCGTTCCTCAGAGTCTTGTTATAAAAACCGATATGCTGTTTGCTATAGCTCTCGAGAATCAGCACCACGACATTGCGGGGCGTGAAACCGGCACTGTCGGCGGGCAGGTGGAGTGGGGAATAAAGCGCCATCGCCTCCTCATCGCTCATGTAGTCGGGAACGACAAACGGCGTCTTCTTCAATGTGCGGAAGATGGAAAACGGTGTGTTCAGCACGATACCCGTTTCGGCGGGGCGGTCAACATATTGGTTGGCATTGCTGATGGTGATGGGCCGCGTGGACTTGGTGAAACCGCCACGGATGGCACCTATGCACAGCGGAATGGCTACAAGCAGCGACACCGTCTGAATGAGATAGTATTTGGAAACGCTAAATTTTCCGTTCCCTCCGTCTCCTCCGTTAATTCCGTCTCTACATGGCCTGAACAGTTTCCAGAACACCCACGTGACCAAGGCCGCCAGCAGCACCAGGTACCAGTGGCTCAAGAACTGCCCACCGAAAATTTTCAGCATCTCGCCAGTGCTCTCGTTGCTGAACTCGGCGAACACCGATGCGGTGGTGCGCTTGCCTGTGAAGGGGAAATAGACGCAGTCCATCAGGTTCATGTAAACGGCAATGCTGTTCACGACGGTATAAATCCATCGCGCAACACGATAATAGCCAGTGCGTTCCTTCCAGTGCAGGGGCAGCAAGAGCATCAACAGGATGATGGCGTTGGTATAGAGGATGGCAGGCGTGTCAAACAGCAATCCGGCACCGAATAGCTCCAAACCGTGCCCCCAAGTCAATGAGCCCGCATACAGTGACCAGTTGAGCATCAAGAAAATACCGCGGCAAACGGTATAAGCACAATAGACAACCAACAGGTCCCAAAGAACAGCCACAAGGGGTATATTAGATAGTGAAAAGCGTCGTTTCATGCCGCAAAAGTAGTAAAAAAACTGATGCCTAAAGCCTAAAACCTTAAACCTTTTCATTAACTTTGCACTTCAATATGAAATCTGGAAGAGTAAAAATCAGAGCATTAGTGTCCTTGTTGCTCCTGTTGGCAATAACTGTCTGGGCGGCAACAAGGTGGAACGTGTGGTTTAGCAATCCTGCTGAATTGGCAGTGGAGCCGCTTCACGCGCCAGGTCACGTGTTGCTCACTTTTGGCGATGAGAACGAATTGTCACGTAATGTCAGCTGGCAGTGCGACACTGTGTTGCAGACCTCCTGGCTGGAACTGGCCTGTGACGGTGACACGGCACGCATCGATGCTGATGGTGAGGTGTTTGAGTCCCGCAAAGGCAAGGCGGCCTATTATGTGGTCCGACTGCGCCAGTTGAAGCCCGATAGCCGTTATAGCTATTGCGTGGTCACAGGAGGTAAGCGTTCGCCTTGGTATGCCTTCAAGACTTATCCTGAGCAACGTGACCGTTTCTCCTTTATGTTTGTGGGCGATGTGCAGGACACCATCGGCGGCATTGCCAACCGCCTGCTGCTGGAAGCCTGGGCTCATCATCCCGAGGTCGAGTTCCTGGTGTGCGGTGGAGACTTGATTGAGCGTCCCGCTAATCAGTATTGGGCCGAGACCTTCCGCGATCTTGACAGCATCGGCCAATCCATGCCCGTCCTTAACATTACGGGTAATCACGATTACTTCAAGGGCGTTTTACGTCATCTGGAGCGCCGTTTTCCCCTCGTGTTCTCTTACTTCCTTGATTCCAAGGTCGATGACAACATGCTTTATACTCTGAACTATGGCGACGTCCAGTTTTTTGTGCTGGACAGCAACCGCGAGTTCTTCCACTTGTGGACTCAGCGCCAGTGGCTCAAGGAGCAGTTGGAACACAGCAGTGCCAAGTGGAAAATCCTCGTCCTGCATCACCCGCTGTATTCCATCAAGGGACGTAACAACCTGGTACAGCGTTGGATGTTTGACGACCTGGTGCGCCAGTACGGGGTTGACCTGGTCCTGCAGGGACACGAGCACGCTTATGCCCGCATGATTGGAGGCGTCTATAAGAATGGCGCTCCTGCCGTGCCGGTTTACACGGTCAGCCACTGCTCGCCCAAGAATTACCGCATCCGTTTTGATGACCGTTTTGACAAGTTCGGCATCTCCAGCAGCTATTACCAGACGGTGAGCCTCATGGGCGACACAATGGCGATGGCCACCTACGATGCCAACACCCACCAGCTCTACGACTCCTTGCTGATTATCAATGGCATGAATAACGTTCACACGGTCATTGATTTGGGTAAGGACATCCCCGAGAACATGAACTTCATTCCCGACCCTGCGAATAAGAAAGACAAGAAATTTGCCGTTCGCATTCAGGACTATGTCACCCGCCATCCCGAGAGAATGCGCCCTCAATCTCAAAAATAAGGATTAGTCATGAAACTGATTAAGATAAAACGGACCAAAAAGGCTAAGCCGGCCAAGAAGCGCAAACCTGTGAAGAAAAACACGTGGCGACGCAAACTCAAGGCTTGGGATCTGAAAAGGGACCGTCACCTGCAGCAACATAATACCGCTATTGTCACGGTCGATGACACCGTTCGCACGTGTATCAACTGTGGTGAGGTGTACAAGGGGCGCATTTGCCCGCAGTGCGGACAGAAAGGCACGTGGACACGGTATTCATGGCGGCAGGCTATGCTCAATTTCCTTGACATCTGGGGATTGGGCAACCGACCGATGTTCCGCACGCTGAGGGAACTTTTTTTGCGGCCTGGCTACATGATTCGTGACTACCTGAGCGGCCACCGCAATTTTTATTTCCCGCCCTTCAAGCTACTGGCACTGATGGTGGTCTTCTCGCTGTTTGTCGGCTGGGTGACAGGGCTTGGCACTGATTTCAGTGATTTTATTCATAATTTGGATTATTTATATGCCAAGGCCGAGGCTCATCATGTGTCACCGTTCCTGTTGATGCTGGCGAATGCCTTGATCTCCGCGATTAAGTATATGTTGGGTAACCAACTCTACATGTGGCTGTTTGTTGGCGCCTTTGGGGGGCTGTGTATCTGGATAGCCTTCCGCAAGTGCGGCAAGTACAATTTTGTCGAGACCTTTGTGTTCTTCATTTTCGTGCTGTCCCAAGTGCTGATTTGCAAAAACCTGTGGCAGATTGGCACGGCCGTTAGTGAAGGCCTTGGGCGGTTGGCCATGGCAATGATGAGTGGTGGTACGCTATCGGCAGCTGTCGGAGCGGTAATAAACTTCCTGACGATGCTTGTAGGCATGTTTTCGGGATTTTACTCACTTGCGGTATTTTATCTGCTGTTGCTCGACTTTAAGCAGTTTTACGGGTTGAGGTGGAAATCGGTTGTCTCCCACTTGCTGTTAACATTTGTGATGGGAATAATGCTGATAGTTTGGTTCGTGCTATTGGGAGTATCAGTTTATCAGTTCAATGGCTCAGCCTATGCCGGGTTAAACATTTTGTCGTTGATACTGGTTCCCGCCGCCTTTGTAGTTGCCGATAGGATGTATATCAAGAACGAGAAACTGATTCCTCGTTCTGTCTTTTGGGTAAGTTCACTGTCGATGTTGTCGGTAATATATGTGTCAACGATTTGCATCAAGTTTGAGAGTATGCACTTTAATCTCGCGTGGGCATACATCTTAGAATCGCTGATTATAGCGGCAACTACTTGCCTGAGTCTTTTACCCGTGTGGCTTTACAGGCGATTCCACAACAAGTGGATTGCCTTCATCCCCGCTGTCCCGTTGCTGATCCTGATTTATGTGATCAGTAGGGCTTTCTTTGAGATGTAACTGGTTACTTACGTAGCATGTGGTTAATCACCAACCAGCCGCCGACAGCTTGCAGAATCATTCCGGGATAGCCCAGTTTCCAATCTTGCAGCGCACTGGCGACACTACCCGTCATTGCCCACTCGATAATTCCGCCAACAAGCTGATAGCTGAGCACTACAGCAATCATTGCCAACAGTGATGCCCCTTTGCTCCTGTTAGCCATCCAAGCGGCGGCACAGGCCAGCAGCACGCCCTTTATCGTGATGATGGGCAGCGCGGCAGCGGGAGGCATCCCGAACAATAAGGAGTTCACTAACGGCGACAACAATGCCGTCAATAGGCCCACGCGCAGGCCGAACTTGTAGGCGGCAACCAGCGTGAAGAAGTAGATGGGCAGCAGAATTAGACCGCCCTGGGGTATCATGTGGCACAACTGCGGTAACACGATGTTACCGGCAATGAACAAGAAGGCAAACAGATAGGTGCGCATTTCGCGCCATCCCAGCGAATAAAGCTTTACAGTATTAACGTTTCTTTCCATCTCCAAATTCAATAAAGAAAACAAAAGGCCATTGGTGCCTGTATTTTTAACTATCGGCAAAATTAATTCATTTTCCCAATCCCTGCAAGTTCATTTGCCAAAAAGCCCGCAATAATTAGTAATTTCAGTCAAAAACTGATGATTATCAGCCCTATTGTGGTTGAAATTTGTAGGTAAAAACTTGTTTATTATAAATGATTAATGTAAATTTGCAGCGATTCATTGGCATTTTATATTTGCCATTGGATTATGACATTTAGGATAAAAAGGAAATCGTTTCGTGCTTTATCCCATTTCGGGACAATCGGCAAACCTATTTCATTGGATTAAGCAACGCCCTGCGCTCATTCATGTTTCCATTCCGCCCCCATCCATTGGGCACAGCGATACAAACATGACGGGGTTGTCGTAACATATTGACGGAAATCCGTTTGGCGATGTCACGCGAGAGAGATAGACTGAACATCGTCCTCACGTTTTTCTTTTTGCCCGCTCAACATTCATCAATCAACCTCCATTAACCCGCCGCACTGAGGAGGACCAGCAGTCGGCCTAATCGACTTCTGTGCGTATGCGAAAACTACTTTTTTTACTTAAGTCCTTATTGCTCTTTGCAGTATGTTTTTTGACTTCACAGGCTATTAAAGCGCAATATGTTTATGAGGGAGGTATTTGCTTTGAATTGTCCACTGATACTTGGGACGAATTAACTGTGGTCGGCCCTTTTGATGGATTCAGTGGTGACATCATTGTCCCTGAGACAGTGACAGCTACGATTTATTATGGTTATGACACATATGAGGGCACTTTTACCGTAACAAGAATTGGTGAAGAAGCATTCCGTGGCTATGATCAGGTGACCTCCGTGTCGTTACCCAACACGATCCGTTCTATCGGCCGTAATGCTTTTTATGGATGTTCGGGAATGCAAACAATTAACTTGCCGCCATCTCTCACCACTATCGGCACGACGGCGTTTGGTTACTGCACTTCATTATCATCAATCACCATCCCCAATGGTGTTAGCAACATGGATTGGAATGTGTTCTATTGCTGTACAGGACTCACCAGTGTTTCCATCCCTAACTCTGTGACGCAATTAAATGGCACTTTCTTTGGCTGCACCGGCTTGACGTCTGTCGAGTTGCCCGAGTCGCTGATAACGCTTGACGGCACCTTCACGGGATGCACTGGTTTGACCTCGATTGTTGTCCCTGGCTCGGTGGGCTATATCGGTGTAAGGACATTTGAGAATTGCACGGCGTTGACATCCGTTGTTCTGCCCTCATCGCTCACCTATCTTGCCGAACAGGCGTTCTTTAACTGCGAGAATCTGAGAAATGTGACTTGTCTGGCAACAACGCCTCCCGCGATGTACACCAGCAACTCGGAGTGCTTTGATTATTCAACCTACGTGAATGGTCTGCTCTATGTTCCCACGGCCTCAAAGGAACAATACAAATCGGCGTCGTGGTGGAAACTGTTTAACAACATTCAGGGTCTGTTGACGTTGAATGAGACTTCGGTGACACTTGGACGGGGAAGCTCTTTACAACTGGTCGCCACATTGGCACCTGGTTTTAATGCACCCCTCAGCTGGCAGAGCAGCGACACGCAAGTGGTGACGGTTACGGCCAATGGCATCATCAGAGCCATCAACTTAGGTGAGGCTATCGTTTATGCCATAGCGGGTAACGAACAAGTAGCCTGCCAAGTCACTGTTGTTGGCGGCGGTGATTTTGTCTTGGGTGACATCGATGGAGACGGCCAGGTGGGCGTAAATGATGTTACTCTCCTTATAGATTTAATCTTGGAAAATGCCGGAGACCCCGCCCTGCATGACGTCAATGGAGATGGGATAGTGGGTATTGCTGATGTCGTTGCAATAATTGACATGATTCTTGGATAGTAAGCAGATATTAATAATCTAAATAATATAAAGTTATGAAACGCATAGTATTATTGATGACTATTATGGCTGTATCCTTGGCTGTATCAGCAAGGATGCCATTTAATCCACGACCTATACAACAACAGAATAACAGCGTGGTGATTCCCACCGAGGTGGCACATGGCCCACAAAAGCACATGACACGCTTTGATGCTGCCCTCAGAATCCCTGAAGGCGAGTTGAAAACCTACAATCGTTCAGGTCAGTATGTGTATGTCAGGGATGCCTATCTGTACCGCGGTTTTCAGACGGACAAGATGGATATCGTGTATGCCGACAACCATGTTGTTTATATCAAGAACATCCTGTGTGGTGCCAAGACCTATTTTGGCGACGACTTTTGGGTTCAAGGTACCATCAACGAGGACGGCACCATGATTACCGTGCCCTTAGGACAGGCGATTTACACCGATGAAAGCAATGGCGCTGAAGCGGTTTTGGGCTGGGGCAGCACAATCGACAATGGCACAAGTGTCACCTATCAGCTTGACGAGAGTGTGACAGAAGTCATCTACTCGGTTGACGGTGAGACCATTTCGTTTGTCAGTGCCTCTGGATTAGTGGGCTCCGGCTATGATGCCACTGGCTTATCGGCTTATTGGAGCGATGATGACAGCTGGACCGGCTTCCTCGAGGGCAATACGGTGTTCACCCAGGGTGAACCTGTCACGGCACCCGAGGTCATCTACGAGATTCCTGAGAACTGTGCTATTTCAACTTATGCCTATCGTGGCGAATGCATCAACGGTAACAGATATTACGGCTGGACAGCATGCCCTACAGTCGGCAAAATCGATGTGGCATTTGCCGGGGATGACATCGTTTACATCCATAATCCCTTGTGGTGGCACAATGATTACAACACATGGGTAAAAGGTACATATGACCGTGAAACCGGCATTGTTACGGTACCCACGGGACAGTATCTGGCATGGTCTGACAAATTGGGTTATGGCATTCAGATCAAGTGGGGTAGTTCTTACATCGTTGAGAATGGCGTTGACGAGAACGGTAATACGAGGTACGAGTTGAGATACTCGGTAGATGAATACACCAAGGACATCCGTTACAAGATAGAAAACGATAAGATCTACTTGCTCGGATGTAACGGCAGCATCAAAGACAATTACCCTTATAACTATGCCTCTACAAGCATGATGGCTGTCTTTAGTGATAACCAGAGCCTGGACGCGATGGAATTGAATCTTAACGGAACTGAACTCTCGGAGGAGACAGGAGAGGTTTGTCCTTATAATCCTTATGTTTATGTATTTATCGTTAATGAATGGGCTTCACAATTATACTTTGATTTACCCTCAGACGGATATATATTGGGTGAGTCAGGCACTGTCGCTCTTGATCCAGAGCGCATGAGTTATAGCGTCTATTATGATGATGATCAGCTTTTTGTCTTTAACCAATATGAATATGACTTACCGAATGACATGGACGAGATTCCCTTTAGCATTTGGAATAATGGTGGATGGTTTTATGACAATTGTATTTACTTCCCAGGATGCGATTACTGGACGTATCCGTCTATTTTTGATCGCAGGATTGGTCTTCAAGTGCATTACTATAGCTTGAATGGTGCAAAAAACTCATCAGACATCATCTATTGCACTGATTATCAGTTTGATCCAATTACCGGTATCAATGAATCCCTTGCCGATAAATCTGTTTCATCAGTGCGCTATTACAACATCATGGGACAAGAAATACCTGCACCCGAGGGTATTACTATCCAAGTTACCACCTACTCCGATGGGACAAGGTCGGCCTCTAAACTGATCAGATAACTGAAATATAGATTTTTAACACAGTGTTATCATCACTGTTTTTCGGGTTTCATGGCGGCTTGCCGCTATGGAACCCGAATTGTTAATAACTTTATTTTGTGCGGATGGAAAAATGGTTGTAATTTTACGTTCCAATTTATAGCTGCTTTTATCTATACTATTAACGGTTAACAGTTATCTAAAAAATGATTCCTTTTGTACATATGCACGTACATTCACAATACTCGATTCTTGACGGCATGGCACCGGTCAAGGCTTTGGTTGATAAGGCGATAGCCGACGGCATGCGCGGCATGGCGATTACCGACCATGGCAACATGTATGGCATCAAGGAGTTCCATGACTACGTCGGCAAGATCAATGGTAAGCGAGGAAAGGACGAGGAGAAATTCAAGCCCATCTTCGGTTGCGAGGTCTATGTTGCCAACCGTGACCGCCATGACCGCAACGACAAGCGGGACAACGGCAATCACCTCATCCTGCTTGCCAAGAACCTGCATGGCTACAAGAACCTGATTAAGATTGTCTCACACGCTTGGACCGAGGGCATGTACTATCATCCCCGAACCGACCACAGCGAGCTGGAGAAGTACCATGAGGGCATCATCTGCTGCTCGGCATGCTTGGGTGGCGAAGTGCCCCAGATGATCATGAGTGGACGCATGCAAGAGGCGCGCGAGACCATCAAGTGGTTCAAGAGCGTCTTTGGCGACGACTATTACCTGGAGCTGCAGCGCCACAAGGCAACCGTGGCACGAGCCAACCATGAGACCTATGAGAGACAATGCCAGGTCAACGACGTGTTGATACAGTTTGCCCGTGAATTGGACATCAAGCTCATCTGCACCAACGATTCTCACTTTGTCAACGAGGAGGATGCCGACGCCCACGAGCGCTTGATCTGCGTATCCACCGGTAGAAAACTCACCGACGAGAACGTGATGCTCTACAGCAAGCAAGAGTGGTTCAAGACCACCGAGGAGATGAACGAGGTGTTTGCCGACATTCCCGAAGCATTGCAGAACACTAACGAGATTCTCGACAAGGTGGAAATCTACAGCATCGACCATGCGCCCATCTTGCCCGACTTCCCCTTGCCTGACGGATTCAAGGACGAGGATGACTACCTGCGTTATCTCGTCTATGAGGGCGCTAAGGAGCGCTGGCCTGACATGGACGAGGAACATCGCGAGCGCATCGATTTTGAGCTGGAGACCATCAAGAATATGGGGTTCCCGGGCTACTTCCTCATCGTGCAGGACTATATCCGCATGGCTCCCAAATTGGGCTGCTCGGTTGGTCCTGGACGTGGCTCGGCCGCTGGTTCGGCGGTGGCCTACTGCTTGGGCATCACCAAGATTGACCCGATGAAGTATGACTTGCTGTTTGAGCGTTTCCTGAACCCCGACCGTATCTCGTTGCCCGATATCGACACCGACTTTGACGATGATGGCCGTGCCGCCGTCTTGAACTATGTGACCGAGAAGTATGGTGCGGAAAAGGTGGCACACATTGTCACCTACGGCACAATGGCGGCCAAGAGCGCCATCAAGGACGTCGCCCGTGTCGAAGACCTCACCATCGACGAGAGTAACCGTCTGGCCAAGTTCATCCCGTCTTCGCCCAACGAGATGCCTGAGGACAAGAACGGCAAGAAGCCCAAAATCACCGTCAAGAATTGTCTGCAATACATCGACAGCTTCCGCGCCGAATTGGATAACGCCGACCCCAGGGTGGGAGAGACCATCCGCTTTGCCGAGAAGCTGGAGGGCAGCATACGCAGCACTGGCGTTCATGCCTGCGGTGTGATTATCGGCCGCGATGACATCACCGATTGGGTGCCCGTGAGCACTGCAACCGATAGCGACGGTGAGAAAATCATTGTTACCCAGTATGAGGGTGGTGTTATCGAGAACACTGGTCTTATCAAGATGGACTTCTTGGGGCTGAAAAACCTCTCCATCATCAAGGAGGCCCTTGCCAACATCAAACTCAACCACGGCATCGACATCGATATCGAGAAGATTCCCATCGACGACCCCAAGACCTATGAGCTGTATTGCAAGGGACAGACATCGGGCACTTTCCAGTTTGAGTCGGCAGGAATGCAGAAGTACCTCATCGAGTTGCACCCCACCTGCTTTGAGGATCTGATTGCCATGAACGCCCTCTACCGCCCGGGTCCCATGGACTACATCCCGCAGTTCATCAACCGCAAGCAGGGTAGGGAGCCCATCGAGTATGATATCCCTTGCATGGAGAAATACCTTAAGGAAACCTACGGCATCACGGTCTATCAGGAGCAGGTCATGTTGCTGTCAAGGCAGTTGGCAGGTTTCACGCGCGGCCAGAGCGACACCCTGCGCAAGGCGATGGGTAAGAAGCAGATTGAGAAAATGAACGAGCTGGAGGCCCTCTTCTATGAGGGTGGTGAGAAAAACGGCCATGACAAGAAGGTGCTCAACAAGATTTGGGAGGATTGGAAGAAGTTTGCCTCCTATGCTTTCAACAAGTCGCACGCCACCTGCTACAGTTGGGTAGCCTACCAGACCGCCTATCTCAAAGCCAACTATCCCAGCGAGTATATGGCTGCCGTGTTGAGCAGCAACCTAAACGACATCACGACGCTGTCCAAATACATGGACGAGTGCCGTTCGATGGGCATCGAGGTGCTGGGTCCCAATATCAACGAGAGTTACAAGAACTTCAGCGCCACCCGCGACGGCAGCATCCGCTTTGGCCTCGCTGGCATCAAGGGAGTGGGCGTGAGCTGCGTGGACGCCATCGTCGAGGAGCGTGAGAAAAACGGCCCTTACAAGGACATTTTCGACTTTGTGCAGCGCATCAATCAGGGTGCTTGCAACCGCAAGGCGCTGGAATCCATGGCACTGGCGGGCGCGTTTGATGACTTCAAGGAAATCAAGCGTGAGGACTTCTTCGAGACCAACCCCAGGGGAGAATCCTTCAGCGAGACGCTGATGCGATTCGGTCAGCGCTACCAGATCAGTCAGCAGGAGATGCAGAACTCACTGTTTGGTGCCTTCGGAGCTATCGAGGTGGCAACACCTGTCATTCCCAAGGCCGAACCGTGGTCACAGCTGGAACGTCTCAACCGTGAACGTGACCTGGTGGGCATGTACTTGTCGGCACATCCGCTCGACCCCTATTTCATCGAGGTGAAATATGGCTGTGACACACCGCTGTCCGAGGTCAACCAGCGCGCCGAAAAACTGGATCAGGAAATCACTATGGGTGGCATCGTCGTTGACTTCCAGACCCGCATGGGCAAGAAGGGCGGACAGTTTGGCATCCTCAAGATTGAGGACTATACAGGCTCTTTCGACTTCATGCTTTTCGGCAATAAGTTTGTCGATTATCAGAAGTATGGCGTCCCCGGTCTTGCCATCGTTGTGCGGGGCGCCTATGAGAAAGGGTATGGCGACAAGGTGCGCTTCAATATGCGCTCGATAGACCTGCTCGAGAACCTCAAGGGCAAGATGGTAAAGAATCTTGTCATCTCGCTCAAGGACGAAGACCTGGCCAATGTGGCCTTCCTGAAGGAACGTGTCGGAGCCGAGGGTGACAACCGTTGCGAACTGTTCTTCCGCATGAAGGACCAGACGAGCGGTAATTATGTCATGTTGCGCTCCAAGAAGCTCATCGCTGTGGATAAACGGCTGATGGAGGCTTTGCAGGAGGCACGAATCAAGTTCAAGGTCAATGCCCGAGTGTGACATGGCATCACTTGGCATCATATTTGCTGAAACACTTTACAAATTCAATTTATAACTAAGATTTAAGACAATGGCTACTGAAATTAACGACACTAATTACAAGAGTTTACTGGAATCGGGCAAGCCCGTAGTGATTGACTTTTGGGCTACCTGGTGCGGTCCCTGCCGCAGCATCGCTCCCATCGTCGAGGGTGTGGCAACCGACTATGATGGCCGCGCTATCATCGGCAAGTACAATGTTGACGATGGTGACGAGCTGAGTTCTGAATTTGGCATCCGCAACATCCCCACGTTGCTGTTCTTTGACAAGAGTGGCCAGATGGTGTACAAGCACGTTGGTACCATCACCCGCGACGCTCTTACCGCCAAGATTGACGAGCTGCTGTAAAAGCCGGCTTGTATAGCTCTAAACAAAAATCGCCCCGCGTCACATGAATCTTGTTTCAGTGATGCGGGGCTTTTATTGTTACCACACAGTTGTATCGTTACCCGATAATGGGCTGTTGGCCCGTCTTGTCGGCAATGGCGCTGAGCATCATGTCGGGTAGGGGACTTGTGGCACCACATGCCGTAGTTACCTCACGGTACAGCAACGCGATGGCTACCGAGCCAAACTGGTCATCAAGCGGAGTGGAGGGTTCGCTTTGCAGGTATGCGTTATCACAGTCCAGCATGATGAGGAAGGATTGGGGCAGTTCATCAAAGGCTGTCGCCTTGTCTCCTAACTTGAGCCGGTCAACAATTACCTGCTTCGTGGCGTCTGATGCATCGGGAAGGGATTGGATGAAAGCGTTGAGTTCTGCCATCGACAGACCAACAGTGTTTTCGGTCTCACATTGACGGTTGCTGTCAATATAGGTGAAGCCACCCTGGATATATTCCCAGCGGTTAGCGATTTGTTGCAGTAACTGTGTCATCTTGTTGTTTATTTGAGTCGGTAGAAATAGCCTAATGTGACGGTGATAGACATCGAATTGGAACTGGAGAAGATATCCGTCTTGTGATTGGGGAAGATATCCGTCAAGCCATAGTAGAAACGGCCCTCAAGCAGCAGGGAGTGCTTGGCATTAAGGTTCAGTTCCATGCCAGCGCCACCGCAGATGCCGTAATCCACCCTGTTCTTGACAGGCATCGTTAATTGTTCGATGTGGCGGTTATTCAGGTTGAAATACTCGAGACCTTCAGCTTCCTTGTAGGCAAAATTGGAAGAGATGCCGTCGGCAATCATCACGTTGAGTTCGGGACCCAGGTTGAAAAAGCCCTTGACGCGTTGGTTACCAAAGAAGATGTGCGTCATGATGGGCAATTCCAGATAGGTGAGGCGGTGGTTGTAGTTATAGCTGGATTCCTCGAGGTTCTCTTTCCAGCCGCGCTGCGTCATGTTGAGTTCGGCAATCAGTCCGAAATTTTTCTCCTCAATATAGCGGAACATCACGCCAGCCGTCATCCCTGGCAACATCGTCTGTTGCACTGTCGGGTTGAAGTTCACACGCGAAAGCGATACACCGGCCTTGCCACCCACGGCAATATTCCCCTCATAGTGGGTTTGTGCCGTGACCAGCAGGGTAGTCAGCGCTGTCAGGATGAACGCGAGGCGTCTCATTTCACATAGACGGTGATTTGGTGGTCGGTGGAGAAGTGGACAACCTCAATGGCCTGATTGGTATAGCCACGCCAGTTGTCACCGCGCTCCCACCTGTAGCTCGTCTGGATGCCCTTATACATCGGCGTCTCGTCATCGATGATGCCGTCAACACCCAGCGACTTGAGCAGGTACATTCCCGTGTCATAGCCCATGATGGCCATGTTGGGCACACCTTGCAGCGGTTCGCCGCCGAAGTTGTTCTTATAAGCTGTCTCCAAATCGCGGGTACGGAATCCCTTGGCATTGAAGAAACGGGTGAACATATAGGTGTCCACGTCCTGCAGGTCGGTCTGGTAATCCTTCAGGTAAAGCACATACTCGGGGTAGGCAATCAGTGACAAGTCGCAGTCAAAGCGGTCACTCTTAACTTGCTTGAGTGCCTTGATGAATCTCTTGACGAGGGCCTTGTCGCCCGATGACGGGATAAAGACATATTTGGAACCGGGATCCATCTGGTTGGAGATGTCATCATAAGTGAGATCGCCGTTCACATTAATCGTAGTTGTGGAATATTTCTTGCGGTTGATGTGATTGCGCATGTGCTCAAACATCTCCTTATCGTTCTCGCTGGCGTCATTCAGGAATACTACATTGTAACCCTTGAAAGCTTCATCAAACCAGCGCATCACGTCATGCATCATCTCGTTAGTCGGGGTGTTCACCTGATAGACGTAGGGGTTGTCGAGATAGTCCTCATTCTTGGTGGTGAAGCAGTTCATCACGTTCACGCCGTTAGCCTTACCGAAGGCGTTGATGCGTGCCAGTTGCTGAGGCTCACTGGGGGCGATGATCATGTTCATGGCCTTGAGCTCGGGAAGCGACAGGATGCTGTCGGTAACGTTCAGGTTGTGCTGCGTGTCATAGACCTTGAGGTTGATGTGCTTGTCTGTGATATGGCTCACGCTGTCAAGGGCAAGCAGGAAACCCTTATAAAAGTCAGTGTAGAGATAAGCCTGTTTGGGAGGTGCGCTCTTGTGGAGCTGGAACGGCAGCACCAGCGCGATATTCACCTCACTGTCAAGGCGTTTCTGCACCAGACTCTCATACAAGTCATTGATGCGGGGCTGGTAGTAGGCGCGCAACTCATCGACGGGGATGGTGGCCATCTCGCCAATCACCTGCTCGGTATAGGGCTTGGGCAGGGTGATGGTTTTGCCTTTCTTCACTTTCTTCAAGTCGGGATTGGCTGCCTTTAACTCTTCCTCGGTAATGCCGTTGGCCTTGGCGATGGAGGCATAGGTCTCACCGCGCTGCACCTCATACTTGTAGTTGCGGCGGCTCATGCGCTCATAGTTGAACGGCAGGGCAGTGTTGGGTACCACCTTAATCTTGGTGCCAGTCACATACTCGTCGGGATTCAAGCCGGGATTGTTGGTCAGGATAGACTCAACAGAGGCATTGTATTGCTTGGCAATGCTGTAGATGTCCTCACCGTCATTGATGGTCAGGAAGGTGGCATCGGAGCCTGGCAGGGTGGCTTGAGGTGTGTTTTGGCTAAAGGCATCATGCACCTGTTTGTTGGCGTTGACAGAGGCTTGCTCGTTCGTCCTGGACGATGGTATCATCAGCTTTTGGCCTATCTTGATACCGTTTTCCGACCCAGGATTGAGGGCAATCAGCTCATCGACGGTTGTACCATAGGTCTTGGCCAGGCCGTAGAGCGTTTCTCCCTGCTTGACATCGTGCTGGAGGGCAGAATTTTGCGTTTTGAGTTCTGTCACATTAGATGTCACAGTATTGGCATCCTCTACCTCGGCAGGAAAATAAAGCCTCATGCCACTGGTGATGCCATCAGCAGCATCGGGGTTGTTCTTGATGATTTCGTCCTTGGTAATGCCCAGTTTTGCGGCGATGCCATAGATGCTTTCTCCCGCACTGGTGTCATAGTAATAGAATTCATGCCCAGCGACGGTGGTCTTAGGCAGATTGGACTGCGCCTGAGCCAACAATGCGGCTAAGGTGAAAACGGTCAATAGGATGAGTTTTCTTGCGCTCATATTCAATAAGTTATGATTAGTTGCTTAGTGTAATGGTCTATTTGTCTGCCCCATACCGAGGCAAACAACTCGGCAAATATAGTAATTATTGCCCGATATGACATACATTCGGGCTGAAAAAAAGCCTTTTGGCGATGAAAAAGTGTTTATTTGGGGTTAACGACACGGTCACCGATTTTGGTGGCAAGCGTGCGTCTCACTTTGTAGAGTTCTTGCAGGTGTTCCATGAGTTGCGGCAGTTGGCTGGCATCGGCATGGGCAATCTTCTCCTTGGTCTCATTGATCTTCTGGATGAGCACGGCATTTTTCCAGTTATAGAACCTCACAGTAACAAGGCTTCTCAACCGGTCCTTATCCTCTACAATGACGGCAAACTGGGTGTGTATCTTGCTTAACTGCGGCAGATTGTCGGCCGCAAGGTCACAGGCGAGTTGTCTCACGTTGTCATCGTCAATCGAGCACAGCGCTTTCAACAGGTAGTCACAGCTGAATTCCTGCAGTTCCTTCTTGGCCATGACGGCGGCTTTGGCCTCGATGGCCTTTTTCTTGCGATCTTGGGCATTGATGAGGGCTACACTGTCGAGCACATCAGGGGTATCGTCACCATTGGCCATCTCTGAGGTGACGAATTTGTTTATACGCTCATTGAGCGCTGTATTAAATGCCTCTAAATCTTTGTAGTAAGGCTCGATGTAACGCTTGGCAACTTCAAAGGTGTGCCCGTATAACGGGTCACTGAATTGCATTTGATCCAGGTAGAGTTCATTGTTGATATGCTCAAGCACGGACGTTGGCCTTAACGTTCCGTCATCATACTCGGTATCAGTCAAGTAGCACATCCCGTAATTGACAATGAGCCTGATGACCTCACGCTCCTGAATGGTCAGGTCGCTGGATGCGTTGTGAGGCCGGTTTTCGCTGGAGGGGGTGGTGCTGGGAACCCGTTGAGGGGTAATCTCTTCGGTTTCGACAGGCGCAACAGGCGGCATCTCGTCATTGTTGCCCATACGCTGCTGTCGGGCCTGTTGCTGCTGGCGCTCCTTGTGCCACAGCTCGATGTACTTGTCGCGATAATGCTTGATTTGACGCAGAATCGTCTGCTCGTCGATTTCAAAGCGGGTACTGCATTCCTTGGCATAGACCATGCGGGTGATTTCGTCGGGAATGATGGCAATGGACTTGACCACATCGGTAATGGCAGCAGTGCGCTTGATGGGGTCTTTCTGCGCGTCCTTGAGCATGATGTCCGACTTGAAGCCGATGAAGTCTGCCTCGTTTTGCTTGATGTATTCTTCCACTTCACTGTGGCTGTGAGCGCGGACGAAGGAGTCGGGGTCATCTTCCGGCGGCAAGGGCAACACCTTGATGTTCAAGCCTTCCTTGAGCAGCATGTCCACGCCTCTCAACGCCGCCTTGATACCAGCGGCATCACCGTCAAACATCTCGGTGACATTGTTGGTGAAACGGCGGATAGCGTGGATATGTCCCTCGGTCAACGCCGTTCCTGACGAGGCGATGACATTCTTGAAACCAGCCTGGTGCATCGAGATGACGTCGGCATATCCCTCGACGATAAAGCATTTGTCAGTCTTGCTGATTTCCCGCTTGGCTTGAAAGAGACCATAGATAATGTCTCCTTTCTTGTAGATAATCGACTCGGGCGAGTTGACGTATTTAGCCACATTCTTGTCCTTCTTGAGCGTCCTGCCACCAAAGCCGATGACCTTGCCCGCAATGTTCATGATGGGGAACATCACACGACCACGGAAACGGTCACGGCCGCCTCCACGGTCATCCTTGATGCACAGGCCCACGTCAAACAACAATTGGGGGTTAAATCCTTGGGCAACTGCTGCCTTGTAGAAGTTGTCGTAGCTCTCGCTGGAATAGCCCAGTCGGAACTCCTTGATAGTAGCGTCATTAAAACCGCGCTCCTTGAAGTAGGTCAATCCGATGTCTTGACCAGCTTGTGTTTCATGCAGTTGCTTCTCAAAGTAGTCACAGGCCCACTCGTTGAGCATGAACATGGCTTCGCGTTCGCTTTGTGCCTGCTTCTCCTCGTCAGTGAGCTCTTTCTCTTGAATGTCAATATGGTATTTGTGGGCCAGGTAACGCAGTGCCTCGGGATAACTTAACTGCTCATGCTTCATGATGAAATTGACCGCACTGCCGCCTTCGCCGCAGGCAAAACACTTGCATATACCCTTGGCGCGCGACACGTAGAACGATGGCCTGCGGTCGTTGTGGAACGGGCACAGGCCAATCCAGTTGGCGCCGCGCCGCTTCAATGCCACAAAGTCGCTCACCACGTCAACGATGTCGGCGGTGTCAAGTATCTGCTGTACTGTATTATGGTCAATCATCTTCTATAGTTCAATGTCCTAACCTCACAATTCTCATGTCCTTAGTGGTGCCCGTCAATTCGTTATGCCAGCACACACCGCATCAGGAATCAGCGACTGGTCCACCGCCGAGATGCCGTGCAACCTCAGTTCTATCGCGTCAGCCTTAAAGGCTTCACGGAATTTTGTCGTGTTATTGTCCAACTTGCGTAACGCCTGACGGTAAGCGTCGATGGCTTCGCCTGTCATTCCTTGGCACAAGAGCACATGACCATAGTTGAGCATGTCCTGTGACGAGGGGGTGTCGTCGCGAATGATGCGCTGATAGTAGTCAACGGCTCGCTCATAGTCGCTCAACAGGAACGAACACCAGGCAATGGGACGCCAAGCGCGGTGTTTGGCACCTTCCATCAGGTCGGCCTTGAAATACTGCTGCAAGGCCTCGCTGGTGAGGTTCTGCTCGAGCAACACATGACCGATGGTGAGCGCCAGCGACACGTTGCTGGGATTTAACGCCTCGACACGACGGTAGTAGTCCAACGCTTTTTCATTGTCACCAAGCAGGCGGTAGCACGCCGCGATGTGGCGCATGTTCCATGCATCATTCTCATGCAGCAGTTCATACCTTTTATAATATGTGAGCGCCTGTTCGGTATTGCCCGCATTCTGGTAAGCAAAACCGATTTTTTGATAAATATGGTCATCGGTGGCGTCGTCCATCGCCTCAAGTCTGATAAAGCACTTCACGGCGTCATCATAGAAGCCGTTCTTGAAATAGAAGGCACCCAACAGCTCCACCACATGGGCGTCGCGTGTGACTTGGGACAGGGGCAGGCAGTCTATCATATCCAGGCCGGGGTCATCCATGACGGGAATGAACTCGCGCCGCCTCGAGAACAGCTTGAAGAAGCGGTACAGGTCCTGAACGTATGAATTGACAATGCTCACCCGGCGCTTGCGCTCGTCGGGAATCTCTCCCTGGTGAGCCTCGGTGAGCGCCGCGTTCTGCTCTTCGAGCTGCATCGACATCATTGAGCGCTGTGACTCTGGCAAGGCTCCCAGTGACAGGCAGAAGGAGTACTTATCACTATTGCACAGGTAGGGAGCGTGCTCCACCACCTCGGCAAGCCCCAATTTTCCGGCACCTAAGCTCTCGAGAATGACCGAATGGGCTGGGTAGAACGGCAGGAACCAATTGCTCAACGTCTTGAAGAAGGGGAAGGTCTTCAAGTGGGAGAAGGTGGCGATAAACACGTCACTACCCTCAATCTGCATAGCATTGAACTCCTCGATGCGCTTGGTGATGCCGCTATTGTCCAGCCACTCTTGCCACTCGGGGTTGGCTTCCATGTCGCTCAAGTCGATAATATGCGACTCCTTGTCCTTGAGTTTATCCAGGATGTCGGGGCGCATCTTCATAATATTGGGTATCAAGTCATCACGAACCCGATTCTTCACATTCTCGGTATTGCGTGAACGCGCTAACTGCAGTTGGATGCTCCACACGTCTTGGTCAAAGCCTGGGCTGTCGAGCATGGCGGCCAGACGCGTCTGGATAGCCTTGGACGACGGAATCCGTTTCCTGTGGGCCAGCATCGCCAGCATGGCGCATGTCAAGGCACGCAGTTCCACCTGTGGGTCGTCGCTGATGGAATAGACTTCGAGCAAGATGAGCAGTTTGTTCTCGTCATAGAAAGTCATCAACCCAAGCAGCAGTGCGGAGACGAGCAGGCAACGGGTGTGAACGGGAAGGATATTGCCACTGATACATAGTTTCAACGTGCCGCAATCATCGGCCGACAGGGGGAATGAGGACCACACGCGATTGAAAAGGCGAGTTTCCAAGGTTTCGGCCTGATGAAGGCATGACAAAATGGCGTGACTGTCACTCTGGTCGGCAGGAACCGACTGTAGAAGTGACAATTCCTTGAGTGCCGCGCGGTATTCTTCAACGATGGTAACGAGTGCCACGCTCGCTAAGTCACGCCTACGCGCATAGAAGACCTCGGGACTGATAGCCTCCTTAAGGCCCATATAGCATTGGTCGTTCATCGTGTACAGTGACTGGCGGATGTTGGTGAGAATCTCGTCACGCTGTGGATCCATCACCCCCTGCGCGAGATACTTGAGCATGAAGTCATAGGAGATGCGCAGCCGCTCCAGCTCGTCATTGATGTCGGCACGGCCCAGTTCATTCGCCAGCCTGTTGATTTGATCAAAGGCATCTTTCACCCTCGCGTCATCGATGCACTGCGATGCATGCTGGTGGATTTTGTCTATTTCTTGTATCGTCATTTTGCTCCGGTGTTACTCGTTTTTAGGGATACAACACAGCAAATAGTATGCAAATTTACTAATAAATGCCATTCTGAACGAATTTTCTCATGGATTTATGCCGATTATAGAAAAATTTCCGTATTTTTGCCGTCAAATTTACTGACATACATTTAAAGACATTATGGTTATACAACGCATTCAATCTGTTTACCTGCTCATAGCCGCTATCCTGATGGGCGCATTCGCCTTTTTCCCCCTGGGTGTGGTTATGCTCACGCTGATTATCCTTATCTCCTTTTTGGCAATTGTTGACATCTTCCTGTACAAGAACCTTCAGCGCCAGATGACGGTATGCTTCGTGGACATTATCATCGGCTTGGCCATGTTGGTGTCAATCGGTATTCAGGCTTATAAGGTTGGAACCGAGGGTGAAGCCGCGATGACTTTGAACTGGTGGTATCTGCTATTGCCTGTGCTGTCGATTATCTTCCTGATGCTGGCCCACAAGTCGATGGCTAACGATAAGAAGAAATTGCGCGATTCCGACAGGTTGCGTTAAATCAACCTTGAGAGATTGCCAAGATTTTAACTACTACTTGAACATCATTAACTAACTGTATCTGACGATGATAGCGGCGATGATAATCATCTTTGTAATCGGCTATTTGCTGATTGCATTGGAGCATCCCCTCCACATGAACAAGGCTTCCTTTGCCTTGATTACTTGTGGTGTCCTTTGGTCTATCTATGCCATCATGGGGCATGACCCAAACATGCATCATGCCATTGTAACACAATTGGGTGACGCGTGCGAGATTGTGGTCTTTCTCATTGGTGCGATGACCATCGTGGAGATTATTGACCGTTATGGAGGCTTCTCGTTTATTACTGAGCATATCCAGGCCAAAGGCAAGCGAAATCTGTTATGGATTCTGTGCTCCTTGTCATTTGTCATGTCGGCTGTGCTCGACAACATGACCACCACCATCATTATGGTGATGATGCTGCGACGCCTGCTCAGTGACCAGAAGGAGCGATGGCTTTTTGCCGGTCTCATCGTCATTGCCGCCAACGCCGGCGGTGCCTTTTCTCCTATCGGTGACGTCACCACCATCATGCTGTGGATGGACGAGAAGGTGTCATCGGTGGGCTTGTTCATCAACCTGATTATCCCGAGTATTCTGGCGATGGTGATTCCCGTCTTCATCGCGCAATACTCCATCGAGGACGGCAAGATGCAGACCGTTACCACCCTGGCCGAGAAGAATCCCGACCTGCACGAGCGTCATCCTCACTTGAGCAAGGCGATGCTCATCATCGGTGTATCGGGACTGCTCTTTGTGCCGATATTCAAGACGGTGACTGGACTGCCCCCGTTCATGGGCATTATGATTTCGTTGGGTATCATTTGGGGTATCACCGAGTTTTGGGTAAAGCGTTTCAAGATTGACTCCAAGATGGGTGGCCGCGTGTCATCGGCACTCCACACCATCGATATGCCCACGATTCTGTTCTTCCTCGGCATCCTCATGGCCGTGTCGGCCCTATCCGAGGTAGGTGTCTTGAACACCTTAGCCGATGAGATGAACACCCGCATCCATCAGCCCGTGCTGATGACCTCGATTATCGGTGTCCTCTCATCCATCGTCGATAACGTTCCTCTGGTATCGGCTTGCATCAAGATGTTTGAGGGCATGGCACCCGCGGGTACCGTTGATCCCTATCTGCTCACCTTTGTCGAGGATGGCTTGTTCTGGCATCTGTTGACATTCTGTGCTGGTGTGGGTGGCTCGCTGCTCATCATCGGATCGGCAGCTGGTGTGGTAGCCATGGGTATCGAGAAAATCCAATTCTTCTGGTATTTTAAGCACATCTCCTGGCTGGCACTCATCGGTTATCTCGCTGGTGTCTTCGTCATCTGGCTCGAGAGTCTTTGCCCCATCTTCATGCAGACTGCCGGATAGCATCCGCCGCATAACACAAAGAAAAAAACAAGCCCTATGTTTGACTCAGAAAGGTGCAAACATAGGGCTTTGCTTTCTACTTATTTTATCCTTGATGGAACGTATGCTCCAAGGTGTGGAATAGTTGCTTCATCATGGCTCCTGAGGAATAGCCGCCCAGTGAACCGTCTGCATTAATCCTGTTTTCCGAAGTCTTTGATTCTTGAAATGATGGAGACTGATAATCAACGAGTATGATTACTTTGCCAGAATCAAATCTATCAAACCTGTGACGTCGGCCACGCTGATGCTACCGTCGCTGTCCACATCGGCAGCCGAGCTGTTAAATGGTGAAACAGCGGCGCCCAGGATGTAATCAACCAGTATAGTCACGTCAGCAATATCCACCGAGCCGTCGTCGTTCACGTCACCCAAGGTGAAGGAAATGTGAACAGTGAAGTGGTGGGGGTCAAGTTCGCCGAACACTGGTTGCTGATAACGGTGTCCTGACTCGTCGGCACCGAAGACGTAGTAGTCAACCTCTGAAGCCTGGTGATAGCCCTTGATGTAACCCACATATTCATCGGGAACGCCAGTGGCACTCATGTGTGCAGTCTGGTAGGGACCCTTGTCAATGCTGTAGTAAACCAATAGCGAGTCCTCTTTCAAGGGTTCTCTGCTATAGGCGATGAACTTGCTCGTGATGGCGATGGAATCTTTACACTCCTGCGTGCCGAAGAGCACGTTCCTGTGATCGACATACAGCATGTGGAAGTCCATCACTCCGCGCGTGCGGCAGTGCAGTGCGTCGGTGTTGAGCCACCGGATGCTGCCGCTTGAGTTGTACACGCCCACCACCTCGTAGCCGGGCATGGCGTCCCTGTAGACCTGAAGTGCGCGCTCATTGTACGTGCTGTTGCTGCCCATCGGCACATAGACGTGCTTGTTGAGGATAAGGCTGTTGGTGTAGGGCGCAAGGGTGCTGCCACCAGGTTCTTCAACGCGGTACACCTTGTAGGGATAACCCCAGCAACAGTTGGTCGTGGCGAAATAGTTAGCTACTTCCTCGTAGTTCGCATACCGGCTGTCAGACTGCGGCAGTTTCGCAATCAGGATTTTATCTGGGGCCAGGTATTTTCCCCAGCAATCGACGTGGGCAATGTAGTCGTTCTGTGGGTCGATGGTGATGTGGTAGTTGTCGATGCCGAGGTAGTCGAGCATCTTCTGGCGCACGTTGGCCTCGTTATTGTTGTTCTCTTGAATGACCAAATTGTCGCTAACGCCATGTCCGCGTCCGTCCTCCATCATGTTGCCTCCAGTGTGTTTCAGGTTCATGCTGTAGAGGGGAATGTCCCAGAATGTGGCAAAAGCCGAGGGAATCGCATCGTCGTTCTCACGCGGACGGTTATACACGTTATCGACGATGGCAGGGGACTTGCCGGCAAAGATATACCAGGGACCGTAGTCTCGCACCCAGTAGGAATCTGTTTTCGCGTTCACAAAGGTGACACGATCCATGTTCACCCCAGCGTTGGACAAACTCGACCGTGCCGTTGATTGCTGGCTCTGCTGCACGATGCAGTACACCTGACAGTTCTCGGCTAACGATTTAACCAAGGCAACCGGTATGCCGAGCGGATAGCGAATTGCCACACCCTGCATGGGCTCAAACTCTGCCACGAAGCGGGGCGTTTCGGTTGGCGCGGGTGTCGCCGTGAAGTTGATGCTCCTCACAGGGGTCTGCATCTCTTCGGCGGACAGATAATGGAGTTTTCTCCAGTCAGGAGCTTCCCGTGTCTGTGCTTGGACGTTCATGGAGCCCATGGTTGACATCATAGAAGCTAAAACAAGTAAAGCGAAAAATGATTTTTTACTCTTCATAATAACATGAGTTAATTAGTGTAGCGCAAAGGTACATTGTTTATCCTTGGTGTGACGTATGCTCCAAGGTGAGGAGTTGTTGTTTCATGTCAGGGCCAGAGGCATATCCGCCCAGTGAACCGTCGGCGTTGATGACGCGGTGACAGGGCACCACGATACACACAGGGTTGTTGTGACAGGCTTGGGCCACAGCACGTGATGCCTTGGCGTTGCCGGTGCGTGTTGCCAGCGTGCCGTAGGAGATGGTCTCGCCATAAGGGATGCGTTGCAACTCGTCCCACACCTTGAGTTGGAATTCGGTGCCCTCGAGATGCAGCGGCAATGAGAATTCGCGCAGCGTGCCGACAAAATACTCGCCCAGCTGCTTGAGACATTGTTGGAGTAGGGGAGACTTCATCTCCTTGATGGGCAAGCGCAAGGAGTCGGCCACCTGATGGATGGCTTCGTTATTGACGCTGATGGTGGCGATGCCCAGTTCGTCGGCACCAATGTGCAGTGTGCCCACGGGTGAATCAATCGTGGTATGGCACAAGCATCCTTTATTCGTGGGCTCTATATCCAGTTCACGCGCTTTGTCGAGCATGAGCCGGTAAGCCGAGGCGTAGTCATTGGTGATCACGCCGTCAAGGATAGCATCCTTAATGGCATCCTTGATATAACCAACAGGCTTAGACGGAGCGAGGCCGAAGGTCTGCATGATTTCCTCGCCATCAACGGGTGGCTGGAAATTGCGCACGCGGTCTTTTTCCTCGATGTCAATCAGTTTTTGCTTTACCAGGTCAAAATTCTCGCGGAACTGCTGCACCTTGCTTTGATTCTTGCTGGTGATGTCGGCCTTGCACAACGTCATCAGGTCGTCGATGTCATCGCCCGCGTCAAACAGCAGACGTCTCACCGCGCTGTCGGTTACCTCGTCTTCGACAAGGGCGATGGGGCGCATGTGCAATCCTACGAGCTTTTTCACATATTTCATGTGCTCATTGAGAGGCAGGCGCATCTTGGCAAAAATCTTGGGCACCATTTTCTCGCCGATGAAGTTGTGGTTATGGAAGGTCCAACCCAACTGCGGGTCCCAGCGCTTGGAACGGGCTTTACCCACGTCATGCAACAGCGCTGCCCACCGCAGCCAAACGTCGCTGCTGGCGGCGGCCACATTGTCCAGCACTTGCATGGTGTGCATGAAGTTGTCCTTATGACCACGCCCGTTCACGGTCTCAACGCCCTTGAGGGCTGCGAGTTCAGGAAAGATGAGTGGCAACAGGCCGCACTGGTCGAGCAGTATCCATCCACGTGACGGTTGGGGGCTGCCCATGATTTTCATCAGTTCGTCGGCGATGCGCTCACGGGTGATGATGTGGATGCGCTTTGCATTGCGGCGGATGGCATTAAAAGTCTCAGGATAGATGTCAAAATTTAATTGCGTGGCAAAGCGAACGGCGCGCATCATCCTCAACGGATCGTCACTGAAGGTGATGTCAGGGTCAAGGGGCGTGCGGATAATGCGACGCTCCAGATCTCCTATGCCGTCAAACGGGTCCAACAATTCGCCATAACGCTGCTCATTCAGGCAGATGGCCATCGCGTTGATGGTGAAGTCACGACGGCGCTGGTCGTCATCAAGGGTGCCGTCCTCCACGATGGGGTTACGGCTCTCGCGGTGATAGGATTCCCTGCGAGCCCCTACAAACTCCAGTTCCCACTGGCGTGTCTTGACCTGTGCGGTGCCATAGGTCTTGAAGACCGACAAGTGTGCCCTTTTCCCCAGCCTTTTAGCTACCGCACGAGCCACCGTGATGCCGCTGCCCACAGTCACAAAGTCCATGTCATTAGACGGCCTTTCCAGGAAAATATCACGCACATACCCGCCCACGATATAGCATTCACGGCTCAGTTCGTCGGCCACGCTGCCAATCAGTTTCAAAACTGGCAACTGGACGTGTTCGGCTATTTTTTGACGGTCAATATTCATGATTTTTATTTTTTGCACGGCAAAAATACTGCTTTTTTACCGTTTTTTTTGTTCATGTCACCAAAAAACACTAATTTTGCACCGCAAAACATCCAATACATGGAGTTTAGCAAGAAATAACTCATTCAATATCTCCTGAATTTTTCCTGAACCATTTTTATTTGATGTGTTTTTGGACACAAACTGTATATGTTATGTCAACGGTTAGGAGCCGTCAGGGGGCATGAATTGAAAGTGCATAATTGCAGAAATCATCAAACCAATTGGAAAGAACGCGCCATTGAGTGCGCGTCGTGGTATGTCTTGAATGGGCCAAAGCCCCTTATTAGTGTTCACATACCTTCCGGAAAATTAATAATTGCTATATGTATAATATTAATCAATTGAACGAAATGAGCGACGAGCAGTTGCGCGAGTTGGCTAAGTCGATGGGAATCAAACGCGTTGATTCGGCCGAACACGGCGACCTCGTTTTTCAGGTGCTGGACAAGCAGGCCGAAACTGAGGCCGCCAATGCCCCTGAGCCCACGCGTCGCCGCCGTGAACGCATCCGCCAACCGGCTGCCAAAGCCAACGGCAATGAAGTGACCAAGGATGATGCTGTCGCTAACAAATCGAATAAAAGCAACAACAAGAAAAAAGAACAGGATAAAGCGCCTGAAGCTCCTGTGCCTGAAGTAATACCTCAAGAGACACCTGCAGAGCCTAAAGCTGTTGAGCAACCTGCGCCCGAAGCGCCCAAAAAGAAGCGCGGACGCCCTTCTGCAGCCGAGAAGGCGGCTCGTGAAGCAGCCATCAAGCGTGAAGCCGAGAGTGCGGCAACACCTGAGGATGCTCAGCAAAACAATCAGGCGGATGATGAAGCCGCAGCACCGGCTCCACAGCCTGCCCGCCGTGGCCGCAAGTCCAAACGTGAGGCTGTTGCCCCGGTTCTGCCCTTTGAGAATCTTGACGAAGATGCCACCGCCAAGACCGCTCAAGATGTCGAGACCAAGGCCGAGGAGGCCACTGAAGTCGAGATGCCTGCAGCTCCCGATGCTCCCGTTATGGAGGATGACGCACCCAAGGATGTTGAAGAAAAGCAGGCGGCACCCGCTCCCGAGCCCCGTGAGCGTGAAGGTGTGTCGCTCAACTCATTCTTCAATACCGGCGGTGGTTTCACTTTCAAACCCCGCACCCAGCAAGAGCGCGAAGAGGCACAGCGTCGGGCCGAAGAGGACCGCAAGCGTGCGGCCGAAGAGGCTGCCGTGGCTCCCATCGTTATCCAGGAGCCCAAAGTGGTCAAGGAGAGCAAGAAGAACAAGCGCAAGATGAAACAGCAGCAACAGCAGATGATTGCTGAGGTCAACCCTTATCTGGACCAGCCTTACAACTTTGACGGCATTCTGGAGGCTCAAGGTGTGCTCGACATCGCCCCAGAGGGTTACGGTTTCCTGCGTTCCAGCGATTACAACTACCTGACATCGCCTGACGACATCTATGTGCAACAGTCCCAAATTAAGGCCTTTGGCCTCAAGACTGGTGACGTCATCGAGGGTACCATCCGCCCGCCCATGGAGGGAGAGAAATACTTCCCGTTGAGCGAAATCAGACTGATTAACGGACGCACCCCCGCCTACGTGCGCGACCGTGTTCCCTTTGAGCATCTGGTTCCGTTGTTCCCCGACGAGAAGTTTGACCTGGTGAGCAAGCGTCACCCAACGGTATCGCAGCGTGTTGTGGATATGTTCTCGCCCATCGGCAAGGGACAGCGCGGCCTCATCGTCGCCCAGCCCAAGACGGGTAAGACCATGTTGCTGAAGGAAATCGCTAATGCCATCTCGGAGAATCACCCCGAGACTTACATGATTATCCTGCTCATTGACGAGCGCCCTGAGGAGGTGACCGACATGGCCCGCAGCGTCAACGCCGAGGTTATCGCATCGACCTTTGACGAACCGGCCGACCGCCACGTCAAGATTGCCGATCTGGTGCTGAGCAAGGCCAAGCGTCTGGTAGAATGCGGACACGACGTGGTGATTCTGCTTGACTCGATTACCCGTCTGGCACGTGCCTACAACACCATTGCCCCCGCATCGGGTAAAATCCTCACGGGTGGTGTTGATGCCAACGCGTTGCAGCGTCCCAAGCGATTCTTTGGTGCGGCGCGCAACATCGAGGGTGGCGGTAGTCTCACGATTATCGCTACGGCGCTCACCGAGACTGGCTCCAAGATGGACGAGGTCATCTTTGAGGAATTCAAGGGTACCGGTAACATGGAGTTGCAACTCGACCGCAAGCTCTCTAACAAACGTATCTTCCCCGCTGTCGATGTCATGGCATCAAGCACGCGTCGTGACGACCTGTTGCTGCCGCAAGACACGTTGAACAAGATGTGGATCATTCGTCGCTTCTTGAGCGACCGCACCTCGGTCGAGGCGATGGAATTTGTCAAGGAGCGCATGGAGCGCACCCGCGACAATGAGGAATTCCTGCTCACCATGCAGCAAAGCTAATCGTTAGAAATTATCTTGTTGAGGACGATGGGACGCATTTTGGGTATCGATTACGGACGCAAACGCACGGGGATAGCGGTCACCGACCCGCTGAAAATTGTCGCTGGCAACCTGGCGACGGTCCCCACCCACACGCTCTTGACGTTCATCAAGGACTACATCTCCCGCGAGCAGGTCGAACGCATCGTTGTGGGCCTGCCCACACAACTTAATGGCGAACCCAGTGATAGCATGAAGCAGATTACTCCGTTTGTCAACAAACTGAAGAAGGAATTGCCCGATATGCCCGTGGTGATGTACGACGAACGTTTCACCAGCACCATTGCCCACCAGGCGATGATCGATGGCGGCATGAAAAAGAGCGACCGACGCGACAAGTCGCGTGTCGATGCTATCGCAGCCACCATCATCCTCAACGACTATCTGCAAAGCATATACAACCAACCTGATATCAAAATATTATGATTTTACCGATTTACATTTACGGTCATCCCGTACTGCGTGCCGAGAATGCCACCGTGACCCCCGAGTACGAAGGCTTGCACGAGTTAATCGAGAACATGAAGGAAACCATGTATCATACCAACGGCATTGGTATTGCCGCGCCCCAGGTAGGCGTGAACGCGCGCATCGTCTATATTGATGTCGATGTGCTGGCCGAGGATTTTCCCGAGTTAAAAGGCGTGAACATGGTTCTCATCAACCCCGAAGTCACCATCGATGAGACGGCCAAATACGTCACTCGTGAAGAAGGCTGCCTCAGCGTGCCGGGCATCCATGAGAATGTGCAGCGATTTGAGAAAATCCACCTCCGCTGGCAGGATGAGGAATTCAACGAGCATAATCAGGATATCGAAGGCTATCTGGCAAGGGTGGTGCAACACGAGTGTGACCACTTGGACAAAACGCTGTTTGTCGATCGCATCTCGCCCATTCGCAAACAATTAATCCGCAATAAACTGAATAACATGGTGAAGGGGAAAGTCTCATGTGACTATCGATGCAAAGTGGCTCCAAACCGACGCAAAAAGTAAAAGAAATAAAAAAAGTGGAAGATGTCTCCCGACAGCCTCCACAAACCTTAAATCTAATACCATGAAAAACACACGTACAAATGTACAAACGTTTTTTTGAATCAAACAAATAATTTAGCGTTTTTTTTGATTTTTATATAAATTTTTTGTACAATTTGACTGAAATCGATAAACCCCTGTCACTACAGAGCACAAAAAAAGCGGCTGCCCCATGACGAGGCAGCCGCCGTTCGCAATCATCTAAAAACCTGTTAAAATATAGCTTAGACTATCAGAACTTCATACCGAAGGCAACCTGGATGTTACCGTTCTTCTCCTTGTTGTGGTCACCGTCAAAGACCTTGGTCATGCCCATCGTGTAGCGCGCCTGAACAAAGGCATTATTGGTCAGGTTATAGGTGCCGCCCAAGCCAACTCCAAAGTCAACAGTCTTGGTGTTGTCCTTGACGTCGATAGCATCGTCAACACCCTCGATGGAGTACTTGCTATAGACATTGACACCCAATTGGGGACCGAGGTCAACACTGAACGAAGGAGTCACATAGTACTTGAGCATCACGGGAATGTTGATGTAGTTGGTGTTGAAGGTGACGGTCTTCTCGATGTCGAGATTGAAGAAATTCAAATCAAGAGCCTTGTACTTGCCACCCTGTGAGGCAAAGACAACTTCAGGTGCGATGGCAAACTTGGGAGACATCTTATACTCCATCATCAGACCTACCTGATAGCTGGGCTTCATGCCGTGCTCTACATCAGAGCCCCAGAAGTTGGTCAGATCAAAACCGACTTTTCCACCAAATTGAACTTGAGCACTTGCACTCATGCACACGATTGCAGCAGCAATCAAAACAAACACTTTCTTCATAAATTTCTCTCTTTAAATTAATAATGTTGATTTAGTTGTATTCTTTATAAACTTGCTTTTTTTTGCAAAAAGCGACTCTTTGACCAAAAGAAAACCGCAAGGTTTAACGGGAAAGGCAAAAAAAATGCAATTTGGGTCATTTAAGACACTTTGCGGTCATTCCGGGACACTTGCCCTTTTTCAAAACCTACTTATCCCCGATATTTATTGCAAATACGCCACATAACCACCTAAAGTGTAAAATAATTAGACACTTTATTAAAAAATATAGCGATTATCCCGTTTTTCCCATCAAAAAATTTGCACACTCCTCGCATCAATTCTAACTTTACACCGTGACAAGTGCTATCCCCCCCTTGCCGCCCATAAATTAAACATCAAGCATTCACTAACTATAGAAAATTTCACCATTATGAAACAGAAGCTTATCTTTACCTTGCTGCTACTGCTTGCAGCCACCACCGCCACCGCTCATGACTTCGAGGTCGATGGCATTTATTACAACATCATCAACGGCAACGAAGCCGCAGTGACCTACAAAGGAACATATTATAATGAGTATTCAAATGAATACTCTGGTTCTGTCTCCATCCCCACCACTGTCACCTACGACGGCATAACTTACTCCGTCACAACCATTAGATCCTATACATTTTATTACTGCAGTGATATGATGAGCGTGACGATTCCAAATACCATTACCTCTATCGGCATCTACGCGTTTCGCGGCTGTAGAGGTCTGACGGACGTGACGATTCCAAACTCGGTTACCATCATTGGCGACTACGCGTTTTATAACTGTGTTGGACTGACTCATGTGACTATTGGCAACTCCGTCACCAGTATTGGCTCGTATGCGTTTAATGGTTGCAGCAGTCTGACGAGTGTTACCATCCCCAATTCTGTTACCACCATTGGCGGCTACGCATTTGCTTCTTGCAGTGGTCTTACGAGTTTGACCATTGGTAACTCCGTCACATCTATTGAGGTATGTGCATTTCAAGACTGTAGTAGCCTGACGAATGTTACCATCCCCAACTCCGTCACCACCATCGGCGGTTCAGTATTTGTTTCTTGTAGCGGTCTTACGAGCATTACGGTGGAGAGTGGTAACCCAAACTACGATTCCCGGGACAATTGCAATGCTATTGTCGAGACGGCAAGCAATACGCTGATAACGGGCTGCCAGAATACAATTATCCCCAACACCATTACTGCCATCGGTAACTCCGCTTTTTATGGCTGTAGTGGTCTTACGAGCGTTGCTATCCCTAATTCCGTTACTAAAATTGGTAATTCTGCATTTTTTGGCTGTAGTGGTCTTACGAGCGTGACGATCCCCAACTCAGTCACCTCCATTGGCAACAATGTGTTTTATAAATGTAGTAGTTTGACGGATGTGATTATCCCCAACTCAGTCACCTCCATTGGCAGCGGAGCGTTTATGCATTGTAGTGGCTTGACGAGCGTGGTCATTTCCAACTCCCTCACCTACATTAATGACAGAATGTTTTATGACTGTAGCAGCCTGATAAGCGTCACTATCCCCAACTCGGTCATCAACATCAACTCCTCAGCGTTTTATGACTGTAGCAGCCTGACAAGTGTGACCATTCCCAATTCCGTCACCTACATAGGTGGTTCAGCTTTCAATGGTTGTAGTGGTCTGACGAGCTTGACGATTCCCAATTCTGTCACCATGATTGACAACTTCGCGTTTGCTTATTGTAGCGGTATGACGAGTTTGACCATCCCCAGCTCCGTCAATTATATCGATGCAGCGTTTGCATATTGTAGCGGTTTGACGAGCATAACAGTAGAAAGTGGTAACTCAAGGTATGACTCCCGTGACAATTGCAATGCTATCATCGATGGATTTGACGACAAGTTGATAGCTGGATGTCAGAATACAATTATCCCCAATTCCGTCACCGAAATCGATAACTTCGCATTTTTGGGCTGTAGCAATCTGACGAGCTTGATAATACCCGAATCTGTCACCTCCATAGGTCGTGCGGCCTTCGATAGCTGCACTGGCTTGACGAGCGTGAGTATTCCAAATTCTGTCACTGAAATTGGCGGCAACGCGTTTATGCACTGTAGTGGTTTGACGGACGTGACCATCGGCAGTTCTGTCACCTATATCGGATCCTCAGCATTTGATGATTGTTTAAACCTGACAGATGTTTATTCCTACATTACAGACGTGAACAATGTTTCTATTGGAGCTTATCCACGACCCTTCTTTTTGTATTCTGAAGACTATTCTAATCGCACGCTTTATGTCCCCAAGGGAACAGCGGGGGACTATCAGGCGAATGAAAATTGGTATCCTTATTTCGGTACTATCGTGGAGATGGGGGCTGAAGTTGTTTTGCCTGGCGATGTTGATGGAAACGGCATGATTGGCATTGGTGACGTGGCTGGCATTATCGATTTGATATTGGCCGGCAATGCCACAATTGAGGACAATCCAGCCGCTGATGCCAACGGTGACGGTATCATCAACATCGTCGACGTCACCCACCTCATCGACATCATCCTCTATCCCAATAACTAACCCATAGGTCGCCCACTGCTTGCTGGTGCCACCTCACGGTACCAGCAGGCCTGTTGGGCACCCACAAATCAAGCATCAATCATCAATCATAAAGAACTATAAACTACACCATTATGAAACAAAAATTTTTCCTCACCCTGCTGCTCCTGCTTGCAGCCACCACCGCCACCGCCCGCGCCTACGAAATAATGGTCGATGGTATATATTACATCATCAACGGCAATGAAGCCAGTGTGGACTATAATCCTGATGGATATTCCGGCGAAATCACTATTCCTGAGGTGGTCACTTATCGTGGCGTGTCTTATCCGGTTACATCCATTGGGCCCCTCGCGTTTAACGAGTGTAGAGAGTTGACGAAAGTGTCTATCCCCAACTCAGTCACTTCTTTTAAAGAAAGCGCATTTATGCATTGTAAAGGCTTGAAGGATTTGACAATCTCAAGCAACGTCACCTTCATCGGTGATCACGCGTTAGCTTACTGCACTGGCCTGACGAGCATTGTTGTTCCCAATTCGGTCACCTTCATCGGTCGTTCAGCGTTTGTGGGTTGTACCAGTGTCACGAGCATGACGGTAGAAAGTGGAAACCCAATGTATGATTCCCGAGATAATTGTAATGCTATCATCGAGACTGCCAGCAATACATTGATTTCTGCCTGCAAGACTGCATTTATCCCCACTTCGGTCACCTCCATAGGCGACTATGCGTTTGCTAACTGTAGGGGTTTGACGAGCTTGACCATACCTAATTCTGTTACCCACATTGGCGATGAAGCTTTTTTTTACTGCTATCGGCTGACGAGCTTAACCATACCCAGTTCAGTCACCTCTCTTGGCGTAAACCCATTCCTTGACTGTGATGGACTGAAGACTATAATCGTTGAAGCCGGTAACCCGAGTTACGACTCACGTGACAGTTGTAATGCCATCATCGAGACGGTCAGCAATACATTGATCTCTGCCTGCTATAATACTATTATACCAAGCTCAGTAACCTCAATCGGAGAGTGGGCATTTGGCCGTTTAAACCAACTGGTGAGCATTACTATCCCCAGCTCTATCACCTCAATCGGAGACAATGCGTTTTATGGCTGTGATTACTTGAAGAATGTGTATAGTTACATCGCTGATCCCTCGAGAGTCCCAATTGGGAATGGTGCTTTTTATACTTTTGATCATTATTCAAATCGCACGCTTCATGTGCCGGCAGGAACGTCAGCACTTTACCAAGCTAATGACTCATGGAGTCCCTTTTTTGGTCAGATTGTAGAGATGTCTGAACCTGTTAGTGAAGTGAATTGCGACTTGAATGGCGACGGCGTGGTGAACATCTCGGATGTAAATATCGTCGTCAATTACATCCTGACACATGAATAAAAGGCGGACAGTTCGAGAATGAATAAAACGAGAAGGACAAACTGAAGTTGATTGCCAGTTTGTCCTTCTTGTCTTTCTTGTCGTTTATCACTAACGGCGGTTGTATTGCTTGCAGTATTGCTGGATGCCGCAGTTCAGGCAGTCGGGTTTCAGGGCCTTGCAGATGTAGCGGCCGTGAAGCAGTATCCAGTGGTGTGCTTTGAATCGCAACTCGGCGGGGATGTGGCGTGTCAGGTCACGTTCCACGTCGGTGGGCGTCTTGCCTTGCGAGAGGCCCAGGCGGTGCGACACGCGATAAACGTGCGTGTCAACGGGGATGGTTGCTTCATGGAAGACGATACCCAGTATCACATTGGCGGTCTTTCGTCCCACACCGGGCAGCGAGGTCAGGGCCTTCATGTTGTCAGGCACCTGCCCGTTAAAATCCTCGACCAGCATTCGCGCCATCTGTTGCAGGTGGGCAGCCTTGCTGTTGGGGTAAGACACGCTTTTAATATAATGTAGGATTTCCTCGACGCTGGCGGCAGCCATGGCTTGAGGAGTGGGGTAAGCGGCAAACAGGTCGGGCGTCACCATATTCACCCGTTTGTCGGTGCATTGGGCACTTAACATCACAGCGACCAGCAGTTGGAACGGGTCGCTGTACATCAGTTCGGTCTCGGGATTAGGCTGTGCCTGCTGGAAATACTCCAGTATCCCCTCATATCTCTCTTTGATAGTCATTTCTATTCGATCAAACAACGTCTTTTTATCAAACAACATGAACAAGAAAAAACAACATAAACAACCTTAATTAAAAACTGTTTAGTTGTTTATGTTGTAATGTGTTGTTTAAGTTGTTTGATGAATGGGTTAGTGGGCGCTCTTGAACTCGTCCAGGAAGCGGACGTCGTTCTCGCTAAACATGCGCAGGTCCTTCACCATATACTTCAGGTTGGTGATGCGCTCCACGCCAAGGCCGAAGGCGTAGCCGCTATAGACGGTGCTGTCGATGCCGCTGGCCTCAAGCACGGCGGGATCCACCATACCGCAGCCCAGAATCTCTACCCAACCCGTGTGCTTGCAGAAACCGCAGCCCTTGCCGCCGCACAGCATACAGGTCACGTCCATCTCGGCACTGGGCTCGGTGAACGGGAAGTAGCTGGGACGCAGGCGGATTTCGGTCTCGGTGCCGAACAGCTCCTGGGCAAAGTGCAGCAGCACCTGCTTCAGGTCGGCAAACGACACGTTCTTGTCGATATAGAGGCCTTCAATCTGGTGGAAGAAGCAGTGGGCGCGTGCCGTGATGGCCTCGTTGCGGTAAACGCGGCCGGGGCAGATGATGCGGATGGGTGGCTGCTGGCGTTCCATGGTGCGCACCTGTACCGAACTGGTGTGGCTGCGCAGCACGATGTTGCGCGTCACGTCCTGCTCGTTCTTCTCGATGAAGAAGGTGTCCTGCATGTCACGCGCGGGATGGTCGGCGGCAAAGTTCAGCGCGCTGAACACGTGCCAGTCGTCCTCGACCTCGGGACCATCGGCGATGGTGAAGCCCAGGCGCGAGAAGATGTCGATAATCTGCTTGCGCACCACCGAGATGGGGTGACGCGTTCCCAGCTCGGCAGGGAAGGCGGGACGGGTGATGTCAATCTTGTTCTGCTCCTTTGCCTGCTGCTTGGTAGCCTCACGCAGGGCATTAATCTTCTCGGTGGCAAGGTTCTTGAGCTCATTGAGTCGTTGACCCAGCTCACGCTTCTCCTCGGGAGCGACATTGCGGAACTCGTTGAACAATGCCGTCACTTCACCTTTCTTGCTCAGGTATTTAATACGCAATGCCTCAAGCGCCTCCTCGTTGTCGGCCTTGAGCTCTGCAATCTGCGCCTTCAGCGCCTCTATTTTGTCTTTTAACATAGTCTTGTTTGTTGAAATATCGGGCAAAGGTACAAAAACGACGCTAAATGAGAGCAATAATTGGCATTTTTTTTATTCTTGCCAAAAATAAAGTTTATGCTTCAGCGTGAAACGTCAGAACAGATAGCCTAATGATACCTGGATGTTCCTGTTCTTGCCGCCGTCAAGGACTTTATGCGTGTCAGTGAAGCCATGGATATAGCGGGCATCGATGAAAGCGCCGTTGTCAAATTTGTAACCCAAGCCTCCAAACACTCCGAAGTCAAATTTCTTGGTGTTATCAGACGAGAAATTGTTTGCTGATTCAAGACCTTTCACTTTGTCCTTCTTTGATAACAGGAAGCCGAACTGGGGACCACATTCAATATAGATGCCCTTAACAATATTGATTTTAGCAGCGATGGGCAGATTCAGGTAGTGGCTGGTGGCAAGGTAATCTTTAGTATCCAGAATTTGCTCACTATCTGAGAAATAGACCTTATCTTTGAAGCCCTGCATCGAATACAGCAGGTCGCCTTCCAACTCAAAACGGTCATTAAAGGCATAATTGACGACACCACCGATGTGCAGACCAGTCTTGAATTTGGGATTTTGAGTTACTTCGGTCTTGGACTCAGTCGAGAGGTTCAAACCGCCTTTGACGCCGAATTGCAGGCCTTGTGCATTCATGTTCATGGACACCATTGTAATAATGGCCATCAGAAAGAATTTCTTCATAATTTGATGATAAAATGATTATTTAAACAATTTGATTTTGACACATGAACATAACGCAGGATTGCAACCAATCTTGCTCACTAGAATCGTTTTTAACAATAAATAAACCTCAGCGTCCAGTCTTGAAGGTAAATAATGCTGCACTGTGTGGCCCGACGTGGATGGGCAACATGGCGTCGGGTGAGAGTTGGACTTCGCTTGCACCGCCTTCCAGCAGGTCCTGACAGGTGTAGGTGCCATTTGCCATCTGGGCGCAGTCCAGGGCATGTTGGGGGATGCGGATAGCGGTATTTACCTCCTCATCGCCAAAGTTGGCGACCACCAGTGTCATCTCGCCGTCGCAGTGCCGCAGATAGGCGTACTGACGGCGGCTGTCAAGAGTGTCCTGATTGACGTACATCAGGTCAAAGAATGCCCCTTGTGCCAATGTCTTCTCGTTATTGCAGAGGTGAAGGACCTTGCGGTAAATCGCCCTCAGCCGGCGCTCCTCAGGCGTGGGTTTGCCCTGATGCCAGCGGCGCAGGGCGGGTACACTCCAATAGTCAAAAATCGTGGTGCGTCCGTCATGACCGCTATAGCCCTCGGCATCGGCAGCGGGTTCGCCCAGTTCCTGTCCGGCGTAGACCATAAACGGGCAAGACGACATTGTGGCACTCACCACCAGCGCGGGCAATGCCTTGAACGGGTCACCCAGGAACTGCTGCGAGGCAATGCGTTGCTCGTCATGGTTCTCGAGGAAATTGAGCATGTGGCCGCCCATGCCCTCGACCGTCTGCCAGCAGCGGGTCAGGTCGCTGGCTTGCCAGCCGTCGCACAGGATGCCGCGCAGCGTGTCATAGAGCGTGACTTTGTCATACAGGTAGTCAAATCCGCCATCAAAGATGTAGCTATGGTACAACCCCACGTCATAAATCTCGGCAATGAAGATGATGTCGGGATACAGGGTCTTGACCTCATTGATGGCCCAATGCCAGAAGGCGACAGGCACCATGTGTGCCATGTCGCAGCGAAAGCCGTCAACCCCCTTGGCTGCCCAAAACTTGAGTATGTCGAGCATGCGCGTCCAAGTCGGCGGGATGGGGGAGAAATGGGTGCTGCCATTCCACGGGTCGATGCCGTAGTTGAGCTTAACGGTCTCGTACCAATCGTCGCGGTTGGGCGACGCCGTGTAGCAGTCGTTGCCGGTGGCGCGGGCTGGAAACTCGCGGTAAGCCTCCTTACCACTGCCCAAATCAACGCCAATGGGAGCAAATTCCTGACCAGTGATGTAGTAGAAGTTGTTTTTGGGGTCAAAGAACATCATCGGGTTATCGCCCTCGCCCAGGTCCTTCACACCGGCAGGCTTGACATCACTCTCGTATTCTCGCGCAACATGGTTAGGGACAAAGTCGATGATGACCTTAAGTCCCGCACGGTGGGTGCGCTCAACAAGCGCTTCAAACTCCTTCATGCGGTCCTTGACCTTCACAGCCAGGTCGGGACACACGTCGTAATAGTCACGGATGGCGTAGGGTGAGCCAGCCTTGCCTTTCACCACGTGTGGGTTGCAGGGTGCGATGCCTTGGCGGGAATAGTTGGTGGCTGTGGCATGCTCGATGATGCCGGTGTACCACACGTGTGTAGCCCCCAAGGATTTGATCGACCGCAGTTTGGCCTCGTCAATTTCGTTGAACTTGCCGCACCCGTTCTGACGGATGCTGCCGTTGGGTGTACAGTGCTCGTTACAGTTGGTGAACCATCGCGGCATCAACTGGTAGATAATCGCCTTTTTCTTTTTCATTTGGCAAAGATACGGTTTTTTTCTGTTTTTTGAAGTACCTTTGCACCAACTTTATCAACAAGAACCCGAAACTAATGTCTAACGATTAGTGAACTAGTGACAAAACTACTATAATATGATTTCATTCGAGAGCGATTACAATAACGGATGCCATGAGGCTATCCTCAAGCGACTCATTGAGACCAATGACGAGCGCGCCACAGGTTACGGACTGGATGATTACTGCACTGCAGCCAAGGAGAAAATACGCGCGGCTTGCGGCAAACCCGACGCCGATGTCTTTTTCCTGGTGGGCGGCACCCAGACCAACGCCACCGTCATCGACGCTTTGCTGCAGTCCTATCAGGGCGTGCTGGCGGTAGAGACGGGCCACATCAACGTGCATGAGAGCGGAGCCATCGAGTTCGGTGGCCACAAGGTGCTCGCCTTGCCTTCACACGATGGCAAGATGGATGTCGCCGAGTTAGGCAACTGGCTGCACGACTTCTATGCCGACATCGCTTACGAGCACATGGTATTCCCGGGCATGGTCTATATCACCTTTGCCACCGAGATGGGTACCATCTATACCCTTGAAGAGCTGCAAGCCATCAGCGACATCTGCCGTCACTACAACCTGCCGCTGTTCATCGACGGCGCCCGCCTGGGCTACGGCTTGATGGCCGAGGGTAGCGACGTGACCTTGCAGCAGCTGGCCGACTTGTGCGACGTGTTCTACATCGGCGGCACAAAGTGCGGTGCCTTGTGTGGCGAGGCCGTGGTATTTCCTAACCCCAACGCTCCGGCTCCTGCCCATTTCTTTACCATTGTGAAGCAACATGGCGCTTTGTTGGCCAAGGGGCGCCTGCTGGGCATTCAGTTCGATACCTTGATGCAAGACGGCCTTTTCTTCAAGATTGCCCGACATGCCGTCGAGCAGGCTATGCGGTTGCGCGCTGCATTCATCTCTAAGGGTTATAAGATGTACAGCGATTCACCCACCAACCAGCAATTTGTCCTGCTGGACAAGGAAACCATTGACCGTCTGGAGAAAGATTTTGTCTTCGAGCAGTGGTTCCCTGTGGGTGACCTGATGAATTGCCGCTTCGTCACCAGTTGGGCCACACTCCCCAGTGATGTCGATGCCCTTATCGCCGCCATATAAACAATAAATACTATATTCTTTTCAATTATCTTTTAACACAATCATGAGAAAATGTATGATGCTGATTGCAACCATGTTTGCAATCACATTAAATTCGTCATTTGTACAAGCCGAGGTGATTGACGCCGACCATGCCTGTCAAATAGCCTCAAACTTCTTATCAACTCAAAACACTCATCACCGGTTGAACAATCCCTCAACAGCTTTGACGTTGAAGCACACTGAATATTCTGCAGCCCGTCAGGCAATCCCCACCTATTATATATTTAATAATGAAGAGGGTGGCAATTGGGTTATTGTCGCTGCCGATGACCGTGTCGCCAATCCCGTGCTCGGTTATGGCAATGGTGGCGCTTTTGACATGGAGGAGTTGCCCTGCAATATGCGCTCATGGCTCGACAGTTACAGCGAGCAGATTGAACACATGCAGCAGCATCCCGAAATACGACCTGCCCGTGCTGAGATGATGAAATTATCGTCCTTGACCGCGATTACCCCCATGTTGACTACCACTTGGGGCCAGGGTTCTCCCTTTAATGGCCAGTGCCCCAAGGTGGGTTATAACAAGACTTATACAGGCTGTGTCGCTACCGCAATGGCTCAGGTGATGTGCTATTATCGTTACCCGGCAAAAGAGAGTCTGCCCATCCCTGCCTATACCACCAAGGGCGGCATCAGTGTGACCGCTTTGCCCGCAGCCACATTTGACTGGGACAATATGTTGACATACTACGGCTACGACTACAATACTGCCCAAGCCAACGCAGTGGCCCAGTTGATGCGCTATTGCGGGCAGTCGGTAGTGATGAACTACGGGACAAGCGTCAGCACCGCCACAGTGCAGGCCGTCCCCTTCGCGCTGAATTATTTCTTCGGTTACAGTAAATCGGCAACCGTCTTTATGAGGGATTCGTCCAACGATGCTGATTGGGATCAGATGATGTATGATGAGCTGGCAATGGGCAGGCCAATCATATATTCTGGCTATGACAGCAACAGTGGCTCACATGCATTTATCCTCGACGGTTATCGTGATGGCATGTTCCACATCAATTGGGGCTGGAACGGCGATTATGATTCATACTGGCAACTATCAGCCTTGACGCCGAGGGGCTATAATTACTCGACACGCCAATATGCGGTGCTGGGTATTCAGCGCGACTATACCGATGTCAATGGTGACGGCATGATCAATATCTCGGACGTGAGCGACCTGGTGGACTTGATTCTCGACCATGCCAACAATGGAGATGTGAACGGTGACGGCCTGACCACTATCGATGACGTGATCACCTTGATAGACCTGATTTTGACTCATGGCAGCCAAGATAGCGCAGGTGAAGAGTTCACGGTGAATGGCGTTTCCTTCGAGATGGTGAATGTTCAAGGCGGCACCTTTGTGATGGGTGCTACGGCTGAGCAGGGCGATGAAGCCGATCCAGTGGAGTTGCCGGCTCATCAGGTGACCCTTTCTAACTATTATATCGGCAAAACCGAAGTGACGCAAGCATTGTGGAAGGCAGTGATGGGTACCAACCCCAGCAGCATTATCGGTCCTGAATTACCCGTTGGCAATGTGAGCTGGAATGACTGCATGGAGTTTGTCAGCCGTTTGAATAATCTCACGGGCCTGTCTTTCAGGCTTCCCACCGAGGCTGAATGGGAATTTGCCGCCCGTGGTGGCAATAAGAGTAAGGGATATCGCTATTCAGGCAGCAATGACATCAATGCCGTGGCATGGTATTTTGACAATGCCCAGTATTCTTATGGCAGGAGAGTCGCTCAGAAGTCACCCAACGAATTGGGCATTTATGACATGAGCGGCAACATGTATGAGTGGTGTTACGACTATTGCGCGATGTATGAATCTGATGAGCCACAGACCAATCCTCAGGGGCCCGCAACAGGCACCCAAAGGGTTGTGCGCAGCGGCAGTTGGTACTCTTCGGCGGCTGAGTGCCGCAACACAGCTCGTACGGGAGACGATCCCACCGCTGCCTATGTGCACATGGGCTTCCGTCTGGCCATGTGATTGCCTTTTACCCATGGATTGGCGCCCTGATGTCTGAAACATGGATAATCATAGGAGCGGAATCAATACTATTTTGTAATTTTGCACGTTTTTATAGTTAGAGCTAATGGCAAATATCTTGAACATAGAGACCTCGACCGAGGTGTGCTCCGTTGCGCTGACCAGTGAAGGGCAGGTGCTGGATCATCGTGAAAACTACGATGGACAGACTCATGCCACACTGTTAAGTCAATATGTGAAAGAAATGTTGGATTATGCCCGTTCACGAGAGGTCAAGCTCGATGCCATTGCCGTGAGCATCGGCCCTGGCTCTTATACGGGATTGCGTATCGGCCTGAGCGAAGCCAAGGGACTCGCCTTCGGCCTGCAGGTGCCTCTCATTGGCGTGAACACCTTGCAGTTGTTGGCGGTGAGCACGATGTTCAACCACTTCATTGAGGATGACAAGGTGCTCTATGTGCCCATGATTGACGCTCGCCGCATGGAGGTCTATACCGCTGCCTACAGTCCGTCGCTCGAGGCTGTGATTGAGCCCCAGGCGATGATTCTCGACGAGAACTCGTTTGCAGACGTGCTTGCGCAGGGCTACACGCTTATCCTCATGGGCAACGGTAGTGACAAGGCACGGCAGGTGCTCACTCGTGAACAGGTTCGTTTCATCAGGGGAGTGAAGCCCGTGGCAGTCGAGATGATGGCACTTGCCGAAAAATCATGGCGTGAAGGGCAATTCCTCGATGTCGCCTATAGCACGCCGCTCTATCTTAAGGATTTCCAGGCCACTAAGCCCAAAAATCCCGTGCTGGGTCAGTAGCATCCAGCGAGACAAATGCGAACCTTGATTTTCGCAAATGAATTTTTTGTTGTACCTTTGCAGATTATGTTGACCTATAACTCACAACTCAAGACGCTGGTGCTCCCTGAATATGGGCGCAACATCCAGCAAATGGTGGACTACTGCCTCACAATAGAAGACCGGGATGAGCGCACGCACTGCGCCTTCACCATCGTCCAGAACATGGCAAACATGTTCCCTCAACTGCGTTCTGAGACCGATTATCAGCACAAGTTGTGGGACCACCTCATGATCATGAGCGGATTTCAGCTTGACGTGGATTTCCCCTTCGACGACATTATCCGTGAGGAGAACCTCGACACCAAGCCTGATCCCATACAGTATCAGCTGGAGCCGATACAATTCCGTCACTATGGCAAGAATATCGAACGCATGATTCAACGGGCTGCCGAGTATCCTGAGGGAGAAGAGCGCGATGCACTGGTTATGCTCCTCGCCAACCACATGAAGAAACTCATCTACCAAATCAACAACGAGGACGTGGATGATGCCAAGATATTCAAGGACCTGGAACGTTACAGCCATGGCGCGATCCGCCTCAACCCCGAGACTCATCACTTGCATGAATACCAAGTCGTGAGGCCGGCACAGCCCGCAGGCAAGAAAAAGAAAAAGAAGTAAGCATGAGCTGTCATTTTGACAATTGACAACTGAATTAAATGATCACCCGCGAAGAACTCATAGGCATCGGTCACTACAACAAGGCGCACGGCATCAATGGCGAAATATCGGCAACCATCGATGTGGAGCTTGAAGTGTTGCGTGACTTGTCATGCCTGGTGAGCGAGATTGACGGGATTTTCGTGCCTTTCTTCGTCGAGGCCTTGCGTTCCAAGACGAGCGACACCGTGTTACTCACCATCGACGGCATCGAAAGTGAGCACGACGCGATGCGCCTCGTGAATCACGACATCTATGCCCTGAAACGGGAATTCCGTCAAGAGAGTGAAGATGCTGATGCCGACGGCTATCCGCTGGATTACTTCATCGGCTTTGACTTGAATGACGATAAAGGTAATCGGGTAGGGCAGATTGTTGACGTGAACGAGCAGACCGAGAACGCTATCTTCATCATCGAGCGTGACGACGAGAGCGAACTGCTGGTCCCTGCCAGCGATGACTTGATTGTAGAATTTGACTTGGATAACAAAATCATGGTCATGGACCTGCCTGATGGATTACTTGAACTGAACGAGAACACCTAACAGTCTATTATGCAACGTCTATCACATATCTTCCTCACGCTTTTAACACTGCTTGTGCTGACAGTGCCACAGACGCTCAACGCCAAGGATAATGACGACATCTATGAGATGTCGCTTGACGAGAATCTGTTGTCGCCCGAGATAAAGAATGAAAAGCAGGCCGAAAAAATCCGCGACTACCAGTATGAGATTGCGGTGGCATTCTCCCGTTCCAATTATGATGTGGAGATTATGCGTGAAGACGAGGTCATCGTTATCACGATTCCCGCCAGTCAGATTTTTGCCCCCAACGACACTGTGGTGAGCAAGGTGGGCGAGGAACTGCTCAAGCCGTTCCTGAGGATGATCAAGAATCCGGGCTTTTACAAAATGCTGCTAGTTATGCATAGCGATAATACAGGCAGTCAGGAATACACGCTCAACCTGACGCGCCAGCGCGTCAACGCGGTCTATGACTGGTTTGACGAGAACGGCAGCGTGGACTATGTGGTGCCCTATGCCTTGGGCGACACCGATCCGCTCGTTGACAACAATTCGGTCGAGCACCGCAAGACCAACCGCCGCCTGGAGATTTTCCTGGTGCCCGAAAAGACCATGATCCAGCAGGCCAAAAAGGGCACCATCAATATGAGCCGTATGGCCAAAAACAAACAGACAACCGAAAACTGAAAATAAAAATAAAATGGCAAAAGAATTAAAGGATTTAACGAAGAGAGCCGATAATTACTCTCAATGGTATAATGAACTGGTTGTGAAAGCAGACCTCGCCGAGCAGTCGGCGGTGCGTGGCTGTATGGTCATCAAGCCCTACGGCTATGCCATTTGGGAAAAGATGCAGCGCTGCCTCGATGACATGTTCAAGGCCACCGGCGTGCAGAACGCCTACTTCCCCTTGCTCATCCCCAAGTCGTTCCTGAGCCGTGAGGCCGACCATGTGGAAGGTTTCGCTAAGGAGTGCGCCGTTGTCACCCATTACCGCCTGATGAATGACCCTAACGGCAAGGGCGTCGTTGTGGATCCCTCGGCCCGTCTGGAAGAGGAACTGGTTATCCGTCCCACCAGCGAGACCATCATCTGGAACACTTACCGCAACTGGATTAACAGCTACCGTGACCTGCCTCTGCTCATCAACCAGTGGGCCAACGTGTTCCGTTGGGAGATGCGCACCCGCATGTTCCTGCGCACCGCCGAGTTCCTGTGGCAGGAGGGCCATACCGCCCATGCCACCAAGGAAGAGGCCGAGGCCAAGGCCATCGAAATGCTGAACGTGTACGCTGAATTTGCCGAGAAATACATGGCAGTTCCCGTCATCAAGGGTATCAAGACCGCCAATGAGCGTTTTGCTGGCGCTCTCGAGACTTACACCATCGAGGCCATGATGCAGGACGGCAAGGCCCTGCAGTCGGGTACCAGCCACTTCCTGGGTCAGAACTTTGCCAAGGCCTTCGACGTGAAGTTCATCGACAAGGAGAACAAGTTGCAGGACGTATGGGCAACCTCATGGGGCGTTTCAACCCGTCTGATGGGTGCCCTCATCATGACACACAGCGACGACAACGGTCTGGTGCTGCCTCCGCATCTGGCACCCATCCAAGTGGTTATCGTGCCCGTTTACAAGACCGATGACCAGCTCGACCAGATCAACAAGGTCGTTGAACCCATCGTCGCCAACCTGCGCGGCATGGGCATCTCGGTGAAGTATGACAACGCCGACAACAAGCGTCCCGGCTTCAAGTTTGCCGACTATGAGCTCAAGGGCGTGCCCGTGCGTCTCGTGCTCGGTGCCCGTGACATCGAGGCAGGCACCATCGAGGTCATGCGCCGCGACACCCTCGAGAAGAGCAGCGAACAGCTTGCCGGCATCGAGAACCGTGTCAAGGACCTGCTTGAGGAAATCCAGCAGAACATCTTCACCAAGGCTCTGAACCAGCGTGAACGCATGACCTACAAGGTGGACACCTGGGACGAGTTCAAGGAGCAGATCGAGAAGGGCGGTTTCATCCTCGCACATTGGGATGGCACCACCGAGACCGAGGAGAAAATCAAGGAAGAGACCAAGGCGACCATCCGCTGCATTCCCTTGGATGCCGAGGAAGAGGAGGGCAAGTGCATCTACACCGGCAAGCCCAGCAAGCGCCGCGTCATCTTCGCCCGCAATTATTAATGTAGGGCCTCGCATTGGCGTGGCCACAATCTATAAAAATAATATCGTATTACGGGGAGTCATAAACCCCCGTAATTTTTTTTCTGTCCGCAGATTACACGGATTAACAGGATTTTTGGCATCCGCCCTCTTTCTTTCCTGTCGGCGGATTAAGCGGATTTATTGGATCGGTATTCGCTTTCCTTTATAAACGGCGAATTAAACAGATTTAACGAATTCTTTTACGTCAGCCAATCCCTTTAATCCGTATAATCCGCTTCCTAAGTTGTTATGCAAGTATTTTGATGAAGATTTCCGTCAAAAAATGCAATATTATTGAATTCGGCACAAAAGTCACCTGATCTGCCGCTTGAAACGCTCGTCGGGG